>Ga0070710_10000066_pt1 | contig 48564 bp, 51 predicted proteins | sample LARL52metaG_FD_65454 | JGI IMG/M metagenome (GOLD analysis project Ga0070710, IMG submission 65454) | Corn, switchgrass and miscanthus rhizosphere microbial communities from Kellogg Biological Station, Michigan, USA - LAR L5-2 metaG | ecosystem: Host-associated > Plants > Roots > Rhizosphere ...
CGAACACGAGCATCGGCACGCCGACCGCGTCCAGCGCACCGGGCGCCGCGAACCACCCGGCGGCGGGAGCCAGCAACACCAGCCGGCAGATCCTGGGCTCGCGCGGCACCTCGATCGGCCGGCCGTCACGCCCCCACGGCACCGCACCCGCCAGGCACAGCGCGGCCCAGGCGCCGATCGAGTGACCGATCACGACGACCTCGGCATCGGTGTCGCCCAACGCCTCGACCAATCCGTGTGGCCGCACCAGCAACTCCTCGGTGGCGGCCTGGGGCAGCAGACGGTCGAACCGGGGCGCGACGACCGGTGAACCCCGGTCCGCCAAGGCCTCCAGCAACGGCCGGTGACGCTCCGGGTCGCCGCCACCACCGGCGGCGAAGAGCACGACACGGGTCAAGATCCCATCTCCTCACGAAGTCCGAACTGGACGGACGGATGACGCGCCTCAGCGGTGCGCGGCCTGACCGGTGGGCCGGATCAGGATCTCGTTGACGTCCACCGTGGACGGTTGCGACACCGCGTACAGCACCGCCCTGCCCACGTCCTCCGGCGCGAGCTTGGGCTCGTCCGCCCGGGACGCCGGAATCGCCTCCGTGTCGACGAGTCCAGGTTGGACCACGGTGACCCGCACGCCGGTGCCCACCGCCTCGGCCCGGATTCCCTGTGCCAGACCGGTGATCGCCCACTTGGTCGCGGAGTAGAGGTTGCCGGGCCGCACACCGCGCCCGGCGGCCGAGCCGGTCAGCACGAGGTGGCCGCCGGAGCGGATCAGCGCGGGCATCGCCGCACGGGCGGTGAACGCGGGCCCGCACACGTTCGTCACCACCATGTTCGTCCACTCCTTCGGCTCGGCACCGGCGGACGTGGTGAAGGAGGTGTCGACGGAAACGCCCGCGTTGGCGAAGACGACGTCGATCCGGCCCCACCGGGACTCGACGCGCGCCATGAGGTCCTGCACGGAATCCCACGAGGAAACGTCGCACTTCGCGTCCCAGCCGCGGTCACCGGCAGCTTCTTCCGCCGACCGCGAAGCCCTGACCACGCGGTATCCCGCGTCGGCTGCCAAAGCGGCGGTCGCCGCCCCGATGCCGCGGGACGCTCCGGTCACCACGAAGACGTGTTCCATGATCTGAAACCCTAGTCAGGGAAGTGTCAGTGCCGCCTGTTTTGATGTCTCGCATGACTTTGAACCGCAGGTCGGTGTTCGGGCTGGGAACCGTCGCGGCCGCGACGGCAGTGCTCGGCTCAACCGGTGCAGCCCAGGCGCAGGAAGACGCGGAGGTCGAGATCGAACGCTCCCCGACCACCGCGGACCGGTCACGCAAACGCGTGGCGCAGATCTACCGGCGACAGGTTCGCCGGGCGCGGGGCACCTGGTCGTCGCTGATCACGATCGCCGACCTCGACGGCACCACGAAGGCAGCCGTCGAGGAGGACGCGGACAAGGTCGTCGAGGCCTACAGCGTCAACAAGGTCGCCGTCGCGGTCGCCGTGCTGGACAAGGTGGACCGCGGGCTGATCAGGCTCGACCAGACGGTCACGGTGTCGGCGAGCATCGTCATCCAGGACACCGACGGGATCTTCGCGCTCGACGGCGCGTACCCCAGCGAGGTCACCGTTGGGCACGCTCTCGCGAACCTGCTCACCGTCTCGGACAACACCGCCGTACGCCTGTGCGGCCTGGTCGTGCCCGCGCTGGAGCTGAACCAGATCCTGCGGGACAAGGGTTTCGTGCACACACAGGTCGTGCCGGTCGCGAACCCGAACCGGTTCTACCTCGGCACCACGACGCCGCGCGAGATGCACACGCTGCTGCAGAAGCTGGTCGACGGCCAGCTGCTGTCCGCCGCGTCGACCGCCTACCTGCTCAACATCCTCCGCTCGACGTCGAGCTTCACCGACGGCGTGCGGCTGAACCTGACGACGAACGAGCGGTTGCGCGTCGCGACCAAGGCCGGCTGGTTCTCCGACGGCCGAAACGAGGCCGGGATCATGTTCAGCGAGGACAATCGGGCAATCCTGATCTACTCGATGTTCGCGTCCGGCACGTTCGCCGGCGACAAGGAGCAGAACGACCAGGACTTCAGCAACACGCACCCGGCCATCGCGGCTCGTGCCGAGCTCGGCCGGTCGATGTTCGACGCGGTCATCAAGATCACGACGACCAGGCCGAAACATCGTGCAAAGGTTTACAGGTTCTTCAACGGCGGCTGATTTCCGAAACTCATCTCCAGAACTGGACCAAAGACCGCCGGTTTTCGGATATATACATAACCAACGCCGGGGTCGGTCGTCGCCGCCGTCGACGACCGGCTTCCCCGCGTTGTCTACAGCGCCGGTTCCACAATGGCGTGGTACCTGCGTGAAACCTCTGCGATGACCTCGTCGAAGTCCGCCGCCCAGATGTCGGCGTTGAAGATCTCCACCTCGACGTCCCCCGCATAGCCGGTCGCAGCGACGTGCCTGGTCAGGCGGTCGAGGTCGATGTCGCCGTCGCCCGGATAACCCCGGCCCAGCAGCACGTCCGCCGGCACCGGCGTGAGCCAGTCGCACACCTGGTACGACGCGATGCGCTCCCCCGCGCGCACGATCTGCGCGTCGAGATCCGGGTCCCACCACACGTGGAGCGCGTCCACGACGACACCGACCGACTCGTGTTTTTCGGCGATGTCGAGGGCCTGCGCCAACGTCGACAACACGCCGCGGTCCGCGCAGAACACCGGGTGCATCGGTTCCAGTGCGAGCGTGACGCCCGCGGACCTCGCCTCGGCGGACAGTTCGGCGATCGCGTCCGCGACCCGTTGACGTGCGCCGATGAGGTCCTTGTCGCCCGCCACCCCGCCGACGACCATGACCAGCGTGTCGGTGCGCAACGTCGCCGCTTCCTCGATCGCGCGCCGGTTGTCGTCCAGGGCGGCGCGGTTGTCGACCGCGGTCAGGAACCCGCCGCGGCACAACGACGACACCCGCAGACCGGCGTCCGCGACGAGCTTCGCGGTGCGTTCCAGGCCGTGGTCGGCCACCGGTTCGCGCCACAGCCCGATCGACTCGATCCCGTGCCGCACACAGCCTTCGACGGCCTCGGCGACCGTCGCGCGCTTGATCGTCGCCTGGTTCAGCGAGAGGCGAGCCACTGCTGCCACCGCCGTTCCGCGAACTCCGGTTCGATCACGCCCGCGATCTCCGCCAGCCGTTTCGCCTCGGCCAGGTGCTCGACGCTGCGCGCGGTCTCCAGGCCGTCGAGCAGCAGGAACTGCTCCTGGTGCCCGGCCAGCCAGGCCAGGAACACCACGCCGGTCTTGTAGTAGTAGGTCGGTGTGCTGAACAGGTGGCGCGACAGCGGGACCGTCGGCGCCATGATCCGGTGGAACTCGTCGGTGTCGCCCTCGGCGAGCTTGCGCAACGCCTTCGCGGCCACCGGGGCGATCGGGTCGAAGATGCCGAGCAGCGCGTCGCTGTGGCCTTCCGAGTCGCCCGCGATCAGCTCCGGGTAGTTGAAGTCGTCGCCGGTGTAGCAGCGAACCCCGGCCGGAAGCCTGCGGCGCAGGCCGATCTCGTGGTCGGCGTCGAGCAGCGACACCTTCACGCCGTCGACCTTGTCCGGCCGCTCGGCGATGATCGCGAGGAAGTTGCCGGTGGCCTCGTCGACCTCCGCGGCGCCCCAGTAGCCCGCCAGCGCCGGGTCGAACGCGGTGCCGAGCCAGTGCAGGACCACCGGTTCGCTGACGTTGTCGAGCAACGTGCCGTAGACCTTCTGGTAGTCCTCCGGGCCACGCGCGCAGGCCGCGAGTTGACGCGAGCACATCAGCACTGGCTGCGCGCCCGCCTCCTGCACCACGTCGAGCTGCTCCAGGTACGCCTTCAGCACGTCGTCCAGGCCGACCTCGCCGGTGAGGTGGTCGGTGGCGACGCCCGCGCAGATCCGGCCGGCCTTCTCGGCGGCGCTGCGGCGGATCAGCTCGGCGGCGGCCGACCAGTCCAGGCCCATGCCGCGCTGCGCGGTGTCCATCGCCTCCGCGACACCCAGGCCGTGCGACCACAGGTGGTGCCGGAATGCCAAGGTCGCGTCCCAGTCGACCGTGCGCTCGTCCTTCGCCACGACGTGTGCCGCGGCGAACACGATGCGGTCATGTTGATCTTGGCTAGACACTGCCGATCTCCACTCGACGACCCTCCGAAGAGGACTGCAGACCGGCGGCGGCCAGTGCGACGCCCCGCGCGCCCGCGCGGAAGTCGTGCGGGAACGGCGTGCCCTGGTAGACGTGCCGCAGGAACTCGGCCCACTGCACCTTGAAGCCGTTGTCGAAGTCCTCGTTGTCCGGCACCTGCTGCCACTGGTCGCGGAACGGGTGCGTGACCGGCAGATCCGGGTTCCACACCGGCTTCGGCGTCACGGCGCGAGGCTGCACGAAGCACTCGCGCAAGCCCGCGACCGCGCTGCCCTCGGTGCCGTCCACTTGGAACTCGACGAGCTCGTCGCGGCGCACCCGCACGCACCACGACGAGTTGATCTGCGCGATGACACCGTTTTCAATCTCGAAGATGCCGTACGCCGCGTCGTCCGCGGTCGCCGCGTACTCGTTGTCCTGCTCGTCCCAGCGCGTCGGGATGTGCGTCACGGCTTTCGCGGTGACGGCCTCCACGCGGCCGAAGAGGTTGTGCAGCAGGTAGCTCCAGTGGCAGAACATGTCCGAGACGATGCCGCCGCCGTCCTCCGCGCGGTAGTTCCAGCTCGGGCGCTGCGCGGGCTGCCAGTCGCCCTCGAAGACCCAGTAGCCGAACTCGCCGCGCACGCTGAGGATCCGGCCGAAGAAGCCGCCGTCGATCAACCGCTTGAGCTTGCGGATGCCGGGCAGGTACAGCTTGTCCGCCACGACACCGTGCTTGAGGCCTTTCCCGTCGGCGAGGCGGGCCAGCTGGAGCGCTTCCTCGACCGTCTCGGAGACCGGCTTCTCGGTGTAGACGTGCTTGCCGGCTTCGAGCGCCTTGGTGATCGACTCGACGTGCTTCGAGGTGACCTGCGAGTCGAAGTAGATCTCGACCGACGGGTCGGCCAGCGCCGCGTCGAGGTCCGTGGTCCAGCGCGCGAGGTCGTGCCGTTCCGCGATCTCCTTGAGCTTGTCGGCGTTGCGTCCCACGAGCACCGGTTCGACCTTGATCACGGTCCCGTCCGGCAGCCGCACGCCCTCCTCGCGCAACGGGAGGAGGGACCGGACCAGGTGCTGGCGGTAACCCATCCGCCCGGTGACGCCGTTGACCGCCACTCCAATGGTCCGAACCGCCATCGCACCTCCCTGGTAGCAGCGCTGGAAAGCGCTTTCCCGCCACGCTAATCGCGGTACTTGACGGCCGTCAACCTCCTCGCGAGTTAGTCTCAGCGCTCACATGCACGTTGACGGAGGTGGTCGTGTCCGCACGACAGGTGACGCTCGCCGAGGTGGCCAGGCAGGCGGGTGTGTCGCTGGCGACCGCCTCGCGCGTGCTCAACGGCAGCACGCGACAGGTCAGCGAGGAGCTGAGCGACCGCGTCCTGCGCACCGCGGAGCAGCTCGGTTACGTGCCGAACGCGTCCGCGCAGGCGCTGGCCCGCAACTCCAGCTCGCTCGTCGGGCTGGTGGTCCACGACATCACCGACCCGTACTTCTCGTGCATCGCCGCGGGCGTCACGCGGGTGGCCGAGGAGGCCGGGCTGGTCGTCGTGCTCGGCACGACCGGTCGCCGGCCCGAGCGTGAGGTGGAGCTGCTGTCCACGTTGCGCGCGCACCGGGCGCGTGCGGTCGTTCTGGCCGGTTCGCGCACCACGGACCGTGCGTCGCAGTCGCGGCTGGCGGCCGAGATCGAGGCGTTCACCGAGCAGGGCGGCCGGGTCGCGTGCGTGTCGCAGGCCAAGCTCGGCACCGACACGGTCGTGCCCGGCAACCGGGCGGGCGGCCGGGCGCTGGCGCGGGAGCTGACCGCGCTCGGGCACAAGAAGTTCGCCGTGTTGGGTGGACCTTCCGAGCTAGTGGTGGCGCGCGACCGGCTCGCCGGGTTCAAGGCGGGTCTCTCCGACGCCGGAATCGCACCGCCGATGGTGATCAACGGCGCGTTCACGCGTGACGGCGGGTATGAGGCGGCGCTGGAGCTGCTGGCGTCGAAGTCCCGCGCCACCTGCGTGTTCGCCGTGACCGACGTGATGGCGATGGGCGCCATGGCCGCGTTGCGCGAACGTGGCGTGCGGGTGCCCGAGGACATTTCGATCGCCGGGTTCGACGACATCCCGACGCTGCGCGACACGGTTCCGGCGTTGTCGACCGTGCGGCTGCCGCTGGAGGAGATGGGCGAGATCGCCGCAGGTCTCGTGCTGGACGCGGGCGGTGACGAGGCCCGCACCGTCCGGGTGGCGGGCGAGGTGGTGCTCAGGGCCTCGACTGCCCACAATTAGACTCATCCGGCTGTTCACGTACTTAGTCACGAGGAGTTGAGCCGTCCCCATGGGGTCTGGCCCTGGCTGGCATAGTTGCCCGGTCCCCTGCTCTGCTGGAGCACGCCGGTGACCGGAGTCCTTCTCAGCGTGCTCGGTCTGCTCGCCGTCGTGGCGCTGACCGCGGGCACCTTCATCGCGGTGGCGGCGGAGTTCTCGCTGACCGCCCTGGAACGCAGCACGGTCGAGCGGCACGTCGCGGAGATCGGTGACGCGAAGGCGCGGACCATCGACCGCGCGCACCGCACGTTGTCCTTCCAGCTCTCCGGCGCCCAGCTCGCCATCACGCTGACCACGCTGATCACCGGGTACATCGCGCAGCCCGCGATCGCCGCGCTGATCGAGCCGGGGCTCGCCGGTCTGGGCGTGCCGCGCGCGTTCGCCGCCGGACTGGCGCTGGCACTCGCGCTGGCGATCGCCACGGCGTTGTCGATGGTGTTCGGCGAGCTGGTCCCGAAGAACCTGGCGATCGCGAAGCCGCTGGAGACCGCGCGGCTGGTCGTCGGCATCCAGGCGGCGTTCTCCACGGTCTTCCGCTGGCTGATCAACTGGATGAACAACTCGGCGAACTGGCTGGTCCGGCGCCTGGGCGTGGAGCCGGTCGAGGAGCTGGCGTCCGCCCGTTCGCCGGAAGAGCTGGGCGCGCTCGTCCGCACGTCCGCCGAGCACGGCACGCTGGATCGGGGCACCGCGGTGCTGCTGGACCGGTCGCTGCGGTTCGGCGACCGGACGGCCGGCGAGCTGATGACGCCACGCGTGCGGGTGGAGGCGTTGCGGGCCGACGCGACGGTCGCGGACCTCGTGCGGAAGGCTCGCGAGACGGGTTTCTCGCGGTTCCCGGTGCACGACGGGTCGTTGGACGAGGTACGCGGGATGGTGCACGTCAAGCAGGCGTTCGCCGTGCCCACCCCTCTGCGCGGGACGACTCCTCTCTCGGCTCTCACGCGACCGGTGTACTCGGTGCCGGAAACGCTGGAGGGCGACGCGCTGCTGGACCGGTTGCGGGCGTCCGGCCTGCAGACGGCGCTGGTCGTCGACGAGTACGGCGGCACCGCCGGCATGGTGACGCTGGAGGACGTCGTCGAGGAGATCGTCGGCGACGTGCGCGACGAGCACGACCGGGGCGAAGCGCCGCCGGTGCGGTCGCTGGGCAAGGACAGCTGGCTCGTGTCGGGCCTGCTGCGCGACGACGAGGTGGCCGAGGCGACCGGGTTCCGCATGCCGGAGGGCGACTACGAGACGCTGGCCGGGCTGGTGCTGGCCCGGCTGGGGCGGATTCCCGACGTCGGCGACGAGATCCGCGTCGACGGCTGGAGGGTGACCGTGATGAGGATGGACCGCCATCGCGTGGCCGAGCTGCGGGTGGTGTCGTCGTGAACTTCCTCGTCGTTCTGCTGCTGCTGGCGGGCAACGCCTTCTTCGTCGGCGCCGAGTTCGCGGTGATCACCGCGCGCCGTGACCGGCTGGAGGCGTTGGCGGACAAGGGTTCCTCGCGCGCCCGTACCGCGATCAAGGCGTCGCAGCAGCTGCCGTTGCTGATCGCGGGCGCCCAACTGGGCATCACGCTGTGCTCGCTCGGGCTGGGCGCGATCGCCGAACCCGCACTGGCTTCCGTGCTGGAGGGGCCCCTCGGCGCCGTTGGGCTGCCGTCGGCCGTGGTGCACGGTGTGGCGTTCGCGGCGGCGTTGGTCATCGTCGTCGCGTTGCACACGATCCTGGGCGAGATGGTGCCGAAGAACCTCGCCATCGCCGGTCCGGAGCGGGCCGCGGTGTGGCTGGTTCCCGTCCACTACGCGTTCTCGCGGATGATCGCGCCCGCGCTGGCCCTGTTCACCGCGATGGGCCGGTGGGTGCTGCGGCGGGTCGGCGTCGAGCCCGTGGAAGAGCTGGAGTCGGCCTACACGCCCGACGACCTGGCGTTGCTGATCGGCCAGTCCCGGTCCGAGGGGTTGCTGGAGGACTCCGAGCACCGTCGTCTCGCGCAGACCCTCTCGTCCGCCGAACGCACGGTCGCGGACGTCCTGGTGCCGCTGGACCGGCTGACGACCGTGTCGGCGTCGCCGACCGTGGGCGAGATCGAGGCCGCCGTCGCCGCCACCGGGTTCTCGCGGTTCCCGGTGCTGTCGGAGGCCGGGCTGATCGGATACCTGCACGTCAAGGACGTGCTGGACCTGGAGGGCGCGTCGACCCTGGTGCCGCGCGCTCGGGTGCGCGGGTTGCCCGAGGTGCCCGTGGACGCCCGCCTGGACGAGGCGCTGGCCGCGTTGCGTCGCGCGCAGTCACACCTCGCGCGCGCGGTGTCCGCTGACGGTTCCGTGCGCGGCGTGGTGGCGTTGGAGGACCTCGTCGAGGAGTACGTGGGCACGGTGCGCGACGGCACGCACGTCCGCTGGGTGTAGTGGCGATCGTGATCGGGGCGGGGGACGCCGAGGTCGACCTCCCCCGCCTGGCCGGCGAGCTGACCGCCGCTCTCCGCGCCGGTCCCCCAGCTCCCGGCCAACGCGTGCGCGTCCAGGTCACCGAGGACGTCACGGCCATGGTCCTGGTGCCGGGGCTGGCACCGGGCATCCCGGCCTACACGGTGAAGGTGCACGCCAAGAACCCGAACCGCTCCCCCGCCATCAAAGGCGTCATCTGCCTGCACGACCTGGCCACCGGTGACCTGCTCGCCCTGATCGACAGCGGTCCGCTGACCGCGCTGCGCACCGGCCTCGGCGGCGCGCTGGGCGCCCACCTGCTGGCCGACCCCGGCGCCCGGACCGTGACGGTGATCGGCGCCGGGGCCCAGGGCCGGGCACAGCTGGAGGCGCTCGCCGCGCTCCGGCCGATCGAGTCGGTGTGCGTGCGGGACACGAACCCCGCGGCGGCCGAGGCGTTCACGGCGTGGGCCGAGGGGCTCGGGATCACCACCGGTGGAGAAGGCGAGATCGTGCTGATGGCCACGTGGTCGCGGGAGCCGGTGCTGCACGAGGTTCCGCCCGGCACCCACGTCACCAGCCTCGGCGCCGACGAGCCCGGCAAGATCGAGCTCGCGCCGAGCCTGCTCGCCGGGGCGCTGGTCGTCGTGGACGATCCGGCGCTGGCGCACGTCCCGGCGGACACGACGATCGGAGCTGTGCTGCGCGGCGACCACCCCGGACGGACCCGCGCGGACCAGGTCACCGTGTACAGCCCGGCCGGGCTGCCGATGCAGGACCTGGTGATCGCGTGGCACGTCTTTCAGAACGCGTGCGGCCGGTCGCCTGCCTCGGTCGACATCGGTTGAGCGGTACGGGTCGAGTATGTGTGGCGGTATGTGTTGTCGAGACCCCGTCGATGTCCATGGCTCCCGTTCGACGCATGGGCAACGGACACACACGGGGAGGCACACGAAATGGGCAAGATCTTCACGCAGGCCAGCACCTCGATCGACGGCTACGTCTCGGGTCCGGACAACTCGGGCTTCGACAAGCTGTTCCGCTGGCTCCAAGACGGTGACGTGGCGGTGACGGCGCCGACGGGCACGATGACCTTCCAGCTCACCCCGCCCAGCGCCGCCTACTTCAGCGGGCTGATCCAGGCGACCGGCGCGCTCGTCGTGGGGCGCAAGCTCTACGACTTCACCAACGGTTGGGGCGGACAACACCCGATGGGCGTACACACCATCGTGCTGACGCACCGGCCGTTGGAGGACAACGAGCACTTCACGTTCTGCAGCGAAGGTATCGAGAAGGCGATCGAGCTCGCCCAGGCCAAGGCGGGCGACAAGGCCGTCGGCCTGAACGCGGGCGAGGTCGCGCGGCAGGCGATCGACGCCGGGCTGGTGGACGAGGTCTTCCTCGACCTGGTGCCGGTGATCCTCGGCGACGGCACGCCGTTCTTCGCGCCCGGCAGGGGTTACGAGCTGGAAGGGCCGGTTTCGGTCGTCGAGAGCGCCGCGGTGACGCACCTGCGGTACGAGGTGAGGTATGAGACTGCGGCAACTGAGTGAGGCGGACGCGGACGAACTGCTGCGCGTCGTCACGGAGTCGCTCGCCCACCTGCGGCCTTGGCAGTCCTGGGCGACCGGCGACTTCGACGCCTCGGCCGTCGCGAGCTTCCTCGCCGAGTCCGCGACGGGCTGGGCCCGGCGGGACCCTGTTCAACCAGGCCATCACCGTCGACGGCGCGATCGTCGGCGTGGTCTCGGCGGACCGCACCGGACGGGACGACCTCGTGGAGGTCGGCTACTGGCTGCATCCCGCGCACACCGGACGTGGCCTCGCCACGGCCGCCGCTGCGGAGGTGGTCGAGTTCGCGTTCGCGCTCGACGGTGTGCGGCGAGTCCAGATCCGGCACGACGCGGCCAACACCGCGAGCGGTGGCGTGCCGCGGCGCCTCGGGTTCACCGAGGTCGGCCGCCGCACGCCACCACGCGAGCCCGCGTTCGGCAGCCGTGCCGGCGTGGACGTGGTCTGGGAGTCGAGCCGCTAGGGCACGATTTCGAGCTGCGCCATCATGCCGATCCACGAGTGTTCGAGGAAGTGGCAGTGGTAGACGTAGCGGCCGGTGTAGGGGCCGAAGGTCGCCTGCACCTTCACCGTGTCCCCCGCGACGATCGGGATCGTGTCCTTGAGGCCCGCGTCGCCGGGCAGGGGCGGGCCGCCGTTGCGCTCCAGCACCCGGAACTGGACCAGGTGCAGGTGGAAGTTGTGCTTGACGCCGGTCGGGTCGGAGCTCTTGATCAGCCAGGTCTCGGTGGCGCCGCGCTTGATCGTGAAGTCGACCCGGTCCATGTCGAAGACCTTGCCGTTGATCGTGCCGTCGGGGCGGTCGTTGGGCTTGAAGACGAACGCCAGGTCGACCACGCGGTCCACTGTGGACAGCGGCATCACGGGCAGCGGGCGCAGGGTGGCCGGCACGCGGCTCGGGTCGGAGGCGCGGCGCACCACGTCGAAGCGGAGGATCTCGCCCGCCACCGCGTCGGTCACGACAATCTTGGAGCCGATCGGGTACTTCGAGAAGTCGATGACGACGTCGGAGCGCTCGGCGGAGGAGAGGACGAGCTCCTCCAGTTCCAGCGTGTTCGCGAGCAGACCGCCGTCCGAGCCGATGCGGGTGAAGCTGTCGCCGGCGATCTTGAGCTTGAAGACGCGCTGGTTGGCGGAGTTGATGAGGCGGAAGCGGTACTTGCGGGCCGCGACCTCGAAGTAGGGCTGCGGGACGCCGTTGGCGAGCACGACCGTGCGCTTGGTCGGGTCGTCGAAGACGACGATGTTGCCGCTGTCGTCGAACTGGATGTCGCGCAACAGGATCGGGATGTCGTACGCGCCGGATGGCAGGTTGAGGCCGCGCTCGGAGTCGTCCTCGATGATGTAGGCGCCGTGCAGTCCTAAGTAGACGTGCGCGGCTTCGGTGCCGTGGCTGTGGTCGTGGTACCAGAGGGTCGTGCCCTGCTGGCTGTTCGGGTAGAGGTAGAGGCGGGTGGCACCGGGCTCGACGACGTCCTTCGGGTGACCGTCGTGCTCGGGCGCCACATGACCTCCGTGCAGGTGGACGTTGGCGGCTTCGTCCATCTTGTTGTGGACCATGACGAGGGTCTTGCGACCGGTCTTCGCCCTGATCGTCGGTCCGACGAACTGACCGCCGAAGCCCATGACCGGCGACGGCAGACCGGGCAGGATCTCGGCGGTCGTGCGTTCGATCGAGAGCTGGTAGACCTCCTGCTTCGCCGTGGACACCAGCGGCCTGAGCACCGGCGCCACCGGCATCGGGCGTGCCCACGGCACTATTTCCGGTTTTGTGCCGGTGAACGTCTTGGACTCCTGGAACTCGTGCACGGTGTGCCTCGGGTCCTCGTGACCCTCGGCCGGCGCGAGCAGCTTCGGCACGCCGAGCACACCGGCCGCGAGACCTCCCGCGGCGAGCACACCTCGTCTGTTGAGCATCGCTGTTCCCCTAAGCGCCCCAAGGCGGACACGTCCGTGAGAACGGTTCCGCGACGGTGTGGACGCGGCGGAAACCTACGCCGGGCACTCGGGGGTAACACCTAGTTTCCGAGCTGGGCTCACATGTGCAGGGCGGACCGTCTCAAGAGGCCAGTGCGGCCTTCACCGCGCGAGTGACGTCGTCGGCGAGCACCTCGTCATCACCATTCCGAATCGCTTGCACCACTTGGGAAACGACGTCCTCCGGCGCGATCTTGGGTCCGTTCTGACCGGCCGCCATGTCCGTGTCGATGAAGCCGGCGTGCACCGCGATGACGTTGGTTCCCTGCTCCCGCAACGCTTCCCGCGTCGACCTGGTCAGCGACCACCCCGCGGCCTTGGACGCCGCGTAACCACGCCAGTCCGGAGCACCCAGGAACGACGCGACGCTGAGCACGTTCACAATCGCGCCGCCGCCATTGGCTTTCAGAATGGGCGCGAACGCGTCCGTCGTGCGGACGATCCCGAAGAAGTTGACCTCGAATTCCGCCCTGATGCTGTCCACGTCCTCACCCCCGACGAGCACACCGGCGTTGTTGATGACGATCGAGACGTCCCCGAGCTCCTTGGCCGCGGCCGCGACGGACGCGTCGTCAGTCACGTCCAGCTGGACCGGCACGACCCCTTCGTCCACAACGGACGCCGGGTTGCGCGCACCGGCGTAGACCTTGGCCCCGAGCTTCACGAACTCCCGCGCGAACGCACGGCCGAGCCCGCGATTGGCCCCGGTAACCAGCACCACCGCACCGCTGATGTCCACCGCTACCTCCTAGGTTGGATTTCCCAACTCACGCTAGCGAGGTAAGTTGGATTTGCCAACTCACTGCGGGGACGGTCACACGAGCCCGCGAACCCCGGAGGTCTCCCGCCCACCGCGAAGAGGAGGCGACCCTGCTGCGGACGGCCGGTGTCGCGCAGGCACTGGCCGATGTCGGACATCAGATCGGACTCGCCGTAGAAGCTGAGCCAGGCACCTGCCTGACGTCGCGCCGGCCATGCACGTCGACCGCTTCCCGGAGATGGAGCGGAAGGCGCTCGACCTGGCGGAGGGCGACACGCTGCTGCACACCGACCTGCACCCGCTGAACGAGGTGCCGGACGAGTTCGTGGTGGCGGTGTACGGGGTATGGCTGCACAACGCGCGCAAGGGCAAGCCGCGCGCGCTCTCGCGGACGTTGCGCGGCGGTGGGCTCGGCACCGAGTAGGTTGATCGGCATGAGCGAGGACGACGAGGACGAGTTCGCCGAGGACGACGACTTCGAGGACGAGGAAGACGCCGACGACCTCTTCGCCGTCACGCCCGAACCGCGCACGGTGTGTCACCTGTGCGGGGGCGCGAGCTACATCGCGGCGCCCACGCTGGCGATCATCGGCGGTGCGCCGCGGACGGTGGACAACGGGCGTGAGTGCCCGCACTGCAGCGGGGCGCGCACGTTCACCGGGTTGGTGCCGCCGCTCTGACCGCTCCCGCGGCGGACGCGTACGGTAACGGCTCGTGGAGGTCCTGACCCGAGCCGAATGGCACGAACTGCGCGACGCGCACGTGGCGCGCATGCGTCGGTTCACCGGGCCGCATCAGGAGCGGAAGCTTCGCAAGGAGAAGCACCCGGTGATGGACTTCCTCTTCACGTACTACAGCCATCGGCCCGTGCGGCTGGAACGGTGGCATCCCGGGCCGGGCGTCGTGCTGGAGGACGCGGCCGAGTACCTGGAGTTTCCGCACTACAAGGCCACGCCGGACGGTGTCGCGCTCGACGTCGAGAGCTTCTTCCAGCAGCGCGCGAAGACCGTGGAATTCGTCCAGGCGCTGCTCACGGCGACGCTGGGCAGGCCGCCGCGGCTCGGGTGCTTCGGGCTGCACGAGTGGGCGATGGTCTACCGGCAGCGGCCGGAGGAGGTTCGGCACAACGCGTGGCCGTTGCGGCTGGGAAGTGACGGCACCGATCGGGTGGTCGAGGCGAGCCGGATCCAGTGCGGGCACTTCGACGCGTTCCGGTTCTTCACGCAGCCCGCGCGGCCTCGCAACACCCTCCAGCCCACGCGGGAGGAGCAGGTCACGAACGAGCAGCCGGGGTGTCTGCACGCGAACATGGACCTGTTCAAGTGGGCCTACAAGATGGAGCCCGCCACACCGTCGGACCTGGTCGCCGACTGCTTCGAACTGGCCGCTGACGTGCGCGAACTCGACATGCAGGCCTCCCCGTACGACCTGGCGGAGCTCGGGTACGGGCCGGTGCCGATCGAGACTGCGGAGGGGCGTGCGGAGTACGTGCGCAGGCAGGCGGTGTTCGCGCAGCGGGCGCAGCCGTTGCGCGAACGGCTCGTGTTCGTATGCCAGTCGATACTTGGAGTGACTTCACTTTGCTGACCAAGTTCACCTGTTAGCGTGATTGGCGGTCGTCGGGGGCCGCTGAGTAGTTGTGAGGGATCGATGTCTCGACACCGCGCGCTGCGGGCGAAGGTGCGGCGCGGGATCGCCAAGTGGCCCGTGCTCATCGTCGTGTTCGTCGTGCTGATCGGCCTCGGCTGGCTCGCGCTGTCGTGGGCCGGCGGGGTGCTCGAACGGCGCTCTCAGGCTCTCGCGCAGAACTGCAGCGAGGGCGACTCAGTGCTGCGGGTCGCCGCCACGCCCAGCGTTGCGGAGGCGGTGGCGGACGTCGCGCGCGCGTACAGCGCGACACGGCCCGTTGTGTACGACCACTGCATCGCGATCGAAGTGACGTCCCTGGACTCCTCCGCGGTGCTCGAAGGCCTGACGACGAACTGGGACGAGGGAAAGCTCGGCAAGCGCCCGCACGCGTGGCTGCCCGACTCGACGCTGTGGGCGAACCGGCTGACCGCGCTCAACGCGAAGCTCGTCGGCGCGGCCCCGAAGTCCGTCGGTACCTCGCCGGTGCTGCTCGCCGCGCCCGAGGCGGCCGCGCCGGTGCTCAAGGACTTCCGCTGGTCGGACATGCCCGACGTGACGGACTGGACCAAGTTCGGCCAGTCCTGGGGCCGGTTCAGCGTCGCGATGCCCGACCCGGCCACGAACACGGCCTCCGCACTCGCGATCCAGGCGGCGCTGGCCGGCGGCAAGGGCCCGGTGACGGCGGAGTCGCTGGCGTCCGAGGCGGCGAAGGCGAAGCTGTCGAAACTCGCGGCCGCGGTGCCGCCGGAGGTACCGCCCACGACGCGCGACGCGTTGGGACGCCTCGGTGACAGCGCGACGGTCAACGCGGCGGGCTTCTCCGTCACGCCGGTGTCCGAAGTGGACCTGTTCAAGCACAACACCGGCAAGGACGCGCCGTCGAAACCCCTCGTCGGCGTGCTGCCCGCCGGCCCAGCCCCGGTCGCGGACTTCCCGTACGTGGCGCTGGGCGGCTCCCAGGTCGGCGAGGCGGAACAGCGTGCGGCACAGGCGTTCCGCGAGTTCATGACCCAGCCCGCGCAGCAGAAGATCCTGGCCAGGGGCGGCCTGCGCGTCGAGTCCACTCAGGACCGTCCGTCGCCCTCCCCCGGCGTTTCCTGGGCGCCGGTCACGGAGAACCTGGTGGCGGCCGACGCCGTGACGACCCAGCAGATCTCGTCGGCGTGGGCGTCGGCGGACCGCGGCGGACAGGTCGTGACGGTGCTGACGGACGTGTCGACGTCCATGAAACCCCGCCTGGACAAGGTGAAGACCGCGCTGCGCGGTCAGGTCGACAGATCGGTGTCCGGGTCGTTCGGACTCTGGGAGTTCGCCCGCGACCTGGACGGCACCAAGCCCTACAAGCAGCTAGTCGCGACCGCACCCGTCACGGAGAAGCGCGAGGCGCTGCGCAGGTCGATCGACGGCCTCAAGACGGCGGAGGGCTCGCAGCTCTACAGCGCGCTCGCGGCCTGCTACGAGAGCGCACACGACGGGTTCGTGGCCGGACGGGTCAACCGCGTCGTGGTGATCACCGACGGAAAGTCGGACGGCGGAATCGACCTGGCGGCGTTGAAGTCGCAGCTGCACGGGAAGGACCTGGCGGTCAGCTTCATCGCCATCGGCGGTGAGGTGGACAAGGGCGCGTTGACCGACATCGCGCAGACCACCGGTGGATCGGTTTCCGTGGTGGAGAACGACGGGATCGAGGCGGCGCTCGGCCAGGTGCTGTCGACGAAGGCCTGACCACCGGCTCTCTGTCGGACCCGCGCCCTAGAATTGAAATTGGGGGAACCCGGCTGGGGTCGTGTGTGTGGTGCGCGGCCATAGGGGGCCGAGCGCCAGCACCGGCCGTCGCTGCGGGCATCGGCGGGCCGAGCCCTTACGCCAACCAACGCTGCGGCGTCGGGACCCCGAGCCCTCACGCCAGCCAACGCTGCGACATCGAGAAACCGAACCCCGGCCGTTGCTCCGGCACAAGGCGATCGAGCGCCAGCACCCGCCACCGCCCGACAACGGCAAACCGAACCCCAGCCGACGCCGCGCCATCGGGGAACCGAGCCGCAACGCCGACCGTTCTGTCCGGCATGGGGGAACAACGGATCCTGGTCGCGTCGCTGCCGTTCGCCGGTCACGTGGGCGCGATGGCCGCGGTGTCCGGCGAGCTCGTCAAGCGCGGCCACCACGTCGTGGCCTACACGGGAGCGAAGTACGCGCACCGGTTCGAGGGCGCCGAGCACCTGCCGTGGCGGCGCGCGCCGGACTTCGACGACGCCGAGCTCAACCAGGTGTTCCCGGCCATCGGTGACGGCAAGGGCATGCGGGCGAACTTCGCCAACGTGCGGGACGTGCTGGTCGGAACCGGTGCGGCGCAGGCGAAAGACGTGCTGGAGGCCGAGTTCGACCTGGTCGTAACGGACCACCTGGCGTTCGGGGCCGCGATGGCCGCGGAGATCAGGAACGTGCCGTGGGTGACGGTCGCGGTGACGCCGCTGGTCGCGAGCAGTCCGCCGGTCCGGATGGTGTCGTCCCTGATCGCCGGCGGGATGTTCGACCGCATGCGCGCGGAGGTCGGGCTGAAACCGAAACCCGGCGCGCTGGAGGCGTACTACTCGCCGGAACTCGTGCTGGCACAAGGGGTTCCGGAGCTCGAAACCGTCCGGGTCCCGCGACAGGTGCGGTTCGTCGGGCGGCTGATCAGCCCCGCAGCCGAACGGGACCTGCCGTCGTGGTGGCCGGATCTCGACGGCCGGACCGTCGTGCACGTGACGCAGGGGACGCTCGAAACCGACCCGGACGATCTGCTGCGGCCCGCGATCGAGGCGCTCGCGCACCACGACGCCCTGGTCGTGTGCACGACGGGTGGCGCCGACTACAAAGGCCCGTTGCCTAGCAACGTGCGCATGGCGCCGTTCATCCCCCACGACCTGTTGCTCCAGCGGACCGACCTGATGGTCACCAACGGTGGGTGGGGTGGCGTGCTGGCGGCCTTGGCGGCGGGCGTGCCGCTCGTCGTCGTACCGGGTGAGCTCGACAAGGCCCAGGCCGCGCACCGCGTCACCAGGGCAGGCGCCGCGATCACCCTCAGGAAGCCGGCGAACCTCAGGCAGGCGGTGGACCGGGTGCTGTCGGAGGCGCGCCACCGGGACCGCGCCCGTGAGCTGGGCAGGAAGATCACGGCTGCCGGTGGCGCGGCCACGGCGGTGGATCTGGTCGAGGAGCTGGTCAGGCGGCGTTGAAGCGGTCGGGGTCCGGGCCGGTGCGGGTGCCGTTGTCGAGCTCGGCGATCACGGTCATGTCGTCGGGGGCCAGCTCGAAGTCGAAGATGTCGATGTTCTCCTTGATCCGGTAGGGCGTGACGGACTTCGGGATCACGACGTTGCCGAGCTGGAGGTGCCAGCGCAGCACGATCTGGGCCGGGGTCTTCGCGTACTTGTCGGCGAGGCCGGTGATCTCCATCCGGCCCAGCAGCGCGCCCTGGGCCAGCGGTGACCACGCCTCGGTGACGATCTTGTGGGCGCTGTGCACCTTGCGCATCTCGGTCTGCTGCAGCCACGGGTGCAGCTCGATCTGGTTCACGGCGGGGACCGTCGGGAACTCGTCGAGCAGCCGTCGCAGGTGGTGCGGCTGGAAGTTCGAGACGCCGATCGCGCGCACCCTGCCGTCGGCGTGGAGCTGCTCCAACGCGCGCCACGACTCCGCGTAGAGGTCGCGGGACGGGACGGGCCAGTGGATGAGGTAGAGGTCGAGCACGTCGCGGCGCAGGCGGCGCATGCTCTCGTCGAACGCGCGCAGCGTCGAGTCGTAGCCCTGGTCGGAGTTCCACAGCTTGGTCGTGATGAACAGGTCGGGGATGCCGGCGATCGCGTCGCCGACTCCGGACTCGTTGCGGTAGGCGGCGGCCGTGTCGATGCTGCGGTAGCCGGCTTCGATCGCGGTGGTCACCGCGCCGGCCACCTGGTCCTCCGGCACCTGGAAGACGCCGAAGCCCAGTTGGGGGATCCGTACTCCGTTGTTCAACGAGATCAGCGGAACCATGCGGGTAGCTTCGCACCGTTGTAGAGGTCCTGCATCGCCTCGACCGTCTCGATCAGTTCGCGTCTCAACTCGACCGGCGCGACCACCTCCACGTCGGCACCGAATTTCAGCAGGTCGGCGACCGCGTGCCGGGTCGACTCGGTCGGAAAGCCGAACTCCTCGCCCGGTTGCGGCGACGTTTCGCGGATGACCCGGGCCTGATAGCCGCTGAGCAGGTACTGGCTCTTGCCGAGGCCTGCTCGGGTCATGCGGACCGTGATGCGCTCGCCGTACATGCGGGCCTCGAACTGCTCCGACCACTCCGCCCAGTACCGCGCGAGGTCGAAGTCGCGCGGCCGCTCGAAGGTGTCCGGAGTGGACTGGAGGGCCAGCACGCGGGACACGCGGTAGGTGCGGCCGCTGCCGACGAAGTACCAGGTGCCCGCCTTCAGCACGAGCCCGTACGGGTCGACCTCGCGCTGCACGGCCTGGCCGCCCCAGCGCTCGTAGGTCATCCGCACGCGGCGCTGCTCCCAGACGGCGTCGGCGATCGTCGCGAGGTGCTCGGTCGGCTGGTCGCCGCGGAACCACGTCGGCGTGTCGAGGTGGAAGCGCTGGCGGATCTGCTCCGCGCGCGTCCGCAGCTCGGTCGGCAGCGCGGCGAGCAGCTTCAGCTGGGCCGCCGCGGCGAACTCCTTGAGCCCCAGCTCCTCGGCCGGGCCGGGCAGACCGGCGAGGAACAGCGACTGGGCCTCCGCGCCGGTCAGGCCGGTCAGGCGGGTGCGGTAACCGTCGATCAGCCGGTAGCCGCCGCTGGGGCCGCGGTCGGCGTAGACGGGGATGCCGGCGGCGCTCAGCGACTCGACGTCGCGGTAGATCGTGCGCGGCGAGACCTCCAGCTCGGCGGCCAGTTCGTCGGCCGTCATCCGGCCCCTCGACTGCAACAGCAGGAGCACCTGGATGAGCCGGCTGGATTTCATGAAATAAACCTGACACGAACTGTCAGGTTCTGCCAGCAGAGTGGTCCCCATGAAGGCAACCGGAACCATCGAAGTGAAGAGCTGGGACGAGAACACCTGGGACGGCCGTTCCTACAAGGAGGTCGAGGGCCGCAAGCTCACCGAGGCGCACGTCTCATTCTCGTACGCGGGCGACATCAGCGGCGTCTCGCAGTGCCGCTACCTCATGTACTACAGCGACGACGTGGCCTGGACGACCGCGCTGGAGGAGATCACGGCCGACGACGGCACGCTGGTGCTGCGGCACGTCGGCGCCTACCGGACCGGTGTCGAGGGCGTCATCGAGATCGTCGACGGCACCGGGAGGTACGCGGGCGCGAAAGGTGCGGCCACCGTGGTCTGGGCGGAGGATGGCAGCAGCACCTACACCCTGGAGTACGAGGTCTGACCATGACCAACGCCCCCGTCTACGACGCGGCCAAGCAACGGATCACCTCGCTCGTCGAGGGCCGTGACCCGCAGACGCCCGTGGCGGCGACCCCGGGCTGGTCGGTCAAGGACGTGGTGGCGCACCTCGCCGGCGGTCTGCGCGACTTCGCGGACCGCCGGTTCGACGGCTTCGAGACCGGCGAGTGGGGTGAACGGCAGGTCCGCGACCGCCGCGACAACTCGCTGGCCGACGCCTTCGCGGAGTGGGACGCGAACCGGGAGCTGGCGGCGCCGTTGTTCGACACGCCCTTGGGGGCGGTGCTGATCGCCGAGGTGGTGCAGCACGAGCACGACCTCCGCGGCGCGCTCGACGCCCCCGGCGACCGGGACGGCGTCGCGGTGCGGGCGGCGCTCACGAAACCGTTGCAGCAGCTCGATCAGCGGATGCGGGAGAACGGGGTACCCGCGCTGCGGATCGCGCTGGAGCACGGGGACCGCGTGCTCGGGCACGGCGAGCCCGCCGGGACGTTGCGGACGACGTCGTTCGAGCTGATGCGGGCGATCGGCGGACGCAGGTCGGTCGACCAGATCAAGGCGCTGGACTGGGGCGGCGACCCGGACACGTGGATCGCCGCCCTCGCGCTGTTCGGACGGCATCGGCCCGAGCCGTTGTGCGAGTGAGACGATCTCGCCGTGTCAGAAGACCAGACCTGCCAGCGCTGCGGCGAGCCCGTCGACCTCGACCAGGAGGACTTCGAGCTGTTCGAGCGCATGCACCCCGAGTGCTTCCACTACGCGTTCGAGCACGACCTGACCAAGCCGGGCCTCACCGAGGACGAAGCCTGCGGCGACCCGGCCTGCCCCGCCGAGGCCTGAAAGACCGCACGCGGGGAGCTTTCGTGCGCTCCACACGTACGAAAGCTCCCCGCGTGCGGTCGAAGCAGGGTCAGCTGCCGTACGCCGAGAGCGGCGGGCAGGAGCAGACCAGGTTGCGGTCGCCCTTCGCGCCGTCGATGCGGCGGACCGGCGGCCAGATCTTCGGGGCACCGGTACCGGCCGGGTACACGGCCTCCTCACGGGTGTACGGGTGGTTCCACTCGCCGACGGTCACGCACGCCGCGGTGTGCGGGGCGTTGCGCAGCGGGTTGTCCTCGACGGGCCACTCACCGGCGCCGACGCGGTCGATCTCGCGCTTGATGGCGATCATGGCGTCGATGAACCTGTCGATCTCGGCCAGGTCCTCGGACTCGGTCGGCTCGACCATCAGCGTGCCGGCGACCGGGAACGACATCGTCGGCGCGTGCAGGCCGTAGTCCGCGAGGCGCTTCGCCACGTCGTCCACCGTCACGCCGGTGGCCTTGGTGATCGGGCGCAGGTCGAGGATGCACTCGTGGGCCACGAAGCCGCCCTCACCGGTGTAGAGGACCGGGTAGTGCTCGTCCAGGCGGCGCGCCACGTAGTTCGCGGCGGCCACAGCGGTCAGGGTCGCGCGGCGCAGGCCGTCGCCGCCCATCATGCGCACGTACGCCCACGAGATCGGCAGGATCGACGCGGAACCCCACGGCGCCGCGGAAATCGGCCCCACGCCGGTCTGCGGGCCCGCGGTCGGCTGCAGCGGGTGGTTCGGCAGGAACGGCGCGAGGTGCGCGCGGACACCGATCGGGCCGACGCCGGGGCCACCGCCGCCGTGCGGGATGCAGAACGTCTTGTGCAGGTTCAGGTGCGAGACGTCCGAACCGAACTTGCCGTAGCGGGCGAGGCCGATCAGCGCGTTGAGGTTCGCGCCGTCGACGTACACCTGGCCGCCCGCGTCGTGGACCAGGCCGCAGACCTCGCGGACGGTGTCCTCGTACACGCCGTGGGTCGACGGGTAGGTGATCATGATCGCGGCGAGGTCGTCGGCGTGCTCGGCGACGGTCTCGCGCAGGTGGCCCATGTCGATGTTGCCCTTGTCGTCGCACTTCACGACGACGACGCGCATGCCGGCCATGACGGCGGACGCGGCGTTGGTGCCGTGCGCGGACGACGGGATCAGGCAGACGTCACGCGCTTCCTCGTTGCGCGAACGGTGGTAGGCGCGGATCGCGAGCAGACCGGCGAACTCACCCTGCGAACCGGCGTTGGGCTGCAACGACACCGCGTCGTAGCCGGTGACCTCGGCCAGCCAGGCTTCCAGGTCCGAGACGATCTTCAGCAGGCCCTTGGCGTCCTCGACGGGCGCGAACGGGTGCAGCGTCGAGAACTCCGGCCACGTGATGGACTCCATCTCCGCGGTCGCGTTGAGCTTCATCGTGCACGAACCGAGCGGGATCATGCTGCGGTCGAGCGCGACGTCCTTGTCCGACAGCGCGCGCAGGTAGCGCAGCAGCGCGGTCTCGGAGCGGTGCGCGTGGAAGACCGGGTGGGTCAGGTAGTCGGACGTGCGGCGCAGGTCGGCCGGGATGCCGTCGGCGGTGTCGGCGTCGATCGCGTCCACATCGGACCCGGTGACACCGAACGCCTCCCACACCGCGACGAGGTGTGCGCGCGTCGTCTTCTCGTCGCAAGCGATTGCCACGACGTCCGCGTCGACCTCGCGGAGGTTGATGCCGGCCGCACGGGCCTTCTCGACGACCGCCGCGGCCCGGCCCTCGACGCGGACCTGGACGGTGTCGAAGAACTCGCCGTGCACGACGTCCAGACCGGCCTCGCACAGACCGGTGGCGAGCACGGTGGCCATGCGGTGCACGCGGGTCGCGATCGCCCGCAGACCCTCGGGACCGTGGTAGACCGCGTACATCGAGGCGATCACGGCGAGCAGCACCTGCGCGGTGCAGATGTTCGACGTGGCCTTCTCACGGCGGATGTGCTGCTCACGCGTCTGCAACGCCAAGCGGTAGGCCAGCGAGCCGTCGGCGTCGACGGAGACACCCACGAGGCGACCGGGCAGCTGACGCTCCAACCCGGACCGGACGGCCATGTAACCGGCGTGCGGGCCACCGAACCCGATCGGCACGCCGAAGCGCTGCGTGGTGCCGATGACGACGTCCGCGCCGATCTCGCCCGGCGCGCGCAGCAGCGTCAACGCGAGCAGATCGGCGGCCACGACGGCCTGCGCACCGGCGGCGTGGATCTCCTCGATGAGCGCCTTCTGGTCGCGCACCACACCGGACGCGCCGGGGTACGACAGCAGCACGCCGAAGAAGTCACCGCCCAGGCCGAGGCCCTCGATGCCCTGCGACAGGTCGGCGACGACGATCTCGATGTCGAGCGGCTCGGCGCGCGTCTCGATGACGGCCAGCGTCTGCGGCAGCGTGTCGGCGTCCACGACGAACTTGTTCGACTTGACGCGGCCCGCGCGGCGCACCAGCGTCATCGCCTCGGCGGCGGCGGTCGACTCGTCCAGCATGGACGCGTTCGCCACCGGCAGGCCGGTCAGGTCGCCGACCATGGTCTGGAAGTTCAGCAGGGCTTCCAACCGTCCCTGCGAGATCTCCGGCTGGTACGGCGTGTACGCGGTGTACCAGGCGGGGCTTTCGAGGACGTTGCGCAGGATCACGCCCGGCGTGACGGTGTCGTAGTAGCCGAGACCGATCATCTGGGTCATCGGGCGGTTCTGCGCCGCGAGCTCGCGCAGCTCGGCCAGCGCCTCGGTCTCGGTCGCCGGGGCGGGCAGGTCCAGCACGAGGTCGCGCTCGTGAATGGACGACGGCACCGCGTGCTGCGCCAGCTCCTCCAGCGATCCGACGCCGATGACGTCGAGGATGCGCGCGAGCTCGGCGGGTCGCGGACCGACGTGGCGGTCGGCGAACGGGGTGCCGTGCTCGAGAGCGGCGAGCGGAATGCGGTCCTGCGTCATCTAACGCCTCCGGGGGCCTTTGGGCACACGTGTCCTGGTGCCCTCCCCGCTCTGTCCGTACCCCGAAGGGCGCCTGAGAGGTTCACCCCGGCCGTGACTGGGGCTTTCACCGTCGGCGGGAACCCGGGAGGGGTTCCACTTTCCAGAGGCGTCTCGCTCACGCGGTCCTGGGTGCCTGAGAGGTTCCCGGGGAGGGAATTGCTCCTTCGGCGCCGGGCTCGTGACCCGGTCTCTCCCGCCTGAGTTCAGCGACTACCCGCGAAGAATACCCGCAGGCAGCCCCGCCAGTCCCTACGGACGCGACCTACGTCTCAGCGACGCCGCGCCGAACGCCCGGAAACAGCACGCGGGGAGCTTTCGTACGCTCCTGGCGCACGCGGCGTCCCCGCGTGCAACCGAACAACACGACCTCGGGCGGTCGCACGCAGCCACGCACAAGCGCACGCGGGGAGCTTTCGTACGCTCCTGGCGCACGCGGCGTCCCCGCGTGCGGGGCGAGCGACGGGGTCAGCCGGTGGCGCGTTCGCGGCGGCGGCGGGTCAGTTCGTCCTCGGTCATGGGAGCGATTTCCACGCCGTCCGCGCGTTCGGCCGGGAACTCGTGGATCGTGCCGCTGATCTCGCGCATCGCACCGGAGACCGCGATGCCGAACACGCCCTGACCACCCTGCAGCAGGTCGACGACCTCCTCCGGCGAGGTGCACTCGTAGACGGTCGTGCCGTCGGAGAAGAGCGTGATCTTCGCCAGGTCCTGCACGCCGCGGCGGCGCAGGTGGTCGACCGCGACCCTGATGTTCTGCAGCGAGACACCGGTGTCCAGCAGTCGTTTCACGACCTTGAGGACCAGGATGTCCTTGAAGGAGTACAACCGCTGGCTCCCGGACCCGTGAGCCATCCGCACCGTCGGCGCGACGAGCCCGGTCCTCGCCCAGTAGTCGAGCTGCCGGTAGGTGATGCCCGCGATCTGACACGCCGCGGGACCCCGGTAGCCGACGAGTTCGTCCGGCAGCGAGGAGTCCGGGAACAGCTCACCCTGCTGCCCGGTTCCGGCCCGCACGGGCGCTTCCTCGACCACGCCTGCCTCCCCTCGGAACGGCCACGAAACTCATGACCGTCAAGCCGCTACGTCAGCTCACGCAAACCAGCGACGTCCACTCGAGTTCGACGGTAGGACCGGTCAGAGGGCAGGTCAACGCGACGCGCGGGGAGTGTCGACCCTCAACCTCAGGTAGAGAGTCATACCGTCACCCGAAGTGGGATGTTCAGGTGACGTTTAGTGATCGTTTAGCGGGCAAATCGAGCGGAAAGTAGCCCAAAGGAGCGACACGCAACGGTGGTACGTCGGTTCCAAACGAGACGGACAGCGACACCCTGCAAATCAGGTGTCGGCGCCCCTGAAGTCCTCGGGGGACACCGAGTCGAGGAACTCGCGGAACTTCTCCACCTCGTCCTCCTGCTCGTCGGGGATGATCAGGCCGGCCTCGGCCAGCACCGACTCCTCGGCGTGGATGGGCACGCCCACCCGCAACGCCAGCGCCACGGAGTCCGAAGGCCGCGCGGACACCCGCACGTCGCCGTCGAACACGAGCTCGGCGAAGAAGGTGCCCTCCTGCAGGTCGGTGATCCGCACCTGTTCGAGGTTGCGCCCCAGCGCCCCGATGACGTCCTTCAACAGGTCGTGCGTGAGAGGCCGAGCCGGGCGGACGCCCTGCTGCTCCAGTGCGATGGCCGTGGCCTCGACGGAGCCGATCCAGATCGGCAGGTAGCGCTCACCCTCGGTTTCGCGCAGCAGGAGGATCGGCTGGTTCTGGGGCAGCTCCACCCGCACGCCGACGACACGCATCTCGCTCATCGGGCCTCGCCTCCCTCTATCTCGTTCGGGGAGTACCCGGATCCACACCCGAGCATCCCCCGGCGTACACGTTCGACGCTACCCGCCAAGCGGGCCGTGTGCTCAATCGTTGCGGGCGGATCGTGATCAACCGAACTCACCCGGACTGACGCAAACCCGCTCTTACCAACAACGTGTGCAACGAGGTGAACAGGTCGGCCAATTCCCGGACCGTCTCGGGATCCGAGAAGGACTTCAGCAGAACCACCTCGTGGTCCGCCGCGGCGCGAACAGCGCGCAGGTGCTCGCGCTCGACGCCGAGCCCGGTCATCGTCCGGATCGTGCGGAGCGCGGTGATGTCGTCGGCGGTGAACCGGCCGCCGGGGCCGGGGCGCAACAGACCGTCACGTTCCAGCTGGGACAGCTGGTCCGCGCTGATTCCGATCTGGGCCAGCAGATCGGCCCGCGACACCGAGGCGGAGTCCGCCGGTGCCGCGTCGAGCTGGTCGCGGATCACCTTGAGCGGCAGGTACCTGTCGCGTTGTGCGGACAGCACGAACCGCAGCCTCTGGACGTCCGCCGCGCAGAACTGGCGGTAGCCGGAGGCGGTGCGTGCCGGGCGGACCAGCCCCTCCGCTTCCAGGAAGCGGATCTTGGAGATGGTGACCTCGGGGAACTCGGGGCGGAGCTGTGCCAGCACCGCCCCGATGCTCAGTCCCCCACGTTGTGGCCGCCCGGCCGTCACGCGTCAGGCTCCGGAGGAGCCAGGACCCGTCAGGAAGACGAGGCGGAACTTGCCGATCTGGACCTCGTCGCCGTTCGCGAGGACGGCCTGGTCGACCGGCTCGCGGTTGACGTAGGTGCCGTTGAGGCTGCCGACGTCGATGACGACGAACTCGCCGCTCTCCCGGCGGAACTCGGCGTGGCGGCGCGAGACCGTCACGTCGTCCAGGAAGATGTCGCTGTCGGGGTGTCGCCCTGCGCTCGTCGTGTCGCGGTCCAGCAGGAACCGGGATCCGGCGTTCGGGCCGCGCTTCACCACGAGCAGCGCGGAACCGGCGGGAAGGGCGTCAACGCCGGCAACGGCCGGCTCCTGTGCGGGGGCCTCTGCGCCTTCGACCTCGGCGAGGAAGTCCGCCCGGAAGACGGAGGTCCGCTCCGGGGACTGCTCCGGCGGAACGCCTGGGCCGTCGTTCGTGCTCACCTGAGCTCTCCTCCTGCTGCTGGATCCGTCACTTCCGGTAAAACTTATCGCGTTCGAGTCGCCACCCGAGGAGCGGCTCCCCTTCCGGCCGAAGATCCGGCGAAAGATCGACGTCACTCCTTCTCCACCAACGCCTTGTACCCGTCCGCGTCCAGCAGGCCTTCCAGCGCGTCCGGGTCGCTCACCCGGATCTCGACCATCCAGCCCTCGCCGTACGGGTCGCTGTTGACCGAGTCGGGCGCCTGCACCAACGCGTCGTTGATGGCGACGACCTCACCGTCGAGCGGCGAGTAGAGGTCGGACACGCTCTTGGTGGACTCGACCTCGCCGAACGTGTCGCCCGCCGCGACGGTGTGGCCGACCTCGGGCAGCTGGACGAAGACGACGTCACCGAGCTGTTCCTGGGCGTAGTCGGTGATGCCGACGCGCACGGTGCTCTCGCCCGTGCTGGCGACCCACTCGTGCTCCTCGGTGTAGCGAAGCTCCTCGGGAATCAACTGACTGCGCTCCTCGTGCTGAACCTGTATGGGGTGATCTTTTCACGCGGCCTTGCCGGGAGTGACCCGCAGGGCCTGGAAGAACTGGTAGACGTACAGCAACGCCGACCACAGGTAGAGCGCTCCGCCCCAGGCCGTGAACGCGTAGGCGAACGGCTGGGCGGCGTGGGCCCAGCCGGAGTCGCCCTGCGCGAGCAGCAGCAGGGGGAACGCGTACAGCAGGTTGAAGGTCGCGGCCTTGCCGAGGTAGGTGACCTCGAACGGACCCCAGCCCCGCCCCCGCAGGATCAGCAGGCAGATGCCGACGACGACCTCCCGGCCGACCAGCACGAGAGCGATCCACAGCGGAATGATGTCCCTGATCACGAACGCCAGCAACGTGCAGAACACGTAGAGGCGGTCGGCGGCGGGATCGAGCAGCGCGCCGAGGTTGCTCATCTGGTCGAGCCAGCGCGCGAGCTTGCCGTCCAGCCAGTCGGACAGCCCCGCGAAGACGAGGACGAGCAGCGCCCAGCCGTCCGCGCGGGGTCCGAGCAACAGGTACAGGAAGAGCGGAACACCGGCCAGCCGCAACACGCTGAGCAGGTTGGGAATCGTCAGCAGGCGATCAGCCGGATCACGCACACCCGCACTCTAAACGAGTGACTGCGCACGGGCTGCCGGATGGCGTCACGGCACGCGGTGCGACTGGTTGCGGGGTCGGCGTGGAGCGTTCGTTTCTTACTTGTAAAACCTCAGGCTGTCTGGTGGAGCGTCCACCCGCGGCGCTGCATCTCGGCGCCGGTGATGGCGTGCGGGCGGCCACGGTCGTCACGGCCCACCCAGCGAGCGCGGAAACCCTCGAGCACATACGCGTGGCCCCTGCTCCACACGACGCTGCACGGCGTCGTGGGCAGCTCTGCGGCCTGCGGCTGGGTTTCCATGGCGGTTCTCATCTCAGTCCCTCCGTGACATCAGGGATGTCGCGCACCGGGGCTCCGGCGTTATCCCTGGGAACGAATTCTGGCGGACTGTGGTTCAGAACACGTGTCCTGTTTGGGTCCTAAGCGTTAACTGGGTCAAACCGCGCGCCGAGCTGTTCGGACCCGAAGCGGGACGGATGAACGTGTCCTTGCCGATGCAACCGTTCGTCGTACGCCGATGACCGCACAACGTTTGCGACGTATCGGTCTGGCCTAATCTCACGGCGTGGACCAGGTGAAATTCGGAACGGAGCTCATCTCCCGGTTGATGGACCACCTCTGCTCGCAGCTTCCGGGCTGCGAGGGCGTGGGCCTGAGCGTGTGGCCGGACGGCAAGCTGCTGCGCGCCGTCGGGGTCGCGGTCGAGCTGGACGCGGAGCAGCTGGCCGCCGGTGCCGGACCGCTCGTCGACGCCTCCCGCGACGAACGGCAGATCTCCGGTCAGGTGGCCGGTGTGGACGTCGTCGCGGTGCCGGGGAGCTGGGGCAACGGCGGCCCGGTGGTGCTGACCGTCTACCTCTCGCACCCGCCGCGGGTCGAGGACCTCAAGGCCATCGAGGAGATCGAGCCGCTGCTGGCGACCGCGGCGGCAGTGGTCGAGTTCTGCGCGGGCGAGGTGCTGCGCGCCGACCAGATGGTGCGGATGGTGCAGCACCGCCGGTACATCGAACAGGCCAAGGGCCTGGTCATGGGGGCGCGGTCGTGCACGCCCGGCGAGGCGTTCGAACTCCTGGTCCGGTCCAGCCAGCACGCCAACGTGAAGCTGCGGGACGTGGCCACGGCGCTGGTGCTCGTCGTCGGCGGGACGCTGGAGGACAACGCGGAGGAGATCGTCGAGCCGCCGCGCGCCGCCTTCGAGGTCGCGCGAAGACTTTGGGAGGCGCTGCACGTTTGAGCCGCACCGCCACCGGGTACCGACTGGCCGACCTGTCCTGTGACGCGGCCACTCCCGTACGGTGAAGCCGCAGCGGTTGAGCCAGCAGCCGCATCGGGGCCGCTGCAGTGGCGGCTCCCTGGGTGCGAGAGGGAGAACATCGGTGACTGTGCAGGACCCGCGAGCGGAGCAGACCATCGCACTGACGGCGACACAGCCTGCCGCCGGTGTCACGGTGCTCGCCGTGTCCGGCGAGGTCGACATGGTGTCCGCGCCCGCGTTGCGCGACGCCATGGTCAACGGCCTGGCCGACGGCGGCACCTACGTCGTGGACATGACCGGCGTGACGTTCCTCGGTTCCGCCGGACTGGCGGTGCTGGTGGAGGCCGCCCGGCTGGCGCCACAACACTCCGCGGCCCTCAAGGTCGTGGCCACCGCACGAGCTGTGACGCGGCCTCTGGAGGCCACCGGACTGGGTGAGGTGTTCAGCGTGCACGAGTCCGTGGACGCTGCTGTCGGTGCCTAACGCGTCCGGACCGTGAGGCGGTTCCCGGCCGCCTCCAAGGCCTCCGCGACCGCGTGGAGCGCCTGCTGGACACCGGCCGTGTCGCTGCCCAGCTCGGTGAGGTCGACGGTCAGCGGCACGGTGCCGCCGCGCGCAGCCGTGGTGAGCGTGCGGCGCAACGACGGGCCGGCCTGTGCGGGCACGTCGCCCCGGACGACCGCGACGACGCCGGAGGAGGTCTCGTGCACCCGCACCTCGCAGTCGCCCGCCGTCTCCGGCCCGAGCGTCACCGGCGACCGGGAGCGCCGCAGCCGCACGGTCGTGCCTCTCGCCGAGCGGTCGATCACGACCTCGTCCACGCTCTCCCGCATGAGCAGAAGTCCTCTGCCGCGCATGGTGAGAGCGGGCGGCGGAATGCGCCATTGGCCGTGGTCGGTGACGTCGACGTCGACCGTGCCGTCCCGCACCACCCTGGCGCGCACCTCGACGGTGCCGCGGGCGGGGGCGGGGTACGCGTGTTCGACGGAGTTGTTCACCGCCTCGCTGACCGCGAGAACGAGATCACTCGCCTCGTCCTCGTCGAAACCGCTGTCCTGCAGCCACTCGCGCAGCTGGTGGCGCACCGGCGCCACCTCACGCGGGTCTGCGGGGAAGCGGAGGGCCAGGAAGTCCTCGTGCACCAGCACAACGCTCCTCCCATGGGGTTATGCCTCCAGCAGGTGATTTCCCAGCTCTTCGAAGCAATACACGTGTGAAACAGGATCGATTCGGGTACGGCAACGACATGTCGGCCTTCGGCAGAACGGACTACGAGGTGGGTGTGACGCAATTGTCAGGGGTCGAACTTCGGATGGCCGCGGATCCCACGCAGCTGTCCATCGCCCGCGCCGTCGCGGCGGACATCGCGATGCGGCAGGACTTCGACCTCGACTCGATCGAGGACCTGAAGCTCGCCGTCGACGAGACGTGCTCGACGCTGATCACGCTGGCCGCCCAGGACGCCGTGCTCAGCTGCCATTTCGCGGTGGACGCCGCCGGGGCGGTGAGGGTCTCGGCCCACATCGCGGCCAAGTCGGCCTCCGGACCGGACGAGAACAGCTTCGGCTGGCGTGTGCTGACCGCGCTCGTCGACTCCGTGGACACCAGAGTCGGGGAGACCGAAGGGTTCGTGGTCCACATCGACCTCGTGAAGTCCTCGGCAGGGGCGGTGGATGCGTGACCGGGTCGGAGGAGACGACCACGACGACCCGGTCGGGCGGTGACTACGACCACCTGGCGCCGCTGTTCGCCGAGCTCGCGGTGACCCCGCAGGGGCCGGCGCGCGACGCGCTGCGGGACCGGCTCGTCACCGAGCACCTCCCGGTCGCCCAGCACATCGCGCGCAGATTCGGCCACCGCGGCGAGCCGCACGAGGACCTGGTGCAGGTCGCGACGGTCGGCCTGATCAACGCCGTCGACCGGTTCGACCCGGACCGCGGCAGCGACTTCCTGTCCTTCGCCGTGCCCACGATCATGGGCGAGGTCCGGAAGTACTTCCGCGACTCCAGCTGGTCGGTCCGGATGCCGCGACGGCTCAAGGAGCTGCACCTCGCGATCAACGCGGGCACCTCGCGGCTGTCCCAGTCGCTCGGCCGCGCGCCGACCCCGTCCGAGCTCGCCGAGCACCTCGGGCTCTCACGCGAGGAGATCCACGAAGGACTCGCGGCCGGAAACGCCTACCAGAGCGCGTCCCTGGACGACATGCTGATGTCGGAGGACTCGTCGATCTCGCTGGGCTCGACCATCGGCGAGGAGGACCCCGAGATCGCGATGATCGAGCAGCGGGAGGCACTGCACCCGTTGCTGCAGAAGCTCCCCGAGCGCGAGCGCAAGATCGTGATCATGCGGTTCTTCGGCAACATGACGCAGACGCAGATCGCGCAGAAGGTCGGGATCTCGCAGATGCACGTCTCGCGGTTGCTCGCGAAGACGTTGCGGCAACTGCGCGACGTGCTGGAGGAGTGAGGGGCGGCGGAGCGTTCGCCGTCGATGACGGGCTCTTTCCTGCACGTGGAAGAAAGAGCCCGTCGTCGACGTAGCAGAGCAGGGCTCGGGACGGTCTACGAGGCCACGCGGACGCGGCGCCGGGCCGCGGAGATGATCTGGCGCCGTTCGTCCTCGCCCATGCCACCCCACACGCCGTACGGCTCCTGCGCCTCCAGGGCGTGCTCGCGGCACTGCGCCAGCACGGGGCAGTGCGCGCAGATCGCCTTCGCCTTCTCCTCCCGCGCGGCCCGGGCGTAGCCGCGTTCGTTGTCCGGGTGGAAGAAGACAGCGCTGTTCTGTCCTCGGCACAGACCTTCCATCTGCCAGTCCCACACGTCGGTGACCGGCTTGGGCAGACGGGTCGTGCAGGTCATCGCGACTCCCTATGGCTGGGCGGAAGAGTTGCGATCACTGCGTACCCGTGGTCTGACCAGGGATAAACCTGCTAGAGCCTTTCGGGTGCCCCAATACCGAGCAGCGACAGCCCCAGGGTGAGCACGCGTGACGTCAGCGTGAGCAGGTGCAGGCGCGAGTCCTGCAGATCCTGGCTCTCCGCGGTCGCCACCGGGCAGTGGTTGTAGAACGTCGAGAACGCCGTCGCCGTCTCGAACAGGTAGTTCGTGAGCTTGTGCGGGGCGAGCTCGTCGACGGCCGCCTGGATGGCCGTGGGCAGCTGCAGCAGCTTCAGCGCCAGGTCGCGCTCGGCCGGCTCCCGCAGGACCAGAGGGGCGTCCGCGGCGGGCGTCCGGCCCACCTTGCGGCCGATGGAGAGGATCCGGGCGTTCGCGTACTGGATGTACACGGACGTGTCGCCGGTGGTGGCGAGCATCTTCTCCCAGGTGAAGACGTAGTCCTTCTCGCGGTCGTTGGAGAGGTCCGCGTACTTGACCGCGCCGAGGCCGATGGTGCGGGCGAGCGCGTCCTTCTCCGCACCCTCCACTTCGGACGTCTCGGGCATCACCTTGTAGGAGTTCTCGATCGCCTCGGTGAGCAGCTCGATGAGCTTGATGGTGCCGCCCGCGCGGGTGCGGATGGTCTTGCCGTCCGCACCGAGGATCGTGCCGAACCCGGTGTGCACGGCGGTGTGGGCGTCGTCGAGCCAGCCGGCCTGCTTCGACGTCGCGAAGATCATCTGGAAGTGCTGCGCCTGCGGGTTGCCGACGACGTAGATCAGCTCGTCGACCTTGCGCTCGCGCACCCAGTAGCGGACCGTGGCGAAGTCCGTGGTGGCGTAGCCGTAGCCGCCGTCGCTCTTGCGCACGATCAACGGCAGCCGGTCGCCCTCGCGGTTGGTGAAACCGGGCGGGAACACGCAGAGCGCGCCGTCGCTGGTCTCGACCAGGCCCTTCTGCTGCAGCTCGGTGATCGTGTCGGCGAGGTAGGGGTTGTAGAAGCTCTCGCCGTAGTTGTCCCGCGCGGACAGGCCGATGCCGAGCAGCTCGTAGATCTGGTTGAAGTGCCGCTGCGACTCCCCCACCAGCTCGTGCCACAGCTTCAGCGTGGCCTCGTCGCCGCCCTGCAGCAGCACGACCCGCCGCCGCGCCCGGTCGGCGAAGCCCGGCTCGTTGTCGAACTTCTGCCGCGCCTGCTGGTAGAACGCGTTGAGGTCGCTGATCTCGTGGTCTGCCCCGTGGCCCTCGTCGGTGAGGTGCTCGATGAGCATGCCGAACGGCGTGCCCCAGTCGCCGAGGTGGTTGTGCGGGATGACCTCGTGGCCCGCGAACGTGAGCAGCCGGCTCAGCGCGTCACCGATGATCGTCGACCGCAGGTGGCCGACGTGCATCTCCTTGGCGACGTTCGGGCTGCTGTAGTCGATCGCGATCCGCCGCGGCTCGTCCGTCGTCGGCACGCCCAGCCGGTCGTCGCCGCGGAGGTGCGCGGTCTCCTGCTCCAGCCACTCGCGGCGCAGCCGGAGGTTGATGAAGCCGGGGCCCGCGATCTCCGGCGTCTCGATCGCGTCCGCCGCGTCGAGGTGCTCGACGATCAGCGTGGCGACCTCGCGCGGATTGCGGCCGACCCTCTTGGCGAGGCTCATGGCCACGTTGCACTGGTAGTCGGCACCGTCTCGGTTGGACGGTCGGATCAGCGCTTCCTCGGCGGTGATGTCCACGTCCAGAGCGGCGCGCAACGCCCGCGCGACCCGCTGGCCCAGTTCGAGCCCGACATCCCCACGCAGCACTGAGCCCACCTTCCTGAAATCCGGCTGAAGGATTTCAGTATCTCACCAGCGTCCGAGCAGTAACGCGCCACCGCCCACGAGCGCGGCGAGGCTCACCACCCCGAAGAACGTCACCCAGCCGAGCGCGGGCACGCCGGTGAGCCAGGCGAGCTGGTCGGCGTCGCTGCGCGGGGCCTGCCGGCGCCACCGCTTGACCTGCAGCTCCCACACCGGGCGCACGCCGCCGAGCAGCAGGAACCACGCGAAGACGTACGCGGCGGTGTCCCTGACCTCGGGCGTCGCGTAGAAGGAGACGAAGAAGAACAGGCCGCCGGTGACGATGATGGACAGCACGCCGAACACGTTGCGGATCATGATCAGCATGGCCGCGAGGAAGCCGATGCTGATCCAGAGCATCAGCTGGATCTGCTCGTTGGTGATGAGCACGGCGGCGCCGAAACCGAGCAGCGACGGGGCGATGTAGCCCGCCAGTGCGGTGAGGACCATACCCGGGCCGCGGGGCTTGCCGCGCGAGACGGTGAGGCCGCTGGTGTCGGAGTGCAGCTTGATGCCGCTGAGGCGGCGTCCGGTGAGGACCGCCACCAGGGCGTGGCCGCCTTCGTGGGCGATGGTGATGACGTTGCGGGTGACGCGCCAGATCCCGTGCAGCGCTACGGCCAGGAAGGCGGCCAGGGCGGTGCCCCAGGTGATCACGACCTCATGAGTCAGCTCCGGCATCGCGCCATCGAAACAGACGCGCCGTTAGAGCCGCATGTGGGCTCCAACAGCGCGTCCGGTTCTGGGCAGTGCTCAGTGCTTGATCTTGCTCCTGCTCACGCGGTCGGTCTTCGGGTCGATCTCGGCCTGCTCGTTGGTGATGGGCTCGCGTTCCCTCGGGCTGACGGTCGGGTCCATCTCCTCGATGTGCGGCGTGCGGTCGCGCGTGTCGCGGAAGGCGGCGGAACGCTGCTCGGGCAGCACCGGCTCCTCTTCCTCCTCGATCACCTTGCGGCGCGCGGGCAGCACCGCGAGCAGCAGGCCGAAGAGCGCGAGGCCGAGGTGCAGCCAGTTGTCGTTGGTGTTGAGTGCCAACGGGTTGCCGTACCGCGCCGCCGGGTTCTGGGCCAGGATGCCGGTGATCATCAGGCCCCACACGAAGATCGCGCCGTAGCCGAGGAACAGCAGCCACCCGTACAGCCGGGCGAGGCCCGACCCCAGAGCCATGAGCAGACCGAGCACGCCGACGGCGACGTGCACCAGGTTGTGCAGCGGGTTCACCGAGAACCCGAGCACGAACGAATGGGTGGACCAGTCGCCCACCCCGGTGCGGGTGAAGCCCACGACGCCGAACACGATGAACGCGATACCGGCCAGTCCGGCCAGCACCTGCACCGGTTGCAGACCGGCGACCTTGACAGTGACGCGGTGGGTCATGACGCCCTCCAGGCTCCGTACGTGTCGCCCGGCTGACTACCCCGCGCGCACCTCCGTCAAACCGTTCGCGGACACGTCGGGCATGCCGTTTCGCGCCTGGACGACGTTGCGCTTGCTGATGTACAGCACGCGCGCTCGCGCGGGGTTCACGAGGACGGTCGTCTCGGCGTTCTGCTCGACGTACGCGCGGACCTCGACCTGCGTGCCGAGTGCGGCGGCGTTGCGCAGGGACGCGGCGAGCGCGTCCAGGTTCCACGGCGTGGCCAGGCGGAACTCGAACTCGTCGACGTGCAGCACGGCCCACTGTTCGAGGTCGGTGGGTGGATCTGTCGGGTTCATCGGACTCCCTCTCGCAGGTGGTGGGCTCCGGGCGCCGCGCCCACCGCTCGGCGCCCGGAATCTCGGTGGCCCGTCAAGGAGAACTCACGTTGCACCAGCGGCGCATCTGTCGCAATACCTAGGTTTGGTCCCGTGCGATCCGCGCCGCCTCCGACCGGTTGCCCGCACCGAGCTTCGCGAGGACGTGCGACACGTGCAACCCCACGGTCCGCACGCTCAGCACCAGTTCCGCGGCGATCTCCTTGTTGGTGCGGCCCCACGCCAGCAGTTCCAGCACGTCGCGTTCACGTGGCGTCAACGTGCCGAGTTCGGGCTTGTCCTGGTGCAGCAACGGGATGCGCTGCCGGCGCGCCTGCCGGTCGATCATCTTGGCCAACGGCAGCGCGCCGAGCCGTTGCGCGGTGCGGTGGGCGTGCCGCAGCGCTTCCGGTTCGCCGCAACGGGTTCGCGCGTACGCGGCCTGGTACGGCATCCGCAGCCGGTCCCACGCCGCCGCGACGTCCGCCCACGAGTCCTGCCCGGCCTCCGCGAACGCGTGCCGCCGCCACGCCTCGTCCTCCGGCCCGTGCGGCACCGGGAGCCTGGCCAGCAGTTCGTGTTCCGTCGCGGCCGGGTCGTCGAGACGGGTGATCCGCCCGGCCGCCGCCTGCAGGTCACGCGCGGCACCGAGCCCGGCCGCGCACAGCCGCAGCACCTCACCGCCGGTCAGCGCCTCCGGCAGGTCGGCGGCGGTCTCGCGGCACAGCTCGACGGCGGCCCGGAACCGGCCTTTCGCCCTGGCCGCAACGGCTCTGGTGTACGCGCACTGGGCCAGGAACAACGCGTCCGGTCCGTCGACGACCTTCTCCGCGTGCTCGATCAGGTCGTCCGCGTCCTGTCCGCGCAACGCCATCGCTTCCGCCTTGCACAGCATGATCCGCGCGGCCTTGTTGCCCGGGATCGAGTCCGGGACCTCCAGCGCGTCCAGCTCCTCCCACCGGCCGAGGGCGAGCAGGCTGGTCGAGAGGTTGTAGCGGATCACCGCGCTGAACGTCGGCGAGAGGCCCTGGATCCTCAGGCGTGCCAACGCTTCCTTGCTGATGCGCGCGCTGCGTTCGTGCTGCCCGGAACTGCCGAGCACGAAGGTCAGGTTGCCCACGGCCCTGGTCAGCTCGCGGACCGAACCGCTGCGATGCGCGGCCGTGCGCGCGTCCTCCAGAGTGGCGGTGCCGCGTTCGACATCACCGAGAAACGCCTCGCACACACCGCGCACGCTCAACGCGTACGCGCGGATCTCGGCATCATCGGTGACCACCGAACCGGCGAGCGTCAACGCTTCCCGGTACTCGCCCTGCGACATGAGCCAGCTGGCCTCGGCGACGGTGACGCGCTGAACCATCGTGCCCGTGGCCAAACCCTTGGCCTCCAGCAGGGTCTCGTGCGCGGCGGCCCGGTCGCCCAGGACGAACTGGCAGTCCCACAACAGGTACAGCAGCTCGCAGCGGTCACCGGTGCCGGCGAGCGCCTTGCGCAGCTCCCACGCCGCGTCCGCCGGTCTTCCCGCCCACCGCAAAGCTTTCGCCCGCTCAAGCGCTTCCCGCACGTTCCCTTAGGAGGCGCCGCGGGCTTGCCAGATACGGCCGGGCTTGCGTCCGATGCCGGCGTGCGCGCCCGGCACCACGCACGGCGCCTCGATCGACAGCCCTTCCATGAGCTGTTCGACCGGGGCCGGATGCGACACCACCAGGAAGCCTCCCGCCGGCAACGCGTGCCGGTACCGGCGCACCACCCGTCCCGGCCCGGTGGCGTCGTCCACGTACCTCAGGACGTCGACCATCAGCACCGCGTACGGCTCGCGCAGGTCGAGATGCGCCACCACGCCCGGATGCCTCAGCACCTGCTCGGGACGGCGCAGGTCGGCCTCGACCGCGCACGTCCGCGGCTCGCCCCGCAGCAGCCCGCGCGCGAACGCCACGGTCACCGGGTCCGAGTCGACGTACACCACACGCGCGTCGGGCAACGTCTGGTGCGTGGCACCGCACGTCGGGATGCCCGCGCCGAGGTCGAGGAACTGCCGGACCCCGGCCGCCCAGCAGTGGCGGACGGCGTGCTTGAGAAACGCCCGGTGCGCTCGGGTCACGAGCGGCAGCTCCGGGTCGATCCGGACCGCCTGTTTGGCGAAGGCCCGGTCGGCGGCGTAGTTGTGCGCGCCACCCAGATAGAAGTCATGGATCCGCGCGGCGTTCGGCCGACGTACGTCGACCTCGTAGCGTGCGAAGGCAGGGACCGCGGCCATTCGCAGAGCGTAACTGGCGCCTAGACCATTCGGGCGAAGTTTTCGAAGATTCTTTGGGTCCGTCTGACACCGGCCCTGGTGCGGGCGGGCCCGGTCCACCCCACAGAGACCGGGCCACGTAGCGCGTACGGGGATCGAACCCGTGTTTCCGGATTGAGAGTCCAGCGTCCTGACCACTAGACGAACACGCCGAACACGAGCATCGAGACACAAATGCTCGCAGAGAATCAAAGAAAGTGAACTAGCAGGTCAACGCTTCGAGGGCGCTCCGGCCCATTCCTCTGCGGTAATCATGGAACAATGATGAACGACGGGTTCGCCGTCTCGCAAAGGAATTAATCGAGCCAAGTCAGCGCGAGCCAGAGCGAAGCCCGCTCGTCGGCCGTTCCAAGATCACGACCGAGCAGCCGTTCGACGTGTGAGATTCGGTGTCGAACGCTGTTGCGGTGCACGCCGAGCACCGCCGCGGCCCGGTCCCAGCTGCCGTGCTGACCGAGCCAGGCCCGCAGGGTGGCGACCAGCTCGGGGCGGCTGAGGAGGGCGGCGAGCTCCCGTCGGGCGAACGCACGGGCCGCGCCGGGGTCGACGAGAGACGAGAGGCCGGACGCCGGAAAGGCGGGTTCACCGGTGGCGAGTGCACGGGCGAGCAGGGCCGACGCCTCGGCCACCGCGCCGGGAACCTCGCTTTCGGCAACGGGCGACGACACCCCGACCGGTTCCGACACCGCGAACCCCGCCGGCACCAGCGCCAGAAAACCGTCCTCCACCTTCGACACCAGCGGCCCGTACCTCTGCGCCAGCACGTCGTGGTCCGCCCGCGACTGCCCGGCCACCACCCGGTACGGCCCCGGCCCCAGCACGCCCGCCAGCCCGGACACCCGCGCGCGCAGCACCGCCGACGCCGCCAGCCGGGCGATCCGGCCGCGTTCGCCCTCCACGTCGCGCCGCAGCAGCCCGAGCAACGCCAGCGCGACCGCGACCACCGCCCGTTCGGCCGGGGACAGCGGCGTCGCCCGGCGCACCACGAGGACCGCGGACTCGACCGGATCGAGCGTCACGTGCTCGTCACCCACCTGGGCCGAAGCCGAACGAGGCCCGGTACCGGACGCGAGGCGCGCCACGAGGGAGGCGAGCTCGGAAGGTGCCGTTGCGGGGTCGACGAGATCGGCCCGGCAGTTCAGGACCACGGCGAGAGTGGTCAGCACGGACTCCACGGGCCGCACGCGGGTGGCCGCGCGGGTCAGGGCGCGCTGGCTGTCCGCGAGCATCCGCTGCTCCCGCACCGCGATCTCCGCGAGCAGCGCGCCCAGTGCCTGCGACACCGCGAGGAACGGCGTCGACGGCGGCACCTCCAGCAGCGGCATCTCCTGTGCCGCACAGGCCTCCACCAGCGACGACGGCACCGTGGGGTACTCCGGCTCGACACCGAACCCGATCGCGGAGACACCGGACGACACGAGCCCGGCCACGTACGCGGGCACGTCGGACGGGAACCGCACCCCGGCGGTGAGCAGCAGCTCCTCGCCGACCAGGTACGGCGTCGGGTCCTCCAGCTCGGACACGTGCGCCCAGCGGATCGGCCGGTCCAGCGCGTCGGCTCCACACAGGACGGTCAGCCCGAGGTCGACCCGTGCGACCAGCGCCGCCAGTGGGACGGTTTGCACAACCATGGTCGGACGATTGTGCAGAACGACCACTTACCAGCGCCAGTGCGCGTTCCTACCGTGACCTGCAACCCAAGGAGGTCCGACGGTGGCTCTCGACTACGCGGTGATCGCCGCCTACGTGCTCGGCATGATCGGCATGGGCTGGTGGGGCATGCGCCGCGCCACCAGCAGGAGCGAGTACCTGGTCGCCGGACGCAGGCTCGGGTTCGGCATGTACTCCGGCACCATGTCGGCCGTCGTGCTCGGCGGCGCGTCGACCATCGGCGGTGTCGGGCTCGGCTACGAGTTCGGCATCTCCGGTGCCTGGATGGTGTTCGCCATCGGCCTCGGCATCCTGCTCCTCAGCGCCCTGTTCGCGCGCCGGATCGTCCGGCTCAGGGTCTACACCGTCTCCCAGATGCTCGACCTGCGCTACGGCGGCAACTCCAGCACCATCTCCGGCCTGGTGATGGCGGCCTACACGCTGATGCTGACCGTCACGTCCACGATCGCCTACTCCACGATCTTCAACGTCCTCTTCGGACTGCCGAAGTCCGTCGGCGTGATCATCGGTGGCAGCATCGTGGTGCTGTACAGCGTGCTCGGCGGCATGTGGTCGATCACGCTCACCGACATCGTGCAGTTCGTCGTGAAGACGGTCGGCATCCTGTTCCTGCTGCTGCCGATCAGCCTCGCCACCGCCGGTGGCTTCGACGGTATCCGGCAGCGCCTGAACAACCCGGCGGTGTTCGACGTCGGCAACATCGGCACCACGACGATCGTCACCTACCTCCTGATCTACGTGTTCGGCCTGCTGATCGGCCAGGACATCTGGCAGCGCGTGTTCACCGCCAAGTCGCCGGAGGTCGCGACGTGGGGCGGCATCACCTCCGGCCTCTACTGCCTGGTCTACGCGGTCGCCGGAGCGTTGATCGGCCTCGCGGGCAAGGCGCTGTACCCGAACATCGCGAACAAGGACGAGGCGTTCGCGACGATCGTGGAGAACCTGCTGCCCACCGGTGTGCGCGGGCTCGTGCTCGCCGCCGCGCTGGCCGCGATGATGTCCACCTCGTCCGGCGCCCTCATCGCGTGCGCCACGGTGGCGTCCAACGACATCTGGCGACGCCGGACCGGCTCCGACGTCCACGGCAACCGGATGTTCACGCTCGTGATCGGCATCGTCGCGATCGGCATCGCGGTTGCCCTGAACGACGTCGTGGCCGCGTTGACCGTCGCCTACGACATCCTCGTCGGCGGGCTGCTGGTCGCGATCATCGGCGGCCTGGTGTGGAAGCGCGGCACCCGGCTCGGCGCGATGGTGTCGATGGCGGTCGGCTCGCTGACGGCCATCGGGTTCATGGTGTTCGTGGACGTGTACGCCAACGAAGCCATCTACTACAGCCTCGGCTCGTCCTTCGTGACGTACGTCGTGGTCAGCCTGGCCACCCCGGCCACGGATCCGGCTGTGCTCGTGCGGTGGGACCGCCGGCTGGCCGGTGCGGAAACCGAAGAGGAACTGGTGATCGCGTGATCGGCCCCGTCGACTCCTCCCAGGTTCCGCGCTACGCGGGCCCGGCGACCTTCGCCCGGCTGCCGCGCCTCGACCAGGTGGCGCACGCGGACGTCGCGGTGGTGGGAGTCCCGTTCGACACCGGCGTCTCGTACCGGCCGGGAGCGCGGTTCGCGCCCTCGGCCGTGCGGGAGGCCTCCCGGTTGCTGCGCCCGTACAACCCCAGTCTGGACGTGTCACCGTTCGAACGCGTGCAGGTCGCGGACGGCGGTGACATCGCGGTCAACCCGTTCCACATCGGCGAGGCGATCGAGACGATCGAGGGCGCGGCGGCGGAGTTGCAGGCCGAGGGCACGCGGCTGGTGACGATCGGCGGTGACCACACGATCGCGCTGCCGTTGCTGCGGGCCGTGTCGCGGATCCACGGGCCGGTGGCGCTGCTGCACTTCGACGCGCACCTCGACACGTGGGACACGTACTTCGGCGAGCCGTACACGCACGGGACGCCGTTCCGGCGGGCGGTCGAGGACGGGATCCTGGACACGTCGGCGATCTCGCACGTCGGCACGCGAGGACCGTTGTACGGCAAGAAGGACCTGGAGGACGACCGGCGGCTCGGGTTCGGGATCGTCACGTCGTCGGACGTGCTGCGGCGGGGTGTCGACGAGACCGTGGACGCGTTGCGGCAGCGGATCGGCGATCGGCCGCTGTACGTGTCGATCGACATCGACGTGCTGGACCCGGCGCACGCGCCCGGTACGGGCACGCCGGAGGCCGGTGGGATGACGTCGCGGGAGCTGCTGGAGATCGTCCGCGGGCTGCGGGGGCTGAACCTCGTGGGTGCCGACGTGGTCGAGGTGGCGCCCGCGTACGACCACGCCGACATCACGTCCGTGGCGGCTTCGCACGTGGCGTACGACCTGGTGAGCTTGTTGGCGCTGAAGGAGGGCGTGTGAGCAACCGCAACGGTGGCGATGTCGTCGTCGAGACGCTCGAAGCGCTCGGCGCGCACACCGTGTTCGGCATCCCCGGCCAGCACGCGCTCGGGCTCTTCGACGCGCTGCGCCGGTCCGAGCTGAGGTACGTCGGGTCGCGGACCGAGGTCAACGCCGCGTTCGCCGCCGACGGCCACGCCCGGATCACCGGCTCGGTCACGCCGCTGCTGGTGTCGACCGGGCCGGGCGCACTGCAAACCCTTGCGGGGCTGCAGGAATCCGCTGCCGCCTCGGCGCCGGTGCTGGGCATCTCGTCGCAGATCCCGTCGGCGGGACTGGGTGGCGTGCGGGGCGGGTACCTGCACGAGCTCGCCGACCAGGTGGCGTCGTTCCGGGACGTCGTGAAGCACGCGCGGGTGGTGCGGCACGCGTCGCAGATCCCGTCGGCGCTGGCCGAGGCGTGGGAGATCGCGCTGACCGCGCCGTACGGGCCGGTGTGGGTGGAGATCCCGCAGGACGTGCTGCTCGGGCCTGCCTCCGTGCCGCCCGTGACGTCGGTTTCGTGGTCCGCGCGGGAGTTGCACCCGCGCACGGAACTGGTCGCGGAGGCCGTCCGGTTGCTGGACGGGGCCGGGCGGCCGGTGATCCTCGCCGGTGGCGGTGCTCTCCGGGCCGCGGACGAGCTGCTGGAGCTGGCCGAGAAGCTGCGGGCGCCGGTGGTGACGACGTTCGGCGGCAAGGGCAACTTCCCCTGGGAGCACCCGCTTTCCGCGCGGTCGTGGCTGGAGGACCGGCACACCACGGAGTTCCTGGCGGACGCCGACGTGCTGCTGGTGGCCGGGTCGGGACTGGGTGAGCTGTCCAGCAACTACCGGACGTTCCGGCCGGGCGGTGCGGTCGTCCAGATCGAGGCCGATCTGGGCAAGCTGGAGTCGAACTACCCCGCGCTCGGCATCCACGCCGATGCGCGGCACGCGTTGCGCGCCTTGGTGTCCGGCGTGACCGCCCGGCCCGCGGACGGCGTGGCCGAAGAGCGGGTGCGCGAGCTGCTGGACCGGGTGCGGACCCGGCTCGCGGCGCAGGAGCTGGACCTGGAACGGCAGGTGCTGGCCGCGGTGCGGTCGGCGGTTCCCGACGGCACACCGACGTGCTGGGACATGACGATCCTCGCCTACTGGGCGTGGTCGGCGTGGGATCCGCGTGGTGGCGCGCAGTTCTCCGCCCAGGGCGCCGGTGGGCTCGGCTACGGCTTCCCGGCGGCCCTCGGTGTCGCGGCGGCCGTGGACGGGCCGGTGCTCGCGGTGTCCGGTGACGGCGGGGCGATGTACGGCATCTCGGAGCTCGCCGTGGCCGCGCAGCACGGTTCACGGGTGGTGTGGCTGATCGTCGACGACGGCGGCTACGGCATCCTGCGCGAGTACATGACCGACGCGTTCGGCCAGGCCACCGCCACCGAGCTGGCCCGCCCGGACTTCGTGGCGCTCGCCGAGGCGTTCGGGGTGCCCGCCACCAGCAGCACGCCCGAGTCGCTGCGCGAAGATCTCGCCAAGGCGTTCGCCGCCGACGGACCGCACGTGGTCGTCCTGCCCGCGGTGTTGCGCATGTTCGCCCCCACGCACCTGGAGCACCCGTGATCGTCGCGAACTTCGTCAACGGCAGCAGCACTTCGTCCACTTCGGACACTTCACCGCTCGTGGATCCCGCGACCGGCGAGGAGTTCGGCCGTGCCGTCGTCTCCCGTACCGCCGAGGTCGACGCCGCCGTGCAGGCCGCCGCCGACGCCTTCCCCGCCTGGTCGCGCACGACACCCGGCGAACGCCAGCTGGCGTTGCTGAAGCTCGCGGACCTGTTGGAGGCCAACGCCGCCGAGGTCGCGGACGCGGAGATCCGGGAGACGGGGAAGATCCGCTCGGTCGTGCTGGACGAGGAAATCCCCCAGTGCGCGGACCAGATCCGGTTCTTCGCCGGTGCCGCCCGCGCCCTGGGCACCGCCGCCGCGGGCGAGTACCTCTCCGGCACCACCTCCTACCAGCGGCGCGAGCCGGTCGGGGTGATCGCGCAGATCACGCCGTGGAACTACCCGCTGATGATGGCCGTGTGGAAGATCGCCCCGGCGCTGGCCGCGGGCAACACGGTGGTGCTCAAGCCCGCCGACACCACGCCGTCGTCGAGCGTGCTGCTCGCGTCGCTGGCCGCGCGGGTGCTGCCCGCGGGCGTGTTCAACGTCGTGCTGGGCGACCGCGACACCGGCCGGTTGCTGGTCGAGCACCCCGGGCCGGCCATGGTGTCCCTGACCGGCTCCACCCGGGCCGGCGTCGAGGTGGCCCGCAGCGCCGCCGCGACCGTCAAGCGCACGCACCTCGAACTCGGTGGCAACGCTCCGGTTCTGGTGTTCGACGACGTGGACGTGGCTTCCGCCGCCGAGGGGGTCGTGGGCGCCGCGTACTACAACGCCGGTCAGGACTGCACGGCCGCCACCCGCGTCCTGGTGCACTCCGCGGTGCACGACGAGTTCGTCGCGGCGCTGGTGAAGGCGGCGTCGGCGCAGGTGCCCGGCGCCGACTTCGGCCCGTTGAACAGCCAGGCGCAACTGGACCGCGTGCTCGGCCTGCTCTCCCGTTCCACCGGGACGGTCCACTGTGGAGGGAAGCGGCACGGCTCGGCCGGGTTCTTCCTGGAACCCACGGTGGTCTCGGGGCTCGCGCAGGACGACGAGTTGGTACAGGAGGAGGCGTTCGCGCCGGTGATCACCGTGCAGCCGTTCGCGAACGACGACGAGGCCGTCTCGTTGGCCAACGGTGTGCCGCAAGGGCTCGCGTCGTCGATCTGGACCCGTGACACCGGCCGGGTCGCGGCGCTGACCGCGCGGCTCGACTTCGGCGTCGTGTGGGTGAACACGCACGGGCTGGTCGCGTCGGAGATGCCGCACGGCGGGTTCGGCGCGTCGGGGTACGGCAAGGACCTCTCGATGCACGGCCTGGAGGACTACACGCGCGTCAAGCACGTGATGATCGCCCACCGCGACCTTTGAGAGGACGGACGCCTGTCCAAGCTCTTCGTCGAGAACGATGGGCGTGACCGTGTCGCGGCCGGATCGCTCGACGAGGCCGAAGCGATCGCCGAAGACAGCGGGGCCCACGGCACCCTGCGCTGGATCGAACGCGCGCGGAACGACGTCCGGCAGGCTTGACCTCCAGCTAGGTCGAGCTCATAGCGTCGCCGGCATGTTCGCGATTCGGCAGTACGAGTTCGGCCCGGCGGAGAACCTGCTCCTCGAAGAGGTTCCCGACCCGGAGCCCGCCCCCGGCCAGGTCCGCATCACGGTCGCCGCGGCCGGCGTCCACCTCGTCGACACCACGATCCGCAGGGGCGGGTTCGGTCCCGTCGAGTTCCCGATGACGCCGGGCCGCGAGGTCGCCGGGGTCGTCACGGCGCTGGGCGACGGGGTCGCGCCCGACTGGCTCGGCCGCCGCGTCACCGCGCACCTCGGCCAGGCCAACGGCGGGTACGCGGAGCTCGCGGTCGCGAAAACCGAGTCGCTGCACGCACTTCCGGACGACGTGTCGTTCGAGGCGGCGGTGGCGATGATCGGCACCGGCCGCACGGTCGTCGGGGTCCTCGACGCGGCCAGGCTCACGAAGGACGACGTCGTGCTGGTGACGTCGGCGGCGGGTGGCATGGGCGCGTTGTTCGTGCAGGAGGCGCGCAACGTCGGCGCGCAGGTGATCGGGCTGGCCAGTGGCGGGAAGCTCGACCACGTGATGGACAACGGCGCGGACGCCGCCATCGACTACACCCGGCCGGACTGGGCGGACGGGCTCAAGGACGTGACGGTCGTGCTGGACGGCGTCGGCGGCCCGGTCGGTGCGGCCGCGCTGAAGACGCTCGGGGTCGGCGGGCGGCAGATCATCTACGGCTGGGCGTCCGGGGAGATGACGCCGATCAGCACGGCGGCGTTGTTCGCCAACAGCCTCACGGTGACCGTCGCGCTCGGGCCCGGGCTGATGCGGCGCGGGCTGCGCGCCCTGGAGGACGAGTCGATGGCCGGGCTGGCCGGCGGCCGGTTCGTGCCGCTGGTCAACCCGCCGTTCGCGCTGAAGGACGCCGCGCAGGCCCACCAGGCGCTGGAATCCCGTGCCACGGTGGGCAAAGTCGTGCTCAAACCATGAGCGAAGGGGCCGCCTCCGCGAACGGAGACGGCCCCTCCTTCCAACCCCTCGGTCAAGCTTGGACCGGCACCTCGACGAACTTCTTGCCCTCGAAGTTCTCCACCAGCACCGACTTGACGTCGTTCGGCGCCACGAGCGCGGCCCCGTCCAGGCTCGCTCCCTGGGACGCGCCCTTCTTGGACACCACCCAGGAACCGGCCTCCTGACGGCTGCCGTCCTTGGCCACCACGAAGATCCGGCACTTCTCGCCTTCCGGAATGCCGTTCACCGCGATGCTCGTGCGCACCCAGCCCGAGGCGGGGATGACCTTCACGGTCATCGACGCCTTGGTCACCGGGTCGGTGGCCGTGGCGAGCTTCGTGCCCGCCGGGTCCGGTGCCACGGTCTCCGTCGGAGCCGCGATCTGCCCGCCGGGCGAGGTCGCCTTGCCAACGAAGACACCGGCGCCGAGAACCACTGCGGCGATGACGGCCGCCGCGGCGCCCAGCGCGAACTGACGGCGTCGCGCGACGCCGCCTCGTTCCGCGCGCACCTGGCGAAGCGTGCGCTGCAGAAGCAGATCGCCGCCCTCGGGCGGCCCGTCGAGCATGGCCTCCGGCGGCACCTCGCCGAGGTAGGCCTCCATCGCACGGAGGTCCTCGAGCTCACGCGTGCAGTCAGGGCAGGACGCCAGGTGCTCGTCCATCTCGCGCACCTCCTGCTCGTCCAGTGCTCCGAGAACGTAGGCACCGAGCAGCTGCGGGTCGTGCTGCGTGGTCATCCGGCCACCCCCTTCAGTGCGACCTGTTGACCGACGAACGTCTCCCTCAGGGCTCGCAACGCGTAATACGATCTTGATTTCACCGTGCCCGGTGGTACCCCGAGCGCTTCTGCCGCCTCCGTCACGCTGCGGCCGCGGAAGTAGATCTCCATCAGCACGTCGCGGTGGTCGGAGGACAGCCGGTCCAGTGCTTCCAGCACCACGACCGAGTCGACGACCTGGTCCGCGTGGTCGCGCTCGATCGGTGGCGTCGCCGGAGACTCGGCCACCTCCTGCGGGCGCGCCGCCTTGGCCCGCACGCGGTCGGTGACGATGTTGCGCGCCACGGTCAGCAACCAGCCGCGCACCGATCCCTTGCCGTTCACGAGGGCGTCGGGATGGCGCCACGCTCGGACGAGGGTCTCCTGGACCACGTCCTCGGCAGCCGCCCGATCGCCGGTCAACCGCGTCGCGTACGCCAGCAGAGCCCGACCGTGCTCCTCGTAGAGCGATCGGATCAGCGCCTCGTCGGCCGCGGTCTCCCGTTTGCGGGAGAACAAAGCCGCCATCCACCCACTCCTCCCCGCCCGCGAACACCTCGTGCGGGCGTTCTGTTCAAGACCTCAGCCGACACACGAGCGGAGACGGGCTTCGGTTCAACGAGATTTCGACGGGGAAATTGTGGCGGACGTCAGCGGGCGCCGTTGAGCTGGCCGACCAGCTCCCTCATCCGCGCCTCCGGCATCACGTTGATGAACATCGCGTGATCGGTGGCCGGGTCGCGCAGCTCCTCGGGGAAGCTGTCGATCGCGAACGGGCGGGCCGCCGGAACGTCGTAGCCGACGGTGACGCGCAGCCGCGGGATCGGGAACGTCCTGGGCGGGCACGCGCCGCCCACCAGCGGGAACGCCACGTGCGTGCGGTGCGACGCGCTGTCGGTGTTGTTGCCGTCCCAGCAGCTGGCGAAGTAGAAGGTGCGCAGCGTGGTCGCGTTGCCGCACAACGGATACCTGGTGGTGAACCGGCCGGGGCGGTCGGCGCAGCCCCAGTGGGCCCGGACGTTCGGGCCGTAGTTGTTGGTGAACGCCATCGGGTCGCCGGTGATCATGCGCAGGAACCGCGGCATCGGCAGCACGTCGCTCACCGGGCTGCCCTCGTACCGGATCTCCACGGTCGACGGCTTGAGCACCTCTCCGGTGTTGCCGTGCAGCCCGCCGCCCTGGGCGTGCGCGTCCGGGCCGGTGCCGTCGGTCAGGCGCAGCACCGGCCAGTAGTAGGTGGAGAGGTCGCCCTTCTCGCACGTGCTGGTGGCGGCCGCGAGAGAGGCGTTCGTCGACATCGCGTCGGCGGACCTGTTGCCCACGTACTCGTGCGTGTGGTGGGCACCGAACGGGATGCCCGGCGACACAACGGGGTTGTCCG
>Ga0070710_10000067_pt1 | contig 48447 bp, 71 predicted proteins | sample LARL52metaG_FD_65454 | JGI IMG/M metagenome (GOLD analysis project Ga0070710, IMG submission 65454) | Corn, switchgrass and miscanthus rhizosphere microbial communities from Kellogg Biological Station, Michigan, USA - LAR L5-2 metaG | ecosystem: Host-associated > Plants > Roots > Rhizosphere ...
GGATTGGGCAGAGATGCGGCTGGATGAGGACCTGCGGGCACGGACCTCTTATAACATCTGCGGGACGAAGTCGTTTCGCTTTTCCAGCTCCGAGAACGCGTTCGGCACTGGGCGAAACCTCCAAAACGTCACCAACAAGAAGGGGGACGATGAATCGGATATCGACCTCGACCTCCCCGACGTCCGAACCATGTTCATCCCAGACGAGGGGTACGAGTGGTTCGACATCGACCTCTCCAAAGCCGACCTCCGCACCGTCGTGAAGGAATCGAACTGCACTGAAATGCAGGCGATGCTGGATGAGGGTCGTGACCCTTACATTGAAACTGCGCGGGAGTTCCATCGTGACCCGACAATTAAGAAGTTCAATCCTGACGGTACTCTTAACAAAAAGTACGACGACTTCAAGAAGTTTGGCCACGGTACGCACTTCCTTGGAACGCCGCAGGGTCTTGCGCAGCGCATTGGGCTCACCGTGCATGAGGCTGCTCGCACCCAAGCTTGGTACTTTGGGAAGTACCCGCAGATCAAAAAGTGGCAAGAAGCTTTCTGTGAAGAAGTTCGCCGTACTCACCAAGTGCGAAACCGTTTCGGCTACACTTTTGATTTCTTTGGCCGCATTGACGATTCGACCTTCCGCGAGGCGATTGCTTGGGTTCCCCAGTCGACGACTGGCTGCGTCATTAACCGCATTTGGATGAACCTGTGGAACAACCACCGCGACGTCATCCAGGTTCTTATGCAGGTACATGATAGCTTGGATGTTCAGGCTCGAATCGAAGATCACGATAGGGTTATGCTTGCACTAGAGGAAGCCGGCAAAGTGGCTATTCCTTATGACGAGCCCCTTATAATCCCAATTGGTATCAAGTATTCGACGAAAAGCTGGGGAGACTGTTAATGAAACTTCATCCTAACGCAGTAGACTTAACCGGCCAGCGAATCGGAAAGCTATTAGTGAAAGAAGTAGTAGCTCACGGACGACGGGGGAATCTATGGAAGTGTGTTTGCGAGTGCGGTAACACTGAATATACAGCCTATTCCGGTGATCTCCGTAGTGGTCGTATTGTATCGTGCGGTTGCTGGAGAGACTCTCAAGAATTTGCCGACACTAAAGTAGTTCACGGAGGGAGACGACAAAATAAAGGAGAGACCTCCAGAACTTATCGTGCTTGGCAAGAAATGAAAAGAAGGTGCGATAACCCTACCCGAGAGAATTACCGTTGGTACGGAGGTAAGGGAATTACATACTGCGCCCGATGGAGTGTTTTTGAGAATTTTCTCGCTGACATGGGAGAGTGTCCTCCAGGATTAGAGTTGGATAGGCACCCAAACAACAGAGGTAATTACGAACCCGGCAACTGCCGCTGGACAACCCACGCGGAGAACTGCGCAAATCGCGGAGGCCGCTTTGCCAAGACGTCTTGACTCATGGCTAGATTCATATGTCCAATACGCATCCATCTCCGAAGCCCCGAAGATCTTCCACTTTTGGGCGGGGGTCTCGGCCGTCGCTGGTGCTCTTCGACGACATGTTTGGTTTGACCAAGTCAAATTCCAGTGGTTCCCTTCGTTCTTTATTGTTTTCGTTGCCCCTCCCGGCATCGCTACCAAATCAACCACTGCCGATGGATCGATGGATCTTCTACGTGAAGTTCCGGGAATCCATTTCGGCCCTGATGAAGTCACATGGCAATCCCTAGTCACCACCTTCGCAGCCTCGGCGGAGTCATTTCGCATTGGCGACGACTGGTACCCCCAGTCTCCTATAACAATTCTTGCCTCGGAGTTCGGGATGTATATGGACTTCAAGGACACGAAGATGGTCAATCTTCACATCACCTTGTGGGATGGACGGAAGCGCTTCGAGAAGCAGACGAAAGGTTCTGGGAACGATATCGTAGAGGCACCGTGGATCAACCTGATTGCATGCACCACCCCGCAGTGGATTGCATCAAATATGGATGCCAACACTATCGGAGGGGGATTCACCTCCCGTTGCATCTTCGTCTACGGGGACAAAAAGGAACGCCCCATCGCCTACCTCAAGAACCAGGCGAATTTCGACTACACCTCTCTCCGCGCCGACCTAATCCATGACCTTGAGTGGATGGCAAACAACCTCCTCGGCGAGTACAAGCTCTCCCCCGAGGCGGAAGACTGGGGCGAAGTGTGGTACGCCAACCTCTGGGAGAAGACCTACTCCCTCGACAACCAAGATTGGGTCAACAACTATCTCGCCCGCAAACAGGCCCATCTCCACAAGCTTGCAATGGTAGTCGCCGCTTCCAAGCGCGACGAACTCGTTGTCACCCTCAACGATCTCCAGGTCGCCAACACCATGCTCATGACCACGGAGGACTCTGCCCACTTTGTCTTCTCGAAAGTCGGGAAGTCGGAAGAGGTCCAACAAGCCTACAAAATCCTCGAGTTCATCCAGAAGAAAGGGGAAGTGGATTATCGAGAGCTGCTACGCTTCTCGCAATCCTACTTCCCCGATGCGAAGGCTTTCGCTGGGATTCTACAATCGTTCGTTCAAGGCGGGCAGGTTGCCATTACTTCCGGCCCTGGTGGGATGGTAGTTAAAAGCCTCTCCCTTTAGGAGATGAAGTAGATGAAGCACCCGGTGGTGGATTTCCCCGACATCTGGCTGTTGGTGACCGCCACATCTGCGAGAGTGCGGACGACCAGTGAGGAGCTCCCGCCATAAGTCCACGTGGCGCTGAGGTTGGACGTAGTATGGGCCATTGCCCACCCCGATGTCCCGGTGATGAAAGTGGAGAAGGGGAGACCGTTGATCTGGATCGCGGCCCCGCTCGCCGTTGCGGGGAAGGTAATGTCCATGCTGACAATCACCAACCGCCCAATGCGGGTGAAGGTAAAGTTACCCGTGAAAGTCAGCCCCGCCCCACTCCCGTCCGAAGGCGTCCACGTCCCCTCTTCGTAGTTCGTCATCGTTTGGCCGGTCGTTCCGGGAGGAGTCGACCCGCCGTTGGCGAAGTTGATGCCGCCCTGCAAGTTCGCCGTTCCTACAACGGTCAACTGCGAACCAATGTTCGAGGTGAGATTTACTTGCCCCGTTCCCAGACCCGAGGCAGTATTCACCCCGCCCATGTGGCCGTAGAAGTTGCCAATGTCCCCCTGGTCAATCCAGATGCCAAAGCCGACGGGCTGCCCCGCGTGGTAGGGATCGGGTACGGTAGTCCCGAACACTGCTCCCCCCGCAGCAAAACCAATCGTCTCGCCGTAGAAATCTCCGATATAACTCCGGCTGAGGAAGTCGGCGTAGAATTGTGAGCGGGGGTGGTTGTTGGTAATGAAGCGAGAGGCATGAAGCCCGAAGGAGTAGCGACCATACCGAGACATCACCTTCACAGGGAACCCGACGATCCCGCGATAGGTGCCAAAGCCATTCCACTCCCCGGCGGTGAAATTGACGCTAGCCCGCCCCGCCGGGTAGACGGCCGAGTTAGCACTCTTGTAAAAGTAGGTGTCGAAGAAGGTGTCGATGCTGGCGGCACGGGAGTCGTAGGGAATTCCCGAGCTCCACTCAATCCGCTCCCAATAGGTATTATCGCACCATCCCACGAGCTGGACGTCTGACGCAGGGTACGGGGGGATGTAGTTGATATCGAAGCTCGTCCGATCCCGCATCAACCACCGACCCCCCTGCGTCAACCCCGCGTAGCAGGTCTGCATCGTGATCCCGTTCCACTCCGTAGCACCATCACTATTCTGCCCGTTCCAAGGGATCGCGACTTGCGAGAAGAGAAGGTTTTTGAAAGTGGAGCGATAGGTAACTCCCTGTCCAATAGCACCGATGAACCAGCCTTGAATTGTGATGTTGCTGATGCTCCCCGTCCAGTACGTGAGCAGTGAGTTCCCCAACGACATGAAGATCTGCTGGGAGGTGTTGACCGGAGAAGCGGTGACGTTGTAAGCCCCTTGGAAAATCACACCGTCTCGGGACTCTCCTTCCAGTACAATTCCCGTTGGGACAACTGCTACCACCGGCATAGTCCCCGGAGTCTCGGCTGCAATGTTCACATCTCCCGAGCCATGCCACGCGGGTGCTGTCGTTCCGTCATCCCCGGGGAGCTGGTAAGTCGAGGATGCCGTTGTGAACAGGTACGTTCCATTTGGGACCTTCAACTTAAAGTTACCCGCGGCCGCGTTGAGGGCCGCTTGGAAGGCAGCAGAGTTGTCGAACGAGTTGTTCCCGCGCATGCCGAACTGCAGAGCGGATACCTCTCCCGAGTAGACGAGCTTCCACCTCCCACCGTCTACCGCCACGAAGACCGTGCCGCCGTTATCCGCGCTGGTCGTGTCCGCGAGGTCAAGGTAGTAATCCCCTCCCCCACCATCCCCAGCAGCGTAGTACCCCACCGTCCGGAACCGAGTGTAGATGGTCTTATCCAGAGAACGAATGCTCGCGGCCGTCGCTCCTCCAAACACATACCGATTGATCTGGTTGAGCCAGGTCGAAACAATATTGGTGGCGCGGGGGATGAAAAGGGTATCTGCCATGGTTAATCCGTTACCGAAGGGTCAAAGGCCGGAGAGACGAAGTCGGCAATAGCACAGTCCGCGACTGCGTAGTCTGAGATTGCCGTCACCCCTTCCGGGTCGCAAACATATACGAAGTTGTAGGTGTTCGTTTGGACGAACGGGGGGAGCTGGTTGTCGGCCACGGGGCGGACGAAGTCCTGGGGCTGGCGGGGCTCATTGTGCTCTGGGCAGCGCCACAAACCCTGCCAATTTTGGACGAGGTCCCCGCCCTTCCTCTTCCTCCCGCACATGGAGCACTGGGCATTCCAGTTCCCGAGGTCGAGGAAGTCGGCGCGGCCGCGAACAGGTTTAGTCATACCTCATCCCTTTCGCGTAGCCGTGGACTTGGAGCTTCGGGAGCTGGCCTTCGAGGCGGCAGCCGATGTCGGTGCGGAACATCCGGTTGGAAGGCCAGTCGATCTTCCATACGCGGCCGTAGCAATCTTCCCGTGCGGCGTCGACGGTGTCGCCAACTCCCGTCACCGTGAATGGGACATGCCCAGCCGTGCAACACGTCTCCTCCACCACGACCTTTTCTCCCTTCATCACCGGCGCCTTTTTTTTCATGACCCACTGCGGCCAAATATGCGGTTCCATAGCCGGCGTAATCCCCGTGATGGGGTGACCGGATACTTCCTCGGGACTCCACTTGAAGTTGGGGAAGTCACCATGAGCCATGACGACTCCAACGGCAATCTTTCCCTCTCGGACGCGGAGGGAATCCTTACCATCCCACAAGTCGTAGAGTCGTTCTGCTTCGTCTCCGATGTGGAGGGACGATTCGATGTTGTACCCCGGCCAGCCAAACCGCATTGTGAACTCCAGCGGCCAAGCCTTGTTGCCAACGATGATGCAGTTGACATCAACATTTCCCACATACCCTGTGCCATGAAGGTAGTCCTCCATCGGAGCCAAGACCTCGTCGAAGAGCTGGGACTTCTTCACGTAGCGAATGGTCGTGCCCATCTCCCCGGTGTTCTGCCCGAGGCCCTCGTTCATGAACTTCTTCTCTTCGAAGACCTCTCGCTTCCACTGGCCGAAGCCGCCAGGCCCAAACCACGCAGCACAGGCCATCTCAACCCCCTTCACCTTCTCCTGGAGCATCAGCTTCCCCTTCATCTTGCCGAGGCGCTTGCACTGCTCGAGGCGGAAGATCATGTCGGCGGGGGACTTGGCCACGAAGCTCAGGGACTTGTCCTCGACCCCGCCCCAGCTTTTACATACGTATGTAATGCCGGTGTTATGTACATGAGCAATAGCTTCGTCGATTGTGTCGAACACCTCGTAGGGGAGGGTGTCGACGCCGACGAGCCGCAAGGCAGAATCGCCGAGGGCCCGATCCAGCTCAAGTGCCGCTGCCCTCTTGTTCGACCCGATGATCGGGAATCCCTTCTCGTAGTACGGCTCGAGGTCATCCAGGTACATCGAGTTCCCCGTCATCACGATGAGGTCAGCCCACTTCATCGAGGGCTTCCACTCACGGACTTGGTTGACGTAGCCACGCCCGGCGAGCTGCGACTCCCCGGTTGTCCGTGGGGGCTGGAAGATACGGACGTCGTGCCCACGGGCCTGTGCCCTCATCGCGAAGGGCACCCCGTCTTGGCTCGTATCAATCACCAGAATCTTCATTTTCGATCTCCCCTGTTTGGAGGTCACAATCATTCCACACCCAGTCCTCGAGGTCGGTCTGCCCCCTCAGCTCCTGTTCCAACACCTCACTACGACTGTCGACCGGTTCCATGAAGGCTCCTTTTGCCAAACCACCACACCCTGAGCGCATACGACGGGGTGGGACCAATGCCCACAATCTTCGTCAACCCATCTGTGCACAGCCAAGAGTGTATCCTCGCGACCCAGATGATATGCGGTTTCATTTCCGGTGCTCCTTCAGTTTCTTCCTCCGCCGTTCCTCGCGTTCTTTCTTCTTCTCTTCGGCAGTCTTGCCGTAGATGGGGACGCCGGCGAATCCGGACACGAGGCTCGCTGCCCCACCCTGATCCGCTTGCTGCGCGGAGATGGGAAGGAAGTTCTTCGCGAGGTGCTTCATCCTCGACTCCATCGGAGCCATCCGCCCCTTCGCCGAGAGGTAGTCTACGTTGAGCGCCTGCTCAATCGACTCTCGCGGGATCATCCCCAGCTTATTGATCGCCTGTTGCGCCGGCTTCGTCAGCCAGTGCACCGGCTCCATCGTGTGCTTCGACCACTGCATGTGGCGCTCACCCTTCGGGTCCATGTCCAGAACCGTGGGGTCTTTGTTTTCCCAGACGTGATGGCCACTCATCGTGTAGTTGATGGCGTCCCCGACGATCATGTAGTAGACGGCGGCGCGGAGGAGATACTGCTGGTGCAGGCCTGCGAGAGTCTTCGGGTTGATAAAGTCGGGCCGACCACCGAACGCCTTGATCGCAGCGCGAGTGGTCGAGATGGTCCAGTCCGGCGCGAACATGAGAATGCCAAGCACCCTTCGCGCTCCCGGGTTGAGCATCGCTTGTCCCAGTTGCCGTCCAAGGTAGCTCTTCGAATCCTCCGCAACGCGCCTCCAGTTCAATCCCCCAAACAAATCATTCGTGTAACTCGCAGCAATCCGCGCCGCCTGCTCGCGCGTGAGCCCCTTCGCCGGGTCTTTCTGCGCCGCTTTCGCAGCGTTGTCCATGAGAACCTGGTACTTCTCTGCGAACATGTTCAGCTTCATCCCCGCGTGCAGGCGTGCCCACATGAAGGTATCAAGCTTCTTATTCACTTCGATGATGCCCTTGACGGGCAGCCCCGCGTGCGGGATTAGCTTGTCCAGCCCTTCCTGCACCGAGGTCATCGCTGAATAGAAGCTATTCCCCGTGTCTTCCACCACGGAGTTCTCCCCTTCCAGCGAGAACTTCAACCCCCCTTCCGCGGCGAGGTCAACGAGGTCACTGGCTGACCCCTTGCGGAGTTCCCGCAGGTACTTGTCGGTCCCAGCCACAAACCCCGGAATCCTCCCCACTGCCTTGAAGGGATTCCCCGATCCACCAATCATCGCGTCGGTCAGGGCCTTCGCATGGAACAGCGAGAACCCCACCGCCACGCGCTTTGACGAGTCGGAAATCCCCTGCAGCACTTTCATCGCCGCCCCCGGAGAGCTCACGTCGTAGAGCATCTTGAGGCTCGGAGCGATATCGGGGTGAACCTTCAGCCCCTGCATCGCAGGGTTGTTGATGCTGACATACGAATGCGGCGCATCCTCTGCCTTCACCACCAGCCCCAGATTCGTCCCCGGCACCTTCTCAAGTTTCAATGCCCTCGTGAACACCGAGTTCGCAATCGACCTACTCATGGAGTTCCCGTAGATCCCCATGATCGCCGACACGTCCTCTGTCAGTGGCGTAAGACCCTGCGCCTTCCCTGCCGCAAGCGTCGGAATAGAGCGGGCATCCGCGAAGCGATTATGCACCCCCATACCAGGAGCCCCACTCCCTCTCTCCATCCACCTTTCAAACAGTCCTTTGTTCTTTGACCAATCCCAGATGTGCGTGACATAATTCTCCCGAGCTGAAGATAGAACCCCCTCTAGACTAGCGACCTCGCCAATCCCAGTGAAGTAGTCTTGTACAATCTTCGCCGCTTTGATTTCGTTTGCGGCTAGCCCAGCGACATTCCCAGCTTCAATGGCATGGGTAATTCTCTCCCGTCCCGCAACATCGGGGACGAGTTCTTCGACCTGTTTCTGCTTTGCCCAGACGTCGACGGCCGCGAGCTTCGTGTACTTCTCGTGGGCGTCGGCGAACTCGTTGATCTTGATCCGAGTGTCTTCACCCGCGAGCTTCTTGAAGGTCTCGAGAGCGCTCTTGACGGGGAGGGCGCTAGCGCCGAGTGCCAAGGCTCCGCCCATCACAGCCCCCGTGAGCTGATCGTCAGAGTCGAAGTAAGCGCCGGCCCAAGCCCCGAGGCCGGCGGCAGCCAGCCGCGCCAGCAACTTTGGATCGACCGATCCCCCTTCCCGATCGAACCTTCCACCGCGGCGAAGAACCTTCCCCTGCTCGTCGATGATAGGGTGTTCGAGGGGAGCGTCGTCCAGGCCCTTCAGGGCAACCCGCTCCTCCGCCGTAAGGTCAAACCGCTTTCCCGCAGCCGCTTTATCCAGGGCCCTCTCGAGCGACGTAGGCTTTGGGAGTTCCTTCCCCATCTCCGGGATCGCCTCGGACAGTTCCCCCGTGAGCGGGTTGAGAGTCAGGTTCTTTGGCTCGATCAGTTTCGTCTTGGCCGCAGCCGCTTGCACTGCAGCCTGTTCCCCTTGCCCTGCCATCTCGGCGGGTGCTTCAGGAGCCTTCGCCTCTTGTGCTGCTTTGTAGGTCTCTGCCCGTTCCACCTCCGGGACCGACTTCATCGCATCAGCCGTAACCGTAGGCGCCCGGGCCGCGAGCTTCGCCATCCCCTCCTTCAGTCCCTTCCCGCCTGCCAGCGCCATCGCCGCGTGGAACACCGACTTCACATCGTCCGAGTTAATCGCCCCGCCAGTCTTGTGCGCAATCGTCTCCCCACTCGAGCTCACCAGCTCCTCCGCCTTCCCCATCATCTTGTCGATGGCGGACTCTTCATCCCGCCCACTCTCGTTCCCGATCCCAGCGAACTTGAGGACCTTATGCAAAGGGCTCCCGATCTTGTCCATGACTTGATCGTAGGCGAGGTTGCCCGCGGCGGAGATTTGTTCGTGGGTCGCCTCAGGGTTTGCCTGCGTCAACCCTCGTGCCAGCAGATCCTCCCCCGACGCAATCACCATACCCGGCGTCGACAGCGCCATATCCCCGGCGGTCAGGAGGTTGCGCGCTTGCTGTTGCTTCGGCGTGAGCTTCTCGTCGTCCCCAACCAGCGGAGCGGTTTGCCCACCCGTGCGACTCTTCCCCGCGCCAAACCCAAAGAGGCTTTGGATCGTGTCGTGGAGACTGAACGGAGGCTCATACCCCGGCAGCGTCTTTGGGTCGACCGGCGCGGACGCCTTCTTTCCTCCCGAAGGGAAAGCCGGGATCGCCTCTGCATCGTCCGCGGGGAACGGCGGGATGTCACTCATCGTCATCCTCTCCGTCAGGATCTTCTCCATCGGTCGGACCCCCGCCCTTCGGCGCCGGCGGCGGCGGAGCTCCCGCTCCCGACTTACCCACCATCACCCAGCCATCCTTTGTCCACTTCGCAGTCTTGTCGCCCTGCTTGTAGAGTTGGCCGATGACGAGGTCGGACTTCTTGCCGCTGGTGGGGAGGGAAACGGGAGCGTTGAACTTTGCCGGTTCGTTGCGGCTCAAGAGGTGTTTCACTCCCGGGGTAATACTGCCGTTCGTCCGCGCGTTGAGGGCCGCCTGCCGCAGTGCCTCGTCCGCGCTGAGCGCAGGGTTCTTCCGCCGCAGCACCCGGGCCTCAGAGGCGATCGAGAAGGCTGCTTGGTCACGGTCATCCCCCTCGAGTCCAGTGTCCCCGAGCAGCTTGTCCGCCGCGCTCACCTCCGCCTTACCAGGAGCTCCGATGTCCTTCCCTCCCGCCTTTGCGATTCGCTGTTCCCGCTGTTGCGAGACCCTCAGCCGTTCTAGCGCCACATTGTCTCGAACGGCGCGGCTCTGAATCTCCGACGCCACGTTCGTAATCGTAGCCTTGACCGACTTCTCCCGGAGGTCGAGCACCTGCTTTTGGTACGCCGTCATCGACGCATCCTTCAGCGTCTCAACTACCTTCGGGTCGTAGGGGATGTTCTTGAACGGGCTCTCCTGCCCCGTCTGCTCTTCGAACAGGCGGTTGGCGTTTTGCCAGCTCTCTTGGTCCTTCACTCCTCCGAGGAGTTCCGCAGCCATCTTGAACTGTTCCCCTTGCATCTTGACTTTGGCAGCAGCTTCGCGGACAGCCGCAGCCCGCGCGGTCGCTTCGTGAGCCTGCGCCTGAGCGGCTTGTTGCGCCAGCGCCGCAGCCTTCGTCGGCTGCCCGGCCTGCGCATACATGCTCGACATCCCCAGCAGCTGCGAAGAGATAGAACCCGTCCCCCCTCCCTGCGGGGCCATCCCCCCATACTGCGACAGCGTCGCCGCTACCCTCTTCTCGGCTGCCGTCTCCATCTCTACCCGGTCCGCCAACGCAGTCGTATACCGCGTGCTCGCAGCTTTCTGCGCCAGCTCAACCGGCTGGTCCTGTTCGTTCTGGCGGTAGGTCTGATCCTGAAGGATCGGCGCCATGAACTCCTGGCCGAGGCCGCTCATGGCTTGGTTCCTCCCGTGGTCGACCCCCACCCAGCGAGGTTACCGACGCCAGCGGTCAAGAGGCCGAGGCTCGACATTTGGTTCCCGAGGGCTTGTTGTTGCTGGCCCAGGTTCGCCGAGTACGCGTCCGCGCCATACTTGCTCAGGGCCTGCATCATGTTCCCCGAACCCTGATACCCCTGCGCCGCCATCGAACGCATCACGGCTTGCAGTCCCGCGTTCGACAAGCTTTGGCTCGAGGCCTTCTTCGAAAGCTTCCGACTCTGATCCATCCCATAGAGACTCGAGAGGACCTGCATCGCGCCGAGACCGTTCTTCGCGGTGCTGAGATTGAAGCCGAAACCACTGCTCCCACCACCCCCGCCTTGAAAGAGACTCGACAGGAACGATCCCCCGCTGCTCCCTCCCGAACCTGCCATCGTGCCAATGCCCGCGGTGTCAGCTCCCGCCCCTGACATCCCCGCGGCCGTAGCTCCGACATCACCCCCCGCTCCTGGCACAGCGTCGGCAAAGAGGTTCACGGAGCCCGCGTCAGCCGCTCCCTCTGCCGCTCCAGCACCTGCCCCAGCTTCCGCCGCAGCCCCTGCGCCTTCCGCGGCCCCTCCTCCCCAAGCACCCATACCTGCCCCGCCCGCGTAGATACTCGCCATGGCCGCAAGGCTTTCCAGCGGATGACTGTTCGAGTAGTCGTACAGCTTTCCCGCAGGCTTGAAGACCTTTGTCACCGTGTTGTCAGTCAGCCACTGCATTGGCTGCTTCATCGGGTTGATCGAGTTCGCGACCTTGTCGATCCCGCCAACCGCTTCGCCAAGAAGTCCACCGCACATATTAAGCTCCCAAAGTGAAGATGCTACCGATGCGGACAGCGCCGCAACGTTCGTAGAGTTTCTCGACCCTCTTCGGGTCCCCACCGAAACCGTTGCTCAAGGTGATGTCACGAGCACCGCGCCGAAGGGCCTCTTGCTGAAAGGCTCCGATCAAGCGGGGGGCGAGGTCCCCTCCTCGGTATCCCTCTTTCAGGAAGAGGTAGTGTTCAATCGCGACCACAGAATGCGTGAAAGGCAGTACCGTCCCACAAACCCCGACCACCATCCCACACAGTACATCGGAATCGAAAGCGCCGAAAGCAAGCCATTGCGCTCCACTCAGGATATTGCTGACGTGGAAGAATAGCTTGTCCCCATCCACCCCCAGTGGGGCGAACCGGCTCTCGTGGAACATCTCGTCCGCGAGTTCCATCAGTTCGGGGATGGTCACCTGCCCCTGGAGGGGTTTGATGTCGAAGCCGGTCATCTTGCAATCCCTGTCATGGTTGGGGCGACAGTGTAGGTCACCCGGAGGTAATCGCCTTTGGAGACGGTGAACATGCCGGCGACGACTCCCACGTCAAACCAGTTGGTGTTGTCGCGGCTGAACTCCACGAGGGTCACCGTCCCGCCCTTCACAATGACAGACTGGTCAAACGAAGTGAGGTTCTGGTACTTGAAGGGAGAACCACTCGGAACGATCGCCGCGGGGGCTGTAGTCCCTCGGAAGTTCACGGAGTTCAGTTGCGTCGACGTGAGGTGGTAGTACTGGCCCGAAGCCCCGCCCTGCAGCCCCCCGGTCGAGTTATGCTGAATCGTCGTCGACAGTCCCCCGCTCGACAGTGTCAAGAACCAGCTCAGCCACGTGGGACTGAACTGCGATTTCCCCGTCCGAGGATCAACCTCAACCGGGTCTTGGTACGTCGGGACTGGTTGGAAAGCCATCAAGTAGCTCCCGCGGAGCTCATCGACTGGAGGGACTTGATCCGAAGGAACGTGTTGTCGGTGTGCGTCAGCAGGTACGCGCGTTTCCGATACGAGCTCCCATCCTGGATCATCACCCTCTCTTGGTTTAGGTTCACTGCCTGCGGCGTCGAGAAGGTTTGGTAGTCGTCGTCACTCCAAGAGATGTTCACGTTCGTGTTGATCTCGTCTGCGACCACGTCGAGGGTAGCACAAGTCTTCTTCGACCTCAACCCCCCATCGAAGTTCGGCGTGTAAAGTTGGAACGTGAAGTTCACCCCGTCGTCCTGGAACACCGTGGGGTCTAGGGTGTATAGCTTCCCGTTCGACTCATGCTGCAGAATTGGCTGCGCCGAGGCGTTGTACGTCCCCGAGACGATGGGAATGTAGTTCCCGTTGGGGTCCTGCCAGATGTACCACAGCCCGCTCGTGAGGTCGAAGGCAAGAGTCAGGTTACTGTTCTTGAGAGTAACCACGTAGTAGCGGTGCCCAGCCACTTTTGCAGACCACGCGTAGACCGCACTGAAATCAAGGGGGGCGAGTAGCCGTTCCACCGGAGGTGTAGAAATTGCCTCCCCATGGACCTTCGACATGTACATGACTTGGACGTTTCCCTCAGTCGTAGTGCCCACCCAGGCCAGATCGTCTCCGCACCGAACAACGGATTCGGCTGAACGGGCACCCACCCCAAGCTTCGAACCCTGAACAGCGCCAAGTGGCGAGCCCGTGCCATTGCCTGCATCGTAAAAGACTTCCGTCTCCGTCGACTTGATCGCGATGATGTAGACGAGCTGCTTCGCGAGGCACTGCGGGGGGTCTGGCTCAATCTGCACGAGGAGAGTGTTGAGCGGGTCCCAGGTCGTGGGGTCATTGAAGTTGTCTCCATTGACAGCGGACTTCGGGGTGAAGACATAGGTGGTGCCATCAAGGTATGCGCACCCGCGGACAGTCGTCGCTGGGTAGTTCACATCCGTGACCTTCACCAACCCGTTGACGTCGTCGTAGTTGTACGCGGCCGCTTTGTTCTTGAGGAAGAGCTTTGGCGTCGCTCCAAGGCACGAGGTGAAGGTATAAGAACTCGTCGCATCAACCGTTCCCTTCGACACCCCATTCTTGTAGAGCGTCGTCCCAAAGATCGAGTAGATGTCATTGTTCCAGTTGAATACCCCCAACCCTGCTCCCGACCCCACCGAGGACGATACAGCGAACCCGGGGCGCTTGTACACCCAAACCTCGTCCCCTCCCTCTCCTTGCCCCTTCTCGGCCAGACCGTTGATCAGCCGCGAATCCTTGTGGATCGAAGCATCACGGTTCGCGATCGGAGCGAACAGGGGGAGGATTACCGGGCGCGGGTCGGTCACCGGAACCTCCCCGTCGCCTGCGACATCCGAGAGTCTGGGGTGAAGTACGTCGGTGCGTCTTCGACATCCCAGTCTTCGAGAGCGGTGCGATAGGCCCCTGCTCGCTGAGCACAACGAGCCTGCACCTCTGCTGGCTGCCCACTCGCCAGCTCATCCGCCAGGGCCCACCGCAGCGCGATGGTCCACTCGGGCGGGAACTGGATCGTATCGTTGACCGTGACCACTGTCGTCGGTGCAGTCCTCGTGATCAGGTGAACTGTCCCCGTGGCTGCCTGCGCGTCCGGGGTGTTGTAGAAGTTCACGAGGAACAGAGGAATCTGTTTGTCGGGGAAGAATGAATTCAACGCCCCCTGGATGTTGTTCTGGCTCAGCCGCGTCCACTCATCTCGAGAGAGGATCGTCAGCGGCTGCTTACTCCCCGTACTCGTCTGGTAGTACGCTTGGAACACCGACAGCGGTTTCGCAATGTTCAGGTCCCCACCGGGCCCCAGCGAGTACGTGGTCTTCCCTGCCGTCAACGTCAGCGTCAAATCCTCTTGCAGCCACAACTTCAGCCCTTGCGTCGCCCACAGGGCAATGATGTCGTTCAGCCGATCCATCCCGCTGCTCATCTGCGTGGTCGAAGGCGTCGACCCCTTTGTCAAGAGGACGGCGTCCTCATAGGCCTTCGTGATGATGTACGAGGCAGTACTCACTTCACTCCTCCATACTGCACGTAGAGCTTCACGCCCCAAACGAACAGCGCTGCAATGATCCCGGTCAAGGCCCAGCGGCCAAAACGGGAGAACTGCTTGTCCAACCACCTGTCGACCGCGGCGTCGAACATGTCCAGGAAGTCATCCCGGTGCATATCGAGCAAGCGGTCGACAGCCTTCTCATGCACTTCTTGCTCAGTCATTAAACCTCCAAGGTTAACAAAGGTTGGCTCACAAAGCAGTGACAATCAATTGATACAGGCCAATTCCGTGTTGACCGACTGCGCTTGGGTTTGAGAATCGTATGGTATGAATACCCGCAGTCATAGTTGAGGTTACAGGGTCAACGACGGAAGCAGCGTTCGCAGAGGTTGAACCCGCGTTCCAGCCGCTGCCGGACACAGCCAGCGTGGACGTTCCGAGCTTCGTGCCGTCGGCCGAGTTGGTAGGGTCTTTGTAAATGTCGATGGTAGCCGGTGAGTTTCCTACGCAACCCACGACGGTAAATTGATAGCTTCCCGCCGTCGGTATTGGAAGGGAGACATCGACGAAACAAGGGGTTGAATTGTCGAACCAGCCAAGAAGGCCCCCACTGATAGCTTCTCGTGAACTCGCGAGCTGGAAGTACGTCGTTAGCCCCACCGGCGAGCCAGCATTAATGTTCGAATAGCTAATCGTATTTGGCAGATAGGCCATCAGCGAAGCGAACTTCGGTGAGGTCGTATCGGTGAACGACTGAAGCGCTGGCCAACCGCCTTGCGAGTTGCCATCTACGAAGGGGCCAGGCGACACATAATACCAGCAGAAGATTTCACCTCCGTTCGAGTACCACTTGGTCTGCATAGCAGTAGCGAAAGTCTGCATCTGAGGATCAGTTGCAACTGCCGACTGCAGCGCGGGGATGTTCTGCGTGTCTGGGCCGCACTCGTAGGCGATGGGGTGCAGGCCGTACTTCTTGCACTGGTAGACGTGCCCACGAACGTAGCCGTCGTAAGTCGTGTTCAGCTTGTTGTTCAGATCAGTGAAGACCGCGTTTACCGTTGCGTTGGACGCCGCAGTGACGTACCAGCCGATCGCCGCTGAATCGACCCAGGAAGAGGCGGAGCCACCACCCAGCCACGCGGCATAGTCGAACTCGATCGGGCTCGAGGCGTTGCCCCCCGTTCCAGAGGTCTCGCCTCCATACAACTGAACGTCAAAGAGCCACTTGTCTTGCGGGCGGTTGACAATCCATTGCTGCTGCAACTGGTACATCTTGCGGATGAACCACTTGTAGTTGCAGCCCTTCGTTCCGTTGATCGTCGGCAAGACGCCATCGCCGAGCAACGTCGAAGACAGGTTGAAGATCACCCCGAACTGGCCGGCGCCAGCGCTGCCGGACGATGGAACCGTGAACGTGTTGCTACCGGTCTTGGTCGCCGTCACTGGCGACGCCAGTGTCCCGACGTTGAATCCTCCGACGTTCCCCACCACTACACAAGGGGCGGTCGTGGTCAGATACGACCCGATCGGCGAGACGGTCGTGAAAGTCAGGTTCGTGCCATCGGAGGTGACCGAACTGATCGTCGGACTTCCGATGCCGTAGTTCGTCAGGTACTGCAGTTCCGCGATCGCAAGGGTTTGATAGGCCCCCCAGGTCGTGAAGCTCGTGTTCCAGTGCTCGTTGGACAACTGCACATAGATCTGAACCGCACTGGTCAGACCTTGTGCCGTCAGATACGCCGACAGAGCCGGGGCGTAGCTGGTATCCACGCTGTACGGGATGTTTATCAGGACGTTGCACAGCTTCGAGCCGGTTTGGGCTTTGACGGCGTTGATGAACTTGACCATCGCCCCCCAGGAGAAGGGACTACCTCCCGACTTGTAGGCTCGGATGTCGAACTCGGCGGGTCGATCAGTCCACGCCACATCCGTGCGCGTGTTTGTGCCCAGATAGTCCATCAACCGAAGGGTCGCGAACTTGGCGTAGTGCGTCAGGGGAGCCGAGGCGAACTCAGGTTGACCCACTGCCGTGACGGAGCCGTCGCGCGCCATGTCTGGCATCTGCGACATCGCGCCGCTGAAGTTGACCGTTTGCGAGCCCGCCGTTCCCAGGGCAACCGTCACGGGGTATCGAATGCAGACCCCATCGGGTTGCGGCACACCCGTTCCCAGCGTCATCCCGGACGCTGCGTTCATTGCCGCGGTGACCGTCTGCCCAGTCGAATAGACGTTCAGGTAGTAGTTGCCCGGGGGCAGCGGCCCGGCCACGCCCGCGCTGGGCGGCGTGTTCATCACCAGCGAACTCGACCCTGTCGGCAATCCGTTGACGTCAAGTGTTGCCGGCGTCCCGCCCGTGCCGAAAGCAGTAAAGCCGCGGGTATCCCTGCAGACGTTGTTGTAGAAGTAGTTCGTAACAAAGTCGGTCGACGACCCAACGCCGCCGCCCATGTAACCGAGCGAGTCAATCGTATTGGTGTTCTGAGGGATGGTCACTGGGGACGCTGTCAGGATTCCATTAACAACTACCCCGATTGAATTTCCAGCATCAGCCAATTGTACGGTGTACGTCTGGCTTGTTGCTCCCCCAATGTTCGTCCCTCCCGAAGTCCACTGCCAAGAGGCGGCCGTAAGCCCCGCAACAACATTAGCGGTAAGAACGCTTCCTACAGCAAGAGTACCTGTAATGTACGCCAGTGAATTAATGTTTATACTAGAGGACAGTGCCGCAGCCGTAGTGCCCGCACCACAAGTAGCTTTCGCATTCGTCGTTGCAGACATGTATTACCTCTTCAGGATCGTGACGTCGCGCACCTTGAGGGTGAAGGCGACACCGGTGATCGAAGTGAACTTGACCAAAATACTTGGGACGATTGCCGAGATGTTGCTGTTGCTCATCTGGAACCATCCCGTCGTCAGGTTGAAGGATGACAGGCTGTCCGTGAAACCTCCGATGGCTTCGTTTTGCCCTTCCCCGCAGGTGACCGTACCATAGGTGGGGCTCGCCGGCGCGTTCATCTGGAGGGTGATGATCCCCACCCCAGCCGCCTGCAAACCGCTGTAGGCGATTTCGCAAGAGATGCAGTACCACGTTCCATCGACGTTGCTAGAAGCTCCCAGCGTCGCTGCGTTCGTCCCCGCACTTCCCCACGGCCAGATCAAGACCTGATCGTTGGCTGCGCCTGCGGTGCAGACAGCCTGCACTTGGAATCCCAGACCATCGCCCGGGTCGACCACAGAGCAGGCCACCGTGCCGGAACCGGCAGCGCGACCAGCGCTCCACCCGGCCGGGAGGGTACCACTGCCCCCACTGTTCGTGAAGGGTGCCGTACCAAAGTTGATCGTCGACCCACCCGACCAGGGACCGCGAGCGACCGTCCGGGTGTGCCCGTTGATCGTTGTGCCTGCGTCCGTCGAGGCCCGCGCCATGATCGTCGGAGCCGTGATGAACGGGGACATGGCCGAGTAAGCCGCCTGCGCAACGAGGTTCGAGGCGATCTGAACCGGGTGCGTTCCGTCCGTCGTGAAGGCCGCATACATCAGCTGCGTGGCCGAGTTGTACAGCGGCGTGAACGAGTCGACGTACAGCAGCTTCGTCGGGTTGGCCGCGCACAGCGATTGCAGACTCGAGTTGACCGTCTGAATCACCGCGTTCAGCGCAGTGGAATTTCCTGCCCCCAACGGAATGATGCCGAACACAACACAGGGCACATTGGCTGCCATGATGATGTTCAGATCAGTCAAAATGTTGTTATACGTCGTGGTCGCGTTCTGCGATCCCTTGACGTTGTTCGTCCCGCCCATGTACAGGACAAGGTCAGGGCTCAAGCTCAGCGCATAGGAGATCGACCCCGACGTGGTCGAGCTGAACGGAGCCAGCGCCCCGCCATGGCCGTTGTTCAGGAGGAACTGCAGGCCCCCCTTGAAGTACCCTTGGAGGTTGGCGAAGATGCCGCGCCAGTTGAAGCGGTCTTGGCAAACCGCGGCGCAGTTAGTCAGCGCGTTGGCGGTAGCGACGGTTGTGTTGCTACTGTAGAGAACCGCATTGGTGCTGCCGCCTGCGGTCGCGCCCAGAGTGCTCGTGGCAAGATAGTTGTTCTGTGCCAGCACTTCGAACGAGCTGTCCGAGGTGTTGACCAGAATCGTGTCTGGCGTCCCCAGCAGGTTGTTGCCTGCACCGCCCGTCGGCGCGGTAATGATCCCGGTGCTCGCCCTCGAGATGTTCCCGGTGCCCGCGGTAACTGCGAACCACATGTTGTTGTACTGGGTAATCGAGTCCCCAATCGTAACAACCTTCGGCGAGGTCAACAGCGGGAACGAAGCCCCGTTCGTCACGGTAAAGCCGGCGCTCATATCCGTCACAGCACCCGCCACGTTCGTCGCAACCTCTTCCACCGTCACCGTCGCCCCGATCGTCGAAGAGGTGTACGTCACTCCACTCGTAGCGTTCGTGGCCTTCAACACTCCGTTCTCGTAGACGTTATAGGTGAGCGTCGCAACAGGTGCGCCGGTGTTGCTCAGGGTTCCCGCCGTCCACGTGACTGCCACCGTTGTACTGGCAGCTGTGACCGTTGGCGGAGCCGAGAACACCGCGAGCGCTGGCGGGACAACCACCCCTGCCGAGGTAAGAATCCCATTGACCTGCACCGTCACCGTGTGGGTAGCATCGGAAGCTTGCTGCGTATACGTCTGGCTCGTGGCCCCTCCAATCGCCACTCCATCATTGTACCACTGCCAAGCAGTGCCAGTCAGCCCCGCACTGACGTTGGCCGTGAAAACGTTCCCCACCCCCGGAGTCCCGGTGATGTAGGCCAAACCGGCGATGCTGGTGCCCGCGGCGATTGCCGCCAGCGTTCCACCAGCTCCGGTCGCAACAATGGAGTTGACGTTAGAAGACATTTACGTCCCTTGGATGGCCGTGGCGACGCAACCCGTTCCCGAGATGGCGGAGACCACCACACGAGAGAACTTCCAGTTCGATGCCGTGGCAAATCCATCCTCGGCGTGCTTCGTGCCGGAGAGGGTCAAGGTTCCCAGCAGCACCCAATGCAGGGCCTGGAACCTCGCTTGCACTCCCTTCGTCCCCGAGGTCGCCGTGGCGGCTGCCGACAGCGTCGCGCTCGTGGCCGAGACGTAGGTCATCGTCGTCCCCACCGGCACGCCCACCGCGTACACTTCATCCCCATCCATGTCGGGGCGGAACAGCGGCTCACTGTTGACCGTCGTAATGGTGGTCGAAGTGTTCGTGGTGTTGATGGAGAAGTTGTTGCGCTGAACCGGGTTGACGCTGGCGTCATCCATCCCGGCCGTGTGGGGATCGTTGGTGACCTGGAAGGTCATCGTCGCTCCTTGCGCACCGCTGGTCCCTTGCAGAAACCCTTCGTAGGTTGCGAACGTCCCGTCCTTCGGGATGGGCGCACTGTTCGTGTTGACAGTCGTCGTGGTGACTGTTGGCTGTCCCGGCAAGTTGAAGGGGAACCTTTGCGGCATCCCTCCAGTCGTAATCCGCACCGTATCGGTCATGTCAGTTCCCCTGTTTCGAGAAGTCGAGGGTGAGAGTGAAGTAGGCTCGGCGAGGGAGCTCCGAAGAGACGTAGATCAAAACGTCCCCACTCTTTCCCTCCCCAACCGTGTTCTGGAGTCCGTTGACGGAGTCGAAGTCGAGACGACCCCGGCCGTTGAGGGGGAGGAACACGTGCGGCTCCTCCCCTTCCACTTGCTTGTCCCACGCGAGCAGGACTTCCGTCTTGTCGGAGAGGGCATAGTTCACAGCGTCGAGCCGAAGGGACTTGGTGTGGAAGTCGGTGGCTTTGGCAATCGCTTGCCAGTCGAGCACCCCCTCTTCCACCCACCCGTTGACCTGCACATGCACGTTTTTTGAGGACGCAGCACTGCCGCTGAGAATCTTTGCCCAGACCGCACTCATGAGAACTCCTTACTGGATCAGGCCGACGGAGCCGGTGGTGGCAGCGTAGTAGTTGGCGAGCCAGTACATTCCCGCTGCGGTGAACGGCGCCGTGCCGGACAAGATGCCGACGCGGTTGTCGTTGATCGTGCCCGAAGCACCCGCCAGCATCGTGACGACCTTCGTCGAGACTGCCGTGTTGTTCAGCAGGACGTTGCCGGAGATGCGGACGTTCGTCGCGGCGGTCGTGATGTTGCTGATCGCGCCCGTGCCCGCCGTGAAGAAGCCTTCGATGTAGTTGTTGCTGACGATGATGTTGTCACCGCCAACGAGCTGCAGGAAGGCCGTGGACGTTCCCGAACCCAGCCCCGTCACCACGTTGTTGTCGACGATGAGACCGCTGGCCGAGGCGTTGGTCAGGATGCCCAGGGTCGGCGCCGAGGTGCCGGCGAAGTTCATCACGTAGTTGTTGGCGAACATGAAGCTGCCCGCCTGCACCGCGATCGGCGCGGCGAGGGCCGTGATGCCCGTGAGGTCGATGTTGAAGTTGATGAGCGAGCAGTTCGCGGCGCTCACGAGCAGCGATGCTGCGGTCGACCCGTTGAAGGTCAGTTGGGGACGGCTGCCGCCGGAGCCAAGGCCGATGACTTGCACACCGGCGACGCTGAGCGTCAGGGCACCCGCGGTGGAGATCGTTTCCGAGTGACCCGACTTGACGTAGATCACATCACCCCGGCCGGCGGCGCACTGGAGCAGCGCGCCCGCGATCGTGGCCTTGGGGGACTGGAAGCTCCCGTCGTTGCCGTCGGACCCGGCGCGACCTTGCGGCGCGAGCGCGGAACCGTTGTAGACCCAGATCACCTTTCCAGGCGTCGTGGGCTGAATGGGGATTCCCCGGACCAGTGCTCCGAGAGAGAAACCGAAGGGGAAGTTGGATGGTTGGCCTGCACCGATGGACATGGTATAACTCCTAGAAGGAAGACAGTTTGAAGAAACGGGTGTACGGGAATAACGTTGCCATCACCCCCGTACACCAAAAGCTGGGCCTACTCCGAGTAAACCCAGCGGAGACAACCTTACGGTCCGTTCGACCCGAAGATGCCGCGGGCGTCGACGCAGTTCACGCTGAACCGCATGTAGGCCAGGGCCAGCGCGTTGCGCGTCGGGAAGTCGTTGTCCTGACGGAAGTCGGGACGATTGCGCCACAGCATCATCATCCCCTCCGGGCAGTTCGTGCGAGCGAACCACGCGTTGGGGGAGGTGAAGTAGTGGTTCATCTTGATGCCACCCGGGTACGCGTTCGTCGCCTTGAGGACGTTGATCGCGTTGTTCGAGCTCGCGCTCTGCAGCACCGACTTCATGATGCGATTGGCATTGTACCAGTTCGCGGTCGAGACGTGCAGGGTCGTGGGCATCAGGTTGATACGCAGGCCCCGATCGTTCTGGACGTTCATGATCTGAACGGACATGTCCTCCAGGGACGACTCGCTCAGGTCTGCCGCTGGGTTGAGCGCGTTCGAGAACGTGCCTCCGGTCGCGTTGACGTGGCTCGTCGACACCAGCGCCGCGCCATCCCACGTCGTGAAGTACGTGGTGACGAATGCGTTGTTGTAGAGGAACGCGCAGACGTTCTCGATGGTCTGGCGCATGGAGAAGGCGTTCGCCTTCGCCCGACGCGAGGCAACCTCTTCGTAGAGGTTGTCTTCCATCTCTTCGAACGTCACCTGGTAGCCCAGGCTGTACGCGATGGGGACCATGGTGGTGATGCCGCCCTGGACCTCCGAGTCGTACGTGCCCGGCTGGCCTTCCGGCTTGACCGGGGCGAGCCCGAAGCCGGTGAGCCCGACGAACTTCTCGTACGCCTTGTCGGTGTCACCGATCTCGTAGAGATCCGTGTACTCCTCCGGGTGCTCGTTGTAGACCTGGCCCCAGGTCGCCTTGATCCCGGGCCAGAGTAGTGCCGGGTGGGTGCCGGTATTGATTACGCCGCCTGCCATGATGATTCTCCTTTAGACACCAGCGGTGCCGGCCTTGAACGAGTGGTTGTTGATCCGGACGAGCCAGTCGGCGTATTGGCCGAAGGTGTTGTCCGCCGTCTGCTTCAACCGCAGCAGTTGGCATTGCAGCGTCGCGCCGGTGCCCTTGCTGTTGTTGTCGAGCTGCCAACCCGACGCGTAGCCGTTGTTGGTTCCCGACAGGAGGTTGATGTTGGTGCCGAGGTCGGCCGCTGCGAGAGCGGTTCCCGCACCACCTTCCTGGATTTCGAACAGCACGTTCGGGTCATCGCAGACCAGGACGTAGTAGTTCGTGCCGGCCGGCTTCGTGGCAGGGATCAGCACTGAGCTGAACTGGGTCGTCGACCCGACCATTCCGCCGTAGACGTTGGCGCCGAGGCCGACGATGACGCCGGTGATCGGATTGCCCGCGCCTGCGGTGGAGAGCACCACGTTGGGAATGCCGTTGGCGTCGGCAGTTCCGGCGAGGGTCACCGGATCGCCGACGGCGTAGGCATTCGTGTCTGCCTGAAGGATGGCATAGACAGTTCCCTGCCCATTCCACTTCGCGCCGCTGATGTACGAATGGGGAGAAAGCCCCATCGGCTTGTTGGCATTTGCCATTTGCAAATCTCCGTAGGTTAACGGCGCGAGCAGCGTTTACCGCTTTGCGCCCTTGGGGTAGAACAGATGTTGACCTTCCTTCATGTACCGCTTGTTCCGGTCGGGGTCGTCTCCGGCCCCAATCATCCCGGCCCGAATCTGTACAGCGATTTCCTCGTTGCGCGCCGTCTTCGCCGCCATGTCGGCCAGATGGAGGTCCATCGGCAGCTTCATCAGGTAGAGGCGTTCCTCGTCCGTCTCGCCGGACGCACCGGCAGAGATCGAGACTCGCGTCCCCAGGTCGGTCGAACCGTCAACGCTCTTGTCGTTGGCGACTCCCGACTGGAGGACTTCCACCTCTCCCTGATCGACGTAAGTGTAGCCGGCCCTCAGCGCCCTCGAGACGTTCTTGCCGAGGTGCCAGTACAGGTAGTACCCCGGCATCTCGGGCACGGCGAGCTTCAGATCCGGCACATCCATCGGGATGCGTTCGGGTTCACTCGCCCTCGTCGCGGGCGCGTTGGCAGGGTTGACAGCCTTGGCCGCAGCCCCGATTTCCTTGGAGATTCCCTTGTTGATTTCCATGATTACCTCTGCGATGCGAAGTAGGTCTCCGCATAGTGTTTTTGCCACTCGGCTTCGGTCTTGAAAGCCTTCCCAGATTCGCCCACGAATTTCTTCGCCTGGGCCTTGCACGCATCCTTTGCCTCTTGGGGGAGGGCCGCGAAGGTCTTGGCGCCGGAGCCGAGAGCTCCACCACTCTTCGAACCTTCCCACCCACCGCTGCCACCTTCCGACTTCGAGGTCATGCGCTGCGGGGCAGTTCCCAGCATCTTCTCCATCTGCTCTTTTGCCTCGGCGAGGAGAGCCCCCGCACGCAGCGAGGTGTTCTGATAGAGGTCTTCGCAGATGCCTTGGAACAGCGCCGTTTTGCGCTTGTCCTTTCCCAGCCAGTCGTCATTGGCCTGACCGAACTCGAGTGCCCAGGGTTCGTACTGCGGCGTTTGCGGCGCCGGAGGAGTCCCTGCCACTTCCGGTTTTGGCTTGGTAGCCGCTGCCAGCTCGTCCTTCGTCTCGTCAATTTGGCGCTCCAGCTTCGCAGCCGTCTTGTGATCGCCGTCTTCGATTGCCGCCGCCTTCTGGTCTCGAAGGTCCGCCAGCCGTTCCTTGACTTGTCTCTCGATCTGTTCCGCTTGGTGCTTCAGCAAATCCTTCGTCGTCTGCTCTTGCCGCGTCAGGGTGCCCTTGAGCTCTGCCAGTTGCCGATTCGCTTCCGCGAGTTGGTCGGTCAGCTTTTGGTTCTGCGCACGGACGATGGGGATGATTTCCTTCCCGCGTCGCACGTACTCGTCAGCATCCTTCCACAGGTCCGGGTCTCCGCGCCACTGGTCCTTCGGCGCCCAACCCATCTTCTTGGCTTCGGCCTCTACCGCAGTGCGGTCGACTTCGCTACCACCGCCTTCGTTCCCTTGCTCTTCGTCCATCTTAGTTCCCCTTGACTCGAATGAAGATGTCCCGGTCGTTGACCGCCCGGTACTGCTTGCCGTCCAATCCCTTGACGAGCGATCCGCTCATCTTCGCGACCATGACGACATCGCCAACTTCCGCTCGCGGTTCGGGTTCGTCCGGCCAGCAGTGCGGGCCCACTTCCACCACCTCCACGCGCATCTGCAGCATGTGCGCTTCCGCAACGGTGCTGTCGAGAACTTGGATGATCCCCTTTTGGATCTCCAGTTCCGCCGGCTTCACCAGCACGCATCGGCCTCTCGGCTCCAATCCACTCTCATTCATCGCTCATTCCTTGGTTGATGTCGTCCGCAGTGAGGTCCAACATTGCCTGTAGCACTTGGGTCTCACCAATTGCTTTTGCATTTCGCTCAGGAGTTGGAAACTGACCGGATACCCAGTCTGCTTTCCGTTCTTCCAGTCGCTTACGCAAAAGTGCTCGAAAGGTCCTCGTGGTCGGGATATCCTTCCACGCGGCCCATTCCTCTTCAGTCACCACCGTTTCCGGCAGGCTGCTTTTCGATTGCTCTTCGCTCATTGTCGATCTCCGCTGCCTTGAGTACAGAGTCGATGTGCATCTTGAGTTGCTCGTTGCGGAGCTTCATTGCCCCAATCATCGACTCGATCAGGGCGATCTGATGGCCCTGTTGCTCGCTTTGGGCTTGTGCAGCGAGTTGCTCTGCATGGGCAATCATCTGGATGATGTTCGCCTGGTTGACCTTTTGTTCCTCTTGCAGTTCCATCGCGAACTGCTGTTGCTTCATCTGAAGGTCTTGCATCTTGACCTTCATCTTCATCTCCTCCACCTGAACCTTCGGGTTCGGGAGAGGCGGAACCTTGTCGGGTCCTGGGTACAAGACATCCGATCCCTCGAGCTGCATTGCAGAGTGGAGGTTCCTTTCGGCTGCTTCGATGCTGTACCCAGGGATCATTCGCGCACGCTCGGAGATGAGCAGGGCGAGCTGTATGCGCATCTCCTCGGAGATGATGTTCGGGTCGGCGGCGGGGACGATTTGGCTCGGGTCTCCGAGGAAATCCTCACGGGAGATCTTCCCGCCATCGCCGAAGAGCTTCTCCGCCGGCAGGTATCGCCCGTTCAGGATGTAGAGCTTTGAGAACTCTTCCTTCATGCAGCGCCACACCCGCTTGAACAGAGCCGAGTAGATCTTCATCCCTTGCGCGACCATCGTTTGGGAGGTCTGCGCCGGGGTATTCTGCCCCGGGTTCTCGCCCGCCAGCATGTCCGTCGACCCGCTGATCCGTTGGGTGTAGTTCACCAGGAACCCAAGGACCTGGAACAGGACGTTGCTCGGCTCTCGCACAGGGAGAGGAAAGACGCTCTTCTGCAGGTCGTCGCCAGTGCAGTCCACTCGGTTCCAGCCGAACTGGGTGAAGGTGTATTGGCCCCCACGGAACTTCACACCGCGGGCGAGGAAGCCTCCGGCCGTGTTCGCCAGCGTTCCAGCGTCCACCAGCTGATTCAGAATCGTGTTGACCGCTTCGTTCAGGGGGCCCAACAGCACCCCGAAGCCCATCCCGTAGACACTGCCATCGGGGCTCGGGATCAGGACATACCCCGTGAACTGTTCCGTGGCCCTGATCCGCAGGACCCGATTCCCCACCCTCTCAACATCCTTCGGATCTTCCCACCTCGCGATGATCCGCGCCACCGACTTCGAGTTCGCCTCAATCGTGATGATATAGGGCTCGGCGTACCCGTCCCCATCCGCATCCATCCAGCAATGCTGCTCGAGGAAGGTCAAGGGAGTGGACTCATCCGCGAACGGGGGGTTCAACCCCTTCCTCCGATCTGCCTCGACATCCCCTTCGGTCTGAGGAGGGGCGCTCGGCGACCTGTACCACGGCTCGTCCAGGAAGTCCCGGAACGTCCCACCAACGCAGCGCTCATGCACTTCGTTCCGGTAGAGCTCGATCACGTGCGTCTTCCTCGCGCATGACTCCACGCTCTTCGCGTAGTAGTCCATGACCAGCTTCACCGCGGGGACCATCTCCGAAACGTTGATCCCCTGCACCGGGAGGAAGCGGCTCTTCTTGAACACACTCCCCACGATCGGGAGTTGGAGCAGCAGACGATCCATCTGCTCTTCCCACGCCTGATCCTCTTCGAGGCATTGGTAGGACATGTAGCGGCCGACGCGTTCGGCGCGGGCCTTGAGCTGCCCCTGGGGGTCCGGGCCGGGGACCCGAGCCTTCACGATCTGCGATCCCTGCAGCAGGGCAGGATAGGCACGGGAGTGAAACTCCATCGCGGCAATCGTCACGAGGGGGAAGGCCACGTTCGAGCAGTTCGGCCACGGGGAGGACTTCTCCCGCTGAAGCTGTAGCGCGAGGTCCATTGCCGCCTGCGTCCTCCTCAGCCACACCTCGCGGCTCTGCACATCCCTTTCATACCCATCCCAGCACCAGCTCCCGATCCTCTTCAGATCGTCTTCGGAGAACCGGGAGCACAGATTCGCCTCGTGACAGATCTTGTCATCGAGCTTGATCTGGGTTTCGAGGTTGAGCATCAGTATCCCGTGGTTGGGTTGCGGCCGAGGTAACGACGGGGATCGTTGTCGATCATCTCCCACTCGTCCTCTTCCATCAAGTCTTCTGGCTCAACCTCAGCGACGTCGTCGAAGCCGAGGGACAAGAGGGCCGCCGAGTCGAACTGGTCATCAAGAGCTGCTTCCGCCTCTTCTGAGAACCCGAGCATTTCTTCCTGCATCGGGACGAACCAGTCGGCTCTCTTGTCCCACCGAGTGCCGCCGCCCTTCATTCTCTTCTGCAGCGAGCGGCCACGAGTCGCCTTGTCGTTGACAGGAGTCCGCGGGAGGAAGTTGATCCACGCCCCCGGCTCTCCCTTGGCGGCTCTCCTTTGCATCTCTCTCCGAATCATCGGCCAGAGAGCCTTCCAAATCTGCCCGTCCTCAACCCAGAAGTAGTCGGGGCGGTGACGGGCGTTGAGCGCGAACATCTCTTCGATGATCTCCAGCGAATCCCACCGGCCCACCCGCTGGTCGACGAAGTGGAGGATGTTCGCCGTGTCCATCTTCCCGACTGTCATTGAAGTGCGATTCGCTTTGTTCTTCGTGGAGATCGCAAAGTCAACGGCGACTCCCTTGATACCGTGGGCAGCGTAGTCCTCGGCGGTCATCTCATCGAACCAGTCGCGGCGGAGGTAGTTCGTCTCGTCGTCGCGGGGATCGTTGAGGTACTCCTGCGAATACCCCGCCGCATCCATATCTTCGATGAAGGTTTGCCGCACCTGCCGCAGCTCAGCCTCGGTGAACTTCTCGGGCCAGAGGATATCGGAGAAGTCGTCGAAGGAAGTGTGTGCCTTGTAGAGACGATGAATCCACACCGTGCTCTTCATCAACCGCGCCAGCATCGAGTCTTGATGCAGCAACGTCCCGTGCCACCGAAGCTTGCAGCCGCGCCGCCCGGCCGGGATCAGCGCCCGGTTGATCCAGCGGCTCAACTTCTTCCGCCGATCGGCATTGAGGACCTGCTCGTCCTCTTCCACGTCGTCGAGGAGGATCAAACCAGGGCGCCGTCCATTCCACTTCATACCGCGAACTCGCTGCTCAACGCCGCGGGCGATCACGCGGAAGCGATAGCCGTCGTCGCAGAGGACAACAATCTCCGCTTTGGAGTCGGTCTCGAGCTTCACGATCCCGAAGTCTCGGCGCAGCTCTTCGTTCTCCCGAAGCTCCCTCGCCATATCCCCAAGCTGCCCCATCGCCATCTCTTCGGTCGACCCGACGATCATCACGTGGGATTCGAAGCGGAAACAGACCGCCGCCAGTCCAAAGTCGTGAGTGAAGGCTGTCGACTTGGCATGCCCACGGGGCGCTGCCAACGCGACAAACTTCGCAGGGGAGCAGTAGAGCCCCCACCCCTCGCGGTGAAACGCTGGAGTCGGCGCCGCCCCGTCGTACCCGCCGGAGAGATACACCCCGGCGAAGTTCTCAACGAGGACGGCGTCGAGTTCCACTTACGCAACCCGCGTCGAGAGGCCAGCGTCCGCGAACGCCTTGTTGATCGCATCGGCGAGGGCCTGGCGACTCGAGGCGTTGGCAGCGTTGACGATGGCCCACTCTCCGTCGGTGAGGGTAGTGCGGTTTTGCTGTTGAGCTCCTTGGATGATTGAGGAGACCTGACTCGCATTCGTCACAGCATTCGTCACCGTGGTCAGTAGGGCCGAGAGGATGTTGATCGCGTCAGCAACGGTTCCCGGATTCATTTCGTTCCTTTCGGCAGCATCGCTGCAAGTTGAGCGAGGAGGGAGGTGGCGACGGCAAGCTTACCCTGGGCCGTGGCGGTGTCACCCGCGGACTCGGCAGCTTTCGCGGCTTTGACCGCGACCATCGCCTGGTCGGCCCCGGCAAGAACCTTCGCGGCATCGGCAGGCTTCAGTTGCCCGTTGGCGACGGCAGTCGCAGCGGACTGTTCGATCCCAGTGACTTGGCTCTCGGCATAGGCGAGGCCTTCGTCGAGGGATTGCGGAGCGACGGTCGCGGCGCAGCCGGCCAGGGCCGCCGCAAGGGTAAAGGCGTAAAGTTTCATTGCGAACCCCCTTGAGTGGTCGTGATGACGGTCGAACCCGGAGCCGGGGTCGTGCCGTAGTTGGTCAAGTAATGCGTCGCGAGGCCGGTGAGGCCCAGCTTGCAAAACGCGATGAGGTCATCGGCGCCGGCAACCTTGAAGTAAAGGACTGAAAGCCAAACAGCAATCAGTCCGATTCCAAAGAAGATCTTCACCAGGTCCGACATTGCGAGGTCGTTCTTCACGGTTGGTAAACCCCCGTAAGCATTTGCTCCGCGAGCCTCTCGACCCTGCTCGGCGTTTCTTTCGCCCAAAGAGAATCCTTCATCTCTTCGGCGGCCCGGGACCAGTTCTGATGTTCCACAGCGAGAAGGAACTCGTGGAACCCCTTTACTCCTTCAAGGCCCAGCTGAAAGAGCATAGACAGGATCACCGCCTTTCGTTCGTCCGAGAGACCCTGGTACCAGGGGAATGCCTTCCCCGCATCTGCCTGGGCACCAAGGATGTCGCTCACCAAGAGGTAGTTGGCTTCCCCGATCGAGATGCCGTGGGTGTCGAGGGCGCGGCCGGTGCCGATTGTCGGGTGACCTTTCAGCGTCATCCCAGGCTTGAGCAACTCCCCCGTGGCATCATCGTAGACGAAGAGTTTCGTGCCCTCGTCCCGGCGAAGCATCCCCTCGAGCATATCGAGGAGTGTCACTTCCCCTTCCCTTTCGGCTGCGCCATGTTGAACCTCTGCCTCGTGGGCTGCGCGGGGCTCGGGGGAGCCTCCTTAGGTCCCGGCTTGGCGGGGCACGGGTACTTCCCTGCTTTCGACATCGATGACTCCTTGGTTGAGATTGCGGAGGCGCTCCGCCGAGCGTTCGAGCCAATTGGGCTCACGGGCCGCGGGGGCAGGAGCAACCTTCGCCCCGAACCCTCCATACCCCCCAGCCTTGGCTCCGAGGGCCGCGCATTGGAGCGCGAGCTGCGGGTCGATCTTCTCCGCCGGCTCCGAGAGCTTCTCAATCAAGATCTCTTGGCTCCGGAGGACCATCTGCTCGAACCTCTCCTCGACTGTGGCCGCCAGCACCGGGTCCACCAGCTCATTCGTCCTCTCCCTCAGCCTCTCTCGAAACGCGTTGCTCGTCCGAATCCTGCTGAGCCAACTCTCCGTCACCCCAAACATCGCCGCGAGCTCCCAGCCCCGAATCATCGGATTCTGGATCATCGCATCCACCATCGCTTCATGCGAGTAGCTGAGCTTCCGCACCGCAGGTTCGTTCGCCATCGCTATGTCCTTCCCCTCGAAGGGCTGTTGGGCCTTCTCAGCCCCGTTCCCCCACCATACCACCCCCTATTTGGCTTTGTCAACCAAGTGTCGCCGCGGTTGAGTAATTGCTGCCGGACCGTTGCAAAAACGTATGTAATGTTTGTCTACGTAAGTAATGCTGACGTTATGTACGTACATATCAAACTACAGCGAGAAAATATAGGAGGGCCTTATATAGAACCGCGTGGGAATCCTTTTGCCCCTCCCCCACCCTCGGATTGCGGCCAGGGCCCTACCCCCACCCACCAAGCGATGGGGGTGGGTGCTCACTACTGTGTTGCACCGCAACCCACCATCCCATATACGCGCGCACGCGCACGCGCGCCTGCCATAAGCTAGTGGGATGCGGTCAACGTATGTGGGTGACTGGTGGTAAGGATTGCCGACAGAGTTACCGACTGGTTGTAAGGATTACCGACGCGCCTGGGCCACGAGGGGCGAAAGTGTTGCGGCGAAGCCGAAAACTAAGGACAAACCCGGAGGGAATGGGGCTGGCACGGGGGTTGCATATGAGAGAGCACCGGCGGCCCAGGTCGTCATCAACCGAGGAAAGAGAATGGACAACGTCATCAAGCACTACTTCACTCTGCGCCGTTGCGGGTTCAAGCCCGTCGACGCATGGCGCGCGGCGATGGACTACCAGGGAGAGGAAGAGTTCTGGGCGGAGGATGTATGAGGCGAACGTATGGCATCCTGGCGATAGCCACACGCCACCCGCGGTTATTCCAGGCAATGCATAATCGTCACTAGACCACATCCACCTAGCCTCGCGGGTCGGGGCTATCGGATGGTGTCTTACCATCGCAACGGGCTGAGGAGCCTATTATGCGCATCACACATGCGGGATACGATCAAACCCAGGCCGAATGGGGCCTGTGGGCTGTCGACAAGACTGGCCAAGAGTGGTTCATCCCCACGGACGAATCCACCTGCCGCCGGCTGGTTGACGAACAGCGCGACACCGACGTGCAAGACTTCCCCACGAACCAAGGAGAGTAATCATGACCAAGCAAAAGTCCAATTCCGTCGTCACGACCGAAGTCAGCGAGGATCAATCGCGCATCACGTTCCGCGTCGCGGGCGCGGGGGAGATCGTCCTCGACCTCTCCAAGATGAATAGCGCAATCCTGACGCGTGCCCGCACCCATGGGTTCATCCAAAAGGTGAGCGACCGTGCCGCGATCCCATTCAACAAGGAACAGAATCGCTATGCGACTCCCCAGGAGAAATTCGCCGCGATGCAGGAACTCGTTGACCATTTCCACTCCGGCACGAGCGAGTGGGCGATGAAGCGCGAAGGCGGCGTGGGCCGGAAGCCGGGCGGACTCGACGGCATCCTGCTCGCGGCTGTGGCCGAGGTGACGGGGAAGACCGTCGCCGAAGTCCGCGCCATCGTGGAGTCCGGCGCGAAGGCGAAGGAAATCACCCAGGCGCAATTCCTCGCGGCTCTCTCCAACGCGGCGAAGGTGAAGCCCGTAGTCGAGCGCATGCGCGCGGAGCAGGCGGCAAGCGCCGACCTGGATGGGGATGAGCTGCTGGAAGGGCTGGGGGAGTGAGAGAACGGCGGAGGGGCGAAAGCCTCTCCACCAACAACCACCAACAACAAGAGTAACAAGTCTGACATAACAACAACCCGGGGGACGTCCTCAAAGTTTCCAGTTTGCGAAAAAGGAAACTGAGAAATTTACTAGTTTATTTTTTTTTTCTTTTTTTTAACTTAAGCAGTTTTCTCTTTCTACGTAAATGAGAAACTGGAAGGCAAGGGGATGGGGGACGGGTTGTTGTTATGTGGGCCTTCTAGTTGTTATCCTTGTTCGGGTTGGGGTTGTTGTTAGGGTTTATACCAATTGTTCGGGTTCGCGTCCGTGGTAATATGTCGTATGCGCGCAACAGCGCCCTCAGCAACCAAGGAGAGCAACTGTGAATGAACGGTTTACCGATGAGCAGGCTAGGGAAATTAAGATTAACCTGCTAGCGGGGGTGGGGATTTCGACTCTTGCGCGGAGGTGGAACACGAGCGCGGAGACGATTAGCAAGATGAAACGGGGGCTGACGTATCGGCACGTGAAAGTGGCGGGGGAAGAGAGACTGAGGCCGGAAATTGAGGTGGTGGGGCTGGACCACAAGGTGAGGGAAAAGGCGTTCAGTATGGTGACGGACGAAGAGATTGACGCGCAGGCGCAAGCGATGTGGGAACTGCAACAACAGATCAACGCGCAGAAGCAGGCGACGGACGCGGTGAAGGAGCTGACGGAAGCTGAAAAGTATGCCCAGGAACTACTGGGGGTACAGGTGAAGCCGCGTGGAGATTTCTGATCGAAGAGGGATGGGCAGCGGGACTGTCTATCCTCCTGCGATTGGCAGGGAAAGGGCTGAGGAGCCAAAAATGGAAACGATTCGTGAGATACTGAAGCGCCGCGACGGAGCGAGCGATAGCGAGTGCGACGAGATGCTGGGAGAGGCACGCGAGCGCATCCTGAACGGGGATGACCCCGAGGAAGTGTGCGAGGAAGAGTTCGGGCTGGAACCGGACTATATCTTCGACGATGAGCTTCTGGGAGCGCTGTGATGAACTCAATGGATACGCTGATTGCCCTGAGAAGGGCAGAACAAGGCCCGGCCGGGGTGAGGAAGTTCATCGCGGCCGCAGGGCTGATCGGGCACGCAGCGGGGCTCAAGGAAGGCGATCCCGCGAAGGAATGGATCATCTACCTCGTGAGTGAGGTGGGGATTCGCGCGGAAGAGATCAGGGAACTGATCGAAGCCTTCAAGGTGGATGATGCACGGAGGGTGAAATGATCCGCCGGCCGTATATTCCGGTGCGGGATGGGCTGAGAGTGCCGAAGCAGATGCGCCCGAGGTTTCTGCCGGTGGCAGGGTTCAGCGAGTATCGGGCCGGGTTCTGGCTGGGGTATATCGCAGGCGGGTGCTGGGGAGCGATCCTCACGGCGATCCTGCTCAAGGTCATCTTGTGACCCAGCCGAGCAGAGCGAGGTGCACACTTTCGCTGAGACGAAACCTCACCGAAGAGGCGCTGCTGAAGCTAATCTTCGATGAGGCGTTCAGGGAGTGTATGCGGGAGGGACGGCAATACTGGTCCCTGAGGCGGAAGCGGCCCAATTTGTGGCATCTGAAGGAGAGGAACAATGTCGCGCAATCCAGATTCTTTTGATGCGGATGACTTGCTGGCGGACTTGGGGGTGGAGATTCCCTGGCCGAGCAACGGCAATCGGAGGAAGGCAACCGCGGTCGAGTGTGGGCAGAAAGCGCCGGCTATGCGGAGGCACACGGACTGGTCGAATGAAAAGACCTTCGAGTTCACAGGATATATCGCGATGATAACGCAGACGACCTGCGAGTGCTGCGGGTCGATGCGGGAGAACCTCGAAGGGATCTTCATGTGCGAAACGAAGATTTCGAGCGGAGCGAGACGGCTGCAGGCAATCGCGAGCAACGGCGATTGGCCGGCGCAGGGGCAACACACCTGCGAGGTGAAGCAGCTGTTCTCGCGGTTCTGCCCGGACTGCGTGAGGGGGCTGGGTTTCACCCGCGAGGTGGAAGCGGCTGGCACGATGAACGACATTACGATTCGGGGATAACTCCCAAGTGAAACGAGGTGCACACTATGTATCAGTTGACCTGGATTACCGCTGACGGATTCCTGTATGCGGTCACGAGCCCCCAGCGAAGTGCCTTGTGGAACCTCCGGTTTCACCTGCGCCACACGAAGACGGGGGTGAGGGTGCGGCTGTGGGATAAGAAGGGGAGGCTGCTGTGAAGTCAACCTTTGGGATCGTGGTGGAAGGGCTGTTCTGGGGCGCCTTGTTGTTCCTCGTCTACCTGTTGATGGAGGACGTGAAACTAAATGAGCCGTGGAAGGCGGAAGAGAGGTTAGCGCTGACACTCGCGGCGGGGCTGATCGCTTTCGGGGTGCTGGTGAGTTGATCTCAGCGGAGAGGCTTCGGCCTTTCCAGTGCGATCATGCACGACAGAGGAGAGAATATGGGACGGAAAGTGCCCCCAGAAGAGAACGAGCGACGCCTGCGCGAGCTGGTAACCGCTCGCAATCGGATGGAAGATGAGTATCTCCGTTTGGTGCGCGATCGGGAAGGGTTGATGGCTACTCAATGGGTCATCTACATCCTTGAAAAGGCTGCAAAAGCTCAATACGCCGAGTGGGAACGAAAGACTCGTGTGTGGAGGCCTGGAATCTTCCGGGCCAAGGTGCTAGAACTTCGCCACTTGGCGAGAACTTGAGGAGAGAATCATGGACTTCGGAAAACGAATCCCGAAAGACAAGCAACCGGGGGCCGACGGGCTGTGGGGCTGGGAGAGCCCGCGGCTCAGGAAGGCGCTGGAAGAGGAAAAAAAGGCGAAGTGGGCAAAGTCGGCCCACGGGCTGACGCCGACGAACTATCGCACGATCAAAGATGTCGAGATGATCGCGAACGATATGGCGGGGCTGACGGGAGCGAAGGTGGCAAAGGATGCTCATGGATGGCCACTGGTTGAGCCGCGCGCTGAAAGCGTGTGCAAACACAGGGCTCTCTGGTACAACGATTTTACGCACCAGTACAAGTGCGCCGATTGCTACAAGGGCTCGTTCGACGCGAGAGCCCCCGTCGAGGAATGGCAATGACCCTCAGAGAAAAAATCTCCGAAGCCGCCTTTTGGCACGAGCACATCTGCCTGAAGTGCGGCTGCAGCGACGAAGTAAAGAATTTCGTCGAAGCGACCTGCGACTGCCTGGAAGGGGAGGAGCTGATCGTCGACGCAAAGGAATTCCAGGGAGTCCTCGTCGTCCTCGATCAAGAGGGGGAAAGGTAACCCGGAAGATGTGAGGGGCGCGGGGATTGCTGGGTTGACACCAAACGCGGCTCAACGATAATCGAACCTCACGGGGAATAGCCGGGCGCCCCGCAATCAAGACCCGACACAACCAACCAAGTTAGGATACTGGAAATGAGCGAAACGAGCAACGAGACGACGGCAGCAGAAGCGAAGCCCGCGAAGGCAGCTCCAGTGGTGCAGAAGGTGACGATGCAAGACGGCCGCACGGTCGACTTCGTCGGCAAGCGCCGCATGATCAAGGAAACGAGCGAGAACGGGACGAGTGCGACGGTGCGATTCGACTTCGTGAACGGCGATACCCGCAGCATCACGGTGGATCTGACCGATCCCCTGGCGCTGAAGCTCCTGGCCCACGGGATTGCGCAGAAGGTGGGGGACGAAACCGCAGGCGAGAAGGAAGTGGGCGACATGGTCCTGGCGGTCGACGCGATCCTCGAGCGCCTCTCCAAGGGCGAGTGGGGCATCGAGCGCGGTGCCAGCGACGGCTTCTCCGGCGCGAGCGTGGTCATCAAGGCGCTGTGCGAAGCCACTGGCAAGGACGTGGCCTTCGTCAAGGACTTCCTGGAGAAGAAGCTGGAAGCCGGCAAGGCATCTGGCCTCACCCGCCAGAAGCTCTACGCCGCCTTCCGCGCGCCGGGCACGAAGACCGCCCCGATCATCGCGCGGCTGGAAGCGGAGAAGGCGAGCAAGGACTCGGGCGTGGACGGCGATGCCGCCCTGAACGAAATGATGGCGTAAGCTGTCGGGCCTTCGAAAGAGGGCCCTCCCCATACCATCGAGCTGCCCCGGACAGGAAGCGCCATGCGATTCGCGGCTTCCCGAAACAGTAACGGTGGTATGGGGAGGGAATTAGCAGTGCAGGCTTTGGTCTGAGCTGAAGTATCCGGAATTAGGCGTTCTAATTCCCTCCTCCACCAAAGCGTTTTGGCCTTCGCTGCGGTGCCTCCTGGACCGAGGTTAAAGGGTCCACCAGTTTCGCGGGATTGGCCTATTGGTTGTGTCCTAGCCTTCCAAGCTAGTCAAAGGAGTTCGATTCTCCTATCCCGCTCCAAGACCCCGCGGAACGAGCTGCGATACGCAACGCAGACGCGGGTGGGTGCCGAGGGTTTGACCCTACCTGACGTGCCCCCGGGAGTCCTCCCTCCTCGCCCGCTCCCGGGGGCGAACGTCGAAATTCACGCAAGGAGACGAACCGTGAAAGCAGCAATCGCAATTCTCGCAGCCGCACTCGCCGGCTGCTCCACCTTCCACGACCCCGCAGCATCGGCGGTCGACCTTGCGGGATGCAAGGCGGAAGCGAAAGAGGCACGGAAGGGCGCAGATTCGATGTGGGTCGTAACAGCCCCCGTCGCCATCCTCGAGCGCCACAAGCTCCAGCACGACGCCTTCGAGCAGTGCATGGCGGCGAAGGGCTATAAGGTCGCGGCGAAGGGCAATTTGTAAGTCGAATTGCTGGGTTGACGGCGGCGGGATATTCCCGTATATTACGTCAACATTATCAACGGGAATGACCATGCCCCCAAGGCGCTTAATCACCCCCACGCTCCCTCTCACGATCTCCCTCCCGCAACCGACGCTGGAGAAGTTGGAGAAGTTCCTCACGAGCGATCGGCTGGGGAAGGTACCAAAGGGGGCCTACCAACGGTTTTTTGTCGAGAGGATTGAAGAGTTCTTTCGGCGCATCGAGGCAACAGGGAATGACTTTTTGAAGGAGATGGAAAATGGTGAGTCCTGAAACGGGGAGCAAGTTGAACCTGATGCGACAGAAGATGGCGCAAGGGCAAGAGGTGAGCGTCGACGAGATGGTCGAGGCGGTCAAGTTGCTGAGAGCGGATCGCATGAGCGCGGCAACGGCAAGTGCGACGAAGGCAACGAGCCGAGCGGCGAAGGCCGCGGTGCTCAATGTGAGCGGGGATGACCTGCTGTCGGAGATGATGTGATGCGGTGCAAGGTGGGGGATTTGGTTGTCGTCACCGGGGTTAGCCTAGACGGCTTCCCGGAGAATCTCGGCCGATTCGGAACCGTTGTAGCAGATGCAACTGCCGATCATAGCAGTCCTTCTTGGTGGGTGATGCCGCAGCACAAATTCAAGTGTTGGGCTTCTTGGGCCGCAGGCGAAACACGCTCTATGGAAGCTCCGGACGAAGTGTCTTTTGCGGACACTTCGTTGACCCCCATCCGCCCTGGCGACCTCGTCGAAGACACGGAAACCGAGCAAACGAAGGAAACAGCATAATGGCCGAACTCCTCCTCAAGAAGCCGACGTGCAAAACCTGCAAGTTTTTCGACCGGCACGAGACGCAGGCGGACGAAGGGAGCTGCCGGGAATCTTCACCGCAACTGACCGTTGTGATGATGACGCAGCGGAACGAAATTTCCGGCGGTGCGATCCAGATCCCAACGCCCCTCGCGGCTTGGCCAAACGTCAAGGACGATATGTGGTGTGGACGGTACACCGCGAAGTGGGCGAAGCTCGACAGCTGAGAGCAAAGGGGCGCGGGACGCTCCTTTCCCCTGGGTTGTCCAGGAACTGAGTAAAGAGGCGAGAGAATGAAGTACGTTAAGGAACAAACGGTTTGGTTGGTCAACCCCGAAGAGTACGTCAAAGGGGCCGAGCAGCAGGTGTGGCTGGACTACCACGGCGCCGATATGACGTCGCAAGGGTGGATTCGTCTGTGTGAAGTGACGGTCGAAGTCGACTACGAACTCCCATCGCGGGATGCGATGCGGGGGCAGGCGGTCGCCGAACTCGAAAAGGCAATCGTCGATGTCGACGCGAAGGCGGAACACCTCAAGAACCAGCTGCGAGGGAGGATTCAAAACCTCCTCGCGATTTCGCACGATCCGGGGGAAGTGGAAGTTGTGTTCGTCGCAGATGAAGACGACGGCATCCCGTTCTGAGGAGGCGACGTGCTCACTCGCCCTCCCTTCCCGGAAACCCTCGACAACTCCGCGTTGTCGGCGTTCCGTTCCTGCCCCCGAAAATTCGAGCTGGAATATTTACAGCACTGGAAACCAAAGGCCCCCAACGTCCATCTCCATGCCGGCGGCGCGTTCGCCCACGGTCTGGAGGCGGCGCGGGAAGCCTTCTACGTCGAGGGGAAGTCACCCGAAAAGTCCGTCGCGATCGGCCTCGGCGCCCTCCTCGACTTCTACGGCATGTTCGAAGCCCCCGAAGACTCCGTCAAGGGCCCCGAGCGGATGTGCGGGGCTCTCGTCTACTACTTCGACACCTGGAAACTGGAGGAAGACAATGCCGTCCCCAGCACTTTCCCTAGCGGCAAGCGCGGAATTGAGTTTTCCTTCCTTGAGCCTCTACCAATCCACCACCCGACTACTGGCAACCCGCTCCTATACAGCGGACGGTTCGACATGGTCGTCGACTACGCAGGAGGACGGTTCGGTGAAGATGATAAGACTGCCTCCCAACTCGGAGCAACCTGGCCAAGACAGTGGGAAATGCGAGCACAGTTCAGCGGATACTGCTGGGGTGCTCGAGCATCTGGCTACCCTATCGATGGGATGCTCGTGCGCGGTGTGTCAATTCTTAAGCGGGGATATGACCACGCCCAGACAGTGACGTATAGGGCACCGTGGATGATCGATCGGTGGCTGGAGCAGACCTGCCGGGACATCCAGCGGATGCAGAGGATGTGGGAAGAAGGGTTCTTCGACTACAACCTCGATGAGAGCTGCAACGCGTTCGGTGGGTGCGTGTTCAAACAAGTGTGCTTGAGCCAAGACCCGACGCCGTGGCTGGAGACGGGGTTTGAGCGGAGGCGGTGGGACCCAGTGACACGAGAGGAGACGAAGCTGTGATTGAACGAAAACTTCAGTACGAAGCCTGGGAGCAATCCCTTCGTGCGACCTGGGCGGCGATCATTGTGAAGCGCGATTTCAGGTGGATCAGGGACGAAGCTGCTGTAGCTAAATTCGTCGAACGGATGAATAAGCTAGCGGCTCGCCTTAAGTTGGGAAGGTCATTGTGACCCCCACCTCCGTCTACCTCGGCACCTCCCACCTCGCCTCAGGCTTCTGCGGCGACCAATGGTGGAGTGCCGCCTTCCTTTGCCCAAAGTGTGGAGAAGTGTGGGGACGGATCGTTCGGGCGGGCGGGGACTGGCACGCTGCCCACGTGCCCTGCCCAAAGCACGGAGGCGGGAGTTTCCTCGTCGACTTGCTTTGGGGAGGTAGTTCCGGTTGTGCCGAGACGGCGTGGAAGCAGGGGGAAAAGTTCCTCCGGGCGAACGAGGCGCTGTTGCGGCACGAGTTTGAAGTGGCGATGGAAAGGAGTAAGGAATGACTGAGATAGAAGTACTGGCTGTTCAACAAGCAATGGAAACAGGTCAACGAGTTTACCTGAACTGGTCAAAATCCCCCGAAGGAACCTTTTGGCACCTTGAAGGGTTTCGGGCAGCTACCTGCTCGGGAGTCGCAACCCCTGATGGAAAGTTTCAGCGGTGGGTACAAGATCCTTATGCGAGGGTTAGCCATGTCGAATGACCTCCCCGAAATCCCCGATACCATTTTCACGAAGGCGGAAGTGGAACACTTCATTCGGAAGGATCGGATTGCACGAGAACGGTATCTCCCTGCTGTAGATGCGGTGGCGGGAGAGCCGGTGGCAAGGGTTCGCGTATCAGGCGGGCACTGGAGCCGTGGCAGCTACTTCGAGTCCAAGACGTGGCACATCGATGGGCTCAAGGGCATTGAGAACCTGCCTGATGGCGCACTGCTCTACGCCACCCACGCGGGCTCGGAGACGACTGCCTCGGCGAGCGTGCAGGCGATGTGCGCATGCGGCGACCGGCCGGCGTCCGAGTGCGACGAAGAGTGGGGGCCGAACTGCGACCTGGGCAACAACGAGAAGCACGCCCGCGTTTCGCCTGTTGACCCTGCCGTGATCGATGCGGCTCTTGCGGCTCCGGCCGTGCAGGGAGTCATGGGGGCGGAGGTGGTGCGCACCCCAAATGAAGCGGCGACAGGCGGCGACAAGGAAGTCTACGAGGCCATCGCAAAGAACTACTTCCGCGACGGACAGTTGGTGGATCACGCGACGGCTCGCATGGGCAAAAAAGAGGCCTCGGAATGAGTACCGTCGCCGAACACCTCGCGCTGATCGAAATGCTGCGTCTCGCGAACCTTCACGATGCAGCGTACCAGGAGAGCTGGATGCTGACCAACGTCCACTGGCAAGACATGGTGGCGATGATCCCGGCCGCCGAAATGGAAGCCGCGCGCGCCCAGACCGAGCAGAGGATTCGCGACCAGCATCCGGCCGTCGCCGAACAGCGTATCGCGGAGTGGCGCGCCAAGCGACCCGCCACTCCTGCAGCTCCCTCCCAGGGAGCGGGGACGGGAGAGAAGCGATGAGGAAAGCGACCCTCAAGAGAATTGAGGCGTGCCACGAGGAAATCGCGCGCCTGATCGAGATGGAGAAGGCCTGGGAGCATCGCACGCGGCCTCAGGCAAACGAGTTCCTGCAAAGATTCGCCGACTGCAGGAACGAATGGCTGCGCTACCCGCCCGACCTGCGTGACCAACTTGGAGGTAGAGCATGAACGAAGAGCACTTCTTGGCTGCACGCTTGCGCCGTGTCTGCCGCTTGACCGGTCTCGCTGGTTACGCCGACATGGACGACTCGACCCTGAGCGGCTGCGCCGGAACCGTCCTCGGCATGATTGCCTCAAAGCTGGAGTCCATCGACCGCCTCCGCGACCTCGCCAGCAGGGCAGATAGCCCGGTGGGGGAGGCGGCCGGGTTGATCCAAATCGGATGGCTAAAAAGGAGCGCAAATTATCCCGACACTTGGGATTACGGCGAGTTCACTGGGATGTGGGCCAAGGTAGTCAGGGAGTTTTGGCTTCCCGTCTATGCTTGAGCAGATGCAAGCAAACACAACGGGTTATTACTTTAGATAAGGACACTCCGAAATGAACGAATCCGCACTACCGGGCGTAAATGTTTTGCTGATGGGCCCCACGGGCACGGGGAAGACCTATTCCATCGGCACCCTCGCCGACACGGGAATCGAGGTCGTCTTCTTTGCCTTCGAAGCGGGGACGGAATCCCTCCGGGGCTACTGGACTGACCGCGGCAAGCCTGTCCCCGACCACGTGAAGTTCTGCACCATCAAGCAGGCGACTGCGAGTTGGTCGGAGATGGCGGGGAGCGTGAAACAGGTCAACCAACTCTCTTACGAAGCCCTCAAGAAGACAACCGACACCGCCCGGAGCAAGTATGACCAATACGAACAATTCCTCCGCAACTTCGTTGATGTCACAACTGATGACGGAGAGAAATTGGGGGCCGTGGATTCTTGGGGCACAAATCGAGCTATCGTCATTGACGGCCTCACAGGAATGGGAGTTGCTGCAATGTCTGCAGTCGTCGGAGGGAAATTCGATAAAGATCAAAAAGATTGGGGACTTGCTCAAAACATTCTTGAAGGTACCCTACGACGGCTGTGTGATGCTTGCCGCTGCCATTTTGTTTTGCTCAGCCACGTTGAGCGGGAGCCAGACCCTCTCGGAGGCACAAGCAAGATCACCGTCTCAACCCTAGGGGCGAAGCTGGCTCCGAAGATTCCCCCCATGTTCTCCGACGTAGTCCTCTCAACCCGTCTCGGGAAGGACTTCTTCTGGGACACCGAGAATGCCCTCGCGGACCTCAAGACCCGGAACCTCCCGATCGCGGCGAAGAACCGCCCCGACTTCGGAACGATCATCGAAAAGTGGAAGTCGAGAGGGGGTGTGGTGTGAGAATCACAAAGGAAGTATACGCACTGATCGAGGCCGCTCGGCAAGAGGGATACCACAGAGGCTATTCATCCGGGATGGAAGCTGGCTACAAAAAGAGAGGGGACGACAACCGCACTCTCTTGCTGGAAGCTCAAACGAAATTGATGTCTGCCGTAGGGCAAACGCTACAAGGACTCGCCTCCACTTACGACAACGGCCCCCGATGAAAGCAAGAACCTCCCCGCCGCCGGGACGGAGAGCCAACCTCAAGTAACTCCCGGCACAACCGCAACCAAGGACGACTAACCATGTCTCAATTCGACGCAAGTACCTTTCTCGACTTCACGACGACCGAAGAATCCGTCAAGCGCCCCCCGATTCCCGTCGGCGACTACACCGCCGTCATCGGCGACCTGACGACCCGCGAGTGGGTCTCCCCGAAGGACCCCACCAAGTCCGGCATCGCCATCGATGTGCCCCTGACGATCGACCTCCCCGCCGACGTGGCGGAAGCGTCGGGACTGCGGGAGCCGACCCTGACGGTCAAGGACTCCATCATGCTCGACCTCACCCCCCAAGGCGCGATCGACATGGCGCCCGGCAAGAACGGGAAGCTCCGCAAGTACCGCGAGGCGACCGACAACAACAAGCCGGGCCAGCCCTTCAACATCCGCATGCTGGGTGGGCAGGTCATCACGGTCAAGATCGGCCACCGTGAGTACCCGGAAGGCTCGGGCGACTACTTCGAGAACCCGGTGTCGGTCGCGAAGCACGCCTGATCGTGTGTGGGAGGGCCTTCGGGTCCTCCTTTTCCAGGGAGAGTAACATGGACCCTGTTATCAGTTTCATCCTCGGCATCCTCTTGGGGATTGCTTTTTCTCACTGGCGTCTCGCCCAGAAGTGGGCAGAGATTTCGGAACAGTGGGGCAAGATTCGCAAAGAGTGGTACGATCTTGCCAGCTACAAAAAGGAGCACACATGAACTTCAATGAGTACCAAGCCGCCGCCTTCCGCACGGCTCCCCAGGACCAATCCCAGCTCGACGGCCTCGTCCACGCTTGCGAAGGGTTCTTCACCGAAGGTGGGGAGTGCATGACCGAGGTCAAGCGGATGCACCAATACGGCAAGGCGATGACGGAGGAAATCCACGCCCACCTTGTGGAAGAGGTCGGGGACTTGCTGTGGTACGTCGCTCTCGCGGCCGAACACCTCGGTGTCTCGATGCACCAGATCGCGAAGCAGAACATCGCAAAGCTGGAAAAGCGCTTCCCGGAGAAGTTCTCGGGGGAGGCGGCGCTGGCGCGGGCGGACAAGGGTGGGCTGAGCCACCGGGAGAGCTGAAATGACGTGCAAACGATGCGGGTCAAACAACTTGTGGGACGATAACCTCTCGTGGGGGTGCGACGATTGCGGCTACTCTGAGATAAATGGTCATCCCTCTTTCATCTTTGCAAAGGACAAACCCGGCCTTCCAAGAAGCATAGCTCAGATGGAAAAGCTGGAACAGTTCAAGCGTGATAACGAGCGGTACTCAGAATGAAACTCGTCCCCGAACACCTCATCACCATCGCTGAGAACCGCCAGCGTAAAGAGTTCGACGAGGGGAAGATGCAGGAGCTCAAGTCCTCGATCGAGGAGAAGGGGCTCATGTCTCCCATCGTCGTTCGGACGCACATTGGCGGCGGCTACGAACTCGTCGCAGGCGAACGGCGCCTCCGCGCCATCCGGGAAATCTACGACCTCGGCGGGGGTCTCAAGTTCGAGGGCCTCCTGATCGGCCCGGGGTCCGTCCCCATCGTCAATCTCGGCGATCTCGACCCTCTCGAAGCGAAGGAACTCGAACTCGAAGAGAACATCCGCCGCAGCGACTTGACGTGGCAAGAGCGCGTCACCGCGGAAGCAGAGTTGATGCAACTCCGTTCCGCCAAGGCCGCTCGCGAGGGCCTGCCCGCCCCGAAGCCGATCGACCTCGCCGAGGAACTCCGGGGGAAGGCGACACAGGGCAATGCCAACTCCGTCCGCGAGTCCCTCATCCTCGCGAACAACCTCCATCGCCCAGAGGTCAAGAACGCGAAGACCCAGACCGAAGCCTTCAAGGCGATGAAGCGAGTCGAGGAAGCGGAGCGCAACGCCGCTGTCGCCGCGAAGATGGGAAAGGAGCACCTCAGTGGCCAACACCGTCTTGTTCAAGCTGACTGTCTCGACTGGATGGCATCGCAGCCCGCGGCCTCTTTCGATGTTATCTGTTCCGATCCGCCTTATGGGATGGGGGCAGACGACTTCGGTGACGGCGGCGGCAGGACCGGAGGCTCTTCGGGCGACCACTTCTACGATGACAGTGCCGAGAGCTGGAACTGGCTCATGGGTCGTGCCATCCCCGAGCTTTCTCGTCTCGCGAAGCCCGATGCCCACATGTACCTATTCTGCGACTTCGACAAGTTTCACGCTCTCAAGGCACTTGTCGAGGCGGGAAATTGGAAAGTTTTCCGCACGCCGCTGATCTGGTTCAAGCCCGCGGCGTTCAGGGCACCCTGGCCGGACAAGGGGCCACAGCGGAAGTACGAGTGCATCCTCTACGCGGTCCGCGGGGAACTGAAATCCACCATCCTCGCAGGGGATGTGATTACACAGGCTCCAGATGAAAACCTTGGACACCCAGCGCAGAAGCCGGTCGCACTCATCCAAGAACTTCTGCGTCGAAGCGTTAGGCCTGGGATGGCGGTACTTGATCCCTTCTGCGGTAGCGGACCGGTATTTGAAGCTGGCCATGCGCTATCCGCCATCGTCACCGGCGTCGAGCAAGACCCCACCGCGGTAGGGATCGCCGCGAATCGCCTGGAGAAGCTCCGTGGCACCAACCTCGACAACTGTCCCGGCGAAGACGTCTCGCAGTACGTCCCCACCGGCTACGTCCCAAGGACCAACCGATGAACCCCGATCTCCCCCGCCTTTCCCCCGGCATCGCCGCGATCTTCGCTGACGCCGGCTTCACCGTCAACGTCACCGAAGCCAACTTCCAACTCTCTGTCACCGTGTCGAAGGGCTCGTACACCGAAACCAAGACCTTCGACTACCCCGCCGTCAACCGCGACTTGTCCCTGCCGCTCCAGGCCTGGAAAGTCTCCCTCATTTCATCCGGAGCAGGAGCGTAACATGCTTTCCATCATCATGGACACGGAGACTACTGACAAAGAGCCGAAGACCTGCGAGGTCGTGGAGTCGTCGTACCGGGAGTTCTGCTTTGATCCGCTCGAGCAGATCGACCCAGCTGTCCGCTCCCTCTACGGCTACACCGGAGAGCTCCGCTGGGGCGCCCTTGCCGCGCACCACATCCTGCCGGAAGAACTCGACGGTCTTCCTCCGTTCGACAAAAGCGCCTTCTGCGCTTCGTTGTCGTCCGTCCCTTTTTGGATCGGGCACAACATCGACTTCGATTGGACCGCGGTAGGGGCTCCGAAGGAACCGCGTCGCATCTGCACCCTTGCTATGGCGCGGGACCTCTGGCCGCAATTGGACTCTCATACTCTCACCTCGCTCGTTTACTTCACTCAAGGCGCCTCGAAGGAGACGCGGGAAAGGCTGCGCAGCGCCCACAGCGCTACCGCCGACGTGATCTTCTGCGAAGAGGTCCTACGGGTCATCATCGCGGAGAAGGGGATCAAGGACTTCAATCAATTGTATGCTTACTCGGAAGAGGCACGGGTGCCGAAGATCTTCACCTTCGGGAAGTTCCGCGGCCAACCCATCGAGGCTGCCGATAGGGGGTATGCGAACTGGTATCGGAGGCAGGAGAGTCCCGATCCGTACCTGCTCGAGGCCTTCCGCCGGTGCGGGCTGATTTAAACGTAAACAACCCGGGGATTACAAACGTATCCATCGCGGCCCCGACGGTCGAGTAGCGTATGCCCCACAAGCTCGACCCGGAAACCCCGGAATGGGGCCATCCCGCCCCGGCGTGGGCCATTCCCAATATGGCAATCCCCGTGCCCGGACAACAGGACAAACGTATATGACCTACTCCAAATTCCTCTGCGCTGGGTGCGGGAAGTCTTCCGACGTCATCGGCTCGAAGGTGGTGTTTATCCTCGGGCGGAAGTCCCGAGTGTGTGAGAAGTGCAAACTGATCCGGGAACGGGCTCAACAGAGGGAGGCACAACATGGTTCGAATGGGTGAGGGGCGCCCTGACGCCGACATAATGATCGTCGGGGAAGCCTGGGGAGAGACGGAAGAGAAATCCGGCATCCCCTTCTCCGGCGCCTCAGGGCAAGAACTCAACCGGATGCTGCAGGAAGCGGGCATCCTGAGGAATGAATGCTATTGCACTAACGTAGTCAACGCGAGGCCCCCACGAAATGACATCACCGCCTGGATCCCAGAAGACAAGAAAAGCATTACGGGCCGTATGGTAAAGCTGCGGGACAAGTTTGTCGACCCTATTGTTAAAGAAGGGTTCGGCATGCTAATTAAAGAAATAGAACTGGTAAAGCCTAAGGTCATTGTAGCTCTGGGAGGAACTGCGATGTGGGCACTGACGGGAAACTCCTCTATAGTAAAATGGAGGGGCTCGTTGCTAGAAGTTGACACCGAGGAGATGAAACAATGGCTATAAGCGAAAGGATTAGAAATTCTTGGCAAAATATGAGGCAGCGCTGTTTGAACCCCAATCACCCTGACTGGAAAAATTATGGGGGGCGAGGCATTAAAATTTGTGCTAGGTGGGATAGCATAGAAAACTTCTACGCAGATTTAGGCGACCCTAGAGAGGGAGAGACTCTTAATCGATACGACAATGATGGAGATTATACTCCTACGAATTGTCACTGGGCGGATCGAACAGAACAAAACGCCAACAGAAGGTTTTTGGGAGTTGGGTTTGATAAGCAAGCTGGACGGTGGAGGGCTAGGGTTGCACGGCACGGAGTAAAAAAGTTCTTGGGGTATTTTAACTCTTTCGAAGAAGCGGTCGCAGCGAGAAAAGCGTTTCTAGAGGAGCTGGAATGAAAGTTTGCTGTACGCCCACATATCATCCTGCCGCCGTCCTCCGAATGTGGGATTGGCGCGCTGTCGCCATCCTCGACCTCAAGCGGGCCTGCAAAGAGTTGCGGAGCGGCCCCACTCCCAAGCCGAACTGGCAATTCTGCATTCGCCCCTCTTTCTCAGACGTGGTTAACACTCTGGGAGCTCTTCAAGCGTGCATAAACTCGGAGCCAGCATGGATCGATTTAGACTTAGAGACGAAAGTGGGTCACATCAGCTGCTGCGGCCTCTCGTGGACGAAGACGGAAGCCCTTTGTATCCCGTTTATGATCCCCGAGGATCGCTCTGGGTACTGGCTTTTGGAAGAGGAGGCCCAGATCCTCTTGGCCCTATACCGGCTCCTAACACACCCCAACTGCTGGGTGCGGGGACAAAATCTGCTGTACGACGCGCAGTATACGTACCGCAGATGGGGCTTTATCCCGAACGTGAAGCAAGATACCATGATCAGCCAACACGTTTTGTGGGCGGGGTTGCCGAAAAGTCTGGCCTTTCAGGCTTCAATGTACGCTGAGTGGTATCAGAACTGGAAGCCGGATAAAGAGACGTGGAAAGAGGGAGGTTAGTACCATGGGTGCGCGAAAAGGTCGTTGGGAACTTGACCTAACTCGTTTCATGTTTGACTTCGAAGTGGCCTGTGTAGGGCTTGGGGTTTGCTCGGCTCAAGCTGCCCGAGAGTTGGGAATACCCTCCTCGAGTCTGACCCGCATGAAAACGTTAGGGGTTATGCCGGGGGCCCGAGAAGTCGTTGCTGTAGCTGCTTACGCGGGGCTCAACTTGAACGAATATTTGGTTGACCTAGATCATCCAAGCTGCCCGGTCAACCCGCGGGAAAGGTCTTGGACTTTCCGATCCGCCCTCGAACGAATCAAACAACTGGAAGAGGAGTTGAAGCGTGCAAGCCAACAAGCATGAGACCCTCGAAGACCTCTGGGCGTACAACTGCCGCGACTGCACATACACTCGCGAGGTCGGAGAGGCTGAGTCAAAGGCGATCATCGAGCGGGGACTCCAGTCCGTCGAGGAGTTCCAGCAAGCCCTGTTCTTTCCCGTCCTCGACTGCATGATCCGTGGGGTCCGCATCGACCTCAAGGAAAAGGCCCGTCTTTCCGTCTACCTTCAAGGGGAAATCGAACGGCGCCAGGAGTGGCTCGACAAGGTCTGCGGCCACCCCCTCAACGTCAACTCATCCAAGCAGATGAAGGCGTTCTTCTACGACGACCTGAAGCTCCCGATCAATTGGAAGCGGACGCCCGGTGGGAAGATCGCCACTCTCGACGACGCTGCAATTGAAAACCTCAAGGGGAAGGAGCTCATCACCCGTCCCATCTTCCGGAAGATCCAAGAGCTCCGGGCGATCAAGAAGATGAAGTCGGATTGGGCAGAGAT
>Ga0070710_10000068_pt1 | contig 47314 bp, 44 predicted proteins | sample LARL52metaG_FD_65454 | JGI IMG/M metagenome (GOLD analysis project Ga0070710, IMG submission 65454) | Corn, switchgrass and miscanthus rhizosphere microbial communities from Kellogg Biological Station, Michigan, USA - LAR L5-2 metaG | ecosystem: Host-associated > Plants > Roots > Rhizosphere ...
ATGTCCTCCAGCGACACCAGGTCCTGCTGGAACGTCTTCTCGTGCGACCGGGACTTCACGACCCACGGCGTCGCGCTCACGACCGTGTCGCCGGCACCCTGCGCGACGGCCCGGTAGTACGGCCCCATCCGCGGACCGAACCGGGCGGCGAGCACGTCCGCGGGCGCCGACGCCAGGTCCGTCACGGTCGAGATGCCGAGCTCGGCCAGCTTGCGCTCGGTCTTCGCGCCGATGCCCCACAGCGCGGACGTCGGCCGGTGTCCCATCACCTCGACCCAGTTGGTGCGGGTCAGCTGGAACGTCCCGGCGGGCTTGCCGAACTCGGTCGCGATCTTGGCGCGCAGCTTGTTGTCGCCGATGCCCACCGAGCAGTGCAGCCCGGTCTGCGCCAGCACCGCCGCCTGCAACGACCGGGCGAGAGCCAGCGGATCGTCGACGGCCGCCCCGACGAACGCCTCGTCCCAGCCCATCACCTCGACGACGACCGGGAACGACCGCAGCACGGCCATCACCTCCGTTGACGCCGCCTCGTACATCGCGTGGTCAACGGGCAGGAACACCGCGTCCGGCAGCTTCTTGAACGCGGTCCGCAAAGGCATCCCCGAGCGCACGCCGGACTCGCGTGCCTCGTAGGACGCCGTGGCCACGACCGCGCGCTCGGTCGGGTCGCCGTTGCCGCCCACCACCACGGCCTTGCCACGCAACGACGGGTCGCGGAGGACCTCCACGGCCGCGATGAACTGGTCGAGGTCCACATGCAGGACCCAGTCCGCCATGCTGGACAGTATGAAACGCAGCGCCGGAATCCTGCTGTTCAGACGAACCACCCAGCTCGAAGTGCTGCTGGGGCACATGGGCGGCCCGTTCTGGGCCCGCAAGGACGCCGGTGCGTGGTCCGTGCCGAAGGGCGAGTACGCCGACGACGAGACGCCCGAGGTGGCCGCGCGGCGCGAGTTCACCGAGGAGCTCGGGCTGCCGGTGCCCGACGGCGAGCTGATCCCGCTGGGCGAGGCCAAGGGCTCCGGCAAGGTCATCACGGTGTGGGCGCTCGAAGGCGACCTGGACCCGGAGACGGTCACGCCGGGCACGTTCGAGATGGAGTGGCCGCCGAAGTCGGGGCAGAAGAAGACGTTCCCCGAGGTCGACCGCGTGCAGTGGTTCGGCGTGGAAGAGGCGAGCGCGAAGATCGTCTCCGCGCAACGCCCCTTCCTCGAACGACTCACGGCCAGACGGAGCTGACCCATTCCGGGTGGTCGATGAACGGGTTGCGGTTGTGCTGGTAGCTGTTGTAGATCACGTCGTTGCGCCGCTTCTCGAACGCGTCCGGCGGGTCCTGCAGGCTCCACTGCTTGAGCACCGACAGCTTGCCCATGTACGGCGCGGTGCCGTTGTTCACCACGTTGTCGAGTTCCAGGTTCGGGAAGCCGTCAGTGCCCTCGTAGCGCACGGCCATGTAGAAGATCATGCGCGCGACGTCGCCCTTCACGGCGTCGCGCGGCTCGAACGAGTCGCTGTCGTACTTGCTGCCCGGAGCCTCGGGCACCGCCGAACCACCGTTGTCGAAGTCGAGGTTGCCGCGGGTCGCGTTCACGTTGACGTCCTCCGGCCGCAGGTGGTGCAGGTCGGTGCCGGGACCGGTGACGGTGCCGAAGTCGCCGTGCGACTTGGCCCAGACGTGCTCGCGGTTCCAGTTGTCGTTGCCGCCGCCGTTCGCCGACTTCGCCCGCGAGATGCCGCTGTACACCAGGATCACGTTGTTCGAGTTGGCCGGGTCCTGGTCGGTGTTCTTCAGCGCGTCCCAGACCGCGTCGTAGCTGATCTTGGTCTGGTTGCTGATGATGGTGTTCAACGCCGACTTCAACGCCGCACCGGCCTTGCCGCACGCTGCCGTGTAGTAGGCCTCGCAGGTTGGGGGCGGTGCCGTGGTCGACGTCGTGGGCGGTGTTGTTGTCGAGCTGGTCGGTGGTGTCGTGCCGGCGAACGCGAACGCCGTCGAAGAGGTCAGACCGGGGTGCGAGAAGTACTCGCTCAGCGTGCCCGTCACGTCGATCTGCCTGCCCAGCAACGACGGGTTCGACTGCATGCCCCACGACGCGCGGAACGCCGACGGGATCTGCACGTAGAGCATGCTCGACGTGCTCGTCTGGGAGGCCGAGTCGGCCAGCGCGAGCGCGTAGTCGTTCGGGTAGTTCGAACGGATGACGGTGCTCGTGGCTGTGGGCTGACCGACGACGTAGCCGCGAACGGTCGCCGACGCCCCGGACTGCTGACTGATCGCCTGGGCCACGGTGAGCGGGGCTGCAGCAACAGCGGCGGTCGACCCATACAGGCCGACCGCCGCCAACAAACCGATGACTAACGCCAGTGGACTCCACCGCGCCATGTGCCCTCCCCGATCGTGTGAATGTTGCGCACACGATCGGTGTACATGGTCAACGCGCGGTTAACGCGCGATCACGGCACCAGGACGACCTTGCCCGTGGTCCTCCTCGACTCGACGAGCTCGTGCGCCTTCGCGACGTCCGCGAGCGGCACGATGTGGTCGAGCTGCACCCTGAGCTGCGGCAATGCCGCGAGGTCGGTCCCGGACGCGGCGACGCTGCCGAAGAGCTCGAACCGGACGCCGAGGTCCGCAGCTCGGTCAACGTCAAAACCCGGGTTGCCCGGGATGATCGACACGAGCACACCACCGGGCTTCAGCACCCCGGCGGAGCGCTCGGCGTACTCGCCGCCGATCAGGTCGAACACGACGTCGACCGGGTCGATCTCGGTGAAGTCCTGGTGCCGGTAGTCGATGACCTCGTCCGCGCCGAGTGAGCGCAGGAAGTCGTGCTTGGCCGCCGACGCAGTGCCGGTCACGTGCGCACCGCGCGCCTTGGCGATCTGCACCGCGACGTGCCCGACACCGCCCGCCGCCGCGTGGATCAGCACCCGCTGGCCTGCGGCGACACCGCCCCGTCCGACCAGCGCCTGCCACGCCGTCAGCGCCACCATGGGCACCGCGCCCGCCTCCTCGACGGTCAGGTGCTCCGGCCGCGCGGCCAGGTCGGAGGCGTTCGCCACGACGTACTCGGCGTAGGCGCCGCCCGTACCGGGGAACGGGAGCAGCCCGTACACCTCGTCGCCCACCGCGAACTCCGCGCCCTCACCGGCCTGCTCGACGGTGCCCGCGACGTCCCAGCCCAGCGTGAACGGCGGCTCGCCGAGCGCGGGGAAGCCACCGGCGCGGATGTAGGTGTCGACCGGGTTCACACCGGCCGCACCCACCTTGACCAGCACCTGACCCGGTCCGGGCACGGGCTTCGCGGCCTCCGCGACCTCCAGCACGGACGCGGCCCCGACGGTCTTCTGCGTGATGACTCGCATGATGATGATCCCCCTTCGATGTTCTCGATGGGCACCATCTTGCAGTTAGCGCCAACTTCTAGAAAGTAGGCACTTTCAGGTAACTAGCTCTCCCTCAGATACAAGTCACGCAGCAGCGAGATCTCGGCACCGTGGTGGATGACCTCGCGGTTGATGTGCAGGACGAGGGTGGCCATCGGTTCCTCGGCGAACGGACCCTCCGCCGGACCGACCGCGAGAGAGAGATCCGCCTTGCGCACACCCTCCATCCACGCCGCGTAGGCGTCGTCCAGCTGTTTCAACGCCTCGTCCGCGCTCACCGCGTACCGCCACGTCGTGTAGTCGACCGGCGGTCCGCCGAAGTGCGAGGCCACCCGCATGTTCAGCACGCCCACGATGATGTGCGCCATCCGCCACGCGATCGTGGTGACCGGGGCCGGGGCCGGAGTCGGGTACTCCCAGTCGATCGAGCCGTCCCGGCGCAGGTTCCAGGCGCCGGGCACGGGCTCCCAGAAGTACTCGTCGTCGGTCAGCCCCTCCAGGCGCGGCCGCAGCTGCGCGTTCCAGTGGAAGTCGAGCTGGTCTGCCAACTGCTTGTTCCAGTCCATGCCGACGACGGTAAAACCCTTTGCGGACAACCACTGCCCTGGAAACACTCGGCCGGTGGAGATTCGCACCTCGCGGCCGGGCGACGGCGTCGACGCGCGCCTGCCGATGACCGACCCGGACGCGGGCTGCGAGTGGGTCGCGGTGGCGGCCGACGGCGATCGGATCGTCCCCACGGCCACGCTGATGGACATGACCCTGACGCTCGCCGGACTCGACCTTCCCGCCGGGCAGGTCGAGCAGGTCGCCACCGACGTCGAGTACGAGGGCCGCGGCCTGGTGCGGCAGCTGATGGGCTGGGCGCACGACCGGTCCGCCGAACGCGGCCACCTGGTCCAGGCGATGATCGGCATCCCGTACTTCTACCGGCAGTTCGGCTACACCTACTCGATCCCGGTCAAGCAGGCCCGGCGGCTGGCCGCGAAGCCGGAACCCGTTGCGGGGCACACGATCCGGCGCGCGACCGAGGCCGACGTCCCGGCGCTCGCCCGCCTCCAGGACGACGCCCAGCAGGGCGCCGACCTGCGCATGGGCCACACCCCGCCGTGCTGGCGGTGGTTGGTCGACCGCACCGGTTCGACCGCACCGGTTCGACCGCCTGGGTCGTCAAACGCGACGGCTGGAGGAGTACCTGAAAGCACGGCGGCCCGGCCTGGAGCAGTACCTGGTGCGGATCCCGGACGTGCCGAAGCTGTTCGAGCACCTGCGCCCCGTCTTCACGCAACGCCTTCAGGGTCAGGACCCCGCCGACGTGCTGCTCGGCTTCTTCCGCACCCACGTCCGCTTCCGCTGGGACGGCACGGAGATCGGTTCGGCCCGCACGGCATCGACGGGCTGTGCCGCCGGCACACCGACGTCTTCCCAGGCCCGAACTTCGACCTGATGAACGCGTTGTTCCCGCCGGTGACCAGCGACCTGCTGACGTTCTACCTGCCTTGGGGCAGGCCCCAGAACCGTTTCGTGTTCGCCCCGGATGGCGCGATCACCAGCTCCGGTGACGTGCCGCGCGTCGTCGTTGAGGGCCAACGTGATCGTCAACGTCCCGTCGGCATTGGGCTGGAACGGAACCGCGGTGCCGTCGAGGAAATCGCCCGATCTTCCAACCCCGCCGCAGCCGAAGCGGCGGGAACTCTCGACAACGCGACGGCACCGGCGGTGCCCGCGAAGAGGGTGCGGCGGGAGAACAGCACGACGACTCCATCCCTCGACATCGGAGGCGGCGGCCGATTCATCGGATGTCTAGTCCTCCACGGCGTTCCGTGTCAACAAACCGGACGGTTGATCCTTTCGCGTCTCACGGGTGCTCAAGCACCATGAGGGCATGGCCTACGACGTCGCAGCGGTCCGCGCCCACTTCCCCGCGTTGCGCGAGGGTGCCGCGCACTTCGACGGGCCCGGCGGCTCGCAGACCCCGGACGTCGTCGGCGAGGCCGTCCGCGAGGCGCTGACCTCGGCGATCTCGAACCGCGGCGGCGTGACGGCCGCGGAACGGCGCGCCGAGGAGATCGTCCGGACCGCGCGCCGCACGATGGGCGAGTTCCTCAACGCCGGCAGCATCGTGTTCGGCCGCAGCATGACCCAGCTGACCTACGACTTCTCCCGCACGCTGGCGAAGAACTGGCGGCCGGGCGACGAGATCGTCGTGACCCGGCTCGACCACGACGCGAACATCCGGCCGTGGGTGCAGGCGGCCGAAGCGGCACGGGCCACGGTGCGATGGGCGCCGTTCGACCGCACGACCGGCGAACTGCCCGTGGAAGCCGTCACGAAGCTGCTGTCCGACCGCACGCGGGTCGTCGCGATCACGGCGGCGTCGAACCTGCTGGGCACGCGTCCGGACGTGGCGACGATCGCGGCGGCGGCGCACGAGATGGCGGCGTTCGTGTACGTCGACGGCGTGCACTACACACCGCACGCACCGGTCGACGTCGAGGCGTTGGACGCGGACTTCTTCGTGTGCTCGCCGTACAAGTTCCTCGGCCCGCACCTCGGCGTGCTGGCGGCCGCACCGGAGCTGCTGGAGACGTTGCGGCCGGACAAGCTGCTGCCGTCGACGAACGCCGTGCCGGAACGGTTCGAGCTGGGCACGCTGCCGTACGAGCTGCTGGCCGGGACGACCGCCGCGGTGGAGTTCCTGCGCGGCCTGGACGGGCTGGAGGAGCACGAGCTGGGCCTGCGCGACCGGTTGGAGGCCGGACTGCACGAGCTGGGCGTGCGGATCTACAGCAAGGCGTCGCTGCGCACGCCGACCGTGCTGTTCTCGGTCGACGGGCTGGACCCGGCGGAGGTGTACCGCAGGCTCGGCGCCGAGGGCGTCAACGCTCCCGCGGGTCACTTCTACGCGATCGAGTGCTCGCGGTGGCTCGGTCTGGGCGACAAGGGCGCCGTGCGCGCGGGCATCGGGCCGTACACCGACGAGTCCGATGTGGACCGTCTGCTCAAGGCCGTCGCGAAGCTCAGATGAGCAGCAGGAGCAGGACGTAGGCGAGCCCGACGAACACGCTGACGTTGAGCTTGCGGCTGACGTGCTCGTCGGGGTGGTCGGCGATCAACGACCGGGCGCGCGCCCACATCAGCTTCTCGCCCGCCTGCCGGTCCGGCAGCTGCGGTGTCGTGATCACGTCGCCGTGCGGGCCGAACGCGAGCATGAGCTGCGGTCCGGCGCGACGGACCCCGTGCAGCTGCGCCCACGGCACGCGGTAGGTCCAGATGCCGGTGAAGAGCACGACCGACCGGTGGTCGAGGCGCAGCAGCGGCTGGAACCGCGTCACCGCCGACAGCACGCACTGCACGCCGATCAGGCCGAGGATGAGCAGGTCCGGGTAGTACTTCAACGCGACCAGCGCCCCGGCCGCGCCGAGCAGCAGCAACACGCCCTCGCTGCGCCGCCGGTCGCCCGGCCAGATCGCGTGCGGCAGCTCGACGGGCGTGCCCGCGGTGACCGGTTCGCCCGGCAGATGAGCACCGTGGACGGTGTGCCGCGGCCGCACCCCGGACAGCGTGCTGGTGGCCACGACCTCGCCCTCCACCAGCAGCGCGACCTGCCCGCCGTGGTGCCACTCGCCCGCCACGAGGATCTCGGCGGGGTCGAGCTGCACCGGCGGGTCCTCCTCGCCGCGCCACACCCGGCCGAACTGCTCGGTGTCGTGGTAGAGCGGCTCCTCCAGCCCGAGGTCGGCGAGCGTGGTGACCGTCGCGATGTCCTTCTTGTTGTGCCGCAACAGGATCCGCCGTGGCCCGACCGGGTGCGCCTGCAGCCTGATGGCCTTGACCGGACCGGTCCACAACGCACGCCTGCGGCGTTCGCGGACCGCCAGCATGATCGCGAGGAACACCGCCGCGCCACCGAGCGTGAGCCACCACGTGACGTCCTCGGGCTCGTTGACCATCTGCACCCACGAGCCGTCCGCCAGCACCGGCACCTTGTCGCCGACCCGGTACGTGTCCGGGGCGAGCGGCTGGAACGAGGCGCGCTGCCGGTCCGGCAGCTGGACCCACACGTCGTAGGCGTTCTTGACGTCCACGACCTCGGCCTCGACCCGGCTGGCCTTCGCGACGTGCTGCTCGATCTCGCCGCTGGTGAGGTCGTACTGCACGAACGTCAGGAAACCGAAGATGACGAGCAACACCGCGATGATGCGCAGAACGCCGCGTGGAGGCGGCATGTCCGGCAACGAGACGATGGTGGCACCCGCCGCCGCGTGCTGGTCCACACGTGACCTCACGGTCCACGCCGCGACGATCGCGCACGCGGCACCGTGCAGCCCGAACGCCAGGTTCGCGGTCGCTGAGCCGTCGAGCACGATGTCCAGCACGCCGAACAACACACCCATCGCGCAGCCGGTGAGCACACGGCCGAACAACAACAGCAGCGGTGTGGCCAGCAACGGCACGACGGCGAGCGAGAACAACGGGTCCGGCTCGCACGGCTGTGCGGCCGTGCACGGCACCTCGTTCGCGCTCGCGGCGAAGTAGAAGGCGATGATCCAGCCCCCGACGAGCCCGACCTTGGTCACCCACCACGGAACCGCGGCCGCTTGCCACCGCTGGACGTCCATGACGCGGATCATGGCACGACCATTGCTCCGAACGGTGCGGTTCCCCGCTAACGAAGTGGGTATCCGCAGGTCACCGACTACGGAGGTGGACAATGCTGGCCCTCATCGCCGCAGTGGCGTTCGGCCTCGCCCTGATCCTCGACCTGGCGAAGACCGCGCTCGGTGACGTCATCACCGCCAACACGCTCGTGGTGCTCGGACTGCTGCTGGTCGCCCTGCACCTCGCCGGCATTGGTTCGCGCGCGCGTTCGTGGAGCTGGCGCCGTGCCCGCAGGTGAGAACAACAACACCGTGGATCGCCCCACCGAGCTGCCCCGGCAGGCTTGGTGGGGCGTTCTCAAACGGACGGTCAAGGAGTTCAACGACGACAACCTGACCGACTGGGCCGGTGCGCTCACCTACTACGCGGTGCTGTCGTTGTTCCCCGGCCTCATCGTGCTGACGTCCGTTCTCGCGCTGCTGGGCGACGCGACGACGCAGGAGCTGCTGAAGTACGTCGACCAGGTCGCCCCCGGCCAGGCCGGTGACCTGGTGAAATCATCGATCGAGGACCTGCGGAAGGGCCAGGGTGCCGCCGGGCTGCTCGGCATCATCGGCCTGCTGACGGCGTTCTGGACCGCATCGGGCTACCTCGGCGCGTTCATGCGCGCGTGCAACGCAGTGTACGACGTCGAGGAGGGCAGGCCGTTCTGGAAGACCGTGCCGCTGCGGCTGCTGCTGACGCTCGGCTCGGTGGTGCTCGTGTCGCTCACGCTCGGTGCCCTGGTGCTGACCGGCGGGATCGCGGACACCGTCGGCAACTGGCTCGGGCTCGGCGACACCGTCGTCACCGTCTGGGACATCGCCAAGTGGCCGATCATCCTGCTGCTCGTGAGCCTCGCGTTCGCGGTCCTGTACTGGGCGGCGCCGAACGTGCGGCAGCCCGGCTTCCGCTGGGTCACCCCCGGCAGCCTGCTCGCGATCGTGCTGTGGGCGCTCGCGACCGTCGGCTTCGCGGTCTACGTGGCGAACTTCGCCTCCTACAACAAGACCTACGGCTCGCTCGGCGGCGTCATCGTCTTCCTCGTGTGGCTGTGGATCTCGAACATCGCCGTCCTGCTCGGCGCCGAGTTCGACGCGGAGCTGGAACGCGGCCGCCGCCTCGCCGAGGGCGACGAGGACGCGTCAGCGCAGCCGCGTGATCCCTACGAAAGTTCGAAAACCGGGTAGTCACCGGCCCGCGCCAGCAGCTTCTCGGGCGGGGTCGAGGCGTCGAGACCGGGGAAGAACTGCTTCACCTGACCGTGCCAGCGCTGGAGGTACGCCTGGATGATCACCGGTTTGGCCTCGTCCGGCAGCTCGACGGCGGTGAACGTCTCGACGGACCGGCCGCGGCGCAGCTCGCCGGTGCCGGCCACGCGCAGGTTGCGGACCCACTGCGTGACACCGCGCGGCGCGAGCAGGTAGCGGGTGCCGTCGAGCTCCAGCAGGTTCACCGGCGCGCTGTACAGCTTGCCGCTCTTGCGGCCGCGCACGAACAGGGTGCGCATGCTCCCGGGACCGACCCCGAGCTTCACCAGCACGCCCACGAGCTTGTTCGCGACCTGCTCGAACCCGGTGGGCCGGGAATTGCCGTGCGTCATGCCGCCCAAGGTAGCTAGCGTGACCGTCCGTGTGGGACGTTCTTGAAGAGTTTTACGACTCCGTGCCCCGAGCGGGAGCTCGCATCGAGGAGCACGGCGAACTGGTGCTGTTCGTCCAGGCGGGCGACGGCTATCCGTACTACGCGCGGCCGCGGTTCCCGGGCGGGCTGCCGACGGTGGCCGACGTGCTGAAGGTGCGGGCGCGGCAACGCGAGCTCGACGTGCCGGAAGCGCTGGAGTGGGTGCACGAGACCACGCCGGAGCTGCTCGACGCGGCCGTCGCGGCGGGCATGGAGGTGCTCCAGGCCCCGCTGATGGTCCTCGACCCCGAGAAGCTGCCGGAGCCGCATCCGCACGTGCGCGTGCTCGACACCCGGCCGGTGGAGGTGTCGGTGGTGGCGCAGCTCGCGTTCTCCTCGCCCGGCACCGCAACAGGCGACGTCGGTGTCGCCGAACGGGACGCGGCGCTGGCCGAGGCGACCCCGATGAGCACCCGGCACCGTCACGCGGTGGCCGACCTGCCAGGCGAGGGCGTGCTGGCGGTAGGTACAGCGCAACGGGCGGGCGACGTCGTGGAGATCGCGGGAATCGGCACGCTGCCGTCGGCACGGCGACGTGGCCTCGGTGGCGCGGTTACCGCGGCGCTCGCGCGAGACGCCGTGGAAAGGGGCGCGGAGCTGGTGTTCCTGTCGGCCGGAAGCCTCGACGTCGCACGCGTCTACGAACGGGTCGGGTTCCGGCGCGTCGGCACGGCCTGCATCGCCTCACCAGTCGTGAGCGCTTAGCCCTCCGCTGCGCGGCATCGGCACTCTGAAGAGACAGCCGACGCACGGCATTCCGGACGGCTGGGTGAGCAGTTCGGCCTCACCGCGGTGGATGAGCTCGCCGCAGTAGGCGGTCAAGGCGAGCGGTGTGCGGCCGTCGTCGTCGGGCACGGGTACGAGGTGGCACGTGCGTCGTGTCTCTCCTACGACACCCGCACGCTTGCGGACCAGCAACACCGGCATGCGCGCTTCCGTTTCCCGAATGCTCATGCCTTCACCTCGGCGTCGTCGACCACACACACGACAGCGTGTGTGGTCGCGTAGAACTTGAGCCGGTAGGGGCCCGCGTTCCGCTCTGCCACTGCCGCGCAGAACCTGTCGGCGCTGACCTCTTCCGATCGCGGCGTTCGTTCGGCTAGGTCGATCACCCCTAGATCGTGCGGGCTGCGATCGGAAATGGGGAGGGTTACATACGATTTCCGGGTCCCGTATGCGGAACTCGCATACGTGCTCAGCGCAGCTGGGTGACCTCGGCCGCGAGCTCCGCGATCGCGGGCGTCTCGTGCCACGGGTCGAGCCGGTCCAGCTCGTTCACGATCAGCTGCGAGCCGGTCGCACGGGCCAGGTCCAGCGCGGCGAACCCCAGGTCGACCGCCTGCTCGACGTCACCGCTGGCGGCGTGCGCGTAGGCGAGTCTGGCCGTGTGGACGCCCTGCTCCCACTGGCAGATGCCACCCCATCTGGGCATGAGGTCCGTGTACGCGCTGATGGCCCGCTGATGGTCGGCGAGGTCGACCATGCTCGCGGCGCGCTGCATCTGCACGTGCAGCTCGGTGAAGCAGTAGCCGATGGAGTACTCGTCGGACTGCGGCCGTTCCGCGCTCACCACCAGCGACTGCGCGAGGTCGAACCGCGGCATGCACGCGTCGTTGCCCGCACGTGCGAGACCACGTGCTTCCTGCCGCAACGCCATCGCGCGCACGATCTGGCTGACACCGGCCTCTCGTTGAGCCGCGCGCGCCAGGCCGATGACGCGGTCGTCGTCGCCGTCGACCTCGGCCAGCTGGCTCATCCGCACGTAGCAGTACGCGACCACGTCCCGGTCGTCCGCGGCCTGCCCCTGCTCCAGCGCCCGCGACGTCCACAGCCCGGCGCCGCGCAGGTCGCCGATCTCCTCGTGCAGCCAGCCGTAGAACTCCGCGTACATCGCGCCCGTGCCGAGCAAACGGCGACGCACCTCGCCACGCGCGTTGCGGCGCAGCACGTCGATGAAGTCGTACATGTTGCGGACGGCGGACATCAGCGCACCGGTGCCACGCCAGTTGTGCGCGTCGTTGACGATCTTGCGCAGCACGAGCAGCTGGCTCACGGCGTCACCGGCCAGCACGCCGTTGCCGTTCGCCGAGCCGAAGACCGCCGAGGCGCACAACGCCATCAGCGCCTTGCCCTCCATGCCCACGACCAGGTCCTTCGCGATGCCGTCCAGCCCGGCGAACTCCGGCAGGCCTGCGCCCAGCCGGCGTGCCTCGCCCGAACGCATCGGCACCGTGCGGTCCGTCAGCCCGAGCAGGTGGGCGGGGATGCCGAGCAACCGCTGCAGCGTCCTGAGCACGCGCAGGTCGTAGGCGATGTTGCTGCCGGCCTCCAGGCGCGAGATCGCCGACTGGGAGAACCCTGCCAGCGTGCCCAGCTCGTCCTGCCGCAGGCCGTGCGCCTTGCGCGCGATCGCGACCACGGCGCCGGGCGAGTCCGCGGCCACCGCGTCCCGCACTTCCTTCGACTCCCAGATCGCGGGCGGCAGGACCGGCAGCGGCCCTTCCGGGACGACGACGGCGTTCTTAGCCGGTGTGCTCAACCTCAACGCCTCCCGCAGTCAGCTCGCATGGTGGCAGCGGGTTCACGTGCACAACGACCGCCATCCGGGCTAGCTCCTCGATCATGCCTGGCCGAACGACTTCGTGCTGGTCCGTATCTCATATGGAGCCCGCCGGAAACGACTATCCTGCGCGCGTGATCAAGGACTTCGGGGCCGGTGCCGCACTGCTGCTGCGCGGGTTCAGGCTGGTGTTCAGCTCGCCCAGGCGCGTGCTCGTCGGAGCGCTGCCCGCGGTCATCACCGCCGTGCTGATGATCACCGGCTGGGTGCTGCTGTTCGTCCACATCGACGCGATCGCCGACTGGCTCACCGGGTTCACGGACTCCTGGAGCGAGACCTGGCACAAGATCGCCGAGGTCGTCGTCGGCATCTCGGTGATCGCCCTGACGCTCGGACTGAGCGTGCTGCTGTTCACCGCCATCACGCTGATGATCGGCGGTCCGTTCTACGAGTACATCGCCGAGGAGGTCGAGGACGAGCTCGGCGGTGTCCACGAGGCCGAGCAGGTCGGCTGGTGGCGCGGGTTCGTGGTCGGGCTGCGCGGCACGGTCCTGCTGGTCGGCGTCTCGGTCCTGTTCGCGGTTCCGCTGTTCTTCTGCGGATTCATCCCCGTCGTCGGGCAGACCGCCGTGCCGGTGCTGGCCGCGTTGGTCAACGGGTACCTGCTCGGCATCGAGCTGACCGGCATCCCGTTCACGCGCCGCGGCAAGTCGTTCAAGGAGCGCAGGAAGCTGCTCGCGACGCGGCGGTCGATGGTGCTCGGGTTCGCCGTGCCCGCGTACCTGCTGTGCCTGATCCCGCTGGCCGCGCTGGTCGTGATCCCGGCGGCGATGGCAGGCGGCACGGTCCTCGCGCACCGCCTGCTCACCGCCGAGCGTGCCGCGGCCTAGAAGGGCAGCCAGGCCTGCTGCGCCAGGCCGTTGCGCGCGTTGACCTGCGCACCGGACGCGGAGATCGACCACAGCTGGTCGCCGATCACCATGGTGCGCCTGGCACCGCCGTAGTTCTGGCTCGACGGTTCGACGACCTTGCCGGTCTCGGTGATCCGGTTGCCGTCGACGCGCAGCACCAGCGAGGAGACCTCGTAGTTCGTCCTGTACTGCGCCACCGGAATGACGAGCGTGCCGTCGGGCGGCCAGAACAGGAACGCGTGCGGGTCGAACTGGGCCTCCGAGTTGGACTCCGGCAGGTGGTACTGCGCGAGCCGTTGCGGTCCCGCGGGGTTGCTCACGTCGAACAGCGACACCTGGGTTCCGGTGGCGCGGCCCTGGTCCGTCGCCTCCTGACCGACGCCGATCAGCCTGCCGTCGCCCGCGGGGTGCAGGTAGGCGGAGAAACCGGTGATCTTCAGCTCGCCGGTCACCCTGGGCTGCTTGGGATCGCTCAGGTCCAGCGTGTAGAGCGGGTCGGTCTGCCGGAACGTGACGACGTAACCCATCTTGCCGATGAACCGCACGCTGTAGATGCGCTCACCCTTGCCGAGACCGCCGATCTGGCCTTCCTTGGTCAGCTCGGTTCCGTTGCGGCGCAACGTGGTGACGAAGCTCTCCGACGGTTGTTGTGGCGGTGGCACGACATCGCTCGGCATGCGCCGGCAGCAAGGGGCCGCGGTGCCGGTCGTGGTGGCGACGCGCAGGACACCGTCGTGTTCGGACAGCGAGTACTGGTTCAGCAGCGAGCCGTTGACCTCACCGGACGCGACGTGCTTCGGCGGCCCCGCCTGACTGATGTCGAACTGGTGGATCGCCGTCGTGACCGGACGCGAAACCGTCGGCTTGCCGGGGAGTTCGGGCAGCAGGTGGTGGTCGTCGGCGATGTAGAGGCTGCGGTCGGTGCCGTAGACGGTGTCGCCGTCGGCCATGACCGAGACCGCCTGGCCCGTGCCGAGCTGACCGGACAGCTCGAACGTGAGCACGGTCAGCATCGACGTCGCCGAGTGCGCCGCGGGGTGGCTGACGTTCGCGCAGTCGACCAGGCTCCCGCTGCTCTTCGCGCCGTTCTGGTCCAGCTCGTAGCGCGGCAGCCACGAGGTGATCGGCTCGCTCTGCAGGATCTCCCTGTTGCGACGCAGGGATCCCGCCTCGTTGGTCGTCATGTCCGGGTAGACCCACGGCAGGCGCGGCTGCGAGCGGACGACGACGCGGGCGGTGCCGCCGACCTGACGGGCGTCGAGGTAGAAGCCGTCGGTGCGGAGACTGCCGATCTGCTTGAGCGCCTTGAGGTCCACGAGGATCAGCTCGGTGCCGTACTCGGGGGCGAACTGGCGGTCGGGCACCACCTTCGCCATGACGGGCCCGGAGTTCTGCGCGACCACGAGCGCGCGGTCACCGGAGACCAGCAGCTGGTTGGCGTAGCGCTGACCGAGGTCGACCGTGCCGGTGATGCTCCGGCTCGCGACGTCGATCACCCGCAGCTTGCCGTCCGCGACGGAGACGACGCGTTTTCCGTCCGTCTTCACGATGTCCGGCTCGTCGACGCCCTGTTCGTGGACGTTCGTCGTCGAGTGGTCCTGTTGCTGCTCGGGCGGCGCGGCGGCACTCGTCGCGTCGGGCGCGGCCTTCTGCGCGACGCGCGGGCTGGTGTTCCCGTCCTCCATGGCGAGGATGCGCGGCCGGCCACCGAGGCCGTACGCGGTGACGTACGGGGCCATGGCGTCGCGCAGCTCGGTCAGTGCGTGGTCGCACGAGTCGAATGCGACGAGACGCACCGGCCCGTAGTCCACGATCGGTTGTGGTGCCGGGGTTTCGTCCCGCACCGCGGAGCTCACGCACACTCCGGCGACGGCCAGCACGGCGGCGCCGGCCAACAGCTTTCTGCCGTTCATGCCACCAGGACGTAAACAGGGCCGGGAAGGGTTGCGCGCACCTTTCCCGGCCCTGTCACCACTTACAGCTGGGCCTGGATCTGCGCCGCGTAGGTGGCGACGCGGGTGTAGACGCCCGGAATGCCGGCGTCGGCGCAACCGTCACCCCACGAGGTGATGCCGATCAGCTTGCCACCGGCCACGAGCGGTCCGCCGGAGTCGCCCTGGCAGGTGTCGGTGCCGCCCTGGGGATAGCCGGCACACACCATGGCCGTGGCGATGAAGCGGCTGCCGTACGCGCCGGCGCAGGTCGAGTTGCTGGTCAGCGGCACGGTGGCCTTGAGCAGGTAGCGCGAGTCCGAACCGCCGGACGAGGTGTCGCCCCAGCCGAGGATCGTCGAGCTGGTGCCCGCCGCGTACAGCGCGCTGTCCGCGCTGGTCGCGAACTTGAGCGGGGTCTGCGACAGGTTGCGGTCGAGCGTGAGCACCGAGACGTCGTAGCCCTGGGTCGCGTCGGTGTAGCTCGGGTGGATCCAGATCTTCGTGACGCGGGCGACGGTGCCCGCGGTGGAGTTCTTGTCGTCCCGGCCGGCCACGACGCGGACCGCGGACGCCGAGTCGCCCACGGTGCAGTGCGCGGCGGTGACGACCTTGTTGGGCGCCACGAGCGTGCCACCGCAGTACTGGGACCCGCTGCTCGTCGCCAGGTAGACGACCCACGGGTAGGTGGACGTGCTCGCGCGCGAACCGCCGACGATCTGTGCGCCGACTTCACCGTCGGTGGTGGGCGTCGGAGCTGCTTCGGCCACGCTGACGCACGCCATTGACAGCGTCGCTGCCGCCAATGCCGCGCCGAGCCATGACCGGAGGCGGTGCAGGGTTGCCGCCATGATCATCTCCTTCTTCTGTTGTGTACTCCCGGTGCAGGGCCGGGAGCCCATACAGATCAACACGGCATTTCGAGACCGGCAAGGGCTGTTCCGCGTAGGCCATTCGGCCGCGCCCGGCCGCGCGTGATTGGATCGAGCGCGAACAATCCCGTTCCGAGAGGAAGTTGTGATGGCCCCCACGAAGCCCGAGGTCGACCCGCACGACGGTCCGGCGCCCGCCGACCTGGTGATCGAGGACATCACCGTCGGCGACGGCCCGGAGGCCACGGCAGGCCAGTTCGTGTCCGTGCACTACGTCGGCGTCTCCCACTCGACGGGCGAGCAGTTCGACGCGTCCTGGGACCGCGGCGAGGCCTTCCAGTTCCCGCTCGGCGGTGGCCGCGTCATCGCCGGCTGGGACCAGGGCGTCCAGGGCATGAAGGTCGGCGGCCGCCGCAAGCTGGTCATCCCGCCGCACCTGGGCTACGGCGCGCGCGGCGCCGGTGGCGTGATCAAGCCCAACGAGACGCTGATCTTCGTCGTCGACCTGCTGGGCGTGAACTGACAGCACCGACCTCGCGGCGTTCCACTGGTCCGTTCAGTGGAACGCCGCTGGTCTGTGCGGCCGATTTGCTCCATTGGTGGAACTGGACCACCACCGGCTGCGTCATCCTTTGAGTCCGCTGCCGCTGTGGGAGGGAATTTTCGGTGCCCGAGGACATCGCCGGGTCGGAGCAGATGCTCGCGAACTGGAACCAGAACATCCAGGAACGCGCCGCTCGCTACCAGGAGATGGCGACGCGCGTGCAGGGCATGACGATCTCCGAGCGGTCGTCGGACGGTTCCGTCGAGCTGACCATCGGCTCCAACGGCATCCTGCAGCACCTCGTGATCAACGAGTCGGCCGCCGGTCGGCGCATGGCCGAGATCAGCGGCGAGATCATGAAGCTGCTGCAGCGCGCGCAGTCGAAGATCCCCGCGTTGCTGCAGGAGGCGATGGCCGAGACCATCGGCACGCAGGACGAGACGGCCAACGTGCTCTTCGACGAGGCCAAGAAGAACTTCCCGGCACCGCCCGCTGATGACCCGCCGGCGCGTTCGCCGTACGACAACAACGAGATGAACTTCCGCGTGGAGGACGACACCCCGCCACCGCCGCCACCTCCTCCTCCCGTGCGCCGCCGTCCACCGTCGGATGACGACGACTTCGGCGGCCAGTCGGTGCTCCGCTGATCTTCTGCCCGTTGCTCGAACTTGAGGGGGTTCGATGACCGCCGGTGGTTTCAACGTCACCTCGGACGTGCTGGAAGCGCACGCCAAGGCCCTGGAGGGCCTGCACGGACGGTTGCAGTCGGCCGTGGACGCGGCCAACACCGTGTCGATGCCCACGGACGCGTACGGGATCATCTGCCAGCCGTTCCGCATGCTGCTCGACCCGGTCGAGAACTGGGGCCTGAACGCGCTGAAGGGCGTGGCCGAGGCGATGGACTCCACCGCCAAGCGCGTCACCGAGACCGCCAAGCACTACCAGGCCGTCGAGGACCAGATCGCCACCACGCTGAAGGGCTTCTGATGTCCACACCTAACCCGTTGGTGGCTCAGGCGCCCAAGGAACCGTCCGGTTTCTTCAACGCCGGCACCGGTGACAACGGCTGGGCGACGGGTTTCTCGATCGCCGACTCCGCGGTCGACGCCTACAAGGGCATCTCCGACGGCAGCTGGATCGAGGGCGGCCTCGGGGTGGTCGGTCTCGCTGCCGACGCCGCCTCGATGGCCATCGACCCGTTCGGCACGCTGATGTCCTCCGCGGCCGCGTTCCTGATGGAACACATGCAGCCGTTGAAGGAGGCCCTCGACTGGCTGGCCGGCAACCCGCCGGTGATCCAGTCGTACTCCACGACGTGGGGCAACGTCTCGCAGGAGCTCGGCAAGGTCGCGGCCGACTACAAAGCCGCCGTCGACGCCACCGCGTCGTGGACCGGTACGGCCGGTGACGCCTACCGCAAGGCCGCGGGCGAGCAGCTGGACGCGTTGTCCGGCGCGGCGTCCACCGCCGGTTCGGTCGGCACCGTCGTCGGCGTCATGGGCATGGTCGTCGGCTTCGTGCGCGACATGGTGCGCGACCTGATCGCCGACCTGGTGGCCAAGCTCATCACGTGGGTCCTGGAAGCCGTGTTCTCCCTGGGCTTCGGCACGCCGGTGATCGTCGCTCAGGCCGTCACCGCGATCTCCAAGTGGGCCACCCGCATCGGTGAGCTGATCCAGAAGCTCATCAAGACCATCAAGAAGGTCTCGCCGCTGCTCGGCCGTCTGACCGAGATCTTCACCAAGATCATGAAGGTCGTCGGGAAGCTGGCCGGCAAGGCGACCGGTCTCGACGTGATCTCCACGAAGTCCATCAAGCCGGGCGGCCTCGTCCACCGCACCGGCACCCCGGACCTCTCACCCTCCGGCGGTCACGGCACCCATTCGTCCACACCGGACTCGTCACCGTCCACTCCGGACGGACCGGCGCACACGCCCGGCAGCTCGTCCACGCCCGACGGCCCTTCGCACACCCCGGACAGTTCCTCCCCGTCCACGCCTGGCAGCCCGTCGCACACACCGGACAGCTCGTCTCCGTCGTCAGCGCCCTCGCGCACTCCCGACGGCTCGTCGCCTTCACACACGCCCGACAGCTCGTCGCCTTCACCAACGCCCTCGCGCACTCCCGACAGCTCGTCGACCCCGGACACCGCCACGCGCACCCCGGACAGCGCGTCTCCCAACGCGCCTTCCCCGTCGCGAACCCCGGACAGCTCCCCGTCCTCGGCCCCGCACACCTCCTCCACCCCGGACGCCCCACCGCCGCCGCCGCGTAACACGGGCCAAACCGTGTCGTCCTCGGTGGCACCCCCGCTGGAGGCGCCGACCCGAGCCGACGCCCCACACGCCCCGTCCCGCACCCCGGACACCTCGTCCACACCTCCCCAGGCAGCCCCGATGGGCGGCGGCGGCGCTCCGAACGCCGGCGGCAACGCCCCGTCCTCCCCCGCCGCAGGCCGCCCCACGACCGGAGGCCAGGGCTGGACCGGCACGCCAGGCAGCCGAGGCGACCTGGGCTCCAGCACACCGGCACCGCGCTCCCCGGACCTGTCGACGTCGGCCGCACGCGCCGACGCCCCCTCCCGCCCGGCCTCGATGCCGTCCACCCCAGCGGCTCCCTCGACGCCGTCCTCGCCGTCGATGCCTTCGGCTCCAGGCACGCCGCACACCCCGTCCGCGGGCACCCCGGCACGCACTCCGTCCGCAGGCGCACCCTTCACTCCGGCGGCAAACACCCCGCACGCCCCGTCGACCCCGAACGCGCCACGCAGCGACGCACCAACGCGTCCGCAGCCGTCCACCGGTCCTGGCGCCCCATTCCGGCCAGACGCGCCCAACACGCCGTCCCGCCCCAACGCACCGTCACGTCCCGACGCACCGAACAGCGGCACCACGGCGCCCTCGTCACGGCCAGACGCACCGCACGCCCCGTCGCGACCTGACGCACCGAACACCCCCAACAGTCCTAACGCTCCACACGGCGGCCCCCAGTCACCGTTCAGGCCTGACGCACCACAGAGCCCCTCCCGTCCCAACGCGCCGTTACGCCCCGATGCACCACAGGGCGGCCCGAACGCACCCTCCCGCCCCACCACGCCACATGGCGGCCCCAACACACCGTCACGTCCGGATGCTCCGTCGCGACCCAACGCACCGCATGGCGGCACCAACGCTCCGTCCCGACCCGACGCACCGCACCGTCCAGACGCACCGCATCGCCCAGACGGCAGCGGCCCAGGCAACCACCCCGACGGCTCAAGGCCCCACAACCCGGACGGCGCCCGCCCCCGCACCCCCGAACCGGCCCCGCACCGCGGCCCGGACACCGACGCGCCCCACCACGGCCCGAACGACGGCACCCCGGACAAGCCGCACGACGCCGACAAGCCCCACGACCACGACAAACCCCACGACGGCGACCCGAACGACCCCAACGACGCGCACGACCACGATGCCCCGCCCGCGGACCGCCCTTCCCCCGAGGAGGCGCACGCCCGCCACGCGGAAAGCACCCCGGCCGGTGTCTCCCACCACGGCGGCGACGCCGACATGGGCGACCTGCCGCACCGGGTGCCCAACGACCCGCGCTACTTCACCGCCGACGTCCACATCACGCCGGACGGCCGCGCGCGCATCGGTGGCCACGACTACACGGCGGCCGAGTACGCGGACATGTTGCGCCGCAGCGGTTACGACGGCAGCCGGCCCGTGCGGTTGATCGGGTGCGACGCGGGCAGCAACGACTTCGCGCAGCAGCTGTCCCGGCATCTCGACGCACCGGTGCTGGCGCCGACGAAGCCCGCCTGGACCGACGCCCACGGCCGGGTGTTCACCAGTGACGTGGAGGTCCACCCGGACGGCACCCGCCAGCCGCGGATCCCACCGGACGGCCAGTGGGAGACGCACCACCCGGACGGCACCAGGACCCACACCGGCGACGACGGTTACGCGCCCGGCAGCGAGCACCACCACGGCACGGACGCCGACGGCGCGCAGGACCGGGCGGCACGGCCGGGCGACCGGGAAATCCCGACGCACCAGGACATCGACTGGCGGGAGCCGGAGTTCGACCGGTCCCATCCGCGCACGGTCAACCCCGGCGAGCCGTTCTACGACCCGCCGCGGCACACGCCCGACCTCGAACCGCGCACGAGGTACGAGGTCACGGATGCGAACGGGCGGCAGACGCACGTCTACACCGACGGGTCCAACCCGCCGCGCGTCATCGCCATCGACGCCCACACCAGCAACACCCGCACCGGGTACGACGGCCGCGTCGACAACCCGGACGCCAGCTACACGCAGCCGGACGTCGACTACCGGGTGCACGCGGGCGGCGAGCCGTTCACGTTCCACACCGACGCCCACGGCAACCCGCAGTTCGACATCGACAACTTCAACGCACCGCACGGCCCCGACTGGCAACCCGGCGGCGCGCACTACCGCACCGACACGTGGGACCCGAACGGCCCGCCGTTCAGCCGGCGCACGGACCTCGAACCGGACCGCGTCTACCACGTCACCAACTCGGAGACCGGCGACTGGCACGGCGACTTCTACACCTCGCCGGAGCTCACCCCGGACGGCAGGTCGCAGTTCACGCACATCGACACGTGGACCGACAGGAACCCAGAACTGGGCGACCACCACACGATGCGAGAAGTCGACGTACGACCCACGGACGGCCTTCCGCTCGCAGAGACCCGCTACCAGGTCGACGAACGTTCGTTCCACACCAACTCCAACGCCAACGCGTCGGTCTCGTACGAACCGGACTACTCCGCGTCGGGCCACCCGCCGCGCTACAACAGCGTGCAGACCCCGGTGGGCAAGATGGGCGAGTACGACGTCCCGGGCACCGCATACCGGGGCGGACACACCCAGCCGCACTCCGAGGGCGGCATCAACGAGGCACTGGGCGTGGTCCCGCAGCGGCACAACGAGAACAACCTGCTGCGACCGCAAACCGACCCGACAAGCCCCTACCTGGACAGCTGGCGACGTTCCGAAATGGACCGCATGGACGCGCACAAGAAGCTCGGCGAGGATGTCGCGCGCGTGCGCGTGTTCCCGTCGCAGCAGTCGACGGGCCTCACCCCGAATCGTGTTTACTGGATTGATCAACGCGTCCACCCGGTGACCGGACAGCCCGTCGTCCACTACAGGAGCCACGACAATGCCTGACCCCCGGCCGTCCCAGGCCGAGCGCTACGAGATCGCCGGCCGGATCCTCAACTGGGTCGGTGGCAAGCTGCTCGAGGACATCGGTCCGGACTGGGCACGCGTCGACCTCAAGGTGTCGATGGCGGCGAACGTGGACGACTACCAGTACGCGACGCTGAACCGGGACGGGTCGGTGCGGGAGCGCGAACTCCCGGCCGCGGAGTTGCGCCGGCCGTTCAACGACCTCCGAGAAGTGCTGTGGGAGGAGGAGAAGGGCACCTGGTTCTCCATCCGGTTCACCATCGATCCACCCGGCACCAGCCAGACCGAGTACAACTTCGAGGTCGACCCGGTGTGGGACCCGCCGATCACCCCGGACGTGTGGGCGAAGGACCTGGAGATCTTCCCCCGTGCAGAGAACTGGCGGCCACGCTGGCTGCTACGAGAACTCAACCCGGGGTTGGAACTACCCCCAGTAGAACCGGGCGGACCGCCGTCACACGTCATGTACGCGCGGCACGTCGGGCAGCAGGTCAAGCAGACCGCGCCGACTGGGTGGACCTACGCCCAAGTGCACTTCCGCGAGATCGGCGACTACACCGAGACCAGCGCCCTCGTGCGTGACCTCACCGGTCGGATGTTCCAGTGGGCACCGCCGCAGGCCGTGACCGAGCGGTTCCGGGAGGTCCGCCAGTCGATGGCAGGCCCCCAGACCACCTGGTGCACCGCCAGGCTCGACGTCGAGTACACCGGCCGGGAGAACCTCAAGTTCAACCGCACCGACGAACCGCAGTGGATCACCCCTCCGCCGCCCGAGGCCTACCTGGAGGAACTGCGCCGGGCCGGTTCCGCCGACGTCCTGCCGGACTGGCTGCGCGCGAGGCTGGACGAACTGGGCGTCTGAGTTCCGGTCCACCCACGCGAACATCGGCCGCCCGATAAGATCAGCGGGGTTTGCACGGGGAAGAGGGGCGAGGACCACATGAGCCAGCCGGCGACACCGCTGAGCGAGCAGGACCAGCAGCAGCTGGTGCGGCAGATCGGCCGTGCCATGCTGCCGGCCGTACCGCAGGGCTGGCAGCGCATCCGGGCCGAGTACCGGGCGGCGGGCAGGCACATCGAGGTCGACCTCGCGTTCTCGGGTCCCGACGGCCAGCTGCGACCGGTGCGCCCGCCGATGGACGTGGTGCAGATGTTCGGCCAGCTGCGCGGTGGCATGTACCACCCCGAGCGCGGCACGTGGCTGAGCGCGACGTACGAGATCGAGGCGCCGGCGGCGTTCACGGTCGACTTCAACGCCGAGGACGAGCCGCGCTGGCGCAACGTGCCGCCGCCCATCGGTTTCCGCGACGAGCTGCAGACGTTCCCCCGCCCCGATCGGCTGATCCCGGACTGGTGGCGGCAGCGCGTCGGCCTGCCGCCGCTGCCCGCGCCCGAGCCGGAACCGCAGGCGCAGCAGGAGTACCAGGTCCCGCCGCCGAGCCAGGCACCGCAGCCGGACCAGCCGCAGACGGGCGAGCTGCGCACCGCGCGCGTGTACGACGGCAAGAGCGACGACGGCCGGATCGTGGTCAACCGCCAGCCGATCGACCCGCAGCTGGTCGACGGCCTGCTCGCCTACCTGGAGTCGGCACCGGTGGTGCTGGCCGCGCGCAGCTACGACCTCGACGAGTTCTCGCAGAGCGGTGAGCAGGACGTGCCGCTCAACTTCCGCACCGACGGCACCTGGATCTGGGCTGGCGCCGTGCCGCACTACCTGCGCAAGTACGGCCTGCCGCCGGAGCCGGAGCTGGTCGCGCACGTGGTGGCGCGCGGTTTCCAGGTCGCCGAGGTCAGCGACCAGACGCAGGACCGCGCGGTGTCGATCATCACCGGCCAGGCCTGAACGGGCCGGCACCGAACGGTGGGCTCGGGTTGCCGACCCCACCGGCAGCCGAGACGATCCAGCCATGCAACGGTGGTGGCTCTTCACGGTGCGCGGGGTGTTCGCTGTCCTGTTCGGCCTGGCGGCCCTGATCTGGCCCGGCCTCACCCTGCTCGCGCTGATCATCCTGTGGGGCGCCTACGCGTTCGTCGACGGCGCGATGATGCTGTACCTGACGCTGACCCACAAGGAGTGGCCCGCCCGCTGGGCGCTCGGCCTGATCGGCCTGCTGGGCCTGGTCACGGGTCTGATCGCGTTGTTCTGGCCGGGCATCACGGCGACCGCGCTGCTCCTGCTGATAGCGGCGTGGGCGCTGGTCACCGGCGTGCTGCAGATCGTCGACGCCATCCGCCTGCGCAAGGTGATGACGAACGAGTGGTTCTACGTCGTCACCGGTGTGCTGACGGTGCTGCTCGGCATCATCCTGGTGGTGAACCCGGCCGCGGGCGCGCTGGCGTTCGTGATCACCATCGGCGTGTTCGCGATGCTGTGGGGTGTGGTGCTGGTGCTGTTCAGCCTGCGGTTGAAGCAGCTCGACGGCGGTCTCGCACGACCCGCACCGCGAGGGTGACCAGCACGGCGATCCCGACGAACACGTAGAGGTTGCCGATCGCCTGCTGCCACCAGGCCCAGTTCCGTTCGACGTCGTTGTCGTTCGGGAACAGCCAGTGCGGCCCGATCGCGAACACCGCCACGATCGCCCACGACGCCCAGTGGCGGCGCAGCGAGGCGCGCGACAGCAGCACGAGCGCGGGCCCGATCCAGATCCAGTGGTGGCCCCACGACACCGGCGAGATCAGCAGGCCGCCGATCGCCACGACGAAGAACGCCTCGACGTCACCCAGCTTCGACGCCAGCCACCACACCGTCGCCACCACCAGCAACGACACCACGAGCCAGACCGCGACCTGGGCGCCGTCGTCCAGGCCGAAGCGCGCCAGCGTGCCGCGCACCGACTGGTTCGCCGTGTAGGTGAGGCGCCCGACGCGGCTCGGGTCGAGCAGCGCGTGCGTCCAGTACTCCTTCGCGTCGCCGAACGCGATCACGAACCCGAGCACCCCGAAGACCAGGAACGACGCGATCGCCACGAGCACGGGCCGCCACTGCCGTCGCGCCACGAAGTACAACGCGAAGAACGCCGGCGTCAGCTTGATCGCGGCCGCCAGCCCGATGAGCGCGCCGCGCGGCCACCAGCGGGTGCGTTCGAGCAGGCAGTCGGCCATCACCAGCGCGCCCAGCAGCAGGTTGATCTGCCCGAACCAGAGCGTCTCGCGCAGCGGGTCGAAGACCGACGACACCACCGCGGCGCCCAGGCCCCACTTCACGGCCTCAGGACCCCAGCCGAGCACGCGCTGCGCCGCGAGCAGGCACAACGCCGTGAGCAGCGCGAGGTTCGCCGCGGCCACCACGAAGACGGCGACGACGAGCGGCACGAGCGCCAGCAGGCTGAACAGCACCGCGGCGATCGGCGGGTAGGTGAAGGGCAGGTCAGGACCGCCCAGCGGCTTCCCGAAGCCGTCGACGTAGATGGGCAGGTCCCGCAGGAACGCCGCGCCGCCGTTGCGGTAGACACGGAGGTCGAGCGACCAGTCCAGCGGGCGGATCATGATGGAGACGAGCGTGGCGACCATGACGGCGGCCCACGCCACCACGACCCGCTTGGCGGTGCGGTCCAGCTGCATCGGGAAATGGTAGCGATGTGCCAGATGAGGCCCACGTCACCGTTGTGGACCAGGAAAACCCACGTAGCGTCATTGCGTGATCACGCAACGTCGAACGTTCAGGGCCAATGCGCTCGCAAGGCGCACAAATGCGCACGCGCGAGATATTGTGTGCGCATGAGTCCCGCGCTGGAGACAGTGCTGGCCAAGGCCGGCCTGCAGGTGAGCCCTGACGAGTTCCTGGCCCTCGTGACCGACGCGGCGCGCAGGCTCGCTCCACCGCACCCGGAACCGGCCACCTACTTCACGCCGGAACAGCAGGCCGCGCTCACCGACGTGGGCCTCGACCTGTCCCCCGCGAGCCAGCCCGACGCCCGTCCACGCACCCGCACCGTCGTGGCGCACGCCGTGCTGCGCGACTCGGCGCTGACCGTCAACGAGGCCGCGCGCCAGCTGCAGGTCGACACGAGCCGCATCCGGCACCGCCTCGGCGTCGGCAGGCTCGTGGGCTGGAAGGACAGGGGAAGCTGGCGGTTGCCCGCGTGGCAGTTCGCGGGCACCGGAGTCCTACCGGGCCTGGAAACCGTGCTGGCGGCGATCCCGTCAGACCAACCGGCACTGGTCGTCGCCGCGTTCATGACCACCCGCCAGGAGGACCTGCCCGTCGACGGCGAGCCCGCGACCCCGCGCGACTGGCTCCTCGCCGGAGGAGACCCGCGCCGCGTAGCCGACCTGGCCTCCGTGCTCGGCACCCCCGCCTGAGCGCTCCCGAACACTCGACAGGACCCGAATGTCACGGCTTCCGCAGCCGCCTGCCCCTGCCGTGCTGCAAGCGCACCTGCGCCGAACCGAGGACGTGGTGGCCGTCCACCGCGCCACCCGCCTGGTCCGCGTCTTCACGGCCAAGGGCTCCCACCCGCAGCGCTGGAACACGTTCCGCTACACCGGCCCGCTCCCCCACGCCCGCTTCGACGCGCAGCAACCGGCCGACGACGGCAGCCCGGCCCAGGACCACGAGAACGGCGTCCTCTACTTCGGACTGTCCGTGCGCACCTCGATCGCCGAGGTCTTCCAGGCCACGTCGATCGTGGACCGCCGCACCCGCTCGCCGTTCCTGGTGGTGCTGCGTCCTCGCCGGACCCTGCGACTGCTGGATCTGGGCGGGCTCTGGCCCACTCGGGTCGGTGCGTCCCAGGAGATCTCGACCGGGCCGAAGCTGGTGACGCAGGCCTGGTCGCGGGCGATCCGGGCGGCTTATCCGGAGCTGGACGGGCTCTGGTACCGGTCGTCGATGGACTCCGGTGACCCGGCCATCTGCCTGTGGGATCCGCCTGGGGCCTCTGGGCTTCCGGCCGCGCCGGACGTGTTGCTGCCGTTGGACCATCCGGGTCTCGATCTGCCTTTGGCGCGCGTCTGCGAGGAGCTGAACTACACACTGCTCGGGTGAGTACGCACAACGAGATCAACGGACCTGTGCACGGCACCGCAACGCAGATCGGAAATCTGCACCAGTACGTCGAGCACCAGCACAAACACGTGCCTTCGATCGCGTTCTACTACCCGAACATCCATGTTCGTGACGACACGTGGCTCAAGTGCGCGGCGATGTACTGGCCGACGATCACCCGTCTGGTTCCCAAAGGGTACGAGCCGGCCGACTCTCCGACCGCGAGCGAGTTCGTTCGGGCGGGGGTGCTCACTGACTTGCCGCGCTCAAGGACACTGGGCGGAGCCCACAACCGCTTCTTCGTCATGGTCTCGTCCCGTGCGGACGAACTCAGAACCTGCTTCGGCATCACCCGACGCGAAGGATGGTCGGCCCGCGACGGCGGCGGGACATCGGCCGGACCTGGCGTTGACCCGAGACTCGCCTACCTGCACTTCGACAAGATTCCCGACCGGGTCATTCATCTGATCATCGAAAACGGTCTCGGTGAAAGGCACCAAGGCATCCGTGGCAGTTGGCTCGGCATGCATCCAGACCTCGCTGCCGTCTACATGTGCCTGCTGGCCAGCCACTTGGCAGAGTACGAGTCGCTGCATCCCGTGACCGATCAGGACCTTCCGCACCACGCGCTGTTGGAATGGGACGTCGACTACGTGACCAATGTGCTGCTCGGCGTGCCACCGCGCCAACGGAGGCCGGACGCGACCCAGTCGTTCGTCAACGCCGCTGTGCGGACCGTCGTGCCGGAGGGCCTGGCGAACGTACCCGCCGAGAAGATCCTCGAGTTGCGGGAGACGTTTCCCAAAGACTTCCACCGGTTCCGCACCCATGTCGGCAACCGCTTCACCGAACTGAGGGCAGACACGACGACCGATCTGCACATCGGTGTCGCGATCGATGAGCTCGTGCGCTCGGAACTGGCTGAACTGGAGGACAAGCTCCGCTCGATCAAGCTGATCCCGCGCCGCGTCCGCATCTGGCTGAAGGCGGACGCGGTGCGGGAATCACCGGTCGGCTGGTTGTTCCGCGCGGGTCAGGCCTTGAGGTAGCGGCCCGACCACTCCCTCACCGTTGCCGGGGTGGTCCGATCCGTCCACTCGGTAGTGACAGGGACTGATGACCCTGTTCCGCCGATCGGCCGCACACCTAGCCTGAACGGATGCGGTTCGCGATCGCCGGAGGTGGTGTGGCCGGGCTGGCCGCCGGCTTGGCGGTGGCGCGTGCCGGGCATCGGGCGGTCGTGGTGGAACGCGACCACATGGCGGCGCAGGATGGGCCGGAGAGCGCGTTCGACGTCGTGCGCAAGGGCATTCCGCAATTCCAGCAGCCGCACACGTTCCCGCCGCGGGGCCGCAGGGGTGTTGCGCGAGCTCGCGCCGAACGTGATCGACGCCCTGCTCGACGCGGGCGCGGAGGAGCAGGACCTGGCCGCGAGGCTGGCGGGTCCGCGGCAGCCCGGTGACGAGGACCTGGTCTACCTCTGGGTGCGCCGGCCGGTGGTCGAGTGGGCACTGCGGCGCGCCGCGGCGGCCGAGCCCGGCGTGCAGCTGGTCTCCGGCAGGCAGGTCACCCATCTGGTGCCCGGTGCGAGCGGGTTCCACCTCGACGACGGCGAGGAGGTCTGCGCGGACGTCGTGGTCGACGCGCTCGGGCGGTACCGGTGCCCGCCCGGCTGGCCGCGCGCCCGGGCCGAACCGACCGAGTGCGGCTCGATCTACTACTGCCGCTACTTCGAGCTCGTTCCCGGTGCCGAGCACCTCGCGGGGCCGTGGCTGCTCAACCCGCGCGGCGACCTCGGGTACATGGGGTTCAACACCTTCCGCGGCGACAACCGGACGTTCGCGGTGATCTTCATCGTGCCCACCGCGGACCACGAGCTGCGGGTGCTCAAGGACAACCGCGCGTGGGAGGCCGCCGCCAGAGCCTGCTCGCCGCTGGACGTGATGACCTCACCGGAGCACGCCCGGCCCATCACCGACGTCATGCCGATGGGCGGCCTGGCCAACATCGACCGCACGAGAGGTTCCGGCGTGCCGGTTGGCGATGCGTTGTGCCACACCAATCCCATGTTCGCCTACGGGCTGTCGTTCTCGTTGGTGCACGCGCAGGCACTCGCCAAAGCCAGCACCGCGCACACCACGCCGGAGGACGTCACCGAGGCCTACCTCGCCGACGTCGGCCCGGAAGCCCGCGAACGCCACGCCTTCTCGCTGGAGTTCGACGCGGCGCGCAACGCGGCCTGGAGCGGCACGCCGGCCGGGCCGCCGCCCGAGGAGCTGCTCCGCATCGCCACCGCGGACCTGGTCAGTCCTTGAGGTGGCGGTCCCACCACTCCAGCACCGCGTCGAAGCGCTGCCTGCGGTGCCGCGGCTGGCCTGACCGGGTCAGCTCGTGGCCCTCGCCCGGGAAGATGAGCATCTCCGCCTCGACGCCGCGCCGCCGCAACGCCACGAACATGCGCTGTGCCTGCTCCAACGGACAACGCCAGTCCTGTTCGGAGTGGACGACCGCGAACGGCAGGTTGATCTTCTCGGCGTAGGTCAGCGGCGACATCGCGCGCTGCACCTCGGGATCGGGGCCGCAGTAGGCGTCGGCGAAGAAGTAGCCGATGTCCGAGGAACCCGAGAAGGAGTCCCAGGCGTTGACGGCGCGTTCGCTCCAGGCCGCGCGGAACCGTTCGCCGTGGTGCGCGGACAGCCACGACGTCATGAAACCGCCGTAGGAGCCGCCCATCACGCCGACGCGCTCGGAGTCGCAGTCAGGCCGGGCCAGCGCGACGTCCAAAAGGGACAGGACGTCGTCGACGTCGACCGTGCCGAACTTGCCGATCACGGCCTGCCCGTGGGACTGGCCGTACCCGGCCGAGCCGCGCGGGTTCGGCAGCACGACGGCGTAGCCGGCAGACGCGTAGACCTGGGCCTCGTCGAAGAAACCCCAGCTGTGGTACATGAACGGACCGCCGTGCACGGCCAGCACGACCGGGTGCGGGCCGTCACCGTCGGGCAGCACGAGCCAGCCGTGCACCGGGTAGCCGTCGGAGGCCGATCCGGACAGCTCGACGACCCGGCGCGCGTCGACCGACGGAAACGCCGTGCGCACACCGGTTCCGACGAACTCGACCTGACCAGGACTGTCCGGGGTGGACACGACAGCGACCACAGTGGACCCGTCGGTGGCGAACGACTTCACCGCGGCCGAGGCGCCGGTCAGCACCTCGCCGGGGCCGCCGTCGAACGGAATCCGCCGCAGCTCCAGCGCACCCCGGTTGCGCACGACGAGCAGCACACCGGAGGCATCGGCCACGGGCTGGCCGGAAAGCCGTTCCACGTCAACGGTTTCGGCATCGGTGAGGCGGACGGGGGAAGAGCCGTCCAGCTCCGACCGCCACAGGCCGAGGTTGCGGGCCACCGCGTCGATCCCGGCGAACTCCGTGCCCAGCCAGTACAGCGACGATCCGGCGACGAACGGCATCGCGACCTCGCCGGCACCGCGCACGAGCAGCGAAACCTCGCCCCCGGCAGCGGGAATGGTGTACAGGTCGCAGTGCAGGGTCTCGACCGCGCCGAGGTCGCGCGGTGCCACGAACACCAGCGTCGAGTCGTCGATCCAGGCCGGGTCGGAGACGTCGAACGACCCGTCGGTCAGCTCCGACACCGTGCCGTCCAGGTCCACGACGTGCACCCGCGTGCGGCGGTCGGCGAGGAAACCGACGTCGTCGACGCGGTAGTCCAGGCGCGTGATGCGGCGCGGCGCCTCGGCCTCCGGTCCGTCGTCGGTCGTGCCGTAACGGCCGGCCTCTGGCACGCGCGCCACGAACGCGAGACGCGACGAGTCCGGCGACCACACCGGTGCACCGGCGCCCAGCGGCAGATCGGTCAGGCGCCGGGGCTCGCCGCCGTCCACCGGAACGACGTACAGCTGCGGCTTGGACTTTCCGCTGACGCGCAGGAACGCGACCGAGCGACCGTCCGGTGAAATGCGCTGCGCATTGTCGCGATCACCGTGCGTCCACGGCGTTGTGGTGCCGTCGGGGAACACCCGGTGCAGGCCGCCCCCGTACGTGTTCGAGTCGAGGTCGGGCGTGGCGATGCTGACCAGCACCAGATCCCCGGACACGGCGAGGGTGCCGGGTGTGGTGAGCAGCGACAGTTCTTCGGGGCGCACGCCCAGGACGCTAACAGAGCTTGTTAGCAAAGCTCAGCACCGATTGTTGACCGATCACAAAAATTGACTCGCCGCATAGATTTCCGCGTATGACGCGCATCGTGTTCTCTGGGGGCAGGGTCTTCACCGGCCGGGCGAGCGAGCCCGGCGACGTGGTGGTCGAGGGCGACCGGATCGTCGACGTGGGCATCGGACTCGACGGCGACACCGTGGTCGACGCGACCGGCCACACGGTCCTGCCGGGGCTGTTCGACTGCCACGTGCACTTCATGTTCAGCGGCGCCGACCTGGTGCGGTCGCTGAACACGCCGTTCTCGCTGCCGTTCTACGAGGCGATCGGGAACATGAAAGCCACCCTGCGGTGCGGCATCACCACCGTCCGCGACGCGCTCGGCGCCGACCTCGGGGTCGCGGAGGCGGTCCGGCGCGGCCTGGTCCAGGGGCCGCGCATGCAGATCGCGGTCAACATGGTGTCGCAGACCGGCGGTCACAACGACGACTGGATGCAGTGCGGCGCGCACATCTCACCGCCGCTGCACCCCGGCCTGCCGAACACCGTCGCCGACGGTCCCGAGGAGTTGCGCAAGGTCGTCCGCACGCTCGTCCGGCACGGCGCGGACATCATCAAGATCGCGTCGAGCGGCGGCGTGATGTCACCGCGCAGCAACCCCCGCCACGCGCACTTCCGCGACGAGGAGATCGCGATGATCGTGCAGGAGGCGAACGCCGCGGGCATCGCGGTCATGTCGCACGCGATGAGCGGCGACGGCATCCTCACCGCGGTGCGCAATGGCGTCCGGTCGATCGAGCACGGCGTGTTCCTCACCGACGAGGGCGTCGAAGAGATGATCAAGAACGGCACCTGGCTGGTGCCGACGTTGATGGCACCGCGCATGGTGCTCGACCAGGCCGCGGCGGGCGTGGCGATCTCGGACGTCATCCTGGACAAGGCGAAAGCCGTTGTCGCGCAGCACTTCCAGGCGTTCCAGAAGGCTCACCAGGCCGGCGTGAAGATCGCGATGGGCACCGACTCCGGCGTCGGGCCGCACGGCGACAACCTCACCGAGCTGACGCTGATGGTCGAGTACGGCATGTCGCCCGCCGAGGCGCTCCACGCGACCACCACCTCGGCCGCCGAGCTGATGCGCCTCGGAAACGACCTCGGCGAGCTCGCCCCGGGCAAGCTCGCCGATCTCGTTCTCGTGGAGGGTGACGCCGAGCAGCACGTGAAGGCCGGCACGCTGAAGCAGGCCATCCGCGCCGTCTACCAGAACGGCGTCAACGTGCTCGGCTAGTTGTTGGCGCCCACCTGCTTCGCGGCCTCCGGGTCGCGCTTCACCTTGAGGAGGCTGGCGATCGTCGTGATCGCCAGCACGCCGACGATCACCGACAACGAGACCTCGATGCCGATCGTCGGCACGTGGAAGGGCTCGCCGCCGTTGAGGAACGGCAGGTTGTTGGTGTGCAACGCTTCCAGGATCAGCTTCACGCCGATGAAGCCGAGGATCACCGACAGGCCGATCGACAGGTAGACGAGCTTCGACAGCAGGCCGCCGAGCAGGAAGTACAGCTGGCGCAGGCCCATCAGCGCGAACGCGTTGGCCGTGAACACCAGGAACGGCTCCTTGGTGAGGCCGAAGATCGCGGGGATCGAGTCGAGCGCGAAGAGCAGGTCGGTGGAGCCGATCGCGACCATCACGATGAACATCGGGGTCACGAAGCGCTTGCCGTCGATCTTGATGAACGACTTGGCGTCGTGGAAGTCGGGCGTCACCGGGAAAACCTTGCGCACCACGCGCAGCATCAGGTTCTCCTTGAACTCCTCTTCCTCGTCGTCGTGGCTCTCGCGCGCCAGCTGCCAGCCCGTGTAGATCAGGAACGCGCCGAAGATGAAGAACACCCAGCTGAACTTGCTGATGAGCGCCGCGCCGGCCGCGATGAAGATGCCGCGCATGACGAGCGCCAGCAGGATGCCGATCAGCAGCACCTTGTGCTGGTGGATCGCGGGCACCTTGAACGTCGTCATGATGATCAGGAAGATGAACAGGTTGTCGACGCTCAGCGAGTACTCGGTGATGTACCCGGCGAAGAACTCGGTGGCGTACTTGCCATCGGAGAAGTACCAGATGCCGAGGCCGAAGAGGCCGGCCATCGCAACGTAGAAGGTCACCCAGCGGGCGGCTTCACCGATCGTCACCTCATGGGGTTTCCGATCGACGATGACGAGGTCCACAGCCAGCAGAACGAGCAGACCTGCGATCGTCGCGATCCACATCCACGCGGGGACGTTCACAACCCAACCTCCGGGATTCTCGGGCGCACGCCAAATAACCCGGAGGTCTCCTCCGCCGCCGAGATGATCTCGCTGAGACCCTCTCGCACGACCGACGGCACCGGAAGCTCCACGTCGAGCTCCGTACTGACGACACCGCCGCTTAGGGAGTACTCCCCTCCATGCTGCGTGAACATTGTGCGTCACGAACACCGGTTAGCGCCACACAGGGTGAGCAGACCCACGCAAGCAGCAGCAACGGGAATACGGAGCGTGTCGTTCGGGTTGGAACCGCCGCTACCTGAAGGTCAGCTGAAGATCGACTCATGCTGAGACCGGGAGCGGATCCCGACAGGTCGTTCTCAGCAAAACTCGCATATCGTCATCGCTGTGTCCCGCCTCTCCCGCCTTCGCGGCAGGTGGACGATCCCCGCATTGATCGTGGTCCTCGCCCTCGTCGCAGGCGGCGTGTACTTCACTCGATCCGGGGACGACCCCGTGGCCGTTCCCTTCAAAGAAGCGAACATCGACGCACCTGAGAGCCCCGACAGCGCTCAGACGGTGACGATCGAGACGCGTCTTTACCTCCCCCAGCACACGCCCGCGCCCGCGATCATGCTCGCGCACGGTTTCGGCGGCAGCCTGCGCAGCGTGCACACCCAGGCCGAGGAGTTCGCTCGGCGCGGCTTCGTCGTGCTGACGTGGTCCGCGCGCGGCTTCGGCCGCAGCACCGGCCAGATCGCGCTGAACTCGCTGGATCGCGAGGTCCGCGACGCCCAGAAACTCCTCGACTTCCTCGGCACCCGTGACGAGGTGCAGAAGGACAGCGCCGGCGACCCCCGCGTCGGCGTGACGGGCGCGTCCTACGGCGGCGCGCTGTCGTTGCTGCTCGCCGGGGTCGACAAGCGCGTCGACACGATCGTGCCCGTCATCACCTACAACGACCTCGCCCAGGCGCTGCTGCCGAACTCCTCGTCGGCGACACCGCACTCGGAAGCCACCCCCGCCGCCACCTCGTTCGGCGAGGACGGCGTCTTCAAGCGCTCGTGGGCGGGCATCTTCTTCTCCGCGGGCATGACGTCGATCGACCTCGCGTCGCCCACGGGTGAGGCGCCGGAGACGGGTCAGACCGGGTCCCAGCAGCCGGGCGGCAACTCGGGTGCGGCGGGCCAGCCGCCCACACCGTCGCTGGGCGCGTGCGGCCGCTTCACCCCCGAGGTGTGCCGCGCCTACACGGAGGTCGCCACGACCGGCCGCGCGTCGCAGCAGACGCTCGAACTGCTGCGCCGCTCGTCCCCGGTGGCCGTGACCGACCAGATCAAGCAGCCGACGATGCTGGTGCAGGGCGAGCAGGACACGCTGTTCGGGCTCGACCAGTCCGACGCGACCGCCCGCCAGATCGCCGCGGCCGGCGGCAAGGTGAAGATGGTCTGGTACGCGGGCGGTCACGACGGCGGCAACCCCGGTGCCTCGCTGCGCGGTGAGATCGCCGACTGGATGGCGTTCCACCTGCAGGGCAAGGGGAACGACCCCGGCACCGGCTTCGAGTACACGGTGCAGGGCGCGTTCCGCTCGTCCGGCGCACCTTCCTTGCGCACGGTCGTCGCGCCTTCGTATCCCGGACTCACCGGTGGTTCCGCCGAGCGCAAGACCGTGAAGCTCAGCGGCCGCGAACAGGTCGCGGTGAACCCGGCGGGCGGCAACCCGGCCGCGATCAGCAACCTGCCGGGCCTCGGTTCGGCGCTGTCGCGGTCGTCGGCGATCTCGTCGCGGCTGTCGCTCGACCTGCCGGGCCAGGCGGCGGTGTTCACGTCGGACGCGCTGGACTCGCAGCTGCTGCTGACCGGTTCGTCCAAGGCCGAGCTGCGCGTCGCGCGCGGTGACCAGACCTCCGGCGAAGCGATCCTGTTCGCGAAGCTCTACGACGTCTCCGCCGACGGCACACGAGTCCTGCCGGGTTCGGCCGTGGCCCCGTTCCGCGTGGCGCTGCCGCCGGACGGTTCCGCCGCCGAGGTGTCCGTGACGCTGCCGCCCGCGGTGCGACCGGTGGAGAGCGGCCACAAGCTCGCGCTGGTCGTGTCGACGACGGACCAGGCGTTCGCGAACGCCGCACAACCCGCCGCGTACCGGATCTCGCTGGCGTCCGACTCGCTGTCGGTGCCGGTCGTGCCGGGCCGCAACGTGACGACCGGCTTCCCGGTGAGCGCCCTGTGGGGCATCGTGATCGCGCTGCTGGTGCTGATCGGCGCCGGCGTCATCGCGATGTTCCGCCGCCGGCTCGCGCACGACTCGGATCCCGAGCTGTCGTCGGTGCCGCTCGTCATCTCCGGTCTGACCAAGTCGTACCCCGGTGGGCTCACCGCGGTCCGCGACCTGTCGTTCCGCGTGGAGCACGGTCAGGTGCTGGGGCTCCTCGGTCCCAACGGCGCCGGCAAGACGACGACGCTGCGCATGGTGATGGGCCTGATCCATCCCAGCGAGGGCAACATCCGCGTCTTCGGCCACAAGGTGACGCCGGGCGCACCCGTGCTGTCGCGCATCGGTTCGTTCGTCGAGGGTTCCGGTTTCCTGCCGCACCTCTCCGGCGCCGCGAACCTCCGGCTGTACTGGGCCGCGACGGGCCGGCCGCTCGAAGAGGCGCACGTCGAGGAAGCGCTGGAGATCGCGGGCCTCGGTGACGCCGTGCACCGCCGCGTGCGCACGTACAGCCAGGGCATGCGGCAACGGCTCGCGATCGCCCAGGCGATGCTCGGCCTCCCAGACCTGCTGATCCTCGACGAACCGACCAACGGTCTCGACCCGCCCCAGATCCACCAGATGCGCGAGGTCCTGCGCCGCTACGCCGCGGCGGGCCGCACGGTGCTGGTGTCGTCGCACCTGCTGGCCGAGGTGGAGCAGACCTGTTCGCACGTGGTCGTGATGCACAAGGGCCGGCTCGTCGCCGCGGGCGAGGTGGCCGACATCGCGGCGGGAGGCGGCGAGGCGACGTTCCACGTCGACTCCCCCTCGAAGGCGGCCGACGTCCTGCGGGGCCTCGAAGGCGTGCACGACGTGCACGAGGACGAGGGTGCCGTGCACGCGTCGATGAACGGCGTCCCGCGCGCCGCCGCACTGTCTGCTCTCGTGGCGGCCGGTGTGGCGGTGGACCAGGCGGGTCCGCGACGCAGGCTGGAAGACGCTTTCTTGGAGCTGGTCGGTGAATGACTTCCTGATGGCAGCGGCGTCCGCGACAGCGGGCGCCCAGGCCGAAGCAGAGGTCCCCTCGTCGAGCGCGCAGACGTTGCTCGCCGGCGAAGGGGGTCCCCTTGACTCAATTATCCCAGTCGGCACCGACAATTTCGGAGCGGAGGTGAAGCGATGACCGAGCACGCTTCCGCAGGCGTCCCCTCCGAATCGGCGCAAACGCCGCCCGCTCGGCAAGGGGGACCCCTGGTTCCATTCTCCCAGACGACACCGACAGTTCCGGACGGCAAGCGTCGCGAACGGACCGTTCACGCCGCCGTTCCGCGCCCGGCGAAAACGACCCTCACCGCGAACCCAAACCGCACGAAGGCGCCGCCCAGGCAGGAGGTGAACCGGTGACCGAGCACGACGTCCACACCGACCCCGGCGCGATCACCGAGCTCACCGACGCCGCCGCCCACCAGCACACCGAGGTGGCCCCGGACGGCTCGGCGGTCGGCTACAAAGCCGGCCGGACGCTGAGAATCCGCGTGGAGCTGCAGCGGCAGATCCGCCGCCGCAGGACCCAGTTCGTGCTGGGTTTCCTGGTGCTGCTGCCGTTCATCCTCGCCCTGAGCTTCGAGATCGGCCAGTCCGACCCGAACCGGCGAAGCGGCGGCTTCGTCGACCTCGCGACGGCGAGCGGCATCAACTTCGTGGTGCTCACGCTGTTCGTGAGCGGCAGCTTCCTGCTGCCGATGATCGTCGCGCTGTTCTTCGGCGACACGATCGCGTCCGAAGCGTCCTGGTCGAGCCTGAAGTACCTGCTGGCCGCACCGATCCCGCGGCACCGCCTGCTGCGCCAGAAAGCGATCGCGTCCGGCATCCTCAGCTTCTTCGCCCTCGCTCTGCTTCCAGCAGTCGCCCTCGCTGTGGGCGTCATCTGGTACGGCGCGGGCGAAGTGGTCAGCCCGACGGGCGAAGCAGCGCCGTTCGCCGACGGCGTGGTCGGCATGGGGCTCGCGGTCTGCTACATCGCGATCAACCTGTTCTGGGTCGCGGGGCTGGCGCTGTTCCTGTCCGTGTCCACCGACGCACCGCTCGGCGCGGTCGGCGGCACGGTGCTGGTGTCGATCGTGTCGCAGATCCTCGACCAGATCCAACCGCTCGAGGACCTGCGCAACTACCTGCCGACGCACTACGCGATGGCGTGGGCCGACCTGCTCTCGACCGATGTGGACTGGTCGGAGATGGCGCGCGGAACGTTCTCCGCGCTCGTCTACGGCGGCATCTTCACGTTGCTCGCGGCACGTCAGTTCAAGACGAAGGACATCACGAGCTAGCTGACGCAGAACTCGTTGCCCTCCGGGTCGAGCATGACGACCCAGTGGCCCGTCTGGTCGTTGTGCTCCCACACGCGTGTGGCGCCCAACGCGACCAGGCGGTCCACTGAGTCGAGTCCGGCCCGGACGTCCAGGTGCACGCGGTTCTTCGCGGTCTTGCCCTCAGGCACCCGCTGGAACAACAACCGCGGCCCCTTGCCGTCCGGGTCGATCAACGCGGCGTAGTCGTCGGCCGAGTCGAACGGGATGTTGTTCGTGGTCGCCCACGCCTCCCAGGTGGCGAAGCCGGGAGGCGGCGGCTGCGTCACGTAACCGAGTGCCTGCGCCCAGAAGTCGGCGAGCTTCGGCGGGTTGTTCGCGTCGAAGGAGACCTGGAATTCGGTAGCCATGCGGCGACCGTAGAGACCAATGCGGACAACGAGTGTCCGGAGTAGCGTGCCGTCCCATGCCACGTCCTGTGCACTTCGAGATCCACGCCGCAGATCCCGAGCGAGCGCGGAACTTCTACTCGTCGGTGTTCGGCTGGAAGATCGAGCACTGGGGCGACATCCCCTACTGGACGATCTCCACCGGCGACGACGACCAGCCCGGCGTCAACGGCGGCCTGCTGCCGCGCCGCGGCCCCGACCCCGCACCCGACGCGCCCGTGCACGGTTACGTCATGACGATCAGCGTGATCGACATCGACGCCACCATCGCGGCCATCGAGGTCAACGGCGGCACACCGGCGCTGCCGAAGGACAAGGTGCCCGGCGTCGGCCTGCTCGCCTACTACAAGGACACCGAGGGCAACATCTTCGGCATCCTGCAGCCGGCGGAGCGCTAGACAGGTCTCTTGCGCTTCGGCAGCCGCGCGACGACGGCCTCGTAGGAGCCGTCGACCAGCTCCAACAGGTCGTCGTCGGGCACCGATCCCTTGAGCGCGATGGTGTTCCAGCCGTAGCGGCCGACGTACCCGCTGACCGTGATGTCGTCGGGGAAGCGCTCTCGCCACGGCGCGGCGGCCTCGGCGTCGGGCCCGCACTTCAGCCCGATGGTGTGCGCGTCGAGGCCGATGAACGCGAACGCCTTGCCTCCCACCTTGCACACCAGTTCGGCCTCGCCCCACGGATACGTCTCCTCCGCGCCCGGTTTGCCGGCGCAGTAGGCGATCAGCTCGTCCAGTGTCACAAGGGGATTATCGCGCGCCGAACACCGAGACGAAACGTGTGAGCAGTTCCGCGAACGTCACCCGTTCCTCGTCGGTCCAGTCCGCCATCGCCGTCGCGCACGCCGCCTGCCGGGCCCGGTGCAGCTCAGCCGAGGTCGCCCGGCCGCGCGGCGTGCGAACCAGCAGCACGCGCCGTCCGTCCGCCTTGTCCGCGACCCGCGACACCAGCCCGGAGTCGACCGCGCTCGTGACGAGCTTGCTGGCCCGCGGCTGGTCGACGTGCAAGGCCGAAGCCACACTGGACACCGTCGCCTGCGTACCGGCCCGCTCAGCCGCCTCCACGACGTCGAGCACGTCGAAAGCCGGTACGGCCAGCTCAGCGAGTGCTCGTCGGGACTGACTGCGCCGCATCGCGATCAGCGCCTGCTCCACCACGGCGAGGTGGGTTTCCACGTCCACCGAGAGATCATGGCCGTTCTGCGTCCTGACGAAAGCTGTCAGCCGACATCTCACCCCAGAGGGCGATTTACGCCGTAGGCGCGGATCGTCTTCTGCTCAACGGAGTTACCCGCCGCATCCACCGCCTTCACGTTGAGCGACACGAACTCCACCCGGCCGGCTGCGGCACGAGCGCCTTCCGGTGTGCCTCGGCACCCACCGCCGGCACGCTCCGCCAAGTGGCACCGTCGTCCACCGACGCCCGCACCGCGACGCTCCTGACCTCGGCCGCCCCGACCGACCCGGCCTGCGCCACCACGCTGACGTCCACCGGAAAGACCCGGCACCGGCAACCCGGAGAAGCTCACGAACACCCCGTCGTTCTCCGCGAGCACCTTTCCGTCCACAGTGGACAACCACGTCCGCGCCTGCACGTACCCGTTGTTGCCGGACCGCACGATCCCGTGGAACCCGCTTCCCACCGGTGAACACCGGCTGCTGGAAGAAGCCCATGACCCACTTGACGTCCGGTCGCCCGGTGAAGTGCTCCACCCGCCGTTGCGGAATCGCCAGGTCCAACGGCGTCTCGAACGTGGTCGGCTGCCCCTTGACGTAGAAGGGCCAGGACGACCGCGACCCGACGCCCACCTTCGCCGGATCCAACGTCACCTCGACATCCGCGGACCCACCACCGGGAACCACGATCTCCTCGGCGCTCACCGTGATCGCCGCATGATCAACCGAAACCGGCAGCGTCACGGCCCGTTCCGACGAGTTCCGAAACGTCAGCGTCCTGGTGGTCGGCGGCAACTGCCGATGTGGGAACCGCAACACCCCGAAACTGATGCTCGACATCGAAAGCTCTAAACAGGAACGCCCGGTGCCAACGCGCCCACCACAAATGCGCGACGCAAGGGCGACCACCCGCCAAAGCCGCGGCTCTCACTTCACCCCAGCCGCGTCCATCCCCCGCAGCTCCTTCTTCAAATCCTGGATCTCGTCCCGCAACCGAGCCGCCAGCTCGAACTGCAGGTCCCGGGCAGCGTTCATCATCTGATCGGTCAACGACTGCACCAGATCCGCGAGCTCCGACCGGGCCATCCCGGCCCGCTCGTGCGAGGCGACCACGCCGGAGGAGCGGCCGCCCTCGCCGGTGGCGCGCTTGCCGCGGGACTGGTTGCGGCCGGAGCCGCCGACCGGGACCTCGTCCTCGGCCTCGGAGTACACGGCTTCGAGGATGTCGGTGATCTTCTTTCGCAGCGGCTGCGGGTCGATGCCGCGTTCTTCGTTGTAGGCGACCTGCTTGGCGCGGCGGCGGTTGGTCTCGTCGATGGCGTGTTGCATCGAGTCGGTGACGCGGTCCGCGTACATGTGGACCTCGCCGGAGACGTTGCGGGCCGCGCGGCCGATCGTCTGCACCAGCGAGGTGCCGGAGCGGAGGAAGCCTTCCTTGTCGGCGTCGAGGATCGCCACCAGGGAGACCTCTGGGAGGTCGAGGCCCTCGCGCAGCAGGTTGATGCCGATCAGGACGTCGAAGTCGCCGAGGCGCAGCTGGCGGAGCAGCTCGACGCGGCGCAGGGTGTCCACCTCGGAGTGCAGGTAGCGGACCCGGATGCCCAGTTCCAACAGGTAGTCGGTGAGGTCCTCGGCCATCTTCTTGGTCAGGGTGGTGACCAGGACGCGCTCGTCGCGCTCGGCTCGTTCGCGGATCGAGTGGACCAGGTCGTCGATCTGGCCCTCGGTCGGCTTCACGACGATCTCGGGGTCGACCAGGCCGGTCGGGCGGATGACCTGCTCGACGAACTCGCCGCCGGACTGGCCCAGCTCGTACGGGCCCGGGGTGGCCGACAGGTACACGACCTGGCCGATGCGGTCGGCGAACTCCTCCCACGTCAGCGGGCGGTTGTCGAGGGCGGAGGGCAGGCGGAAGCCGTGCTCGACCAGGTTGCGCTTGCGGGACGCGTCGCCCTCGTACATGCCGCCGATCTGCGGGACCGTCACGTGCGACTCGTCGATGACCATCAGGAAGTCGTCCGGGAAGTAGTCGAGCAACGTGGCCGGCGCGGTGCCGGGGCCGCGGCCGTCGATGTGGCGCGAGTAGTTCTCGATGCCGTTGCAGAAGCCGACCTGGCGCATCATCTCGATGTCGTAGGACGTGCGCATGCGCAGCCGCTGGGCCTCCAGCAGCTTGCCCTGCCGTTCCATCTGGGCGAGCGTCGTCTCCAGCTCGGCCTCGATGTCGCGGATCGCGCGTTCCATGCGCTCCGGGCCCGCGACGTAGTGGGTGGCCGGGAAGATCCGCAGATCGGAGACCTCGCGGACGACGTCGCCGGTCAGCGGATGCAGGTAGTAGAGCTTGTCGATCTCGTCTCCGAAGAACTCGACGCGGATGGCGAGCTCCTCGTAGGACGGGATGATCTCGACCGTGTCGCCGCGCACCCGGAACGTGCCGCGGGTGAACGACATGTCGTTGCGGGTGTACTGGACGTCGACCAGCAGGCGCAGGAACGCGTCGCGGTCGACCTCCACACCCACCTCGAGCGGGATCGAGCGGTCGAGGTACGACTGGGGCGTGCCCAGGCCGTAGATGCACGACACCGAGGCGACCACGATGACGTCGCGCCGGGTCAGCAGCGACATGGTGGCCGAGTGCCGCAACCGCTCGACGTCCTCGTTGATCGAGGAGTCCTTCTCGATGTACGTGTCCGTCTGCGGGATGTACGCCTCAGGCTGGTAGTAGTCGTAGTAGCTGACGAAGTACTCCACCGCGTTGTGCGGGAAGAGCTCCTTCAGCTCGTTCGCCAGCTGGGCGGCCAAAGTCTTGTTCGGCGCCATGACCAGCGTGGGGCGCTGCAGCCGTTCGACCAGCCACGCCGTGGTCGCCGACTTGCCGGTACCGGTGGCGCCGAGCAGCACGACGTCGCGCTCGCCCGCACGCACGCGACGTTCCAGCTCGGCGATGGCCGCGGGCTGGTCACCGGCCGGCTGGTACTCGCTGACCACGCGGAACTGCCCGTCGGTGCGGACGATGTCGCCGACGGGACGGTGCTCGGAGTGCGCCTTGACGGTGCTCTCCTCTGGCGGGAGCTCGGTTGCGAAAGCCACGGGAAGCACGTTACGCCGGGGGTCTGACAATTTCAGATCGCCCCTGGTCAGGCCCCATCACACGGGCAGCAGCAACAGTCGCAGTCACAGCAGTCGCCACAGCCGCCGTCACACCCGTCGCAGTCGAACAGGTTCTCGCGGCGCTTGTCGCTCCACGGTCCGGGGAACGGGTCGCGGCAGCAGAACTGGCACGTGCCGCACATGTACAGGAACGCACCACACCCGGTGAGGCAGCCACGCGGCTGTGGCTGCCAGTTCAGCGGCGGATACGCCCAGAGCCCGCTGCCAGGATCCGACCAGCGAGGCTGGTCGTCCTCGCCGAACACCCGGATGATCGACTCCTCCAGCTCGTGCACCAGCAGCTTGTGCACGAGCCGCGCGTCGGTGAACTCGGCCTCGTCCAGCGCCAGCCGGATGCCCGTCACCGCGTCCAGGCACAGCCGACGCGCTTCGGCGACCGACGTCCCGGTGGCGAGCAACGGGTTCCACGCACCGGACGCGCGGTCGGACTCCAGGTCCTCCGCGGCGTCGATCAGGTGCGCCACCCGTCCGAACAGCCGCCCCACCTCGCGCAACGGCTCGACGTTGCCGGGCCGCCCGGCGAGCACCGCGGTCTGCGCGACGGCGAACCCGGTCGCGGTCTCCGTCGGCTCGGTCACCACCAGCACCGAGCTCCCCAGCCCCGCGGCCGCCTCGACGAGGGGCTGCCGCCGCACCGAGTCGATCATCACCGAGGCGTCGAACCCGAGATCGGAGGCCGTCCCGACGCCCCTGGCAGCCCAGCGCCGCGCCACCGCGCGCCCGGCCCAGCCGACCCGGCCGGCGAGCCCGTCCCCGTCGTCCACGTGGTCGTGGATCTTCAACGACGCCAGCACCAGCGACACCGACGCCGCCAGCCGCGCCCCGGACCCGACGGCCACGTCCGCGGACTTCATGCCCCGCAACGCACACGGCCCCGCGGACCGCCGCGAGAGCCCGCTCTGCGCCTCCACCATCGCCGAGATCATCAGCCCGTCGTAGTTGGTCACGAGCCGCGAGAGATGACCGTGCTCGTCGCGCAACGCCAGGCACATCCCGCACAGGTGCGCGAGCCACGCGGACCGCAGCTCAGCGCCCATTCTGTTGCGGCAGGGGCGGATGATCCCGAACATGCGCGGCATCCTAAGTGGCCGGACGCGCCGGTGATGGCAGTATCGGCGACGTGGCACACATCCATCCGCCGAAGATCGAGTACTTCGACCTGGACGCCAAGAGCAACACCGATCCCAAGGGGCAGTTGAGGAGCGTCGACGAGTACCGCCTCACCCCGACGGGCCTCTACATGTTCCGGCCGCTCGCGGGACACCCGAAGATCAGCCACTTCGAGAGCTGGTTCCTGCCCAAGCTCAACCTCCGCGTCACGCGCCAGTCCTGGCACCCGGGCCACCGGCTGGACTTCGACTTCTACGTGGACGTCGTGGAGATCAACGCGATCGGGAGCGTCTGGAAAACAACCGATCTGTACCTCGATCTGATCGTCCGAACGGGTCACAGCGTCACCGTTCTGGACACGGACGAGTTGATCACCGCAGTTCAGCACAACCTGATCACGCCGGAACGCGCGCAATGGGCGCTCGAAACCACCTACTCAGCGGTGTCGGGAATTTCAGCGCACGGTCACGATGTGGTCAGGTGGCTCACCTCTTCGGGTTGTCCCACCACATGGCGTTGATACACAGAGTGTGTTCGTCATCTGACCGTGACGTAACAAATCGACCCGGCGTGTAACTGGGCGCACTTATTTGACTACCCTCGGCGCCGTGGGAGCGGTCACTACACCTCAGCTGGTCGACGTCATCGACACCATTTCGGGCGTGCGCACTTATTCGTCCGGTGGCTCGCGGACTCTCAGTTCGTGCGACGTGGAACGGTGGGGCCTGCGGATCGAACATCCCACGCCGGAAGACCCGTTCTCCGACTCCGAGGTCACCTGGCTGCTGCCCGAACTGGGCCTGCGCCTCACGACCTACCGCGCCCGCTCCCGTCACGCCCGCAGCGGCCCGAGCGTGCTCTCCGCCGTGCGCGTCGAGCGCGACCACCGCCACTGGCAGACCACGGACCTGTTGCTGGGCCTGGCAGTTCCCGGCGGCACCACCGCCCGCATCGTCCGCAGCGAGGAGTTCGCCGCCGCCGTGGCAGGCCGAGTCCTGCGCCCCGGCGACGCCGACCAGGCCCTGCGCACGGTCCACCGCACCCTCGAAGAGCTCAGCAACGTCAACCACAACCTCACGAGCTGGCTGACGTGGCAGGGCATCTACGACACCTGGCCGCCCTTGTAGGCCACAACGCGCGCGACGGCCGCCTCCGTCCACGGCTCCTTCGCCTCACCGTAGGCGAACCCGTTGCTGTCGGCCGCAAACCGTTGGGACAGTTCGAGCTTCAGCTCCGCGTACTCCGCCCGCGCCGCCGCGTCGTGCCGCAGCCAGTCGCGGAAATCGATCGCCCACCGCCAGTTGGGCGCCCCTTCCACTCGCAGGTGCAGGTTGACCCGCCGCCCGGGATCTGCCCCGGCGTGCAGCCGCTTGCTCCAGTCGCCGTCACCACGAGGCGTGTCCTCATACGGCCCCACGTACGGAAACCCGGCCTGTCCCAACGTCTCCCGCAGCGAGTCAGCGGTGGCCATGTCCTCGACGGCGAGCTGGAAGTCCAGCACGTCCTTGGCCGCGAGCCCCGGCACGGACGTCGACCCGATGTGCTCGACCCGCCGTCCGCCGGCCGCCACGCTGATCCGCCGCGCGACCCGCCGAGCCTGCACGGGCCAGCGCTCGTCGTACGGCACCACGATCGGCGACCCGGACGCGTACGACTGGGTCCGCACGTTCTTCTCGAACCCGACCAGCCGGTCCCACAACCCGGTGACGTCCGGAACCTCACCGCTGTTGTCCAGCCACACGTCCGCAACGGCCCGCCGCTGCTCGTCCGTGGCCTGCGCGGCAATCCGGTTCTCCGCGTCCCGCCGATCCATCCCCCGGCTGCCGACCAACCGCCGCAGCCGCGTCTCCACGTCCGCGTACACCACGATCACCAGGTGGTAGGCCGCCGCGATGTCCCGCTCCACCAGCAACGGGATGTCGTGCACGACGATCGCGTCGTCAGGCGCCTCAGCCATCCGCTGCCCGGTCAACGCCCCGATCCGCGGATGCGTGATCGAGTTGAGCGTCTGCCGAGCCTCGTCACTGACGAACGCCTTGGCCGCCAACGCCGCCCGGTTCAACGTGCCGTCGCCGTTCAGCACGTCGTCCCCGAACGCCTTGACGACCTCCCGGAACCCTTCGGTCCCAGGCTCCAGCACCTCACGCGCAAGCTTGTCCGCATCGATCACGACCGCGCCCTTGTCGGCGAGCAGCTTCGCGATCGTCGACTTGCCGGACCCGATTCCCCCGGTCAACCCCACCCTGAGCATGCCGCACAGGCTAGACCGGAGGCGTCATGGCCTGCTGAGCGAGTACCGGCAGCACCGCCGTGAGCCGGGCCTGCGGGAGGAAGTTGTTCCGGTTCCGCACGACGAACGTCGACTTCCCGAGCGACCCGATGAGCAACTGCTCGTCCTTGCCCTCGATCAACGTCCCCTTCTGCTTCCCGACGTCAACCTCGGTGATCTTCGCCCCGCCCTGCCGCTCGGCCTCGACGCTCTCGGTGACCCGAGTACGAGCCGTCAGCTCGTCCACGTACGTCGACAGCCCAATCACGATCTTCGCGTCGTCGAGCCCGCGCTTCTCGGGAATCCCGTAGTAGCAGTCGATCTTCCCGGTCTTCCCGATCGACGGCTCCTTGATCCCGATGATGATCCGAGGCTCCCCAGGCAGCTCCTGCCCGAGCGCCGCGTTCATGACCTCAGCGGGCACCACGAGCTCACAGTCGTCGGGCAACGGCCGATCCACCATCACCGGAACCCGCGACGGCTTGGTGGGCGGGGTGATCTTCGGGATCTGCGGCGGCGGCGCCTGGGGCTGCGGCACCGGAGACGAGCAGCCCACGCAGACCGACAGCGCAACCGCGCCGAGCACCACAGCGAACTTGTTCCCACGCATAGGTTTGCCAACCTACACAACGAGGTTCGGCCTCCACCACAGAGTGAACGCATGCCCTCCACCCGACAGATCACCCGCGAAGGCGAAGCCGAGCCGTCCTTCCGTGCGCCCCCGGTGGGGTGGTCCCGTCCCACACACCGCAACCACCAACGCGACCGCCCAGCCAGAGAACGACAAAGACCCCCGCACCGCAAGGTGCAGGGGCCTCCGTCAGATCAGATCAACCGATCTCACATGCCGCCGGACAGCTTCTCCCGAAGCGCAGCGAGCTGCTCGTCCGAAGCCAGCGTGCCACCGGACTGAGCCGGCGCGCCGACCGAGGTGGTGCCGGAAACGTCGCCACCCGAGGTGTAGTTGCCCGCACCCTCGGCGGACGCCTCCTCCTCGGCCTCGGCGGCCTTGCGGATCTGCTTCATGTGGGCCTCGTAACGAGTGTGGGCCTCAGCGTACTGACGCTCCCACTCCTCACGCTGCTTGTCGAAGCCGTCCTGCCACTCCTGGGTCTCCGGGTCGAAGCCCTCGGGGTAGATGTAGTTGCCCTGGTCGTCGTACTCGGCGGCCATGCCGTACTGGGTCGGGTCGAACTCGGTGTCGACCGTGAAGCCCTCGTTGGCCTGCTTGAGCGACAGCGAGATGCGGCGACGGTCGAGGTCGATGTCGATGACCTTGACCATGACGTCGTCGCCGACCTGGACGACCTGCTCCGGGATCTCGACGTGGCGCTCGGCCAGCTCGGAGATGTGGACCAGGCCCTCGATGCCCTCGTCGACGCGGACGAACGCACCGAACGGAACCAGCTTGGTGACCTTGCCCGGCACGATCTGGCCGATCGCGTGGGTGCGGGCGAACTGGCGCCACGGGTCTTCCTGGGTCGCCTTCAGCGACAG
>Ga0070710_10000071_pt1 | contig 46381 bp, 39 predicted proteins | sample LARL52metaG_FD_65454 | JGI IMG/M metagenome (GOLD analysis project Ga0070710, IMG submission 65454) | Corn, switchgrass and miscanthus rhizosphere microbial communities from Kellogg Biological Station, Michigan, USA - LAR L5-2 metaG | ecosystem: Host-associated > Plants > Roots > Rhizosphere ...
TCCACCTCCGGCATCGGCTTCGCCACGGCGGAAGCGCTGCTCAAGGCCGGTGCGGCCGTGGTGGTCACCGGTCGCGGGCAGGAGCGCGTGGCCGAGGCCGTGGCCGAGCTCGGTGGCGACGTGCCCAATGCGGATGTACGCGGTGTCGCGGCCGACATCGCGACCGCCGAGGGCGCGGCTCACCTCGTGGACCAGGTGCCCGACGTGGACGTGCTGGTCAACAACATGGGCATCTACGGCGCGCAGCCGGTGTTCGAGATCGAGGACGCCGAGTGGCAGCGGTTCTTCGACACCAACGTCATGTCCGGCGTGCGGCTCTCGCGGCACTACACGCCGCGCATGGTCGAACGCGGCTGGGGCCGGGTGATCTTCGTGAGCAGCGAGTCGTCCGTGTTCACGCCCACCGAGATGGTCCACTACGGCATGACGAAGACCGCGCAGCTCGCCGTCGCGCGCGGCATGGCCCAGGCCGTGCAGGGCACCGGCGTGACGGTGAACTCGGTGCTGCCCGGCCCGACCCTCACGCCCGGCGTCGAGGAGTTCATCCGCGACCGCGTCGGCGACGGCGGCGAGGCGGAGTTCGTCCGCACCGAACGCCCGACGTTGTTGCTGGGCCGCCTGATCCGCCCGCACGAGGTCGCGAACCTCATCACCTACGTCGCGTCGGACCTGTCGTCCGCGACGACCGGAGCCGCGTTGCGCGTCGACGGCGGCACCGCACCGACGCTGATCCCGTAACGAAGTAAGGAAGATCCACCTTGAACATCGTGAAGCTCAACAACGGCGTCGAGATGCCCCAGCTCGGTTTCGGCGTCTGGCAGGTGCCCGACGCCGAGGCCGCGCCCGCGGTCGCGGAGGCGCTGAAGGCCGGTTACCGCAGCATCGACACCGCGGCCATCTACGGCAACGAAAGCGGCGTCGGCCAGGCCATCGCGAACTCCGACCGCGAAGAGCTGTTCGTCACGACGAAGCTGTGGAACTCCGACCAGGGCTTCGACTCGACGCTGCGCGCGTTCGACGAGTCGTCGCGCAGGCTCGGGCTCGACGTGCTCGACCTGTACCTGATCCACTGGCCGACCCCGGCCCGCGACCGCTACACCGACACCTGGAAGGCGTTCGTGGAGCTGCAGAAGGAGGGCCGCGTCCGCGCGATCGGCGTCTCCAACTTCCAGCCCGCGCACCTGCGGCGCCTGATCGACGAGACCGGCGTCGTGCCCGCGGTCAACCAGATCGAGCTGCACCCGTACCTGCAGCAGGCCGAGTTGCGCGAGTTCCACGCGGAGCACGGCATCCAGACCGAGGCGTGGTCGCCGCTCGGCCAGGGCGGCGAGCTGCTGTCCGACCCGGTGGTCGCGAAGATCGCCCTGGCGCACGGCCGTTCCCCGGCCCAGGTGGTGCTGCGCTGGCACCTGCAGCTCGGCAACGTCGTGATCCCGAAGTCGGTGACGCCGTCGCGGATCCGCGAGAACATCGACGTGTTCGGCTTCGAGCTGGCCGCCGGTGAGATGGCGGCTCTGTCCACTCTGGACCGAGGCGGCCGCATCGGCCCGGACCCGGACGAGTTCAACCAGGCGTAGCCGAGAAGCACGAAGCCCCGGCCCGCTGCACTCGCGGTCCGGGGCTTCGCCGGCAACGGGCTTCGCCTCTAGGCCCGCATGACTGTGGCGATCGGGATCCGCGCCGCCCGGATCGCCGGGATGAGCCCGCCGAGCACACCGGCGACGAGGCCCGCGACCACGCCCGCGACGCCCGCCTCCCACGGGAAGGTGGTGCCCTGCAACGACGGGAAGCGGTGGCCGAACAACGTCAGCGCGACCTGCAACCCCGCCGCGCCCGCGCCGATCGCGAGCGCCGCGGTCAGCAGACCGGTCAGCAACGTCTCGGCGAGCACGATTCCGGCCAGCAGCATCCGGGACATGCCCACCGCGCGGCGCAGGGCGAACTCCTCGACGCGCTCGCCGACCGTGGCGAGCCCGACGTTGAGGATGCCCGCGACGCCGATCAGCAGCACCAGGAACGCCATGCCGAGGAAGATCAGCCGCAGGATCTTCAGCTCGGACTGCATGCGCTCCTTGGAGTTCACCCGCTGGAAGTGCAGCTGGTTCTGGTCGATCCCGGCGCCGACCAGCTTGGCCTTCAGCAGGTGCTGCAGGTCGTCGGAGCCCGGCTGCAGGTAGACCTCCAGCCCGGTGCCCCCGCCGCGGAACCTGTCCAGCTCGCTGGTCTGCGCCGCGGGCATCCACGTGCGCAGCTCGTCGAGACGCAGGTAGACCCTCGGCTGGATGGTGCCGTCCTGCACCACGCCGACGATCTGCGGCGTCACGTGGTGGGTGGCGCCGTCGATCGTCATCTCGCCGGGCACGCGGTACTGCCGCAGGCCCTTGGCGGCCTCCTCGTTCAGCACGATCCGCGGTGCGAGCGACGGGGCGGAGGTGAAGTCGAGCCAGCTGCCGGAGACCGGGCGGAACGGCTTGAACGGCCGGACGTCACCGGTCAGCGCGACCATGCTGACCTCGATCGCCTGGCCGTCCGGCTTCTTCTCCTGCGGCTTCTGCTCCTCGCACACGCCGTTGGAGCTGCAGATGACCTGCGGGCCGGTGTAGTAGTCGCCGCCGCGGTGGATGTACTCGAACGGCATGCCGCCCTCGTTGATCGGCCGCACGCCCGGCTCGCCGATGACCGCCTTCGAGCTGATCATCGCGACCGCGTCGGAGCGGCCCTTCAGCGTGGCCTCGACGATGCCCGGCGCACCCTTCTCGCCGGGGATGTAGCCCGTGATCGTGCCGTCCTTGCCGGACTGGAGCTCGACGTCGGTGAGCATCGCGCGTTCGGCGATCTCCGAGCCCGCCTGCACGGCCACGACCGCGAGGACACCGAGGAACAGCGAGACCATCGACAGGAACGTGCGCAGCTTGCGGGCGCGGATGCCCTGTCCACCGATCACCAGGGCGGACCGCAGCTTGCCGGAGAACATCAGTTGAACCGCCCGTCGCGCAGCTCCAGCACGCGGCCCATCTTGCGCGCGTGGTCGTGGTCGTGCGTGACCAGCACGAGGCCGCAGCCCTGCCTGGTCGTGTTCAGCAGCACCTCGACGACGAGGTTGCCGGTCTCGGTGTCGAGCGCGCCCGTCGGCTCGTCGGCGAGGATCACGCGCGGCTGCCGGACGAGCGCGCGGGCGATCGCGACGCGCTGCTGCTCACCGCCGGAAAGCCTGGCGGGCTTGGACTTCGCGAGGTGCGCGATGCCGACCTGCTCCAGCGCGTCCATCACCTGCTGCCTGCGCTTGCGCCGCGACGACCAGCCCTGGCCGTTCACCAGCGCCATCGCCACGTTCTGCGCGGCGGTGAGGTGCTTGAGCAGGAAGAAGCGCTGGAACACGAACCCGAACTCCGCGCTGCGCAACGCCGCGGCCCTGCGCTCGGGCAGCTTCGTGATGTCGTTGCCGTGCAGGAGGTACTGGCCTTCGTCGGCCCGGTCGAACAGCCCGAGCAACGACAGCAGCGTCGACTTGCCGGAACCGGACCGGCCGAGGATCGCCACGCTCTGTCCAGGATGGACGGTGAGGTCCACACCGGACAGGATGGTGCGCGGTTCCTCCTGACCCTTCAGAACTTTCGTGATGCCGTTGAGCTGCAGCAGCGGCGTCTGCGCGTGGGGGACGGTCATCACGGACCCGTCGGCTTGGACTGGTCGCCGCCCTGCTGCGGCGCCTCCGGCAGGTTCGGGCCCGGCACGGCGAGCTCCTCGTCCCCGGTGAGGCCGGACTTGACCTCGACGACCTTGCCGTCGGTGAGGCCCAGCACCACGTCGGTGGTCCTGCGCGACCCGTCCGGCCCGAGCACGTCGACCCTGCCCCTGCCCTGCTGCCCGGCGACCGCCTCGACCGGAACCACCAGCGCCTGCGCGGACTTGCCGGTGGTGACCTCGATCGACGCGCTCGCGCCGTTGATCATCTGCACGTCCGCGGGCGCGGTGCACACGATGCGCAGTCCGGTCGACGCGCTGGGCTGCTGCGGCTGGTCCGGGGTCTTGGGCTGCTGGGGAACGGGCGGGGTCTTGGTGTCCGGCGTGACCGGCGGCTTCTCCGGGATGGTGCCCTGCGGCAGCGCGGCGATCGTGCCGAGCACCGTGCACGGGAACGGCCCGGGCCCGTTCTTGATCTGCACCGTGACGTCGGTGAGCGCGCCGCTGATCTTGTACGCCTGCGAGCCGTCGACGTCACCGACGATCGCGTAGCCGACGTGCTTGCCCGACGCGATCGGCATTCCCGCCGTCACGGTCGCCTTGTCGTCGACGAGCCGGCCGCCGAACGTGGCACCGGCCGGGATCTCGACGTAGTTCGGCGTCCCGTCCTTCCACACCGTCGCGACCCTGGTCGGCTTGGCCGGCGTGCCGTTCGGCGCCGGGACGTCGAAGAAGCGCACCTGGCCCGCGACCGGCGCGACCAGCCCGAACGTCGGGTTCATCTCGACCTTGCCCGAGATGCTCAGCTTGGTGGTCAGGTCCTGCCTGGCGGGCTTCACCTTGGTCATCGTCGTGCCGCGCGGTGCCAGCTCCGGGTTGGCCTGGTCCGGACCTGACGGACTGCACGCCGCCACGGCGACCGTGATCAGCGCGCATAGCGGCGCGAGAAGAATATTGCGCACGAATGTCCCCCATGTCGTTTTGACCAACCTACCGATAAGGACACCGCATGCGCCGAGGAGGTTGCATCGGACTTTCGGCCGATCCGGCATCGACCTGGTGGTCACGGGTATCCGGGGTGTTGACCGGAAGGAGATGACCTGTGAATGCGCTTGCCGTGGTGACCGGTGCTTCCAGCGGAATTGGTCACGAGCTCGCGAAAGTGCTCGCGGACAACGGCTTCGACCTGGTGGTCGCGGCGGAGGACGAACGGATCGGCGAGACGGCCGCGCAGCTCGCGTCGAGCCGCGGGGGAGTGCGCGTCGACCCGGTGCGCACCGACCTCTCGACGTACGAGGGGGTGGAGGCGCTGGTCGCCGCGGTGCGGGCGGACGGACGCCCGGTGGACGTGCTCGCGGTGAACGCGGGCGTCGGCGTCGGCGGCGACTTCGTGCGCGACACCTCGCTCGCCGACAACCTGGAGATCGTGGACCTGAACGTGCGCTCGTCGGTGCACCTCACGCACCGGCTGCTCACCGACATGGTGGACCGCAAGCAGGGCAGGGTGCTCTTCACCTCGTCCGTCGCCGCGACCGCGCCCGGCCCGTTCCACTCGGTCTACGCGGCCTCCAAGGCGTTCCTGGCGTCGTTCGGGCAGAGCCTGCGCGAAGAGCTGCGGGACACCGGCGTCACCGTGACGACGCTGATGCCGGGGCCGACGGACACGGAGTTCTTCGAGCGCGCGGGCATGCAGGACACCAAGGTCGCGACGGGCGCCAAGGACGACCCGGCGCAGGTGGCCAGGCAGGGCTTCGAGGCGCTGATGAAGGGCGACGACCACGTGGTGGCGGGCTCGCTGAGGAACAAGGTCCAGGCGGTCGCCGGGAAGGTCGCGCCGGACCCGGTGAAGGCGAAGATGACGCGGTCGATGACCGAGCCCGGTTCGGCCGAGTCCTGACGGGTACTCGCGCCCCATGAGCCAACCGAACCCCATCCGGATCCAGAAGAGTCTCTCCGGCGTGGACTGCCCGGTGTCCGAGCGGCAGCTGCCGGACCGGGAGTGCAACGGCCCGAACGCCGTGAGCGAGGAGGTTTCCGAGGCGTGAGCCGTTCCGACGGAAGTGCGCGAATCCGCGGCTACCTCTTCGCGCTCGGCAGCTACGCGGTGCTCGCGGGTGCCGTCTCGGTGGCCGGGCGTCTCAGCGGCGTCCGGCTGCCGGAGCGGTTCTCGCTCGCCGACACCGCGCTCGTGGGCGTGGCGACGCACAAGGCGAGCCGGTTGCTCACCAAGGAGGCGGTGATGCGCCCGTTGCGGGCACCGTTCACCGTCTACGAGGAACCGGCGGGGCACGCGGAGCTCAAGGAGTCCGTCCGGTCGGACGAACCCGCGAAGCACGCGATCGGCGAGCTGCTCACCTGCCCGTTCTGCGCGGGCGTGTGGATCGCGAGCGGGCTCACCGCGGGGCTGGTGTTCGCGCCGCGGCTCACCCGGCTGGTGTCCACGGCGCTCAGCGCGGTGGCGACGTCCGACGCGCTGAACCTCTTGTACGACAGGCTGAAGTCAGCACAGTCATGACACGTGGCGGCCGCGCCGGCTGCCCTCGTAGGCCTGTTCCCGCAGTGCCGCGAGCCAGCTCGGCGCGAGCTCCAGGTCCGGCGGCCGGTTGAGCACCGGGTCGAACGCCACCGGTGCCGCCGTGCGGTCCTCGGGACGCAGCGTCACGGTGGCGACCTGGCGCCACTCGGCGTCCTTTCCGGACACGTGGAGGGTGAACCGCGCCGGTGGTTCGCCACCGTCCGGAACGGCCATGAACCACAGCAGCTCACCGCGGTACCGGTAGGGCGCGAGCGTGCCGAGCCGGGCCTCGTGCCAGTGGCGCACGAACTTCGGCAGCAGCCGCGTCTGCCGGCCGGTGCCGGTGCTCGACAGCAGCAGGTCCCAGTCACCCGACTCGGTGGGCACGCGCAGCGCGAGGCCGAGCACGTCCGGCTTTCCCGGCCCGGTACCGGCGCCCTTGGACAGGCGCACGGTCACGGTGGCCGTCGCGGGGAAAGGTGGGGCGCCGGTCAGCTCCCCGGTCGTCTGGACCCCGCGCGGATGCAGCGCGCGAGCCTGCCTCGCCTTGGCGAACAGGTGGAACACCGTCGTCAGCACATCCGGCGAATACCCAGCGGAAACGCGGGAAAACGCGGTGTTTCAAGGTCTTCCGGCGGGGGACTCTGCCTCCATGAGGCTGCTCAGGGCACCGGTCAGGTCGTCACCGCCGTCCACATCGGACCGCAGTGCGGCGAGGAACGCGATCTCGGCCTGGGCGCGGAACTTCAGCAGCTCCGGGTCCCACTCCCACGCCGGGTGCACGCCGTCGAAACCGCGGTAGTGCAGCTCGTACAGCAGATGCAGGGCGAGGGTGAGGTCCTCGCCGTACGGAGCGGGGTCGGCGTCGGTGAACGGGACCGGCCGTCCGTCCGGATCGCCGCTCAGCGCGGCGACGACGGTCTCGGACAGCGGTCCGCGTGGCGCGGGAAGCTTCACCACGCTCTCATACCCGCTGGTCGACGAGGTCATGCACCAGGGCGAGCTCGCCGCGATCCGCCAGCGCCGGCGTGACGTGCTCCAGGAGCCTGCCGAGCAACGCCGTGGCGGGCACCCGGCACGCGCGCCACGGATCGACTCCGGGGCCGTCCAGGCCGTACCGCGAGGCCGCCCAGACGGCCGCCGCGCACACGTCGTCGCGCACCGGCGGTGGTTCGCCGCCGAGGCACGCCGTGTGGACGAGAGCGCGCGACAGGGCGACCTGCGGCATCGCGTCCTCGACGGTGGCCGCCGCGTCCGCCACCCGGAACTCCACGGTCGGCAGCTTCGGCGACAGGCGGGCGAGCCAGAACGACTGGGCGCGGTCCACGAGAGTGCCGCACGCGACCATGCGCGCGACGTGCGCGTCGTAGTCGTCGGCGTCGAGGAACACCGGTGGCACTCCCGAACCGGGGAAACGCGACTGCTCGACCACGCGCCAGCTCGCGTAGCCGTGATCCGGCGAGTTGGCCGACAGCGCGAGCAAGGTGGGCAGCCACGGCCGCACGTGGTTGAGCACCCGGACACCGGTGTCTCGGTCCGGAACTCCCACGTGGACATGGCATCCGCACGCCTCGTAGTGCTCCACCACGCCCGCGTACGTGTCGAGAACGCGCTGGAACCGGGGACGGTCACGGGACACGATCGGCCGCAGCGACGGTTTCACCGGCGTACCACGGGACATCAGGCTCAGCCCGATGTCCTCAGCCGCCTTGGCGAGCGTCGTGCGGGCCTGCCGGAGCGCGTGCCCGAGATCGGCGACCGACTCGCACGGACCGGTCACGGCCTCCACCTGCGTGCCCGCGAACTCGGCCTGGAACTTCGTCAGACCGGTGTCGCGGACGCCGTGTCGACGAGGAGGAACTCCTCTTCCACGCCAACGGTGTCAGCGCACAGCGGCACGCCGGCCAAGTGCGACTCCCAGTCCGATCATGCCGAGGCCGAGGACGAAGTGCAGCCAGTCGTCCGCGCTGTTGAGCGGCACGAAGTTGGCGTCGCTCATCTTGTCGATCACCAGTCCGTACAGCCACAGCACGAGGTAGATCGCACCGCCGCCGATCAGGAACGCCCGTGCGCCGGCCGCCGTGCGCGAGGCCAGGAAGCCCACGACGCCGAACAGCAGGTGCACGATGTTGTGCAGGATCGACACCATGAAGATCCCGAGCAGCATCGCACCGGACTCGTGACCGGCGAAGGTCATCCGGTCGTAGCCGGTGGTGATGCCTGGGATGAAGCCGAGCACGCCTACCAGCGCGAACACCGCCGCTACGACGAGCGCGGCCTGCTGGACCCGCGTGCGGGTGGTGACGTCGACCATCGAACTCACCTCGAGAGTTTGGTCCTGAACGCGGTCGATCGACGGCTACCCGGCACGAATGGGGGCAAACGCCCGAAAAAGCCGCTGTGAACGTCAGCGGCTCAGCGCCGCCGCGTACGCCGACAGGGCCTCCCGGTCCGGCTGACCCGTCTTCGCGATCAGCGACGCCACGTGCTTTTCCACCGTGCGGGGCGAGATGTGCAGGCGGGTGCCGATGGCCTTGTTGCCCATCCGGTCGGCCAGCAGCACGAACACCTCGAACTCTCGGACGGTCACGCCGTGCCCGCGCAGCTGTTTGGGCACCTGGTCGGTACCGGTGCGGCGTTGCTGCACCGGTGCGCCCGCCTGCCGCAGCAGTCCCCGGCACGCCGACGCGACCGCCGTGATCCCGGCCTGGTGGAAGTGCTCCTCGGCGGCGCGCAGCCACGTCACCGGATCACCCCACGCCCGCGCTTCCGGCGCGACCAGCCGCAGCCCGAGGTGGTGGGCCATCGGGTAGAGGGCCGCCGCCTCCTGCGCGCGGTCGAACGCCTGCCGCGCCTCGGCGTGCCTGCCGTCGCGGCCGAGCAGGACGGCGTGGGCGAGGTCGGCGAACTGGCGGTTCCAGCGCATGCCGGCGGCACTGGACTTCGTCAGCACCTCGTAGTCGGACCAGCCGAAGCGGCCGTCCAGCACGGCCAGCAGCACCCGCAGCCCGTGCGCGCCGGAGAGGTGGAACGTGGTGGGGTTCTGCGACTCCTTCGCCTCCGCCAGGTCGAGCTCCCGCGTCGCCAGCGCGCGGTCCTCTTCGAGCAGGGCGCAGAACGCGCGCGCGAGCCCGTAGCACAGCGGGATCTCCTGGGCGCCGCCCTTCGCGACCGCCTCGAACTCGCTGACGGCGTCGTCGGTCTCCTGCCGGTTGCCGCGGTGCGCGGCGAGCGCCGCCTTCACCATCAGCAGGTAGCGGGTGAGCGCGTGGATCTGCAGCCGCCCGGTGGCCTGCAGGCAGGTGGCGACCTGCCGTTCGGCCTCGGCGTAGGCACCGGTCAGGACGTGCTGCAGGGCCAGGATGGCGTCCACGTTGTACGCCACCGTGATCGCACCCGCCCGGTACGCCTCCTCGTGCGCGCGGTCCAGCGAGGCGGTGCTGCCGGACGCGAGCCACTCGTTGCCCGCCAGGCGGACCAGCGCGTAGATGTGCTGGATCGGCATCTGGTGCGCGTCGGCGAGCGCGCGGGCCCTGCCGAAGCACCGGTTGGCCTCGTCGAGGTCCTGCTCGCGGGCGATGATCCCGAGCAGCTGCCACGCCTCGCACGCGACCGCCGGGAGCTCTGCCCGTGCCGCCGCGTCCGCCGCCTGCCTGGCGAGGCCCGCCGCGGACTCGATCCGGTCGGCGCTCGGGGTGTTGAGCGCCAGGTACGCGGAGTTGACGTCCAGCTGCGCGGTCAGCCGGTCGGGCGCGTCCTGGCCGAGCAGCGCGCGGGCGACGCGCACCTGCTCGACGCCGTCGGTGAACCGCCCTGCCAGGTGGGCGACGCGGGCCAGTCGCGTGTGGAGCTTCGCCCGTCTGGCCGTGTCCAGGCCGCCCAGGTCGGCGATCTCCTGCTCGAACCGGAAGGCGCGTTCGAACTCGCCGGTCTCCGCGAGGGCCGGGAGCAGGGTGTCGAGGACGTCGGCGCGCGCCTCGCCGGTGAGCAGCTGCTGGGCGCGGTCGAGCAACGTGACCGCGGAGTCCGCCGCGCCGTTGCCCAGCGCCCGCCGTCCCGCCTCGGCGAACAGCCCTCCCGCGCGGGCGGGACAGCCGCCGTCGAGCAGGAGCTTCGCCACCAGCGGGCACCAGTCGCCGGCCAGGCCGGGGTGCAGGTCCTCGATCGCGTCGGCCGTGCGCAACGAGAGCTCCGCCCGTTCGTTCGGCGTCAGCTGGGCGAGCAACGCGTCGGCGGTGAGGGGGTGGCGGAACGCGTACCAGTCCGGGGCGGGCTCGTCCGGTGTCACGAGCTGCGCGGCCACCCCGGCGTGCAGGTGGCTGAGCAGCTGGCGGTCGTCGGTGCCGGTCACCCGTTGCACCACCGAGAGCGGGAACCGGTGGCCGAGCACCGCCGCGATGGACAGCACCTCGCGGCCCTGCGGTCCCAGCCGGTCGGTGCGGTGCACGACGCTGCGGGCGAACGCGGCCGGCACCGGGAGCTTGAACTCGCCGAGCACCTGCCAGCCCTGCGCGCCCGCGACCAGCAGGCCGCTGCTCACCATGCCGTGCAGCAGTTCCTCGACGACGAACGGGTTGCCCGCGCTGTCCGTCCACAGGCGACTCGACAGCTCGGCCGGGACCTGCTCGGTCTCCAGGCACGCGGCGGTCATCCGCTCGACCTCGGGCCGGGTCAGCCGGCGCAGCTCCAGCTGGGTGGCCGCGCCGCGCTGGACGATCCGGTGCACCAGCTCCAGCGCGTTGCCCGGTTCGGTGCGGATCGTGGCGAGCAGCAGGACCGGCTGGTCCTCCAGGTTGTCCGCCAGGTACTCGACGACGGCGAGCGTCTCGGCGTCGGCGTCGTGCAGGTCCTCCAGGACCAGCAGGCACGGAGTCCGGCGCGCGACGCTGGCGAGCAGCCGCAGCACCGCCTCCGCCAGCACCACGACGGACTCCGTCGTGGACTGGTGGTCGTGCCACTCCGGGATCAGCGTGCCCAGCACGGGTTTGTACGGGCCGAGGGCCGAGTCGTCCGGCGGGTCGCCGCGGAACAGGGCGAGCAGCGCCTCGGCGATCGGCCGGAACGGCACCATCGGCCCGATCGTCGTGCCGTGGCCCTTCAGGACCCGGATGCCCTCGTCGTACGCCCTGCCCGCCGCGTACCTCGCCAGCCGGGACTTGCCGATGCCGGCCTCCCCGGTCAGGAAGATCGCGCCACCGCGGCCCTGGCGGGTGTGCCCGAGTGCCCCCGTGAGGGCCGTGACCTCTCGGTCGCGGCCGACCACGTGGGGCGCTCGGGTCTGCATGGCAGGACCTTAACGGCCGGGCACGGCCGGTCGGATCGGCTGCTCAGGCGTATTCACCGTCGGAAGTCCGAGTGATTCCAGCCGATCGGGAAAGATCTTTCCACGATCGACGAGGGCCGAACCTCAGACCACGCTGACGGTCGTTTCCGACATCGCCGGCGTGATGGCGACGATGGCACCCACCGCGAGGGTCAGCCCCGCCAGCGCGCGGGCTCTCGCACCGGCCCGCGACCGCGGGGTGAGCTCCATCTCCCCGATCACGTCCTCGACCTGCTCGGGCAGGGCAGCCGGGCGGTGCAGGGACTCGTTCATCAGAAGCACTCCTCAGGTGTTCGGTGTGGGGTCGAGCAGCAGGACCGATGGCACCGGGAACCCCCGGCGCAGCAGACCGTGGCCGATGCCGGCCAGACCCGTGAGCAGGCCGGGTGACGGGACGCCGCCCGGCGTGGCGCAGCGGGCGCCGTGTTCGTCGAGTGCTCCCAGCAGCTGTGCCGTGCGACGGCTCGCGGCCGCGGGGTGCCGCGCCGACAGCGCTTCGACGACGCCCAGTTCGCCGTGGCACAGACTCATGTCCCGCAACGGTTCCCGGTCGGCCAGAACCTGGCTCAGCCGGTCGTCGGCACGGGCCAGGACCGCGCCGGCCAGACCGGAGCACCAGCCGGTGTCGGTCGGGTCGAGCGCGTCGTTCTCCAGGAACGCCATTCCTGCCACATCTGATGACTCGTCACGAACCGTTGCCGCGTAACGCCGCAGAGCCCATCCGATTCCCGCATGGCCGCGGGCGAACCCATTAGCCGAACAAATCGCACCACGTAGGGCGGTCGCGTAGTGGTCGGCGAGGACAAGAGATTCAGGTGTGCGCACGGCGAGCATGGCGGCGAGCGACCCGGCGACGCCGTCCACGACGTTGAACGACGTGTCCTCCAACGGCATCAACGACACCGCCGCCGACAGCAGACCGGGGTCCAGGCCGAGCAACGGCGTCAGGCGCGCCAGGCCGTAGCAGATGCCGCCCAGGCCGTGGATCCCGCCGCCGGCCGCCGAGACCAGCTCGGGTGACTCGGCGAACGCCGCCAGCAGCGACGGCAGCGGGCGGACGGCGTCCCGCGCGAAGTCGACGTACCGGGCGGCACCGGTCAGCGCGCCCAGCTCGGCGAGGAACAGCGCCACGCCCGTGTAGCCGTTGGACAGACCGGCGCCGAGAGGCTGCACCGCCCAGTGCCGGTCGTCGACGAGCTCCAGGCCCAGCCAGTTCACCCGGTCCCGGCCGGTCACGGCGTGCGCGAGGATCTGGTCCGCGATCCCGCACGCCGCCACCAGCAGCCGGGCCGGATCCGGGTCCACCGCGGCGACGTGACCGGGCAGCGGCGCGCCGGAGCGGTGCGAGACGGGCCGCGGCCGGGACGCCAGCGCCGCCGCGATCACCCACTGCTGGTCGTGCCGGTCGACCTCGCTCATCGCCGCGATCTTGCGTTCGACCGCGTGCAGCCCGGGCTCCGGCAGCATCCCCGGCAGCCGGAGCCCGGACGTCGTCCACAGGTCGCACGACCCCGGCCGGCAGGTGAACAGCGGCACGTCACCGCGCCACAGGTCGGCGATTTCGAACGGCACCAGCCGGTCGAGCAACGGGTCGTCGGCGACCAGCACCCCGAACGCCAGGTCGCGGTCCATCGCGTCGGCGAGCACCGACGGGTGCGTCGACTCGTCCAACAACAACGCGTACTGACGCGTCGCACGTGCCACGAACCGTACCTCGTCGTCGGCGCACGCACGGACCAAGCGCAGCAGCTCGTCCCGATACGCCACGATCGCGTCGTAGCCCGCGCGGAACCCGGCCAGCAGGGAGTCCTGGTAGTCGGCGGGCTCGGCCGGCTCGGTGCCCAGCAACGGCCGGTTGAACGCGCCCGACGACTCACGCGGCCGTCTGACCAGCCGCATCCGGTCCGTTCCGGCGTCGGCCCAGTCGACGACGTCCAACGGCGACAGCACGCCCTGGTCGCCGCCGACCCCGGACACGTCCACGATGCCGTTGTCGCCCAACAGCACGTGGGGGAGCAGGGCGGTGCGATGCACGGACCGCGCCAGCGCGAGCGCCGCCGGGTCGTCCGACGAGGCGGGCGTCGGGTGGAACAGCGTCTCCACGTCCACCAGCACCGGCTGGTCCCCGGCCGCGATCAGGTTCTCGTAGTGCATGTCCGTGCCGTCGACCGCGTAGAGCAGCGCCAGCAACGCCCCGAGCCGCCGGTAGAACTCGGCCACGCCGGCCACGCCCGCACACGGTTCCTGGCGCACGAACTCCAGCCACCCGTACCCGTCCCGCACCACCAGCCGCGGCGCCCGGAAGCTGATTCCGGTCCGCGTGGAAAGCCAGCCCAGCTGGGCGACGAAGTGCACGTGCAACCCGACCGGCCGGGGCCGGTACACCAGCCGCGCGCCCGAGGAGAAGGTCAGCACCGCGACCGTGCGCCCCTGCTGGTGCGGATCCCCGCGGCCGGTCTCGATGGAGGTCAGCGCGCCGGGATCCAGCCCGCCGAAGATCGTCCGCACGATCTCGGCGCGGTCGCGGGTGAACCGCGACGACAGCTCGTGGTGCGCCGAAACGGCCTGCTCACAGGCCTGGGCGAGCAGCCGGGCCAGCACCGGGTAGCGCGCGAACAACGCCTCCAGGTCGAGTGTCCGCGTGAAGTTCGCGAACCGCTCGGCCCCGGTGTCACCGGCCAGCGCGCCGCGCGCGTTGTGCAGCTCCAGCACCAGCGTTCGCGCGGCGATGGCGACCAGCCGCCGGCCGAGCTGCTCGGCGAACGCGGCGTCGAACGGCGGCGCGACCTCCAGGCGGGCGGCGTCGATCAGCGGACGCAGGGCGTGGGCGAACGCCGCCGTCCAGCTCTCACCGGTGGTGGTCTCGGCCGCGGAGGTCACGCCGGACAACCTCGCACGCGCGCCTCCGCGAGTACATGGGGGCGAGGCCCCCAGATTTGCGCCGAACGTGAATATGGGGGATCGCCCCCCATGTTCCGCCGCTCCCGTGGCCCGAGACTCCTCAGCAGAGGAGGGAACGAGCATGAAGGAGTTCGGGGAACTACCGCGCACGGCCTTGGTGCCGTCGCTGCCCCATCTGCCTGAGGTTCGGGGCATGAGGAAGGCCGGGCGGCTCTGGCTGCCTGGGGTTCGGCTTGTGGTCTCGCCGCGTCACCTGGCCGGGATCCGGGCGCGGAAGGAGGCCGCGGCATGAGGGAGTTCGGCGAGCTGCTGCGCCGGCACCGCATCCGCGTCGGCCTCACCCAGCAACAACTGGCCGACTTCGCGATGGTGAGCGTGCGCGCCATCCGCGACCTGGAGTGCGGCCGGACGAGGTCACCGCGCGCCGAGACGGTGCGGCTGCTCGCGGACGGGCTGCGGCTGGACGACGACAGCCGCGCGAACCTGCTTCAGGCCGGGGGACGGCCGGCCGGGCCGGTGTCGGTGCCGCCGCCCGCCCCGTCGTCGGCGATCGTGGGCCGGGAGAACGAGGCCGCGGCGCTCGTCGACCTGTTCGCCGACGGGCGGCGGCTGGTCACGGTCACCGGGGTCAGCGGGGTGGGCAAGACGCGGCTCGCGCTGGAGGTGGCGGGGGAGCTGCACTTCCGGCTCGGCTGGTCGGTGGCGTGGCTGCCGTCCTCGCGCACGCCGGCGGTGGACGACAACCAGGACACCGTTCTCGTCACCGACCACAGTCCCGACGCGCGGTTGCTGCAGGCGCATCCGAGGCTGCGGATCATCGTCACCTCGCTGGCTCCGACCGGGGTACCCGGCGAGCACGTGTTCCCGTTGGCGCCGTTGGACGACGACGCCGCGATGCGGTTGCTCGTGACGCACGTGCGCCGGGTGCGGCCGGGGTTCCGGCAGGAGGCCGCGAACCAGGCGGCGCTGATGGGGCTGGTGCGGGAGCTCGACGGGCTGCCGTCGGCGCTGGAGTTCGCGGCCGGGTGGTTCATGGTCTACTCGCCGCAGCACCTGCTGGAACGGCTGCGGACCAACCCACTCGACCCGACGTCGGCGCACCTGCGCGACTCGCTGCGGCTGTCACTGTCCACGTTGGACGCTGACGAGCGCGAGGCGTTGGTGCGCATGGCCGATCGGGGTTACGTCGACAACGAACACATCGCGCGCGCGTTGAGCGTGCGCGGACTGATCCGCCGCGCCGGACCCCGATACGAGGTGCTCAACCTCGTGCGTGCGGCGGTGCTGGAACCGGTGTCAGGGCCACCCCTGACTGGGGGTGTGGCCCTGACCTGGCCCTGCTAGCCACCCGTTCGGGTGATCGATGAAGGGAACCTTCCTACACCTCAGGTGTAGGAAGGTTCCCTTCATCGTCAAAACTGGGCGGTCAGGCAGGCGAGGCGGTCACCGGCGGTGCCCGCCTTGCCGTGCTCGGTGCTGGTGTGCGTGGCGTGGACGACCACGGCGTTCGCCTCGCCCTTGCGGAACTCCCACTTCACCGTGGCGGTGCCGGTCGCGGCACCGGTCGCGTCGGTGGTGAAGTCGAGCCAGATCTCGTTCTGCGCGTTGGCGTACTTGGGGTCGACGCTCGGCGTGACCGGGTCCTTCTCGTTCTGGTAGTGCGGGCCCGAGTCGGCGGGCTTGGCACCGCACGGCTTGGTGTGCACGTGCGAGCCGTACTTCGTGTTCGGCAGCAGGCCGGACACCTTCAGCTCGACTGTCGTCTGTCCATCCGCGACGGACGAACCGGCGGACAGCTTGGCGCCCACCGGAATCCGCTGCACGTCGTAGGTGATGCCCTTCGGCTGGTCACCGGACGCGGCGGGCGCGGCCAGCGCGGTCTCGGCCACCGGCCTGACCGCGGGGGACGGGGTCTCGCTCGAACAGGCGGCGGTGAGCAGCACGGCACCCACGAGGGCGGCCACGGTCGTGCGCATGATTCTCCTTGGGTCAACTGCGTTCCTGGTTCCCACCCCCTGCACGTCCGTCGCCGGGTGACTGGTTCAGATCAATTGAGACGAGGTCGCCGAACGCCTGCCGGTACGCGGCGCAGAGGTGGTAGCCGCTGTGAGTCTCCACTTCGTCCGGTGAGCCGTCCGTCTCACCGGCCCGGCGGTCCACGGAGTTGGGCGTCCAGCCGTGCACCGGGAAACCGAGGTAGTCGGTGCGCCGCCACAGGTTGATCCAGTTGCGCCCGAGCAGCGCCGAGAGCCCGCCGCCCGGCGTCGCGCCGGGCTGCCGCTGCCACGGGTCGAGCGTGAACATCGCGCCCGCGCGCACGTCGGGCGTGCCGAGCACGGCCGGGCCGAGCAGTTCCGGGAAGATCCGCCCGAAGTACGGCCGCAGCTGCACGCCGTAGGTCAGCAGCTGCACCCGGCGCAGGTACCCCTCCGGCAACGCGTACAGCGCCGCCACGGCCAGCACGGCGCCGAGGCTGTGCGCTGACAGCACCACCCGGTGGTCCTCCGACTCGTCCAGGAACTCGCGGGTGCGGTCGGCGATCTCCGGCACCGCGCGTTCCGCGTAGCACGGTGGCGCGAACGGGTGCGCGGTGCGCGGCAGGAAGCACATCAGGTCCCACACCAGCCCGAGCGGACGGCGGTTCGTGAGCATTCCGGCGCCGACGAACGACCCGATCACCGCGACCCCGGCGAGCCCGGTGACCCAGTCTCCCTCGCCCAGCACCCACGTCACGCCCCACCAGCGGCTCCACGACGGCTCGGCGAACGTGAGGTAGCAGGTGAGGGTCAGTGCCAGAACGCTCAGAGTCGACAGCACGCCGACGAAGTCCTCGGCGCGATGCGTCACCGCGGCCACGTGCCGCACCCGCATCACGAGCACCTCGGCGGCGTCGTCCAGCGCGGCGGGTTTCGCCAGGCGCGACAACAACATCACGGCCTGCGCGACCACCAGCAGCGCCAGCGGCACCAGCGCCGTCGCGAACGCCGCGCTGAACCACGAGTAGCACGACGGCGCGCGCAGCCCGGTCCCGATCCAGCCGCGGAACGTCAGCACCAGCACCGTCGACAGCGTCACCGACGAGGTCAGCGACAAGCCCAGCAGCACACCGGGCGCGGCGCCGCGCCAGGCCTGCCACTCGTCACCGGGACGCGGCCGGGCGCGCCACCCGAGCAGCCCGCCGAAGACCGCGGCACCGATCCACGTGAGCGGAAACCAGTGCGTGGCCACCATGAACGCCACGAACAGCACCAGCAGGAGCAAAGGCCCCTTGGCGTCGTTGCGCCGCCACGACCACGCCGCCAGCACCGACCCGAGCAGCGTCACGGTGACCATCGGCGGTCCCCACGACGTCAGCCACAGCGGCCCGTCGAACGACGGCTCGATCCCGTACAGCGCGAACCCGTGGGCGACCAGCACGAGCATCGACGAGATCATCAGCAGCCACGACCACAGGCCGCCCTTCTCGGTCGACGGCACGTCCGGGCAGTCCGTCGTGGTCACCACGACCCGGCCCGTCACGACCGCCAGCAGACCGCCCGCGAGCACCGTGAGCACCACGAAGAACATGTGCTGCAACTGCTGGGTGCTCGTCACCAGCACCACCACGCAACACCCCGCCGCGAGGTGCAGCCGGGTCAGCCGGCGGATCCGCGGGCTGCCCTCCCACATCGACCGCCGGCTGAGCAGCACGCCCTCCCGCGGCAGCGGGGCGCGGCGGATCGTCGTCATCTCGTACCTGCAGCGCGACAACGAGGTCAGCGCCATCAGCCCGAGCAACAGCAGCACCGGCACCGCGGACGCGGCGAGCACCCGCACGTGCCGCTGGGGATCGCCGAGCAGGTCCAGGAAGTCCGGCAGCCGCTTGCACACCGCGCCCGGCAACGAGCACTGGATCGCGTAGAGGTCGATCGACACCTCGCACACCGCGAGCACCAGCAGCACGGTGAGCCCGAGCCCGAACAACCGCGTGCCGGCCGCGCCGCGCCCGGCGTTCCACCACACCATCCGCTTCGCCGCCGGGGTCGAGTCGCCGGGGAGCTTGCGCGACCAGTAGGCGACGTTCGCGAGCCCGAACGGCAGCAGCAACGCCCATCCGATGCGCCCCAGCACGTTCGCGAGCACCGACGGCACGCCGCTGCCCGGCACACCGGGGCTGCTGCGGGCCATGCCGCCCCACGAGTAGGCCTCGCGCCGCACGTCCGGCGGCACCTGCCCGGGGTGGTCCGGCGGCAGCTCGGCGAGCTTGTCCGGTTTCGGCCGCCAGAAGCTGCCGAACCGGTCGCCCCGGAACTGTTCCGCGGCGGGCTCAGGGAGCGCCAGCATCGCGTACGGGGGCGTGTTGTTGACCCCGTGGATGCGCAGTTCCAAGGCCTTCTCGCTCATCGCGGCCTCCCTTTACTCCAGTTGTCGTCCCGGAAACTGCTCCGGTTAGCGGCCGAACGGGTGAAAAGGGTGTATCCAGCCGCCCTGGAAAGCCTCTACTGGGCAAGGAGGCCCCACCATGACCACAACCGCTCACCCGAACGCCGCGAACTCCGTCGGACTCGCCGAGTTCCTCGCCACGGCCGGCACGCTCACCCTGGCGCAGCGCAAGCTCCTCGTCGACCAGGCGCTGGTCCTGCTGGAGCAGAACTACGCGCACCTGCCGCTCAAAGTCGCCATGCACGCGGTGAACCCCGTGCAGAGACTCAGGGTGCTGAGAGCGAGACTCGAACGGCAGACCGACGCCACGGCCGAGCCCGAGTGGCAGTTCCACCGCGAGCTGTCGGGCACCTTCCTGTCGGTGCGCGACCTGCACACGAACTACCTGCTGCCCGCCCCGTTCGCCGGCAAGATCGCCTTCCTGCCGTTCCAGCTGGAGCGCTGCTTCGCCGCCGACGGCACCGAGCAGTACCTCGTCTCGCGCACGGTCGCGGACTTCGCGGGACTCGCCGTCGGCGCCGAGGTCACGCACTGGAACGGCGTGCCGATCGCCCGCGCCGTCGCGGTGAACGGCGCGAACTTCGCGGGCAGCAACACCGCCGCGAACCTCGCCCGCGGCCTGGAGTCGCTCACGTTGCGCCCCTTGGTGATCCAGCTCCCGCCGGACGAGGACTGGGTCGTCGTCACCTGCCGCGGCGCGGACGGCTCACCGGCGGAGGTCCGCGTCGCCTGGCAGGTGACCGACAACCTGCCGCCGATGACGGACGTCGACGCGCTGTCGCCGGCCGCCGCCGCGCAGGGTGTCGACCTGGACTCCGACGAGAAGTCGCGCGCCAAGAAGTTGTTGCACGCGCCCGAGGTCGTCGCCGCCGAGGCCACCGGTGAGGCGGTCGCGATGAGCGTGACCGACGTGCCGACGACGATGCCCGGCGTGTTCCGGGCGCGTCCGGTCGTCACGCCGTCCGGCACGTTCGGGCACCTGCGGATCTTCTCGTTCAGCGTCGACGACCCGGAGGCGTTCCTCAAGGAGTTCGTGCGGCTGGCGGCTTTGCTGCCGCAGAACGGGCTCATCGTCGACGTGCGCGACAACGGCGGCGGCCACATCTTCGCCTCGGAGTTCCTGCTGCAGACGATGACCCCGCGCCACATCGACCCGGAACCCGTGCAGTTCCTGAGCACGCCGCTGAACCTGCGGATCTGCCGCCGCCACGCGGACAACTCGACCGGGCAGATCGACCTCGGCCCGTGGTTCCCGTCGCTGGACAACTCGATCGAGACCGGTCAGGTGTTCTCCTGTGCGCACACCATCACGCCGGTCGACGGCGCGAACGCCGTGGGCCAGACCTACCACGGCCCGGTCCTGCTGATCACCGACGCGCGCGTCTACTCCGCCACCGACATCTTCGCCGCGGGCTGGGCCGACCACGAGCTGGGCCCGATCCTCGGTGTGGACGACAACACCGGTGCCGGCGGCGCGAACGTGTGGACGCACGGGCTGCTCATGCAGCTGCTGCAGATCCCGGCACCGGGCGACGCCGAGTCGCCGTACCAGCCGTTGCCCAACAGGGCGAACATGCGCGTGTCGATCCGCCGCACGCTGCGCGTCGGCAAGCTTTCCGGTACGCCCGTGGAAGATCTGGGCGTGCAGCCGACGCACCTGCACCAGCTGACGCGCGCGGATCTGTTGGAGGGCAACGTGGACCTGCTCGCCCGCGCGGGCGAGCTGCTCGCGGCGCTGCCGGTGCGGCGCCTCGGCGTGGCGGTCGCCGGGACGACCGTCTCACTGGACACCGTGAACCTCGACCGGGTGGACATCTACGTCGACGGCCGCCCTGCCACCTCCCTGGACGTGACCGACGGCGCGCACACCGCGACGTTGAGCGCCACCGGCGGCGAGGTGCGCGTCGAGGGGTTCGCGGACGGACAGCTGGTGGCCGCGCGCAAGGTCGCCAGTTGAAAGGGCGGGCGCTTCCGGTGACTTCACGACCGGAAGCGCCCGCTTGTTCTCCCGCTACTTCTTCGTGAAGGTGAAGGCGCGGTCCTCGGCCAGCTGCGCGAGCTGCTTCTCGGTGCCCGGCGTCCAGCTCTGGACCCAGACGACCTCACCGTTCGGGCGCCAGTTCCGCGCCGACACGATGCCCCACTGGTCGAGCTTCTCGAGCACGGTCACGCCACCGCGGTGGTCGTCGACGATGGCGGTGCACGTGGTGGTCTCGCAGTACTCCTTGGGCGACGCCTTGAGGAAGCCCGGTGCGTTGACCTGCGTGAACGTGTTGACCTTCTGGCCGTTGTAGGTGAAGGTCACCGAGTTGCCCATGTACTGCATGTCGTCGAAGACGCCCTCGGCCTCGCCGCCCCAGTTGCCGGTCGCGACGTTCTGCGCGCCGCGGAAGGCCCGCGGGAAGGCCTTCTTCTGGTGCGCGGAGAACTCGTCGGCCTGCTTCTGCAGCTCCGCCTTGGTCTTGTGGACCGGCTGGACGTCCTTCGGCGGCCACGTGAAGTCCGTGGATGCCGATGCCGAACTCGCGAATCCGAGGAGTGCGAGGCCCGCAAGGGCAGCCGTCATCACGTTGCGCATGCGCATTGAATCCCCCTGGTGAGTATTAACCTCTCAACCCCAGAGACGCCCCAAGATCACCGGAGGTTGCACGCGAGTTCTCCTAAAGCCAGCCGCGCCGCATCGCCTGCACTCCGGCCTGGAACCGGGTCTGCGCGCCGCACCGGTCCATCAGCTGCCGCACCCGTCGTTGCACGGTCCGCGGCGCCAGCCCGAGCTGCCGTGCGATCGACTCGTCGGTCAGCCCGGCCGCGAGCAGCCCCAGCAGGTTCGGGTCCACATCGGCCGCCGCCGCGTAGATCCCACCCGGACTGAACGGGATTCCCTTGTCCCAGTACAGCTCGAACGTCGAGCGCAGCACGTCCAGCAACGCCGACGGGCGGATCAGCAGCACCTTGTCGACCACGTCGCCGTTCGCCACCGGCAGCACCGCCGCGTGCGTGTCGATCACCGCGAGCTTGAACGGCAGCGTCGGCGTGACGCGGGCCCGTTCACCCGCCGCGACCAGTTCGATGATCTCGGTGACGCGGCCGGGAAGGTCCACAGCGGACCGGTCGTAGACGACTCGCCACCGCACGTCCCGTTCGCGGGTCTCGTCCTCCAGCGCGACGTGCTCGCCCAGCGGCGTCACGTACGGCGGCTGGTCGAGCACGCAGACCTCGTTCCGGGCGCCGCGCAGCAGCGCGTGCCACAGCTCGCGCACCGCGCCGACGCCGGAGATGACCTCGACGACCGCGCTGTCGGCGAGCTCCTCCTCGCGGTTGCGCAGGTAGAGCTCCATCAGCGGGCCGACGTCCGCGCGGGCCCTGCGGTGCGCCTCCTCGCGGGCCGCGATCAGCGCCTCGACGGCGAGGTCGGGCGCGACCGCCTGCCACACGTCGCCGGGCAGGTGCCGGACCAGGCCGAGCTCCCGCATCCGGTCGAGCAGCTCTGGTGCGACGCCGATCTCGGCGGTGGTGCGGCTGCCGCCCGTGACCAGCAGCTCGTAGACGGCGGTCTGCTCCGGCGAGACGCCCAGGTGTCCGAACACGACCACATTGTGCGCCATTCGGCGCAGTGCTCCTGTCGTGAACACGTCAGTGTCGCCATTCGGACTCCGCCAGACCTGTTTTCGCAGGTTCGGCGCGATTTACGGTCCTCGTCAGCTCCGCAGCCGGTTCAGAACCCTGACGCCCTCCACGGCAATGCGGTGGCCCTGTGTGGAAGGACCCTGTCTCGTGAACGGATTGCGACGCACGAGCCTGTGCGCCGCGGCTGTCTCCGCCGCCGTGCTCAGCGTTGTCTCACCGGTGAACGCTGCTCCTTCACAGATCCAGTCCCAACCGGACTCGACTCACGTGAACCGCCCCTTCGAACGGCTGATCGTCGGCTACAAGCCGGGCACCGCCGAAGCCTCGTCCGACTCCGCTGCCTCGGACGACGTGAAGAGCAAGGGCAAGTCGCTGCACCGCCGCATGGCGAGCGGCGCGGTCGTCGTCGACCTCGGCTCGAAGACCTCGAACGCCGAGCAGGCCGTCAAGGACTTCAAGGCCGACCCCGACGTCGCCTACGTCGAGCCGGACCTGCTGATGCAGCCGTTCGCCGACCCGAACGACACCGAGTACTCCCGGCAGTGGGACCTCTACGAGGCCACCGCGGGCATGAACGTGCCCGGCGCGTGGACCAGCTCCACCGGTGCCGGCGTGACCGTCGCCGTGATCGACACCGGCTACGTCGCGCACAGCGACCTGGCGAGCAAGATCGTGCCCGGCTACGACTTCGTCTCCGACGCCTCCCGCGCCCGTGACGGCGACGGCCGCGACTCCGACCCGTCGGACAACGGCGACTGGATGAAGGCCGGTGACTGCGGCACCGACGCCTCCGGCAACCCGTCCCCGCCGTCGGACCAGAACTCGTCCTGGCACGGCACCCACGTGGCCGGCACCATCGCCGCGGCCACGAACAACGGCAAGGGCATCGCCGGCATCGCCTACGACGCCAAGATCCAGCCCGTCCGCGTGCTGGCGCAGTGCGGCGGCTCGACCTCGGACATCGCCGACGCCATCACCTGGGCGTCCGGCGGCACGGTGGCGGGCGTCCCCGCGAACCCGACCCCGGCCAAGGTCATCAACATGTCGCTGGGCGGCCAGTCGTCCTGCTCGACGACGTACCAGAACGCCATCAACGGCGCCATCAACCGCGGCACCACCGTCGTGGTCGCGGCCGGCAACTCGAACGCCAACGTCGCCAACTTCACCCCGGCCAACTGCTCCGGCGTCATCGCCGTCGCGGCGCTGGGCCGTGAAGGCAACAAGGCGTTCTACTCGAACTACGGCGCCCGCATCGACATCGCGGCCCCCGGCGGCGAGACCCGCCGCGGCACCGACACCCCCGGCACCATCACCACGCCGCAGAACGGCATCTGGTCGACCCTGAACGACGGAGCCACCACCCCCGGTGCCGAGACCTACAAGCCGTACCAGGGCACCTCGATGGCGGCCCCGCACATCGCGGGCCTCGCGGCGCTGCTCGTGGCGAAGAAGCCGTCCCTGACCCCGGCCCAGGTCAAGGACCTGATCAAGAACAACGCCCGTCCCATCCCCGGCACCTGCTCCGGCGGCTGCGGCGCGGGCCTGGCCGACGCCACCAAGGCCGTGAACGCGATCGACACCGCTCCGCCGCCCTCGGGCGCCCTGGAGAACACGGCCGACGTCGCCATCCCGGACAAGGGCGCCGCGGTGACCTCGTCCATCGTCTCCACCCTGGCGGGCAACGCCTCGTCGGCGGTGAAGGTCGGCGTGAACATCGTCCACACCTACCGCGGTGACCTGGTGATCGACCTGGTCGCGCCGGACGGCACCGCCTACCGGCTGAAGAACTCGTCCTCTTCGGACAGTGCCGCCAACGTGGTGGCGACCTACTCGGTCGACGCCTCGTCCGAGGTCGCGGCGGGCACGTGGAAGCTGCGGGTCCAGGACGTGTACTCCGGTGACACCGGGTACATCGACTCCTGGAACCTGACCCTGCGATAGCTCCGCGGGTTCGCCGAGGGGCGGCGCCTTCCATCCTGCCCTGGATCATTTCGGGGAAAGGCGCCGCCCTTTCACATGCTCACGAGCTTGCGGTTGCGCTGCACGATCCGTTCCAGATATCCGGCCACCGCACGGATCGGCGGCAACCCGAGCATCTGCCGCTGCGCACCGCGCACGCCGTGCCTGATGGTCCGATCTTCGAGTGCTTCCCGGCAGGCGGACGTGACCGCGTCGGGGTAGAAGTCGGGTACGCGTACGCCGAGTCGGAGCTCGCTGACCCGGTGCGCGTTGTGCATCTGGTCGTGCAACACCGGGAGCACCGCGCTGGGGATGCCCGCCCGCATGGCCTCGCGAACCGAGTTGTACCCGCCGTGCGACACGAGCAAATCCGCCGCCTGCAACAACAACGCCTGCGGCAACGACTCGACGAGGTGCACGTTGGGTGCCTGCGCCTCCACCGGCAGCCCGCCCGTCAGCACCACCGCCTCGCAGTCCACCGTGGACAGACCGGCTACCAGGGTTTCCAGGTGCGCCAAGGGGGAGTGGCGCAGGGCCTGGTCGGGGATCGCGTCGAAGTCGAAGAGGTGAAGTGCGGACTCGCTCGCGAACACCCCGCCCGACGTGCTGGTCGACGCGACCACGAGCGGCCGGGACGGGTCGAGGTCGGCCACCCACTGCGGCAGCCGCTCCCCGGGACTGCGGTGCGGCGGCTGCTGGTAGGCGAACGCGGCCGGCATCGGCTGGCGGGCGAACGAGCAGGCCGGCGGGACCGCGTCCAACCGGCCGTACCGGTGCGCCGAGTCGAGGGACTCGTGCAGCGGCAGGCGGAGTTCCGCGCGGCGTTCGTTCAGCGCGTTCAGCAACGTCAACCGGTCCATGTACTGGCCGACCCCGGACGGCGCGGACACGTGCGGCACACCCAGGCGTTCGGCCACCAGCAAGCCCGCGAACTCGATCCCGTCGCGCAGCACCAGCTGCGGCCGGAAGTCGGCGGCCGCGGGCAGCAGCGCCTGGACCGCGGCCCGGATGTGCGGTCCCGCGGCGAACTCGACGATCATCTCGTCGGCGAACGGGTCGTAGTCCGGCGGCAGCGCGAGCACCTCGCCCTGCAACAGCTCCGCCAGCTGGTCGCACACCTCCGGCAGCGCGGCAACGGTCCGCACCGGCTCGTCCGCGAAACCCCGCAGCACCGACGCGGGACCCGCCACCAGCACCTCGTGCCCCAGTTCGGTGAGCATCGCCACCAGGGGGAGCACGGTTCGCGCGTGCGCGGCCGAGAACGCGACTGTGCACAACACGCGCACGGCAGACCTCCCCTGCGGCCCTAGGGTTGCCATCCCCACCGTAGGCAGCGCCAAGGAGCTGGGGCGATTGGGAAGTTCCATTCACGGGTAACGTCGCGGACATGGGCACACTGGTGACGTTCCACGCGCATCCCGACGACGAGTGCATCGTCACGGGCGGCGTGATGCGCAAGGCGTTCGAGGAGGGCCACCGGGTCGTGCTCGTCGTCGCGACCCGCGGCGAGGCCGGCGAGATCCCGGACTTCCTGGAGCCCGGCGAGGAACTGTGGCAACGACGCGTGGTGGAGACGCACGCGGCCGCCGACCTGCTGGGCGTGGCGCGGGTGGAGTTCCTGGGCTACCACGACTCCGGGATGATGGGCGACGAGCTGAACTCGCGGCCGGGCTCGTTCTGGACCGCGGACGTCGAGGAGGCGGCCCAGAAACTCGCCGCGATCCTGCTCGAGGAGGACGCCTCCGCCCTGACCATCTACGACCGCTTCGGCGGCTACGGCCACCCCGACCACATCCAGGTGCACCGGGTCGGCAAGCGTGCCGCGGAGATCGCCCGGACTCCGGCGGTGTACCAGGCGAAAGTGCGCGAGACCCGCCTGCGGGAAGCGATGCGGCGGGCAGGCGAGGAGCCGTCGCCGCTGGGCGACGAGGCCGTGCCGGACTCGGAGATCAACGTCAGCGTCGACGTCACGAAGTACCTGGACGTGAAGCGGGCGGCGATGCGCGCGCACGCCTCGCAGATCCCGGAGCGGTCGTTCTTCCTGAAGCTGGACGACGAGACCTTCGCCCACGCCTTCGACACCGAGTGCTTCATCCGGCCCGGCCGCGGTCCGTCGTCCACTTTGGACATCTAGCGAGACGGGGGCCGTCTCGGTGAGACCGCCCCCGTTTCCCGCTCAGCTGGTTCAGGCGCTGCGGCGGCGGCGCAGGAACAGCAGGGTGCCGGCACCGGCGCCCACGAGACCCAGACCCGACAGCAGCAGCGCGATCGGGGCGGCACCGGTCGCCGCGAGCGGCGGCTCCGGGGTGCTGCCACCGGGGGCCGGCGGCGTGACGGAGGACGAGGGCGCCTCCGACGTCGTCGTGGTGGTAGTCGTGGTCGTGGTGGTGGTCGTCGACGATGACGACGGCGGTGCCTTCTCGACACAGGCCTTGATCGTGTGCGTCTTGTCGTACGCGCCCTGGCCGTCGGTCGGCGTCACCACGATGTGGAAGGTGTGGTCGACGCTGGCGTCGAAGGCCTCCGGCGTGTAGGACCAGCTCGGGCCGAACGCCTCGTTCTTGAGCTGCGTGGTGCCGTCCGTCACGACAACCTTGTTCTTGTTGCCGACGTAGTAGGCCAGCGACACGGTCAGCACGGTCTTCTTGGCCTTGGCGTCGCAGTAAGCGTTGGACACCGGGGTGTGCGCGCTGGCCGGCGTGGCCAGTGCGAGCGAGGCCAAAGCTGCGGTGGCAGTCACCGCGAACGCGCCGAGAACTCTACTTGCCAACGGACTTTCTCCTGCTCTGGTTGGTGCGCGGCGGATCGAGCACATTCACTTTCTTGATCACCCGACCGGGTGAACCGCGTCAAATTAGCAACCCAGAGCGGTGGAAAGGTCACTGTCCGGCAACACTTGTATCGTCACGTACGGAATTTCTTCACACGTTCGAGGAGGCCGAGCATCTCGGCCACCAGGCGCATCTGTTCGACACCCCGGACGTCGGCGTCCAGCAGCCGTGGCGAGCAGATCATCACGGCGAGCACCTGGGCACGGGACAGCGCCACGTTCAATCTGTTACGTGACAAAAGAAAGTCCAGGCCACGCGGCAGGTCCACGGTGGACGACGACGTCATGGACATGATGACCGCAGGTGCCTCCTGCCCCTGGAACCGGTCCACTGTGCCCACCCGCGTTTCGTCGAACCCCGCATCGGCCAACCGTCTCCGGATGACCCTGACCTGCAGGTTGTACGGCGCGACCACCAGCACGTCGGCCGCGGTCAGCTCACGCGTCCGCCCGTTGTCCGTCCACGTACGACCGACGATCCACCGCACGGTGTCCACCACGGCGTCGGCCTCCTCGGTCGACGACGTGATGTTGTGCCGGTGATCCACCTCACGCAGGTGGATGCCCGGCTCGATGCCCTCGATGGCACGGTTGTGGGCGGTTTCGTGCGAATGGAGCAGTCCCGCGTACGACAGTTCCGACACAGGTCGGCAGACCGCCGGATGCATGCGCCGCGTCTCGGCCAGGAAATAGCCCAAATGGTCACCGATCACGTCCGCGTCACCGAGCAGATGCCCGAGCGCGGACGCGTCGGAGCCCGGCGGGTGCACGCCCTGCACGACCTGCGGCAGCTGCTGCGGATCGCCCAGCAGCACGAGGTTCCGCGCCGCCGTCGCCACCGCCACCGCGTCGGCGAGCGCGAACTGGCCCGCCTCGTCGATGATCAACACGTCGAACGGCTGGGCCTTGATCACGGCGTTGGCGAACGTCCACGCGGTGCCGCCGACGAGGTGTCCCCCGGGGTGCTCCTCGCGCCACCGGGCGAGCGCGCCGTTGTCCTTCGGCTGGTCCCACGGCACGTCCTCCTCCGGCTTTCCCTTGGGGCGCTTGGCCATCGGGATGTCCGGGTCGACCGAGCCCAGCACGTTCTCGACGGCCTTGTGCGACGTCGACGTCACCGCGACGGTCCTGCCCTGGTCGATCAGGTGCCGCACGAGCCTGGTCGCGAGGTAGGTCTTGCCGGCGCCGGGCGGTCCCTGCACGGCGAGCGTGCCGCCGTCGAGCTGGTCGACCGCCTTGATCACGGCCTGCACGACGTCCGGGTGCTGCGGCAACGGCCCCGGCGGCGTGCGCAGCAGCAGGTCGATGCCGGGGTTGCGGGGGAGCAGCGGCAGCAAGCCGACCGCCTGCTCGGCCAGCTCCGCGACCGCCTCGTCCTTCGGCGCCGCCGGCACCGGGCTGCCGGGCAGCACCGCGATGGGCAGTTCGGCGTGCTCCTGTGCCGCGCTCTCGGTGATGACGAGCTCGTACGGGTTGTCGTCCGCCACGACGGCGTTGCGCGTGACGTTGCCCGGATACAGCAGCCTGACCTGCTCGTCCTTGCCGAACGGGTGCGGCCGCTCCGGGTCGATCCGCGCGTGCACCTGCCGCTTGTGCGTGCGCACCCGCCCGCTCGGCGGCACCCAGTCCTCGCCCCTGAGCGTGATCGGCACCGCGCAGTTGGAGTCGGTCTCCAGATCCGAGATCGGCGCGCTGGCCTGCCGGAAGAAGTCGCCCCACGCGGGACTCGCCTCCCGCCGGTGATAGCCGACGGTGGCCGCGAACAACGTGTGCCCCTCGGCGATCAACGGCTCGGTGAGCGCGGCCATCCGGCGTGCCCGCTCCGCCGCCTTCTCCAGCGCGGCCTCGTCGCGCTGTTCGCGAACCGCGGTCTCGACACCGTGCTCGCGCTTGATCTTCTCCAGCAGGTCCCGCACGCCCCGGGTCGGAACCTCGTCCCGCACCAACGGTTTCAGCGCCGCCAACGTGTACTCGCGCGTGGAGATCCGCAGGGCCCGCCGGGTGAGCGCACCGAGATCCACGCACCGCTTGACCAGTTCGTCCACTTCGGACTCCCTGGTCGCCGTGCGCGCGGCCCTGGCGGCGAGGTCGTGCGGCGTGAAGTGGTAGACCGCGCCCGTCGGCGTGCGGTCGACGAACTCCGCGAACGTGCCCTCCCAGCCGGGTGTGCGGAACGTGTCGCCCTCGACCTCCAGGAAGACGTCGTCCTCCTGCGGCTCCGGCAGGTGCTGCAACGCTTCCGGCGCCACCACCTCGTAGCTGATGACGCCCGTGCGCTCCTGCTGCACCTGCAACCGGGCCTGCGCGGTCAACGCCGTGAAGCTCGCGGGCGACAGCGTGGCGGGCCGTTCCTCGGTGGCCGCAAGAGCGTCGATGGTTTCAATGCCAGCTGAAACAAGCTTTCGCCGCTGATCCGCCCTCAGCCCGGCGACCAGCGACAGGTCACGGGCCTCCTCGCGACCCGCCGCGCAGTGACGGGCGAAGCGGCACCCGTTGCACGCGGCCCTGACGTCACCCCACGACCGCGTCGGTGCCGGTCCCGGGTTCGCGAGCCGGGTCTTGAGCCTGGTCAGCAGCGGGGTGAAGTCGGCGGTCCGGAACGTCGTGCGCCTGCCGTCGACGACCAGGTGCGCGTGCTCGGCGCCGATCGCCTGCGCGACCGCGGTGAGGCTCAGGACGGTCAGCGGCGTGGCCTCGGCGGCCTCGTCGCACGGTTCGTAACCCGCGGGCGTGCGGACGAGGGTCCGCGCCGAGCAGTGGAACTCGCCGTCGAAGAAGACGGCGTTCTCGATGAGGCCGTGCTCCGCGCGCATCCTCGCGGCCGTGTGCTCGGCAGCCGCGCGCAGTTCGTCCGCATCGCCCTGCCGGTCCTGTCGTCCCAGATGACTGCGGTGCTCGCACTCGAGCAGGTCGACGAGGTCGGACGGGCTGGCGAGCATGAACCGTGATGCTAGTCAGCCCTCGGAGCCGAGGCGGCCTGAGGGCACGGGCGGAGGACCCGCGTTCATCCCCGATACGCGGGTCGTCCGCCCGTACGTCTAGACGTTCGCCTCGACCAGGTGCAGCAGGGCCTCGCGGTAGTTGTTCGGGTAGTCGTGCGGCTTGAAAGGCCGGGTCTGCGCGCGCACCAACGCCGCCGCGGCGGCCAGTTCGCCGGTGCGGACCTCGGTGTCGCGATGCAGGAACGCGAAGTGCGGTTCGCGGACCTCGTCCGGCCACAGCAGGGTGTGCAGGACGATCACGCCGTGCTGGGGGCGCAGGGCGGCCAGCGTTTCCTTGCCGCGCAGGCCGAACTTCACGATGGCGGCGGTCTTGGTGCGCTCCAGGGTTTCGCGCAGCAGCACGTAGGAGCGGACCGCGAGGTCGTCGGGTTCGACGTAGTAGCTGCGGTGCAGGGCGATCGGGTCCAGGTCGCTGACCGGCGCGAACTGCTGGACGTCGATGACGCCGTCCTCCGGGGCCGGCAGGTCGTGCGGGTCTATTTGCACGATGCGGCCGTCGTCGAGCTCGTAGCCGCGGCCGATGTCGTCCGGGGTCAGGCGCAGCGAGCACTCGCCGCACACCTGCTGGTGCCGTACCCGGCCGCTGTCCTCGCGGTGCACCAGGTGCACTCTGCCGCGGTGTTCCGTCGACGCGGACACCAGCCGCACCGTCATCGTCGTCATGCCGAACCGAAGTGCTCCCCGCCACACAGTTCTCATGACAAATGGGTACGTCAAACGCAGGCCATGTTCACCCACTGCGTGACGAAAAGGCTCGTTCGGGTGCGTCCGACGGGTACCTCGGACACGTGCGTCGTCCCCGAACCCCTACCAGGCCGCCGGCGAGTAGTCCTTCAGGAAGCAGCCGTACAGGTCCTCGCCCGCCTCGCCGCGCACGATCGGGTCGTACACGCGCGCGGCCCCGTCGACCAGGTCCAGCGGGGCGTGGAAGCCCTCGTCGGCCAGGCGCATCTTCAGCGGGTGCGGGCGCTCGTCGGTGATCCAGCCCGTGTCGACGGCGGTCATCAGGATGCCGTCGGTCTGCAGCATCTCCTCGGCGCTGGTGCGCGTCAACATGTTCAGCGCGGCCTTCGCCATGTTCGTGTGCGGGTGGCCGGAACCCTTGTAGGCGCGGGAGAACTGACCCTCCATCGCGGACACGTTCACCACGTACTTGCGCCTGGCGGACGATTTCGCCATCGCCGGGCGCAGGCGGGAGATCAGCAGGAACGGCGCGGTCGAGTTGCACAGCTGCACTTCCAGCAGCTCCACCGGGTCGACCTCGTCGACGTTCTGGATCCACGAGTTCACCGCGGCGGTGTCGGGCACCAGGCCGCCCGCGTCGATGTCCTTGGAGCCCGCCATCAGCGCCAGCGTCGTCACCGAGTGCGCCTCGGGGACCGCGGTGCCGGGCAGCGCCAGCTGGCCGTGGCCGCCGAACGAGATCAGCTCGGGACGGCGGGCGTCCCCGGTCAGCGCCTCGTGCTCGGCGGCAGCGAGAGGGGCGTAGGCGCCGGGGGAGCGGCGGACGGTTTGGGCGGCGTTGTTGATGAGGACGTCCAGCGGGCCCCGCAGGGCCACCTCGTCGGCCAGCGCCAGCACCTGGGCCGGGTCGCGCAGGTCGATGCCCACGATCTTGAGCCGGTCGATCCAGTCGGCGGCGTCGGGCATGGAGGCGAACCGGCGCGCGGCGTCCTTCGGGAAGCGCGTGGTGATCGTGGTGTGCGCGCCGTCACGCAGCAGGCGCAGCGCGATGTACATGCCGATCTTCGCGCGGCCGCCGGTCAGCAGGGCGTTGCGGCCGGTCAGGTCGGTGCGGGCGTCGCGCTTGCCGTGGTTGAACGCGGCGCAGGACGGGCAGAGGTTGTGGTAGAAGGCGTCGACCTCGACGAACCGCTGGCGGCACGTGTAGCAGGACCGCGCGCGCAGCAGCGTGCCCGCGGTGGCGCCGGTCGCGTTCGACACGAGCGGCAGGCCCTGCGTCTCGTCGTCGATGCGGTCCGGCGACCCGGTGGCGGTCAGGGCGGTGACCGCGCGGTCGTTGGCCGTGATGGCGGCCCTGCGTTCGGTCTTGCGGAACTTCTTCGCGGCCTTGAAGATCTTGGCGGTGGCCCGGCGGACGCGCACCGCGTCCTCGTGCTCCGCGGGCAGGTCCTCCACCTGGGCGAGCACGCGCAGGCAGATGTCCAGCTCCGCGGGGTCGATCGAGGTCATGAGCAGGCATTTTACGGGTTGCGGGGTGATGGTCCGATGACCGGGCCCGAACTGCTGGTGCTGTGGGACATCGACAACACGCTGATCTCGGCGCGCGGCTTCGGCAAGCTGATGTACCGCACGGCGTTCCAGTCGGCGTTCGGCAGGGAGCTCGAAGGCTCGCTGGACCTCGGCGGGCGCACCGAGCTCGACGTCATCGCCGAGCTGCTGCGCCGGCACGACATCGAGCACACCGAGGACGCCTCCCGGCTGCTCGCCACAGCGCTGACCGACTCGTTCCACCGCCGCCGGCACGACCTGCCGGGCCACGCCGAGGTGCTGCCGGGGGCGCTGGCGGCGCTGGAGCACTTCGCCGCCGACCCGCGGGTGCACCAGGGCGTGCTGACCGCGAACCTCAGGACCGTCGCCAGGATCAAGCTGGAGGCGTTCGGGCTCGCCGGGCTCGTGGACTGGGACGTGAGCGCGTTCGGCGACGACCACGCCGACCGGGCGGAGCTCGTGACGTTCGCCCGGGAGCGCGCGCGGCACATCCGGTTCTTCACACATGACGAGGTTGTGCTCATCGGTGACACACCGCACGATGTCCGAGCCGCGCACGTGTCCGGTGTGCGGCTCGTGGCCGTCGCGACCGGGCGCAGCAGCAAGCAGGACCTCCACGAGGCCGGTGCGGAGATCGTGCTCGACGACCTCGGCGACCTCGGCGAGCTGACTCGGCAGGTGTGGAAGACGGGCAGCACGGGAAACCGCACCGCATGAACCCCGAAGCACCCGACGCGGACGTGCAGGAGCAGCGGCGCGAGATCGTTCCGCGGGAGCCGGTCGAGACGCCGGACGTGCCGTTCGAAGCGAATGAGGCGGATGCCGTCGACCAGCGGCGGGAAGTCCCGCTGGACGACGAGGATGAGGTCTAACGGGCTCTGGTCTGGGATCGATCACGGCGTTATCGTGCGCGGCATGCCCACAGCAGGCGGCCCGACAGTCAAACGGCTGTCCCAGCCGGACGCCGACATCAAACCCAAGGCCCTCGGCTTGCCCCGGGGGCGCACGGTCATCTCGGTCTTCGGCTCCACTCAAGACATCGAGACGGATCTCGCCGCGAAGTTGTTGCCGGTGCTCAGATCCGTCGTGGTGACCGCGGCGCGCAACGGCGCGGTGTTCGTCACCGAAGGCACCGACAGAGGCGTGGTCCACTTGCTGGGCATGGCTTTGCAGGCCTGTGAGCAACGCTGGCCCGTCGTGGTCGGGGTCGCGCCCAGCAGCAAGGTGCACGACCTCACCGAGACCTCCACCAACGGCCAGGTCCCGCTGGAACCCAACCACAGCGTCGCCGTCATCGTGCCCGGTTCGGAGTGGACGGACGCGACACCGGTGCTGTTCCGGACAATCGACGCCGTGCGGCACCGGAAACCCGTCATCGCGCTCGTCGTCGGAGGCGAGAACGAGAGGGAGATCGTCGACCACCTCAGCGGCGACAACCCGCTGCTGGTGCTTGCCGGCACGGGTGGCCTCGCGGACCGCATCGCGACCGGCGACCTCACCGGGGACCTCGCGGTGCTGGTGCGCAGCGGCAAGATCTTCGTCGTCCACGTCGACGAGGGTGCCGGCAAGGTCGTCACCGCACTGGACCGGTTGCTGGGCAAGGAGAAGCCCGTCCGGCCGCCGACGGTCTGGCCCAGGGTCCGGTACCGGGCGCCGGAACCGCGGCCGCTGATCGACCCCGGTTTCGTCGTCGCCTACCCGTTGCTCGCCGACGCGATCCACGACGCCAACGCGGTCGTCGCGCCGGCGTTCCACGAACTGGACGCGCAGGCCGACGTCGAGCAGAACCGCTACCGGCTGACGGCCGTGCTGGCGATCGCGGGCGGGCTCACCACGACGGTGTTCGGCGCGCTGCAGACGTGGCTGAAAGACACGCCGTGGCCAGGCGTCCTGGTGGTCGCGGGCGGTGCGTTCGCCGCCGCCATCACGATCGTGGCGCGCAAGCGGGAGTCGCTCGACAAGTACCTCGCCGCCCGCTACCGCGCGGAACGCCTGCGCGCCCTGTACTTCGCGCACCTCGCCGCCCCCGCGCCGGGCACGGAGGAGGAGCGGCAGGACAAAGTGGCGGATCTGGAGGCCGCGGTCAGCGACCGCAAGCACGAGGTGGTCAGGACATGAGCGACAAGCAGCGGCAGGCCCAGTTCGTCGAGGCCTACCTGCGACACCGCTTCTCCGACCGGCTGGACCACTTCGAACGCGGCCGCAAGCGGTACGCCGCCGCGCGGACCTGGACGGTCGCGGTCGCGGCGGCGCTCTTCATCGCCGCGGCCGCCGCGGCGGCCGTCGGCATGGCGGACGGACCGCGCCGGGCCCTGTGGGGCTTCGCCGCGACGACGCTGGCCGCGTTGGCCACCGCGGTGTCGTTGTACGAGGCCACGTTCGGGTTCCGCCGCCTGGCGCGGGAGAACGCCACCACATCCGTTGCGCTGCAACGGCTCGCGGTGGACGGTCCCACGCCCGACGATGTGGACGACGAAAGGCTCGTCGCATTTGTGACCGAAGTGGAGTCGGTGCTGCGGTACGGACGGTGAAGCGAATTCCTGACGACAATCGATCAACGGCGGTGCCGGAAAAACGCTTTCGCGATTGAACGCGCTGCCCCACGCTGTGTGGGTGGCCGATTACGCAAAGCACCAGATCTGGCGTTTCGGCCACTCCCCAGTCATGATGACCTCATCCCCCGATGCGGAAGCAGGCACGACATGACTTGGGCGCGTCCCGCGATCGCCGAGCCGGAAACCGGCACGTTCGCCGAGGCCAAGGCTCTGGAAAAGGAGCACAGCACGATTCAGAACAGCAAGGCGGCACGCACCGTGGCCTGTCACGCCACGGACGCGCTGGACTGCGCTGATCTGCTGGAGATGCTGGGGCTCAACGCTGCGGAGGGCAAGGCCCGGGTGTAGCCCCGCGACCCGATCCACCACTCGGCCACCAGCAGGTTCACCACGAACGAGAGCCAGTTCGCGGTGGCGAAGACGAGCAGCCCGTTCCCCTCGGGCATCAGCGAGCCGAGCAGCAGGCCCCACAACCGGCCGGTCACGGCGGCACCGGTCAACGCGAAACCGCGGATCATCCAGATGCGGTGTTCGCCGAACCGGCGCCGCCTGGCCGTCCGCAGGCCGTGCACCGCGCTCACGAACCACAGCACGGACAGCACCGTCAGCGGCGCCGATGCGGCCAGACCGTTCAGTGACAACTGAGCGCATACGATGCCGAGCAACGACGACGGCAGCACACCGGCGAAGTAGACGCGTCCGAGCACCCGGTGCACCCGCGGGTGCCTGGCGCGCAGCCGCGGCCAGAACTGCGTGACACCCGCCAGGATCGCGACCGTTCCGGTGAAGATGTGCGCCACCAGAAGGCCGTAGTGCACCGGCCCGTGCAGATGCGGCCGGGCCTGGCTCATGTCCAGCGTCACGTACGCGCTCGCGGCGAAGATCGCTATCGCGACGCAGACCACTCCGGACACCGCCAACCAGGCTACGTATCCCCAAGAAGTTTTCATGCCCATAAGGCTGCCGACGACTTCACCCGAACGCTCTGGTGCGTGCCCCCGAGCGAGCGGTGGGGTGCGCCCTACTGGGATGATGTGCCTCATGCGGACGGTCGAGATCTCCGAAGAGCCGATCAGGCTAGGGCAGTTCCTCAAGCTGGCTGCGCTGGCGGAGGACGGCGGGCACGCCAAGGAGCTGATCGAGGACGGAGAAGTCCACGTCAACGGCGCTGTCGAGGTGCGCCGCGGCGCCCAGCTCCGACACGGTGACATCGTGGTCGTCGAAGGCGACGAGGTCCGCGTTTCCGTTCGGTCGTAGGACATTACTCCGTTCAGCGGTAAGAACATGCACAAAGGCAGACGACAGGACTAGGGTCTGAAGACCTGATCTGAACGAATCGCCCACGGCGCACGTAACCACTATGTCCCTTGTGGACACGTGGAATCGTCTTGCAGGGCCGTGGTTTCCAGACGGTGAGACGTGGGTCACGTCCGATATTCGGGCAATGGAAGAACTTTTTTCCGGAGTCTGTAACGCGGATGCCGGACCGGGCGAATCACCGGTTGCGAGCTTCGGCTGTGGCGCCTGAGTGAGGCGTGACCGGAGGTCGAAGATTCAAGGTCCTCGGGGTGACCTGCGCACGTGCATGTCCGGATTCGCCGCTGAGCCGGGGAGATCAGAAACGATGAGTGAGCAGGTCCGCGCTGCCCGGGACGTCGAAGGGCTGCGCTCCACGCTCAATCCGCTGCCCGAACACAGACAGACGCACCCACCTGTCGCCCGCTGGGAAAGCCGCTACCGCTACGCCGTGATCACCGCCGATGTGCTGACCGTTGCCCTGGTCGTCATCGGAGTCGGTGCCGTCATGAGCGTGCGCCACGCCGCCTTCGGCCCGCTTTCCCTTGCCCTGCTGGACATACTCACAGTAGTCGTCGTCGCCGGTTCGCTCGCGATCAACCGCGTGTGGACGCCGACCGTCCTCGGCCAGGGCGCCGAGGAGTTCCGAAGACTCGGCCGGGGTTTGTTCGGTGCCGTCGTGGCGCTCGGTCTCGGAGCGCTCGCCGTCGACATCCCCGGCGCCCGCCTGTGGGTCTTCGTCGTTGTCCCCGCGATCGCCCTGGTCGCCTTCCCCATGCGCTACCTGCTGCGCCGCCCGCTGCACCGCGGCCGCAAAGAGGGGCGCTACCTGCTCTCCGTCCTCGCCGCAGGCAACCTGGACACGGTCGAGGACCTCATCCACCGCACCAAGCGCGTCGCGCACCTGGGCTGGCGCGTGGACGCCATCTGCACCATCGACGGCCGCGGCCGCTCCGGCACCGAGGTCGACGGCGTGCCCGTCGTCGGCCAGCTGCGCGAGCTCGCCGACCACGTCCGCCGCGGTGGTTATCGCATCGTCGCCGTGACACCCGACGCGTACTGGACGCCCCGCCGGCTGCAGCAGCTCGCCTGGGCGCTTGAGGGTTCCGGCGCGGAGATGGTCGTCTCGCCCGGTCTGATGGAGGTCGCGGGCCCGCGCCTGCACATGAGCGCCGTGCTCGGCATGCCGCTGCTGCGGGTGAGCGAACCGGCGCTGAGCGGGTTCCGCCGCCTGGTCAAGGACGTCGTCGACCGCGTCGGCGCGTTCCTGCTGCTGATCCTGCTGGCACCGCTCATGTTCGCGGTCGCCGCCTTCGTGATGATCGACAGCCGCGGTCCCGTCTTCTACCGCCAGAAGCGGGTCGGCAAGGGCGGCCAGCCCTTCACGATCATCAAGTTCCGCACCATGGTGACGAACGCCGACGCGTTGCGCACCCGGCTGGCCGCCGCCAACGAGGGGAACGGCCTGCTGTTCAAGATGAAGAAGGACCCGCGCATCACCAAGGTCGGCTCCTTCCTGCGCCGGTACTCGATCGACGAGTTGCCGCAGCTGTTCAACGTCCTGACGGGCACCATGTCGCTGGTCGGCCCGCGCCCGCCGCTGCCGGAGGAGACCGCGAAGTACTCCTCGGACGTGCGGCGCCGCCTGCTCGTCAAGCCCGGCCTGACCGGGTTGTGGCAGGTGAGCGGACGCAGCGATCTCTCGTGGGAGGAGTCGGTGCGGCTCGACCTGCGCTACGTCGAGGACTGGTCGCTCGCCCTCGACGCCGTGATCCTGTGGAAGACCTTCCGCGCCGTCTTCGGCGGCCACGGGGCCTACTGATGAGGAATGAGAACTTGATCGGCATCGCCGTCATCGGCGCCGGGTACTGGGGACCGAACCTGGTCCGCAACGCCCAGGCCACCCCGCAGCTGCGCCTCCGCCACCTCTGCGACCTCGACGTCGCCAAGGCCAAGCGGGTGCTCGGCGAGTACTCCACCGTGCGCGCCACGGCGTCGCTGGACGAGGTGCTCGCCGACCCCGAGGTGCACGCCGTCGCGATCGCCACGCCCGCCGCCACCCACCTGCCCGTCGCACTGGCGGCGCTGGAGGCCGGAAAGCACGTCCTGGTCGAGAAGCCGCTCGCGGCGAACCTGGCGGACGGCCTCAAGCTCGTCGAGGCCGCGGAGTCCCGCGGCCTCACGCTGATGCTGGACCACACGTTCGCCTACACCCCGGCGGTGCAGCACCTGCGCCAGATCATCCGCGGTGGCGAGATCGGCGACATCCAGTACATCGACTCGGTGCGCATCAACCTCGGTCTGGTGCAGCCGGACGTGGACGTGCTGTGGGACCTCGCCCCGCACGACCTGTCGATCTTCGAGGCGATCCTGCCCGACGACGTGGTGCCGGTGGAGGTCGCGGCGCACGGCGCGGACCCGATCGGCGCGGGCGTCGCGTGCGTCGGCCACCTGACGGTCCGGCTGTCCAACGGCGCGATCACGCACGTGCACGTGAACTGGCTGTCGCCGACGAAGATCCGCACGATGGTCATCGGCGGTTCCCAGCGCACCGTGGTCTGGGACGACAACAACCCGGCGCAGCGACTGTCCATTTACGACCGCGGCGTCGACCGTTCCGAGGAGCAGCAGAAGATCTCCTACCGCACCGGCGACATGGTGGCGCCGGCGCTGGTGGAACGCGAGGCGCTGCGCACCATGATGGCCGAGTTCGCCGCGTCCATCACCGAGAAGCGTCCACCGCTGACGGACGGCCGCGCGGGTCTGCGCGTGCTGGCCGTGCTGGAGGCGGCGTCGGAGTCGCTGCGCTCCGGCGGGGTTTTCGTTCCCGTTCACCAAGTCGAAGGCAGGGTTTCGTAAATGACGGCACAACCGATCAGCGGCCAGCGGGCGCTCGTCACGGGCGGCGCGGGCACAATCGGGTCGTCCGTGGTGGATCAGCTCGTCGAGGCCGGTGCCTCCGAAGTGGTCGTGCTCGACAACTTCGTGCGCGGCCGCCGGGAGAACCTCAGGGGCGCGCTGGAGTCCGGCGTCGTGCAGATCGTCGAAGGCGACATCAACGACAAGGCGCTCGTCCGCGAGCTCACCGAGGGCCAGGACCTCGTCTTCCACCTCGCCGCCATCCGCATCACCCAGTGCGCCGAGGAACCGCGGCTCGCGCTGGAGTGCCTGGTCGACGGCACGTTCACGGTCATCGAGGCCGCCGCGGCCGCCGGCGTGAAGAAGGTCATCGCGTCGTCGTCCGCGTCGGTGTACGGGCTCGCGGAGTCGTTCCCCACCAACGAACGGCACCACCCGTACAACAACGACACCTTCTACGGCGCCGCGAAGGCGTTCAACGAGGGCATGCTGCGCAGCTTCAAGGCCATGTACGGCCTCGACTACGTGGCGCTGCGCTACTTCAACGTGTACGGCCCGCGGATGGACGTCCACGGCCTGTACACGGAGGTGCTCATCCGCTGGATGGAACGCATCGCCGACGGCAAGTCGCCGCTGATCTTCGGTGACGGGGCGCAGACGATGGACTTCGTGCACGTGCACGACATCGCCCGCGCGAACGTCCTCGCCGCCAAGGCACCGGTGACGGACGCGGTGTACAACATCGCGTCCGCCAAGGAGACCTCGCTCAAGGAGCTCGCCCTCGCGCTCCTCGCCGCGATGGACTCCGACCTGCCGCTGGAACACGGCCCCGAGCGCAAGGTGAACGGCGTCAGCCGCCGGCTCGCCGACATCAGCGCCGCGGCCACCGACCTCGGCTGGAAGCCCGAGATCGACATGGACGGCGGCCTGCGCGACCTCGTCGCGTGGTGGCGCGCCGAGAAGACGAGCTGACGGTGAGGACGGTCTGACTGTCCGAAGTCAGGCCGTTTCATCTGGTCGCGTCGATCTAACCCACAGTTACGAAACAACGGAAACCCTTGGGCCCGTTGGACTTTTGGCCTAATCGAAACCCCGAAACCTGTAACGAGGTGTGGTCGCGCCTCGACGTCCCATGTGGAATGTCGTCGGCGCGCCCCGCTTCAGGGGAGATGCAGCGCGCGTTGCTCGGACGACGACCACAGGCTGGGGTCGCAGGAGCGGCGCGAGAGGAAGAAGACGACACATGACCGCCCCAAGGGGTTCGAGAGCCAGATCCCATCCGTTTCTGGCGCGAGCGCTGGCGCTGATCGGATTGCTGGCCGGGACGCTGGTCCCGGCCCTCGTGTTCGGGCCCGTCGCGGCAGCGGCCCCGTGTGACGCACCGGTGACGAACCCGGTGCTGTGTGAGAACTCCAAACCGGGTGACACCGGCTGGGACGCGACCGGTGGTGGCGACCCGAGCATCGAGGGCTTCGCCACCCAGATGTCGGTGAACCTCGGCGAGACCATCAAGTTCAAGGTCAAGACCTCGGCCCCGTACCGGATCGACATCCTGCGCCTGGGCTACTACGGCGGCGCCGGCGCGCGCAAGGTCGACTCGATCACGCCGACGCCGCGCGTGCAGCCGAGCACCTGCAACAACGACCTCAACACCGGGTTGATCGACTGCGGCAACTGGCTGGAGTCCGCGTCCTGGACCGTGCCGACGAGCCTGGTCTCCGGCGTGTACATCGCGAACCTGCAGCGGCTCGACCAGGACATCAACAACCACATCGTGTTCGTGGTGCGGGACGACTCGCGCAGCTCGAAGATGGTGTACCAGACGTCCGACACCACCTGGCAGGCCTACAACACGTGGGGCGGCAACAGCTTCTACGGTGGCCAGCCCGCGTCTCGCGCCTACAAGCTGAGCTACAACCGCCCGTTCTCGACGCGCACCGACGTGCCGGACGGCCGTGACTTCGTCTTCGGCTCCGAGTACCCGATGATCCGGTTCCTGGAGCGCAACGGCTACGACGTCAGCTACATCTCCGGCATCGACTCCGACCGCTCGGGCTCGTTGCTGCTCAACCACAAGGTCTTCCTCTCGGTCGGGCACGACGAGTACTGGTCGTCGCAGCAGCGCGCCAACGTCGAGGCCGCCCGCGACGCCGGCGTGAACCTCGCGTTCTTCTCCGGCAACGAGGTCTTCTGGAAGACCCGCTGGGAGAACAGCATCGACGGCACCAACACCCCGTACCGGACGTTGGTGACGTACAAGGAAACCCACGCGAACGCCAAGATCGACCCGAACCCGGCCTGGACCGGCACGTGGCGCGACCCGCGCTTCAGCCCGCCCGCCGACGGCGGGCGGCCGGAGAACTCGCTGACCGGTCAGCTGTGGACGGTCAACTGCTGCAGCTACGCGATCCAGGTGCCCGCCGAGGACGGCAAGATGCGCTTCTGGCGCAACACGTCCGTGGCGAACCAGACCGCGGGCCAGGTCGCGACGCTCGCCCCGAACAGCCTCGGCTACGAGTGGGACGAGGACGTCGACAACGGCTTCCGCCCGAACAACGTGGTCAGGCTGTCCAAGACCACCCAGACGGTCACCGCCAAGATCCAGGACTACGGCACGAACGTCGCGCCGGGTGACGCCACGCACCGCATGACGCTGTACAAGGCGCCCAGCGGCGCGATCGTGTTCGGCGCCGGCACCGTGCAGTGGTCGTGGGGTCTCGACGACCAGCACGACGGCACGGCGGTCAGCACCGACGCCCGCATGCAGCAGGCGACCGTGAACCTGTTCGGGGACATGGGAGTCCAGCCGGGCAGCCTGATGGCCGGGCTCGTCACCGCGGGTCTGTCGACCGACGGCACCGCGCCGAGCACCACGATCACCTCACCCGCCGCGGGCACCACCGTCCACAGTGGAGATACGATCACCGTCACCGGCACGGCGTCCGACGTCGGCGGTCGCGTCGGCGGTGTCGAGGTCTCGCTCGACAGCGGCACCACGTGGCACGTCGCGGACGGCAGGGAGAGCTGGACCTACACCGGCTCAATCCCGCGCACCGGCTCGCTGAACGTGCTGGCGCGGGCGACCGACGACAGCCTCAACACCGATGCCACCCCGGCGTCCGTGACGCTGAACAGCACCTGCCCGTGCACGATCTTCCCGGACCTGTCTACGCCGAAGACGGTGTCCAACAACGACGCCAACGCGATCAACGTCGGTACCCGCTTCACCACCGACGCGCACGGCTGGATCACCGCCGTCCGCTTCTACAAGGGCACGGGCAACACCGGCACGCACACCGGTGGCCTGTGGTCGTCGAGCGGCCAGCTGCTGGCGCAGGCCACGTTCCTCAACGAGACCGCGAGCGGCTGGCAGATGGCCACGCTCAACCCCGCGGTCGAGGTGCAGGCCAGCACCCAGTACGTGGTGTCGTACAACGCGCCGAGCGGGCACTACTCGTCCGATTCGGACTTCTTCCGCAACAAGTCCTTCGACGCCTCGCCGCTGCACGCGCCCGCGACGACGGACGCCGCCCCGAACGGCATGTTCGGCTACGGGTCGTTCGCGTTCCCGACGAACACCTACCAGGGCGGCAACTACTGGGTCGACGCGGTCTTCGACACGGTGGCGCCGCCGGACACCCTGCCGCCCACCGCGACCCCGCAGTCGCCGCTGAACGGCAGCTCCAGCGTCTCCCCGCAGGCGACCCCGAGCGTGCAGTTCAACGAGGCCGTGCAGGCCACGACGGTCAACTTCACCCTGAAGGACTCCGCCGGCCAGGCGGTGAGCGGCAGCGTGGCCTACGACGCGGTCAACAAGATCGCGACGTTCACCCCGACCAGCGCGCTGGCCGGTGCCACCACCTACACCGCCTCGGTGACGGGCGTCAAGGACACCGCCGGCAACACCATGTCAGGCACCGTTTCCTGGAGCTTCACCACGCAGAAGCCGGCCACCCCCGGCGTCTGCCCGTGCAGCGTGTGGGACGACAGCGCGGCGCCGCAGACCGTCACGGTCAACGACGCCACCGCGGTCGAGCTCGGCATGCGGTTCCGCTCCGACGTGAGCGGCAACGTGACCGGCGTCCGCTTCTACAAGGGACCGCAGAACGTCGGCGCGCACACCGGCCGGCTCTGGTCGAACACCGGCACGCTGCTCGCGACCGTCACGTTCGGCACCGAGTCCACCGCGGGCTGGCAGCAGGCGCTGTTCAGCACCCCGGTGCACATCAACGCCAACACGACGTACGTGGTCTCGTACCAGACCTCGGGCTTCTACTCGGCCACGAACGGCGGCCTGAACGCCCAGGTCGCGAACGCACCGCTGCGTGCGCTCGCCAACGGCACGGACGGCGCGTCCGGCGTGTACCGCTACGGCACGGGCGGTGTGTTCCCGACCAACGGCGGTGGCAACAACTACTGGGTCGACGCGGTGTTCCAGCCCGATCCCGACCTGACCCCGCCGACGGTCACGTCCACGTACCCCGGCTACGACTCGCGCAGCGTCCCGACCACCAGCCAGGTGACCGCGACGTTCAGCGAGGCGATCAACCCGGCCACCGTGCAGTGGACGTTCTCCGGTGGCACGGCCGTCACGGGAACGGCGTCCTACGACTCGACGACCCGCACGGCGAAGTTCCAGCCGTCGAGCCCGTTGAAGGCGGCGACCACCTACACGGTCACGATCAAGGCCTCGGACACCGCCGGCAACGCGATGCCGCAGGCCACCAGCTGGTTCTTCACCACGTCCGGCATCGGCGCCTGCCCGTGCACGCTGTTCAACGACAGCGTGGTTCCCGCGAACCCGGCGGTGAACGACACCAACGCGGTCGAGCTGGGCATGCGCGTCACGCCGGACACCAACGGCTGGATCACCGGTGTCCGCTTCTACAAGGGCACGGGCAACACCGGTACGCACACCGGCAGCCTGTGGTCGACCACCGGCACGCGTCTCGCCACCGGCACGTTCACGAACGAGACGGCGACCGGCTGGCAGAAGCTGACCTTCGCCAACCCGGTGCAGGTCACGGCGAACACGACCTACATCGCGTCGTACTACGCGCCGGTCGGGCGGTACGCGGGTGACGTCAACTACTTCACGGCTGACGTCGACAACGCGCCGCTGCACTCGCCGGCGAACGGGACGTTGAAGAACGGCCTGTTCAAGTACGGCACGGGCGGTGGGTTCCCGGTCGACTCGTACCAGGCCGGCAACTACTACGTGGACGCGGTCTTCACCAACACCGCGCCGCCGGACGTCACGGCGCCGACCGTCGTCTCGACGGTGCCCGCCAACGGCGTCACGAGCGTGCCGACCACCACCTCGGTGTCGGTGACGTTCGACGAGGCGATCGACCCGGCGACGCCGTCGGTGAACCTGGTGCCGGTCGGTGGCGCGGGCACCTCGGTCGCGGGCAGCTCCGCCTACGACCCGGCCACGAGGACGTGGACGTACACGCCGGCTGCACCGCTGGCCCCGGCCACGAAGTACCAGGCGACCGTGTCCGGTGCGAAGGACCTCGCGGGCAACCAGATGTCCGCTGCGGTCAGCTGGACGTTCACCACGGCACTGCCCGACTCGAGCGGCTGCCCGTGCACGTTGTTCGCCGACTCGGCGACGCCGGTGGTGAACAACGCCGACGACAACGGCCAGGTCGAGCTCGGCGTCCGCTTCTCGGTGGACCAGCCGGGTGTGGTCACGGGTGTCCGGTTCTACAAGGGCACCGGCAACACCGGCACGCACGTCGGTCACCTGTGGACCTCGACCGGCACGCTGCTCGGCACGGTGACGTTCTCCAGCGAGAGCGCCGGCGGCTGGCAGCAGGCGAACTTCGCCACGCCGATCTCGGTCACCGCGAACACGCAGTACCTCGTCTCGTACTACGCGCCGAACGGGCACTACTCCGTGACGCGCGGCCAGTTCGAGTTCAACGGCGTGGACCGCGGTCCGATGCACTCGCCGAAGACGCAGGCGGGCGCTCCCAACGGGACGTACGTGTACGGCTCCGGCGGTGGCTTCCCGACCGGCGGCAACGACGCGAACTACTGGGTCGACGCGGTGTACTCGCCGTCGGGCGGCACGCCGTCGGCGGCCTCGGTGCGGCCGGTGTCGTTCGGCCGGACCGCCACGCAGGTGGCTCGGGCAGCGGGCGGCCGGATGCTCGCCGTCCGGTAAGCGGAAACGGAGGATGAGGTAGGTCGTGACTCCTTTGCTGGTCATGATGTCGGGAAAGCCGTGGGACGGAGTCCGTGGCGCCGACCGGCAGCAGGCAGAACAACTGACCAGGTACGCCGATGTGCTGTGGGTGGATCCGCCGATCTCGCCGGTGACACCCGCCCGGTACCGGCCAGGTGTCGGCAGAGGAGTCCGGCCTCGCCTCGGGGTGACGCCCGAGGGCATCACCCGCCTCACCCCCGTGGCGCTGCCGGGGCTGTCCCGCCCCGGCATCCGCGCCACGACGTGGCCGTTGGTGCGCGCCCAGATCCGCTGGGCGTTGCGCCGTTTGAAGCGCTCACCGCACGCCGTCGTGTCGTTCTCGTTCGACGACGTGCTGGGTATGTGGGACCCATCGGTCCGCACCGTGCTCTACGGCACGGACGACTGGGTCGCCGGCGGTGAGCTGATGGGACTGGACCCGAGCTGGTTGCTGGGCGAGGAGAGCAGGGCTCTTGCCCAGGCACAGCACGTGTTCGCGGTGACGCCGGAGCTGGTCCGCAGGTGGACCGGCCTCGGCGCCCCCGCCCAGTTCCTGCCCAACGGGGTGCACGTGGACGCCTACTCCACTGTGGACTCCGCGGAGATTCCCCCTGCGGTGTCCGGTCTGGAGGGTCCGGTCGCCGGGCTCGTCGGCCGGATCACCGCGCGCATCGACGTCTCGTTGCTGGAAGCCGTGGCGGACACCGGGATGTCGTTGCTGATGGTGGGGCCGCGCGATCCGTCGTGGGAGCCGGAACGCTGGTCCGCACTCGTCGCCCGGCCGCGTGTCGTGCACGTGGACGAGGTGCCGTTCACCGAACTTCCCGGCTACTACCGGAAGATCGACGTCGGGCTGACGCCGTACCTGGACTCCTCCTTCAACCGGGCCTCGTTCCCGTTGAAGACGCTGGAGTACCTCGCGGCCGGTCGTCCCGTCGTCTCCACCGACCTGCCGGCCTCCCGCTGGCTCGCCTCACAGGCCG
>Ga0070710_10000073_pt1 | contig 45559 bp, 45 predicted proteins | sample LARL52metaG_FD_65454 | JGI IMG/M metagenome (GOLD analysis project Ga0070710, IMG submission 65454) | Corn, switchgrass and miscanthus rhizosphere microbial communities from Kellogg Biological Station, Michigan, USA - LAR L5-2 metaG | ecosystem: Host-associated > Plants > Roots > Rhizosphere ...
CACGTGCGCTCAGTGCACGCCGAAGTGGCCGCCGTAAGCAGACAGCCCACCACGTACACGCGGGGACCCCGCGTACGCCAGGATCGTACGAAAGCTCCCCGCGTGCGTTCAGTGCTCGTCGTAGTGGCCGTCGTGAGAGGCGTGCCGATGTCCGTCGTGCACGTAGTCGACGTGGTCGGCGTGAGGGACCGCCACGTGGCCGCACCCGTCGCCGTGCGCGTGGTCGTGCGCATCGTGCTCGGTGTGGCCGGACGGTTCGCACTCGTCGAAGTGGCCGTCGTGCTCGCGGTGCAGGTGGCCGTCGTGCACGTAGTCGACGTGATCGCTGTGCGGCACCCCGACGTGCCCACAGCCCTCGCCGTGGACGTGGGAGTGCTCGACGTGCTCAAGGTGGCTCGTGGTCATGGCGTCAGGCTGCCCCGGCGCGTCGTCTTACGCGTGTCCAGCCGCCCGGCCGGGTGACACCCGAAAGCCGCGGCTCGAGTTGTACACCTGTGGATGACCGAGGAGGACGAGGACAGTGAAGCGCTACCTGTTGTTCGATCACGACGGCGTTCTGGTGGACACCGAGTTCTGGTACTTCCAGGCGGGAGCACGCGCTCTCGCCGAGATCGGCGTGATCCTGGACGAGGATCGGTACCTCGAGGACATGAGCCGGGGACTGGGGACCTGGGCCCAGGCCAGGGCGGCAGGTGTCGACGAGCAGACCATCGGCAGGCAGCGCGCGGTCCGGGACGCCTACTACCAGGAGTACCTGAGAACCGAGTCGATCGAGATCGAAGGCGTCGTCGAGACCCTGGCCGAACTGTCGGAGTTCGTCCGCATGGCCATCGTGACCACCGCGAAGCGCGCGGATTTCGACATCATCCACGAGAAGCGCCGGATCACCCAGTTCATGGACTTCGTTCTTGCGCGCGAGGACTACACGCTCGCCAAGCCGCACCCGGAGCCGTACCTGACCGGCCTGGATCGGCTGGGGGCGAGCAGGAAGGAGACCCTGGTCGTCGAGGACTCGGCCAGGGGGCTGCGCTCGGCCGTGGCGGCCGGTGTCGACTGCGCCGTCGTCCACAACGAGTTCACGAAAGGGCAGGACTTCTCCGGAGCCGCCCATCGGATCCAGACCCTGGCGGAACTGAAGGAGATCATCCTCGAAAGCCGCGAGCCGCCCCCTTCGTGAGGGGACGGCCCGCGATCATCACCGAACTCCGGTCAGTCGACGGTGACGAGCTGCTCCTGCGCCGCCCCGGCCGGCTGACGCGACTTCACGAAGCGCCACCCGAGGAACAGCAGCAGAGCAAGAACGGGGATCGACCAGAACGCGATCTTCTCGGCCGTGCCGGCGAACGCCATCTGCCCGATCACCAGCGCGAGGAACACCAACGTGCCCCACGAGGTGTAAGGCGCGCCGGGCATCCGGTACGACGGCCGTGTCACCTGGCCCGCAAGGGCCTTCTTGCGCAGCTTCATCTGGCAGATGATCAGCGTGGCCCACGTCGAGACGACGCCCAACGACGCGACGGCGATCGCGATGTCGAACGCCTCCTTGGGCACGATGTAGTTGAGCACGACGCCGAACAGGTACGCGGCACCGGTGAAGAGGATGCCGCCGTACGGCACGTGCCGGGAGTTCATCTTGCCGGTGAACGCCGGCGCCTCGCCCTTCTGCGCCAGCGACCGCAGGATGCGGCCGGTGGAGTAGAGGCCCGAGTTGCACGACGACAGCGCGGCCGTCAGCACGACGGCGTTCATGATGTCGCCGACGGCCGGGATGCCGAGCGCCGAGAACACGGTCACGAACGGCGACTCGGTGCCGGTGAAGTGGTCCCACGGCAGCAGCATCGTCAGCAGCAGCACGGAACCGACGTAGAAGATCGCGATCCGGTACACCACGCCGTTGATGGCGCGCGGCATGATCTTCTCGGGGTCCTTGGTCTCGCCCGCCGCGATGCCGACGAGCTCGATGGCCGAGTAGGCGAAGACGACGGCCTGCAGGGTCATCAGGGCGACGCCGAAGCCGTGCGGGAACAGGCCGCCGTGGCCGAGGGTGTTCGACACCGACGCCGTGGTGCCGCCGATGTCCGCGGCGCCGATCACGAGGCCGATGCCGGTCACCAGGAACACGACGATGGCCGTGACCTTGATGACGGAGAACCAGAACTCCAGCTCGCCGAACAACTTCACGGACAGCATGTTGATCGACACGAGCACCACCAGGGCCACCAGCGCGGTGATCCACTGCGGTGCGTTGGGGAACCACTTGTGCATGTAGATCGCGACAGCGGTGATCTCGGCGATGCCGGTCATCGCCCAGTTGACCCAGTACATCCAGCCGGACGTGAAGCCCGCCCACGGGCCGATGAACTCGCGGGCGTACTCGACGAAGCTGCCGGCCACCGGCCGATGCAGCACGAGCTCACCCAGTGCGCGCATAACGAAGAACGCCGCGAGACCGCACACCGCGTAGGACAGGATCAGCGACGGCCCCGCGGTGGCGAGGCGTCCGCCCGCACCCAGGAAGAGGCCGACGCCGATCGCGCCACCGATCGCGATCATCTGCACCTGACGCTTGCTCAGCGCCTTGGTGTAGCCGTCCGCATCAGTTTCCAGAGAACTCACGAGGGGTTCCTTCCGAAACGGAAAAATGCTCGCGTCGGAACCTCCCGCGCCCCGACGCGCTGTTGTCGGGGACCTTAGTGAGTGGCGGTCATCACCAAGTAATCAGTTGGGGAAGGCTTAACGTAAGGGACGTCACACAGGGCGGCGTTCAGGTCCTCCCAAATGTCCTCGACGTGCTCAAGTCCCACCGAAATGCGAAGCAAATTCTCCGGAACGCCCGAAGCCCGCAGTTCTTCGCCGGGTACCAGCCGGTGGGTGAGCGCCCACGGGTGTTCGATCAGGGTGTCGACCGAGCCCAGCGACACCGCGGGCGTGACCAGCTTCAGCCGCCGCACGACCGCGGTCGGGTCGCCGTGCACGCCGAACGCGATCATCGCGCCGGTCCCCCGCAGCTGCACCGACGCGGACGGGTAGCGGACGAACTCCACGGCGTCGTGCTCGGCGAGCCGTGCGGTCAGCACAGCCGCGCTGCGCGAAGCCGCCTCGACCCGCAGCGGCAGCGTCGCCAGCCCGCGGTGCAGCAGGTAGCCGCCCAACGGGTGCAGCACGGCCCCGGTGATGATCCTGACCTGCCGCAACGCCGCCGCGCGGTCCTCCGAGCAGGCCACCACGCCGCCGAGCACGTCACCGTGGCCGCCGAGGTACTTGGTGCCGGAGTGCAGCACGTACGAGGCGCCGTGCAGGGCCGGGTTCTGCAGGATCGGCGTGGCGAAGGTGTTGTCGACCATGACCGGCACCGCCCCGGCCTGCCGCACGACGTGCTCGATGTCGACCTGGTCGAGGTTCGGGTTGGCCGGGGTCTCGACGACGACGAGCCCGGTGTCCGGCCGGATCGCGGAGGACACCAGACCCGCTTCGACGTAGGTGGTGGAGACGCCCAGCAGACCCGACGACAGCAGGTGGTCGGTGCCGCCGTAGAGCGGTCGAACGGCCACGACGTGCGGCTTTCCGGCCATCACGCACGCCGCCTGGATCACCGCGGTGACCGCGGCCATGCCGCTGCCGAACGCGACCGCGGCGTCGGTGTGCTCAAGCCGCGCGAGCGCCTGCTCGAACCGGGCCACGGTCGGGTTGTGCAGCCGTGCGTACACGGGCGACGACGCGTGCGCCGCGCCCGTGGCCCACTCACCCAGCGCTTCCCCGCCGAGCGCCTGGTCGGGCACGGGGTAGGTGGTGGACAGGTCGATGGGAGGTGCGTGCACGCCCAGCTCGGCGAGGTCGTCGCGGCCGCCGTGCACTGCGATGGTCTCGATGCGCGTCATGGGCGAAATGGTGGAGACTTCCTCGTCAGGGCGGGTGTCGAACCGCAGGGGATTCGACGGAACGGAGATTCGCCGTGCTGGATTCGATCGACGAGGCGATCGTGCGGGAACTGCGGAAGGACGCGCGGCTGCAGAACAAGGACCTGGCTGAACGCGTGAACGTCGCGCAGTCGACCGCGGTCGTGCGGCACCGGGCGCTGCGGGAGCGCGGAGTGATCACCGGCTACCACGCCGAGGTCGACCTGAGCGCGCTCGGCCGGCCGGTGCAGGCGATGCTCGCGCTGAAGATCCGCCCGCACACGAAGGAGATCGTCGACCCGTTCATGGCTTACGTGCTGTCGTTGCCCGAAACTCTTGCGCTTTCACACGTGACCGGTCCGGAAGATTTCCTGGTGCATGTCGCGGTATCGGACGTCGGTCACCTGCAGCGGCTCGTGCTCGACAAATTCACCAGTCGGCGGGAGGTGACAGAGGTTCACACCAATCTCCTCTTTTCGCACGTGCGCAAGCACTAACTGGCGAGCCGCAATGCCGGGGCGAGCTGATCACGTCCGTCAATGCCGAGTTTGCGATAAACCTTGGTCAGGTGGATCTCCACGGTCCGCAGCTGCACGAACAGCGCGGCGGCGATCTCCCGGTTCATCTTGCCCTCGGCGGCCAGCGCGGCGACCCGTCGTTCGGACTCGGTGAGCCCGGCCGGCCCGGCGGCCAGCTCCTGCCGGATCTCCTCGGCGAGGTCCTCGACGCCGCAGTCGTCGGCGAGGTCCACGGCGATCCTCAGCTCGGCACGGGCGGGCTTGACCCGCCCGGCCAGGTGTAGCGCCCGGCCGAGCGCGAAGTGGCTGCGCGCCCGTTCCAGCAGGGCACCGGTCCCGGCGAGGAGGCCGACCGATTCCTCAAGCAGCGCAATGCCTTCGACGCCTTTGCTGATGCCCTGTTCGCGCAACACCGCCGCCAACGGCAGCACCGCGCCGCACGCGCGCGCGAGCCGTTCCTCGGCGGCGAGGTGGTCTCCTCCGAGGGGTAACCGCCACGACGTGCTGTCGCAACCGCGCGCTCTCAGCCGTTCGCCGCAGTCGAGCAGGTCGCGCACGCCGTCCTTGCGCCGCCCGGCCGCGATCCGCACGCGTCCGCGCGCGGCCAGCAGCGCCGGTGCCCCGAACAGGTCGGGCACCTCGCCCGGCACGACCTCGAACACCTGCGCCGCCACGTCGACGTCGCCCACCTCCAGCAACGCCAGCGCGAGCTCGGTCAACGCGGCGAAGACCGGCGTCGACCACCGTGCGGCACCACAGCTTTCGAGGGTGGCGAGCGCTTCGCGGGCATCCGTCTCAGCGCCGGCCAACCGTCCGAGGTCCCGCAGGCACGCCGAACGTGCCGTGAGCGCCGCCGCCACGCACGGCCGGTGCTGCCACCTCCGCGCGATGGTCAACGCACGGTCCGCACGTGCGTAGGCGGCCGTCAGTTCGCCACGCATTCTGAGGAGACCGATCGCCCGCAGGTACGGCTCGAACTCCGCGGGCGTCACGGGCACGACGTCGCGGTCGCCGACCGCGTCCGGTTCGAACTCCGGTTCCTCTCCCAGCAACGCGAGCAGGCCGGGCAGCGCGGGGTGCGCGGGATCGGCCTCGCCCAGGTGGCCCACCGCCGCCGGGACGTCCACATAGGACTCCGCCTCGCCCAGTTCCGCCAGCAGCGCACCGGATCCCGGCTCGGTCATGGCCCGGCGGAGGTAGCGGACGGCGTCGGCGACCCGGTTGCGGGCGCGGGCCCGTCCGGCGGCCGACACCAGCACCTCGGTCGCCCACTCCTCGTCCAGCGGCCGGGTCTCGACCAGGTGCTCGGCCACCGCCTCCGCCGACGCGCCGGTCTCGATCAGCAGGCGAGCCGCGGCGGCGTGCAGGTCCTGACGTTCGGTGATGGTCAGCTCTTCGCGAAGAGTGTTGCGCACCAACGGATGCACCAGCTCACCGTCAGCCGACAACAGCCCCATGCGGTGCAACGCGGCGATCGTGCCGGCGAGCTCGCACGGTTCGATGCCGATCAGTTCGGCGACGCGCGGCAACGTGACCTCGCCACCCAGCACCGCCAGCGCGTGCAGGGCATCCGGGGCGTGCGGGGCGAGGCGGCGCAGCCGGACGTTGACGGTCGGCAGCAACGCCGGCGCGGTCTCACCGGGGTAGGCGCGGATCAGGTTGAGCAGCAGCAACGGGTTGCCACCGGCCTGCGTGCGGCAGAGGGCCACGAACTCGTCGTCCACCGGCTGCCCCAGCTCCTGCTCGGCCAGCGCCCGCACGCCGTCTCCCGACAGCTCGTCCAGGCGGATCTCGCCGGTGCTCGCGGCGAGCAGCTCCTCCAGCGTCTGCGGCCCGGTGCACACCTCACCCGTGCCGATGCCGGCCAGGGCGAACACCGGCAGGTGCTCGATGCGGTGCGGGAGGGTGCTCAGCCACTGCAGCGACGGTTGGTCGGCCCATTGCGCATCGTCGACGACGATGGCCACGGGCCGTTCGGCGGCCATGCGCGCAAGGGCGCGGTGCAGGACGTGCAGCTCGGGCAACGTGACAGGCCCCGGTTCGGCGAGCGCGTCGGACTGCCCCAGCGCGGCGGCGATGCGCGGCAGGTGCCGTACCTCCTCGCCGGGCTGCACGCACACGAACAACCGGCTGACCAGCCCGAACGGCAGCTCCCGTTCGAGATAGCTGCCCCGCGCCGCGAGCACCGTGAACCCGCGTTGCGCGGCCAGCTCGCGTGCGGTCGTGAGCAGTGCCGTCTTGCCCGCGCCCAGCCCTCCGGTGGCCACGAGGAGGTGCCCGTCGCCGCCTGCCGCCGCGGTCAGCGCCTCTGCCAGCTGAGTCGTCTCCCGGTCCCGCCCGACCAGTCCAGGTTTCACGCCCATGGGTCCATCTGAGGCCTGCCGCCCATCAGGCGCCTATCGCGGAGACATCGCACGCCTGGTGGCGGGCATCAGGCGACCCCGGCGAGCCTCAACCCGGCCGTGGTGGCCGCGGCCAGCACGATCACCGCGACGAACGGCGCCTTCCGCCACGCCGCCACCCCGCCGACCACCACACCGGTCGCGAGCGCCCAGCCCCCGAAGTGCTTTCCGCTGGTCAACGCCGTGACCGCGACCAGCGCGAACAGCAGCACCGTGGCCGATGCCGTCATCAGCTCGTTGACCTTCTTCGGCAGCGTGACGCGATCGCGCAGCAACGGCCCGGCGATCCGGATCGCGAACGTGCCTGCGGCGAGGATCAGGACTGCGGCGACGGGCACGGCTCCTCCTTCTTCGTGGCGCGGAACGCGAAAAGTCCGACCAACGCGAGCAGCACGGGCACACCGGCGGGCAGGAACGGCGTCGTCGCGAGCGCTATCACCGCGCCCACCAGAGCCGCGTTGCGCGTGGCCGCGTCCTTCAACGCGGGCAGCGTGAGCATCGCGGCCGGGAACGCCGCGTCCAGCCCGAACGCCGCCGTGTCGCCGATGGCCTGGCCCGCGAGCGCGCCCACGAGCACCGCGACGTTCCAGCAGAAGAACAACGACACGCCGCACGCCCAGTAGGCCGCACGCGCTCTCGCGGGGTCTTTCTGCGACATCGCGAAGGCCGTCGACTCGTCGATGAGCAGGTGGCTGCCGACCACGCGGGCCAGCGGGTTCTTGCCCAGCACGTCGCCGACCGCCAGCCCGAACGGCAGGTGCCGCGCGTTGAGCACGAGCCCGGCCAGCACCGCGGCGGCGGGGCTGCCACCTGCGGCGACGATGCCGACAGCCATGAACTGCGAGCCGCCCGCGAAGATCAGCAGCGACATCAGCACCGGCAGCCACCACGGCAGGCCGGAACCGACCGCGATCGCGCCGAAGGAAGCGCCGGTCACCGCGGCACCGAGTGCCACCGCGGCCACGTCACGCAGCAGCCCAGCGTCAAATTTGTCCCGATCAAGGGTTCGCCATATCGAACGCATCACCCATTACGATGAACACCTGAACGGGTGTTCGTCAAGGCGAACGGATGGACTTCTGTGTCGAACGCACCACTGGACCTCATCGCGGCCAACCTCCGGCGCGAGCGCGAACGCACCGGCCTCTCGCTGTCCGAGCTGGCGAAGAAGGCCGGAATCGCGAAGTCGACGCTCTCCCAGCTGGAGTCGGGCACCGGAAACCCCAGCGTGGAAACCCTGTGGGCGCTCGGCGTGGCGCTGGGCGTCCCGTTCGGCAGCCTCGTCGAACCCGCCGTGCCGCGCGTCCAGGTGATCCGCGCCGGAGAGGGCCCGGTCATCTACTCCGAGCGCGCGCACTACACCGCCACGCTGCTGGCCGCCTGTCGTCCGGGCACCAAGCACGACATCTACTGGATGACCATGGAACCGGGCGGCGCCCGCGAGTCGGATCCGCACATGCCGGGCAGCGTCGAGCACATGATCGTGGCGTCCGGACGCTGCCTGGCGGGACTCGCCGACGACCCGGTCGAGCTGGGACCGGGCGACTACATCGTCTATCCCGGCGACCTGCCGCACATCTGCAAGGCGCTGGAGCCGGGGACCACCGCGATGCTGGTCTCGGAGCACACGGTGTGACACCGTTTCTTCCCACTTAACCGTATAGCAGACAGGGGGCCTTGCCACAAGGCCCCGTGCGTCGTTCACACTCATCGCCCTATGCCGGAAAACAGGCGCTGTGGGGAGCACGTGGGGTACGAAGAAGAACTGCAGTCCGAACGCGACTACGTGGCCGAGCTCTACGCACGGCTCGATGCCGAACGCGCGCGCGTGAAGGCGGCATACCAGTCTGCGCTGGGTGGCACCGGCGAGACCGCGATGGAACGGGACAACGAGGTGCGGGCCCGGCACCGTGAGATGAAGCGGCTCAACGTCGCCGACTACGGGCTGTGCTTCGGCCGGTTGGACAGCGTCGACGGCGACACCTCCTACATCGGCAGGATCGGCCTGTTCGACGAGGAGAACGACTTCGAACCGGTGCTGCTGGACTGGCGCGCGCCGGCGGCACGGCCGTTCTACACCGCCACCGGCGCCCGGCCGGAGGGCATGGCGCGGCGGCGCCAGTTCCACACCCGCCGCCGCGCGATCGTCGACTTCACCGACGAGGTGTTCGGCAGGCTCGGCGAGGAGCACGGCGACGTGGCCCTGCTCGCGGCGTTGAACGCGCCGCGCGGCGAGGGCATGCGCGACATCGTGGCGACGATCCAGGCCGAGCAGGACGCGATCATCCGGCTCGACCACCCCGGTGTGCTGGTGATCGAGGGTGGCCCCGGCACCGGCAAGACCGTCGTGGCACTGCACCGCGTCGCCTATCTGATGTACACGCAACGAGAGCGCATGGAACGGCACGGCGTGCTCGTCGTCGGCCCGAACCCGGCGTTCCTCAACCACATCGGCCGCGTCCTGCCGTCGCTCGGCGAGTCCGACGTGGTGTTCACGACCGCCGGCGGCCTCCTGCCGGGCCTGCGCACCTCGCGGGAGGACGCGCCGGACGTCGCGGCGCTCAAGGGTTCGCTGAAGATGGTGGACGTCCTGAAGGCCGCCGTGTCGGACCGGCAGCGGCTGCCCGTCTCGCCGATCCCGATCGGCCTGAAGGACGTCGTCGTCGAGATCAACGCCGAGACCGCGGAGTGGGCCAGGCAGGAGGCGCGCGACAGCGGCCTGCCGCACAACGAGGCCCGCAAGGTGTTCACCGAGATCATCACGTACGTCCTGACCGAACGGGCGATCGGCCGGATCGGCAGGGGCTGGCTGTCGCGGTCGGACAAGCAGGGCTGGGAGGACATGCGCTCCGGTCTGCTCAAGGACCTCGCCGACGACGACGCCTTCACGCGGGTACTGGACGAGCTGTGGCCGTTGCTGACCCCTGAACAGCTGCTGGGCTCGCTGTACTCGTCGCCGGAACGGCTCGCGGCGGCGGGCGCCGACCCGTCGCTGCACCGCGTTCAGGGCGAGGCGTGGACGGTCTCGGACGTACCGCTGCTCGACGAGCTGCACGAGCTGCTGGGCCGGGACGGGCAGGAGCAGGCGGCCGACCAGGCGGCACTGGCCGAGAAGCAGGCCGAGGCCCGGTACGCGGCGGAGGTGCTGGACAGCCTCGTCGGCCGCCAAGACCACATGGACGACGAGGACCACCTGTTCGCCACGGACCTGATGTACGCGGAGGACCTGGCCGAGCGCTTCGACCAGCACGACAACCGCACGCTCGTCGAGCGCGCCTCGGCCGACCGCGGCTGGACCTACCGGCACGTGGTGGTCGACGAGGCCCAGGAACTGTCCGAAATGGACTGGCGCGTGCTGATGCGCCGCTGCCCAGGCCGTTCCTTCACGGTGGTGGGCGACCTGGCCCAGCGCCGTTCGCCGGCGGGTGCCTCGTCGTGGGCCCAGATGCTCGACCCGTACGTGCGGGACCGCTGGATCTACCGCTCGCTGACGGTCAACTACCGCACGCCGGCCGAGATCATGGCGGTCGCCGCCCAGGTGCTCGCCGAGTTCGCGCCGGACGTGCGGGCACCGGAATCCGTGCGCGCCAACGGAGTCCAGCCGTGGGCCCGGCAGCTCACACCGGACGAGCTGCCGGCCGCGATCGAGGAGTTCGTGACGGCGGAGGCGTCCTTCGAGGGCACCAGCGTGGTGATCGGACCGCCCGGCGTGCCCGGCACCGTGCCGGCGTCGGAGACGAAGGGCCTGGAGTACGACTCGGTGCTCGTCGTCGCGCCGGAACGGATCCTGGCCGACGGGCCGCGCGGTGCGGCCGAGCTGTACGTGGCGCTGACCCGTGCCACGCAACGACTCGGCGTGCTGCACCACGAGCCGCTGCCGGCGGCGTTGTCGGGCCTGACCGAGGCGGTGCGCACCTGATCCGTTCAGGCGGTTCGGGAAAGCCCTGACCAACCCTGGACGGACGGATCCGGCGAGCCGGTCAACCCCGCCGCCGGTCCGGTCCGTCCGCACGGTCGTCGGCAGTGGGCGCCGGACGAAGGTTTGAGACCACACGATCAGGTAGTTGCACAAGCGAGCGGGGCACCCGAGCCTGGATGCATGCAAACTGCACGCATCCAGGGTAACGTGGCGCACATGAGCGAGCCGGTCGACACGTCGTCCCGCGCGGTGCAGATCCGCGAGGTCCCCGGCGACGTCGTGGACATCCTCCAGGCACGAGCCGCCAAGGCCGGGCTGTCGCTGACCACGTACCTGCGCAACCACCTGGTCGAGCTGGCCAGGAAGCCGTCGATGACCGAACTCCACGAGCGCTCCCGCCGACGCGACTGGGGCGTGGACCGCGACACGATCGTCAGCGTCGTGCGCGACCTCCGCGAGGACGGCGAGTGAGTTTCACCGCCGTCGTGGACACGTCCGCACTGATGGAGTTCCTGATCGGCGCGAACCCCGACCGAGAGCTCGTGCACCGACTCCTCACCAGCACGTCGGCAGCACCGCAGCTGCTCACCGCCGAGTCGGTGCACGTGCTGCGCAAGCTCGCGCTGCGAGGCCTGCTCACTGAGGAACAGGCGGAGGAGGCCCTCGGTAACCTGCTCGACGTGCCGATCGCCTTGATCGACCACCCACCGCTGGCCAGGAGGGCGTGGGAGCTGCGGCACGTGGCATCGGCCTACGACGCGCTCTACCTCGCACTCGCGGAACAGCTGGAGGTGCCGCTCGTGACCTGCGACGCCCGGCTCGGTGGCACCTCCGGGCACGAGGCGGACGTCGAGGTCTACCCGCTTTCGTGAGTCAGCCGGCCGAGACGAACCTGACCACGTAGTCACCGTGCCGAGGCGGTTGCGCGCCGGGCGAGGCAGGCCGCCCGTACGCGCTGACCCCGACGTAAGCCTTGTCCCCCTTGAGAGACACCGGCATGTCGACCACCGCGGCGGCGCCGGTGCACGGCACCACGCGCCGCCCGGATCCGTACGGCTGATCGGTCAGGTTCGGGTCCCTGGCCTCCAGTTCGACCTCGTCGCGCGCGTCGCAGGTGACCTCGAACCGCAACGTCGTCGTGGTCGGGGCCACCGTCCACTGCCCGCCGGTCGTGAACTCGGTGGTGATCCCGTCGGTCTCGGGAACAGCCGCCAGCACGAACTCGCGGTCGAGCGAGCGCCGGATGTGCGCGACCACCGACGGTGTGAGGCGCACGTCACTGAGCACCAGCGGCTCGTGAGCCCGGTGGGTGAGCTTGTACCTCGGCGCCACCCGGTCGCCGTCGAGCAGCGAGAACTCGAGCTCCGCCTTGTCGCTGAACGATGCCCCGGCCGCCCTGACCACGGTCCCGGCAGCGGGAAGCCCGGCGGCGCAGGCGGCCTCGTCGATCTTGAACCGCGTGTCCTCCCACCTCCCGGCCAGCCCGAAACCGGCGTCGCGCAGCATCGTGACGAAGTAGGCGCACATGCTCGCCGGGTCGGTCAGGGGCCTGGCCAGGTAGAGATCGGCCTCGTAGGACGCCGGGCGGTCCGGGCCGTCGGCGCACTCCCAGAAGTCGTGGCAGCCCTTGTCGAACCGCCCGCGCACGAGCTGCGCGCCCGGCGGCAGTGGCGCTTCGGCCATCTCGGCCTCGACCGCCCGGCGCAGCCCCGCGATCTCCTCGCTGCTGCGCCCGCACGCAACCGAACCCGCCAGCAGCACCAGCACCAGCACGAACACGCGCGCTCCCCCAGCCATACGCCGATCATGGCAGCAGGGCGAACCCGCCGCTGGGAGAACCCGTCTCCGGCTAAGCTCACCGGGACTTTCTGGGGGATCTGGATGAGCACACCACCGAACGAGCCCGCGAAACCGAAGTCCGAGCTCGCGGACCTCTACGAACCGACCAGCGGGGATCCGTTCTCCGCCTTCACCGCACCGGAGGAGAAGCCGCCGTCAGCGACCGCGGGCGTGCGCGGGCCCTTGTACGACGTGCCGGAACCGGTCATCCCCGTCGCACCGCACCGCGAATCCGGCACGGGCGTGAAGATCGTCGCCGCGCTCGCGGTGTTCGCGCTGCTGCTGGGCGCCGTGATCTTCTGGATGTCCACGAAGGACACCATGCACTTCGGTGGCGGCGGCGGACCCACACCGACCACCGCCACCACCACCGCGCCGACGACCACGTCGAAGCCGCCGCCGTTCGCGGAAACCGGCGACTGCGTGCTGCTCACCGGCGACTCCCTCCAGCCGGACTACCAGAAGGTCGCCTGCGGCGAGCACAACTACACCGTCGCCAAGGTCGTGGAGTCGTCGAACGCGAAGTGCGACGACGGGCATGTCGCGTTCAGCAGGCTCAGCGTGCTGGAGAAGAGCCTCACGGTGTGCCTGATCCCGGTGTTCACCGACGGGGAGTGCTACGACCTCACGCACGGCCAGCTGCTGGCCTCGTTCCCGAAGAAGGCGTGCGGGAACTTCGGCGTGTCACGGGTGAAGGTGCTCGCGAACACCGTGGACAAAGCGGCGTGCGGGCAGGACGTGGTGCTGGCGTTGGCCTATCCGGACATCAAGACGACGTACTGCTTCACTCCGTCGAGCTAGTGACGACGAAGGCGCACCGCACAAGATGCGATGCGCCTTCGTCGGAAAGCTGCTTACCAGCCGCGCTCGGCCAGCCGGTGCGGCTCGGGGATGTCGTCGACGTTGATGCCGACCATGGCCTCGCCGAGACCGCGCGACACCTTGGCGATGACGTCCGGGTCGTCGTGGAAGGTCGTGGCCTTCACGATGGCCTCGGCGCGCTGGGCCGGGTTGCCGGACTTGAAGATGCCGGAACCGACGAACACGCCCTCGGCACCGAGCTGCATCATCATGGCGGCGTCGGCCGGGGTCGCGATGCCGCCCGCGGTGAAGAGCACCACCGGGAGCTTGCCGTTCTGCGCGACCTCCTTCACGAGCTCGTACGGCGCCTGGAGCTCCTTGGCGGCCACGTACAGCTCGTCCTCGGGGAGGTTCTGCAGGCGGCGGATCTCGGCGCGGATCTTGCGCATGTGCGTGGTGGCGTTGGAGACGTCACCGGTGCCGGCCTCGCCCTTGGAGCGGATCATCGCCGCGCCCTCGGTGATGCGGCGCAGGGCCTCGCCGAGGTTGGTCGCACCGCACACGAAGGGAACCGTGAAGGCCCACTTGTCGATGTGGTTGGCGTAGTCGGCCGGGGTCAGCACCTCGGACTCGTCGATGTAGTCGACGCCCAGCGAGGCGAGGACCTGAGCCTCGACGAAGTGACCGATGCGGGCCTTGGCCATCACCGGGATCGAGACGGCGTTGATGATCCCGTCGATCAGGTCGGGGTCGCTCATGCGGGCGACGCCGCCCTGCGCGCGGATGTCGGCGGGCACGCGTTCGAGCGCCATGACGGCGACGGCGCCGGCGTCCTCCGCGATCTTCGCCTGGGTGGCGTCGACCACGTCCATGATCACGCCACCCTTGAGCATCTCGGCCATGCCGCGCTTCACGCGGGCGGTGCCAGTGACCTGATCAGTGCTCACGGGCCAACCTTTCACGAGGAGAAGTTTCGGTGCACCCACCCTACGTCTCACGTGGCCACCTCACCCAAGCCACTGGCGCCCGGAACCAGAAGGCCACTTGCCGATCAACCGCAGGTCGTGACCCCTGTCACGCACCCGGAAGTGAAACGGCCTCATGAGCGCGGACGAGTCCAGTCGGGTCTCCGCACTTGTACCGGGAGGTGAACGGGTGTGAGATCGAACACTACGACTTGACGGAGGTCGCCATGGGAAGCAAGAACTCCGACAACTCAGCCCCGGCAGGCGCGGTCGCTGTGGACGACCCGGCCAAGGTCCGCAACGTCGTGCTCGTGGGCCCATCGGGCGCGGGCAAGACGACGCTCACCGAGGCCCTGCTGGCCACCACCGGCGTGCTGACCCGAGCGGGCTCGGTCACCGAGGGCACGACCGTCTGCGACCACGACCCGGCCGCGGTCCGGCAACAACGATCGGTGGGCCTCGCCGTGGCCCCGATCCAGCACGGGGACATCAAGATCAACCTGATCGACACCCCCGGATACGTCGACTTCGTGGGTGAGCTCAGGGCAGGACTACGGGCCGCGGACGCGGCCCTTTTTGTTGTCAACGCCTTCGAGGGCGTGGACCCGGCCACCGTCGCGTTGTGGGAGGAATGCGCTCTCGTCGGCATGCCACGTGCCGTCGTCATCACACGCACCGACCACCACCGCGCGGACGTGATGACCGAGATCGTCGCGTGCCAGGCCGCGTTCGGCGCCGGCGTCGTGCCGCTCTACGTGCAGGAGGGCGACCGGCTCGTCGGCCTGCTGACCGAGGGCGACAACCACCCCGAGGAACGCGCCGCGCTGATCGAGGGCATCATCGCCGAGAGCGAGGACGAGACCCTCATGGACCGCTACCTGGCGGGCGAGGAGATCGACCAGGACACGCTCATCGCCGACCTGGAGACCGCCGTCGCACGCGGTTCCTTCCACCCCGTGATGCCCGTGTGCGCCGCAACCGGCATGGGCCTCAACGAACTGCTGGACGGCATCGCGCGCGCGTTCCCGTCACCGCTGGAGCACGAGCTTCCATCCGTGACATCGGTGGACGGCATCCCCCAGCCCCGCATGGCCCCGGACCCCGCAGGGCCTTTGGTGGCCGAGGTCGTGCGCACCGCGGTCGACTCGTACGTGGGACGCGTGTCGCTGGTCCGCGTCTTCTCCGGCACGTTGCGCCCGGAACGCCCGGTGCACGTCTCCGGCCACGGCATGGCCGACCGCGGCCACGAGGACCACGACACCGACGAACGCGTGGCCCACATTTACTCCCCGCTCGGCGCCTCCCTGCGCGAGGTCCCGTACTGCGTGGCCGGCGACCTGTGCGCGTTGACCAAGCTCACCACCGCCGAGACCGGTGACACCGTCTCCGCCCCCGAGCAGCCGTTGCTGATGGCGCCGTGGGACATGCCAGAACCGTTGCTGCCCGTCGCGGTCGTGCCGCGCACCCGCAGCGACGAGGACAACCTGGCCCGCAACCTCAACCGCCTGGTCGCGAGCGACCCGACCCTGCGCCTGGACCGCAACGCCGAGACGCACCAGATGGTGCTGTGGTGCATGGGCGAGGCCCACGCGGACGTCGTGCTGGCCAGGCTGCGCGCGGGCGGCGCGGAGATCGACACCGAACCGGTGCGCGTACCGTTGCGCGAAACCTTTGCGGGCGCGGCCAAAGGCCACGGCCGGCATGTGAAGCAATCTGGAGGTCACGGCCAGTACGCGGTGTGCGACATCGTCGTCGAACCGCTCCCCCGCGGCTCCGGCTTCGAGTTCGTCGACAAGATCGTCGGCGGCGCGATCCCGAACCAGTTCATCCCGTCCGTCGAGAAGGGCGTGCGCGCGCAGCTGGAGAAGGGCCTGCACGACGGCACCCCGGTGGTCGACGTCCGCGTGACGCTGGTCGACGGCAAGGCGCACTCCGTCGACTCCTCCGACGCGGCGTTCCAGACCGCGGGCGCGCTGGCTCTGAAGGAGGCCGCGGCCGCCGGGCGCACCACGTTGCTCGAACCGATGGACGAGGTCGCGATCCGGTTGCCCGACGAACACATGGGCACCGTGCTGGGCGACCTGTCCGGGCGGCGCGGCCGAGTGCTCGGCACCGAGGCCGACGAGGGCGGGCGGACCGTGATCCGCGCCGAGGTGCCGTCGTCGGAGCTGCTGCGGTACGCGATCGAGCTGCGCGCGATGACGTCCGGCACCGGCACGTTCACGCGCCGCTTCTCCCGCTACGACCCGCTGCCGGAGGCGCTGGCCGCACGTTCGAAGTAGGCGCGAGGGCGGGCCGCCGCGCGGCCCGCCCCGCCTGGGCGGTCAGCAGTTCGGTCCCCCGTACGGGTTGCTGAACTGCTGGTAACCCTTTTGCGAGCCGGCGGCGTAGACGTAGACCGTGATCTTCCAGATGCCGCAGCCCCTGGTGTCCTCACCGGAGAACGCGCCCCAGGTCGTCTCCGAGCCGCAGCCTCCGGTGTTGGCGCGGTCCTTGCCCCACCAGTTGTACTTGTCGATGTAGGTCGAGATGTAGATGTCCCAGGAAACGGACTTGCCGTCACACTTGTTGTCCCTGAGCTTCGACGTCGTGATGGTGAACCTCTTGTAGGAGTCCCACTGCACCTTGCCGGTGAGAATCGCCTCCGCCCTGGAGATGTTGATGTCCTCGTCGGCGAGGGCGGTGCCCGTGGAGAACGCCATGAGCACCGCAACGACGGGTACGGCGAGCAGAGCGCGCAACGCTTTCATGAACGCCCCCTTCGACGGGGAATCCCTGTCCGGCACGGCCGCCTGGCGGGATTCCGGGGAGAATCCTTGCCCGCGCGACACCGCCCGTCCATCCGCTGGGCGGCCGAAGGCGCTGCGCCACTCTTCCGCTGAACAACTAGGTGTTCTGCGGGAACCCGAGGTTCACCCCACCGTGCGACGGGTCGAGCCACCGCGACGTGACCACCTTCGACCGGGTGAAGAAGTGCACGCCGTGCGGCCCGTACGCGTGCGCGTCGCCGAACAGCGACTCCTTCCACCCGCCGAACGAGTAGTAGGCCACCGGCACGGGGATCGGCACGTTCACGCCGACCATGCCGACCTCGATCTCGTTCTGGAACCGCCGGGCCGCGCCACCGTCGTTGGTGAAGATCGCGGTGCCGTTGCCGTACCGGTTGGCGTTCACCATCTCGACGGCGTCCTCGTACGTGTCGCACCGCACGACCGACAGGACCGGGCCGAAGATCTCGTCGGTGTAGATCGACATGTCCGTGCCGACGTGGTCGAACAGCGTCGGCCCGAGCCAGAAGCCGTTCGCGTCGCCGTCGATCGGGTGGTTGCGGCCGTCCACGACCAGTGAGGCGCCATCGGCCACGCCCGCGTCCAAATAGGACGTCACCTTGTCCCGGTGCGCGCCGGTGACCAGCGGGCCCATCTCGCACGACGGTCCGGAGCCGACCTTGACGTCCGCGATCCGCGACTTGATCTTCGAGACCAGCTCGTCGCCGACCGCACCCACGGCCACGACCACCGAGATGGCCATGCAGCGCTCCCCCGCCGAGCCGAACCCGGCGGACACCGCGGCGTCCGCGGCCAGGTCGAGGTCGGCGTCGGGCAGCACGACCATGTGGTTCTTCGCGCCGCCGAGGGCCTGCACGCGCTTGCCGTGCGCGGTGCCGGTCTCGTAGACGTACCGGGCGATCGGCGTCGAGCCGACGAACGAGATCGCCTTCACCGCCGGGTGTTCGAGCAGGCGGTCGACGGCCACCTTGTCACCGTGCAGCACGTTCAGCACGCCGTCGGGCAGCCCGGCCTCGGCGAACAGCTCGGCGATGAAGATCGACGCCGACGGGTCCTTCTCCGACGGCTTCAGCACGACCGTGTTGCCGCAGGCGATCGCCGTCGGCACGAACCACAGCGGCACCATGGCCGGGAAGTTGAACGGCGAGATCACGCCGACCACGCCCACCGGCTGCTGGATCGAGTAGACGTCGACGCGCGTCGAGGCGTTCTCGCTGAAGCCGCCCTTGAGCAGCTGCGGGATGCCGCACGCGTACTCGACCGACTCCAGGGCCCGCTGGATCTCGCCACCGGCGTCCGACACGACCTTGCCGTGCTCGGCGCTCACGATCGCCGCGAGATCACCCTTGCGCGCGTTCAGCAGCTCGCGGAACTTGAACATCACCGTCGAGCGCTGGGCGAGCGAGGCGTTGCGCCACGACGCAAACGCTTCCGCGGCAGCGGAGACGGCGGCGTCCACTTCGGACACCGACGCGTACGCGACCTGCGACGCCACCTTGCCGGTCGACGGGTCGTAGACGTCGCCGAGCCGTTCCGGCGCCCGGTCCCACGGCTTGCCGTTGATCCAGTGTTGAATCACTTTGGGTTTGATCACGCCTTCTCCACCGCCTGAGTGAGCACACCGAGAGCCTCTTCGAGCTCGTCCTCGGTCAGCGTCATCGGCGGCGCCAACCGGATCACGTTGCCGTACAGGCCGCCCTTGCCGACCAGCAGGCCGCGGGCCTTGCACTCGTTCAGCACCACCGTCGCGGCACCGGGGTTCGGCTCACCCTCCGGACCGACGAGCTCGATGCCGACCATCAGGCCCTTGCCGCGCACGTCCCCGATGACCGGGTGCTTCTCCGCCAGTTCGCGCAGGCCCCCGAGCAGGCGCGACCCCAGCTTGGCCGCGTTGGCCTGCAGGTCGTGGTCGAGCAGGTAGTTCACCGTCGCGAGCGCGCCCGCGGTGGAGACCGGGTTGCCGCCGAACGTGGAGATCGAGTTGGCGTTGATCGAGTCCATCAGGTCGCCGCGCGCGACCACGCCGCCGATCGCGAGGCCGTTGCCGAGGCCCTTGGCGAACGTCATCGCGTCCGGCACCACGTCGTGCGCCTGGATGCCCCAGAAGTGCTCGCCGGTGCGGCCCCAGCCGGTCTGCACCTCGTCGGAGACGAACAGGATCCCGTACTCGTCCAGCACGTCCTTGAACGCGCGGAACAGACCGTCTGGCGGTGAGGTGAAGCCGCCGACGCCCTGGATGGGCTCGGCGATCATGCACGCGACGTCACCGGACGTGGTGGTCTCGATGATCTCGCGCAGGTCGTCGACGCAGGCCTTGACGTAGTCGGCGTCCGACAGCGACCTGAACGGGCTGCGGTAGCGGTAGCCGCCGTGCACCCAGCTGACCTTGATCGGCGACAGCGCGGACGCGGACCAGCCGCGGTTGCCCGTGATGGCGATCGTGGCGAACGCACGGCCGTGGTAGCTGTTGCGCAGGGCCAGGACCTGCTCACTGCGGCGCGCCGTGGTGGCGAGCATCAGCGCGGTCTCGTTGGCCTCGGTGCCGGAGTTGGTGAAGAAGACCTTGGCGTCCGGGATGCCGGAGAGCTCCGCGATCTTCTCCGCCAGCTCGACCTGCGACTTGATCAGGTAGAGCGTCGAGCTGTGCAGCACGCCGGTGTCGAGCTGCGAGCGGATCGCGTCGCTGATCTCCGCGACGTCGTAGCCGATGGCGTTGGTCAGGATGCCCGCGAAGAAGTCCAGGTAGGTCGTGCCCTCGCGGTCGGTGACCCGGCGCCCGCTGGCGCTCGCGATCTCGATGGGCTCGTCGTAGTAGAGGGCCAGCCACTTCGGCATCACCGCGCGGTGTCGTGCCAGCAGCTCCTTGTGGGCCATCACGTCCTCCAGGGGTTAACTCCTGGAGGACGAGTCTGCTGTGACGCGTGGTTCGCCGCCATGCACAACCTGTACCCGGATCGGCTGTTTGGCATTACGTTGTGTCCATGTACCCGACCGTCGCCGAAGTCGTCGCTCTCCCGGTGATCAGGCAGGGAAAGCCGCGTCTGGTGGCCGGATCGGCCGGGCTGTCCAGGCGGGTCCGCTGGGTGCATGTGGCGGAGATCGCAGACATCGCGCCGCTGCTGCGTGGCGGCGAGCTCGTGCTGACGACCGGCGTGATGCTGCCCGAGTCCGGCCTCGCCCGCTACGTCGAGGAGCTGGCCGCCGTCGGGTGCGCCGGGCTGGTCGTCGAACTGGGGCGGCGGTGGCGCGACGACGTGCCGGCCGCGCTGGTCACCGAGGCGGAACGGCACGGGTTGCCGCTGGTCACGCTGTCGGAGGAGACGAAGTACGTGGCCGTCACCGAGGCGGTCGTCGGCCTGATCGTGGACGCGCAGCTGGCCGAGCTGCGTGCCGCGGAACAGGTGCATGAGACGTTCACCGCGCTGACGGTGGCCGGCGCCGAGCCCGCCGAGGTGCTGCGCGAGGTGGCGCGGACGTCCGGGCTGCCCGTGGTGCTGGAGACGCTGGGCCACGACGTGCTGGCCTACGACGCGGCCGGGCACGACCCGGTGACGCTGCTGGACGACTGGGCGGCGCGCTCGCGGGCGGTCACCGTGACCGAGCGGACCGCCTACCACCCGGCGTCCGGCTGGTTGATCACGATCGTCGGCGCGCGCGGGGCGGACTGGGGACGGCTGGTGCTGGTGTCGCCGGAACCGCCACCGCACCGGCACGTCGTGGTCGCCGAACGTGCCGCGTCCGCGTTGGCCGTCCATCGGCTCGTGGCGCGCGACCGGGAGTCGTTGGAACGGCAGACGCACCGAACCCTGCTGGCCCAGCTGCTCGGCCAGTCACCGCAGTCGCCTGACCTCGGCGCGCGGGCCGCCGCGCTGGGCGTGCCGCTGGAACGACGGCAGCTGATCGGGGTCGCGATCCGGCCGGTGACCGTGCTGCACGGGCAAACGCTTGCGACACAGGAGGTTCTGCGTGATCTCGCCGAGGCCACCGCGCTGGCCGGGCGGCGGGTGACGGTCGCGGCGCTGGTCGGCGTCGTGGACGACACGTCGGTGCGCGCACTGCTGTCGGTGCCGATGACCGTTGGCGTGGAAGGGGTGCTGCGCAAGGTCGCGCGCGAGATCCACCGCACGGCGGCGTCGACCGTGGTGATCGCGGTGGGGACGACCGTGACGTCCACAACGGACGTTCGGCGGTCGCTGGGCGAGGCCGCGCACGTGGCCGGCGCGGCGTTGCGGGCGCCGGGAGCCCAGCTCTACCACCGGCTCGACGACGTGCGGTTGCGCGGCCTGCTGCACCTGCTGCGCGAGGACGAGCGGGTGCGGGCGTTCGCGGACCGCGAGCTGGGACCGTTGCTGACGCGGGACTCCGCGCAGGGCTCACGGCTCGTGGAGCTGCTGCGGTGCCTGTGCGAGAACGGCGGCAACAAGTCGGCGGCCGCCACCGCCGCGCATCTGTCCCGTACGGCCTACTACCAGCAGCTGGCGCGGATCGAGCAGGTCCTGGGCGTGTCGCTGGAGGACCCGGAGTCCTTGCTGTCGCTGTACGTCGCACTCCTGGTGCACGAAATGGGCCCGTGAGCGCGCACGGGCCCATTTTCGACGTGCGACTCAGCCGTTGATCGTCGGCAGGGTGCCGGAGAGAACGGTCGGGTTCGGCACGACGCCGTTGGTCGGCAGGTCGGACAGGCTCGGCGCCTTCAGACCACCGACGTGCGCGCTGTTGGCCAGGCCGTCGGCGTTCGGCAGGCCCGGCAGCGTGCCGAGCTGGGGCGCGATCGGGTTCGGCGCGGTGCGCTCCTGCGCGGCAGGCACCTCGGGAGCGGCGGGGGACTTCACGTCACCGGCGACCGGTGCCTTGACCTGGCCCAGCTTGAGCGCGCCCACCGAGTCGAGCGGGTTGGCGTGCGGGGCGACGTGCTTGGTGGCGTCGAGCACCTTGTCCGCGCCGACCTCGGGAACGCCGCTGTTCAGGTGGGGCGCCTCGACAGCGCTGGCCGAGCCCGCGAGCAGCGGGGCGGCACCGGCGGCGAGCAGGGCGGCGGCGCGGAACAGTCCGGAACGAGACACAGTTTTCCTCAATCTGGTTTGGGGACCGATCTTCGTTTTCATCGGCGCATTTGGTTCGGCTATTTATCCGCTCGATCGTGTGATGAGGGACTTGAACCTCACGCGGCGGGAGGTCCTACGGTCGTCGTGTGACCCGTTGGAGCATCGGTGACCTGGCCAAAGCGAGCGGACTGACCGTCCGCACGCTGCACCACTACGACGAGATCGGACTGGTGGGCGCGTCCGAGCGCACGACTTCCGGTCACCGTCGGTATACCCCGGAAGACGTACGCCGCCTCTATCAGGTGAGATCGCTGCGCCAGCTCGGTCTTTCCCTGGAGGAGGTCCGCGCGGCGCTGTCCTCATCGGACTCGCTGCGCCCGCTCTTCGAGGCCCAGCTGGCCGCCCTCACCGAGCAGGCGAGGCAGGTCGACGCGCTGCGGTCGCGGATCGCCGCGCTGCTCGACGGTCACACCACCGAATCCCTTCTGTCCACTTTGGAGATGATGTCCGTGTACGAGAGCTACTTCACCGCCGAGCAGCTGGGCGACCTGCGCTCCCGCGCGGCCTCGCTCGGCACCGAGGCCGTCGAGGCGCTGAAGACCTCCTGGCTGGAGCTGGTCAAGCAGCTGCGGCAGCACATGGCCGACGGCACGCCACCCACGGACCCGCGCGTCGTCGAGCTGTCGCGCCAGTGGGACGCGCTGGGCGCCAAGTTCACCGGCGGCGACCCGGCGATCCAGGCGGCGGCGCGGCGGTCGTGGGAGGAGAACAAGACCGCGATCAGCAGGCAGATCGGCTGGCCCGCCGAGGACGGCCTGGTCGACTACATCGGCCAGGCGCGCGCCGCCCAGTGACGTTGCCGAATCGGCAAAATCGTCGGGTGAGGTCAGGTCGGGCTCGGTAGAAGTGGGTCATGCCTTCTGATGACCGGCGCCTGCAGGCCGCCAACCCGACCGGATGGTTCGAAGATCTCTACGCGGAGGCCGAAGCCGGCACGGCCTCCGTCCCGTGGGACCTCCCCCGCCCTCAGCAACACCTCGTCGAATGGGCTCACGAGGCCCCGGACGGCCCGGGCCGCAGCGCACTGGTCGTCGGGTGCGGCTACGGCCGCGACTCGGAGTTCCTCGCCTCCCTCGGCTACGACGTGACGGCGTTCGACGTCTCCCCCACCGCCATCGCGGCCGTGCAGGCGCGCTACCCGGACTCGAAGGTCTCCTACGTCGTCGCGGACCTGCTCGACCCGCCCGCCTCGTGGCACCGCGCGTTCGACCTGGTCGTGGAGAACATGACCGTGCAGGCGCTTCCCGTTTCCGCCCACGCCTCCGCCATCGAGAGCGTGGCCTCGCTGGTCGGCTCGACGCTGCTCGTGCTGGCCGTGGCGCGGGACGAGGGCCCCGAACCGGACGGTCCGCCGTGGCCGCTGACGCCCTCGGAGATCCTCGCGTTCGAAACCGGCGGCCTGTCCGCCCGCCGCGTGGTCCGCGACGAGTCCCGGTGGCTGGCCGAGTTCGGACGCTAACTGGCCATGAACTGGCCACTTATGACTGAGTTCCGCCGAATAGCGTGAATCATGCTCGTTCGTCGGCTGATCGCCCGTTTGCTCGACTGGCTGCTGGTGCTGGTCGTGGCGTGGCCGTTGGTCCACGAACCCGTGCTGGTGGTGCTCTGCGCGGCGGTGTACGACGCTCTGCTGCTGCGCTGGAACACCCTCGGCAAGGCCCTGACGGGCCTGCGGGTCGTGGGCCCCGCGTCCGGCCTGGGCCTCAGACGGGTGCTGGCCCGCACCCTGATCACGACCGCGCTGCCCGGCGCGGGCGCGGTACTGGTGCTGACCGGTCTGAGCTGGCGGGAACCGGCGCTGATGGCGAACCTCGGCTGGCAGCAGCCGTGGGTCGTCATCGGCGAACACCTGCCCGTCGGGTCTGCGGGGTGGCTTACGTCGTTGCTACTGGTGGGCGGGTTGACGTTGCTCGCGCTGTCCGCCGTGGAGTCGCTGGACCTGCGCGGGACGCGGACGTGGCACGACCGCAAGGCGGGCACGGCCGTGGTGCGCCTCAAAGCCTCGATCCGATGAACCGCAACGCGTCCGGCAGCACCCGCCGCCAGTAGCCGCCGTCGTGCGCGCCGTGCTCGAACGACCCCTGACCGCCCACCGCCCGCGTGAGGTCCTGCGCCGCGTCGTGGAACGGGTCCTCCTGCCCGCACCACACCCCAACCGGTGACTTGATGCTTCCCGTGTGCCGCAACGGTTCGTGCTGCGCCCACACCTCCTCCGAAGGGAACCCGTCGATCGTCTGAGCGTCGGCCCACGTCGGGAACAGCGCCGGGCTGACCGCCGCGACGGCCTTCAGCGGCTGCCGGGACGCGAGGTCGAGCACGCCGAAGCCGCCCATCGACACGCCCAGCGCCGCGTCGAACGGCACCGGTGGCTTGAGACCGACCCAGTAGTCGTCGCCGCCGTTGAGCACCGCGCACCGGAACTTCGCGCCGTTGAGGAACTGCGGCAGACCGAGGTCCTGCCACCACGACACGCTGCCACCGCGGCCGTGCAGCACGAGCACGGCCGGGCCGTCCGCGCCCATCCAGGCACCCCACGGCGTCGGCTGAACGGGTGCCGGTGGCACGTCCGGCACCACGCCGTCCGGGCCGGTCCAGCCGAGCAGGCGGCGGCCGCGCGGGGTCAGCGCTGCGCACGTTCCCAGTGCTCCGACCAGGCCCGCGCCGCCCAGCAAGACCGTCCGTCGTGGAATCCCCATGCCGTCCAGTGAAACAGAACGTGCGCACAATGTGCGCCGATCATGACAAGCGTGGACACTTTGACACTGCCAGACCTGCGGCACCGGACCCAGGATTCACCGATGGAAACCGACCGCGTTCGCCGTGTTTCAGCAGCGTAACAGGGGGTTGAACGATGGCAGTCGAGTCCTCTCCGCCCCAGGTCACACCTGACGGTCGCGTCGAACTCAGCGACGCGGGTCCCATCCGGGACAGCAGGTTCTTCAACCCCGAGCTGGCGCCGGTGCCGATCGAGCAGCGCACCTGGACGACCTACAACTTCTTCGCGCTGTGGATGGGCATGGCGCACAACATCCCCAGCTACACGCTCGCGGCGTCGTTGATCGCCCTGGGCATGGACTGGGTGCAGGCGTTCCTCACGATCACCCTGGGCAACCTGATCGTGCTGGTCCCCATGCTGCTCAACAGCCACGCCGGCACCAAGTACGGCATTCCGTTCCCCGTGTTCGCCCGCGCGTTCTACGGCGTTCGCGGCGCCAACCTCGTGGCGTTGCTGCGCGCGTTCATCGCGTGCGCCTGGTTCGGCATCCAGACGTGGGTGGGCGGCAAGGCGCTGCACGTCATCATCGGCCGGCTGGCCGGTGAGGGCTGGAGCAAAGCCTCCGTTGTGGGCGGTCAGCCGTGGACGTTGTGGTTGTGCTTCTTCGGGTTCTGGGTCGTGCAGATGCTCGTGATCTGGCGCGGCATGGACGCGATCCGGCGGTTCGAGAACTGGACGGCGCCGCTGGTCAGCGTCGGGTTCCTGATCCTGCTGGGCTACGTGCTGGTGAAGGCGGGCGGGTTCGGGCCGATCCTGCACAGCGGCAGCAAGCTCGGCTGGGGGCCGGAGTTCTGGAAGGTGTTCTTCCCCTCGCTGATGGGCATGATCGCGTTCTGGTCCACGCTGTCGTTGAACATGCCCGACTTCACCCGGTTCGGCGGCTCGCAGCGCAAGCAGGTCACCGGGCAGATCCTCGGCCTGCCGACCACGATGTCGTTCATCGCGATCGTGGCGATCCTGACGACGTCCGGCGCGCAGGCGCTGTACGGCGAGGCGATCTGGGACCCGGCCGACCTCGCGTCGCGGTTCGACAGCACGATCCTGGTGCTCGTCGCGCTGATCTCGCTGGTGCTGGCGACGATCTCGGCGAACCTCGCGGCGAACGTCGTGAGCCCCTCCTACGACTTCTCGAACGCGTTCCCCAAGCGCATCACGTTCGCGATCGGCGGCCTGATCACCGGGGTGGTCGGCGTCCTGATCCAGCCGTGGCGGCTGATCTCCGACCCGAGCATCTACATCTTCGCGTGGCTCGGGTTCTACGGCGGTCTGCTGGCCTCGGTGGCCGGCGTGTTCGTCTGCGGGTACTGGGTGATCAAGAAGACCCGGCTGGAACTGCCCGACCTCTACCTCGACGGCAGGGGCGCGTACTGGTTCAACGGCGGCTGGAACTGGCGTGCGGTCGCGGCGACGCTCGTGGGCTCCGTGCTCGCGGTCGGCGGCGCCCACGGCGGGCCGTTCCCGGCGGACGGGCTGATCCCGTTCCTCAAGCCGCTCTACGACTACAACTGGGTCGTCGGTTTCGTGGCCGGCTTCCTGGTTTTCCTCGCTCTCAAGGACAACACGGCAAAGGAGACGACCAGGTGAGCAACATCATCCGGGCGGCGCTCGTCCAGCAGAAGTGGACGGGCGACAAGGAGTCGATGATCGCCAACGCGGTCGAGCACATCCGCACCGCCGCTTCCCAGGGCGCGCAGGTGTTGTGTCTCCAGGAGCTCTTCTACGGCCCGTACTTCTGCCAGGTGCAGGACGCGGACTTCTACTCCTACACCGAGGCGATCCCGGACGGCCCCACGACGGAGCTGATGAAGGAAGTCGCCGCGCAGCACAACATCGTGCTGATCGTACCGATGTACGAGGTGGAACAGCCCGGCGTCTACTACAACACCGCGGCCGTGATCGACGCGGACGGCACGTACCTCGGCAAGTACCGCAAGAACCACATCCCGCAGGTCAAGGGATTCTGGGAGAAGTTCTACTTCAAGCCGGGCAACCTCGGTTACCCGGTGTTCGACACCGCCGTGGGCCGGATCGGCGTCTACATCTGCTACGAGCGGCACTTCCCGGAGGGCTGGCGCGCTCTGGGCCTGGCCGGCGCGAAGATCGTGTTCAACCCGTCGGCGACCTCGCGGTCGTTGAGCGAGTACCTGTGGCGGCTGGAGCAGCCCGCCGCGGCCGTCGCGAACGAGTACTTCGTCGGCGCGATCAACCGCGTGGGCGTGGAACCGTTGGGCGACAACGAGTTCTACGGTCAGACGTACTTCGTGTCACCACGCGGTCAGCTGGTCGGCGAGGCCGCGTCCGACACCGAGGAAGAGCTCGTCGTGCGCGACCTGGACCTCGACCTGCTGACCGAGGTCCGCGACACCTGGGCGTTCTACCGCGACCGCCGCCCGGACACCTACGAGGGCCTGGTGACGCCATGAGCGTGCTGATCCGCAACGGCCTGGTCATCAACGCGACCGGCTCGCACGCCGCCGACGTGCTGATCGAGGGCGAGCACATCGCGGCCCTGGTGACGCCGGGGTTCGAGGTGCGGGCCGACGAGGTGATCGACGCGGCCGGGAAGTACGTGATCCCCGGCGGCATCGACGTGCACACGCACATGGAGATGCCGTTCGGCGGCACCCAGTCCGCCGACACGTTCGAGACCGGCACGACCGCGGCGGCGTGGGGCGGCACGACCACCATCGTCGACTTCGCGGTGCAGCCCAAGGGTTCGTCGTTGCTGTCCACTCTGGACAAGTGGCACAGCAAGGCAGATGGCAACTGCGCGATCGACTACGGCTTCCACATGATCATCTCCGACGTGAACGACGCGTCGTTGAAGGAGATGGAGTCGTGCATCGCGGCCGGGGTGAACAGCTTCAAGATGTTCATGGCCTACCCCGGCGTCTTCTACGCCACCGACGGCGAGATCCTGCGCGCCATGCAGAAGGCGCGCGAGACCGGTGCCACGATCATGATGCACGCCGAGAACGGCATCGCGATCGACCAGCTGGTCGCGCAGGCGCTGGCGTCCGGCCTGGGCGACCCGGTGCAGCACGGCCTGACCCGTCCGCCGGAGCTGGAGGGCGAGGCCACCTCGCGCGCCATCCAGCTGGCTCGCGTGACCGGTTCCCCGTTGTACATCGTGCACCTGTCGGCCGCGCAAGCGCTCGACGCCGTGACAGCTGCTCGTGACACCGGTCAGAACGTGTTCGCGGAGACGTGCCCGCAGTACCTGTACCTGTCGTTGGAGGACCTGGCCCGTCCCGGTTTCGAAGGCGCCAAGTACGTGGCGTCGCCTCCGTTGCGCCCCAAGGAACACCAGTCGTCGTTGTGGCGGGGCCTGCGGACGAACGACCTCTCGGTGGTCAGCACCGACCACTGCCCGTTCTGCTTCAAGGACCAGAAGCAGCTGGGTCTCGGCGACTTCTCCAAGATCCCCAACGGCATGCCCGGCGTCGAGCACCGCGTCGACCTGCTGCACCAGGGCGTCGTGAAGGGCGAGATCACCCGCGAACGCTGGGTCGAGATCGCCTCCACCACCCCGGCCCGCATGTTCGGCATGTACCCGCGCAAGGGCGTGATCGCACCGGGCGCCGACGCCGACGTGGTGATCTACGACCCGGCGGCGACGCAGACCATCTCCGCCGAGACCCACCACATGGCCGTGGACTACTCGGCCTACGAGGGCTTCGACGTCACCGGCCGGGTGGACACCGTGTTCTCCCGCGGCCGCAAGGTGATCGCCGACGGCGCCTACCACGGCTCGACGGGCCACGGCCGGTTCGTGTCCCGCGACCTCAACCAGTACCTCGTGTAGAGAAGGGCGTTCCCGTGGACTTCGGCATCGTGCTGCAGACCGACCCGCCGGCGCGGGACGTGGTGGAAGGCCTCCGCGCCGCCGAGGACTGCGGCTTCCGCTACGGCTGGACGTTCGACTCCTGCGTGCTGTGGCAGGAACCGTTCGTCATCTACTCCCAGATCCTGGCCGCCACCCGGGACCTGGTCGTGGGCCCGATGGTCACCAATCCGTCCACAAGGGACTGGTCGGTGACGGCGTCGCTGTTCGCCACGCTGAACGACATGTTCGGCAACCGCACGGTCTGCGGCATCGGCCGGGGCGACTCGGCCCGCCGCGTGATCGGCCAGAAGCCCGCGTCCCTGGCCACGCTCGGCGAAGCGATGCACGTGATCAAGGAACTGGCCGAGGGCCGTTCCGTCGAGCACCACGGCACGGCGGTGCAGATCCCGTGGGTGCGCAACGGAAAGCTCGAAATCTGGATGGCGGCCTACGGGCCCCGCGCGTTGAAGATGGTCGGTGAGCAGGCCGACGGCTTCATCCTGCAGACCGCCGACCCGGACATCGCCCGCTGGACCATCGGCTCCGTCCGCGAAGCCGCCGCGGCCGCCGGCCGCGACCCGTCGTCCATCACGATGTGCGTGGCCGCCCCTGCCTACGTCGGAACCGATCTCTCCCATCAGCGGGATCAGTTGCGGTGGTTCGGCGGCATGGTCGGCAACCACGTGGCGGACCTCGTCGCGCGGTACGGCGACTCCGGTGTCGTGCCCAAGGCCCTGACCGACTACATCAAGGACCGCGAGGGCTACGACTACTCCCACCACGGCAAGGCTGGCAACCGGTCGACCGACTTCGTGCCGGACGCGATCGTCGACCGCTTCTGCCTGGTGGGGCCGGAGTCCGCGCACGTCGAACGGCTGCAGGAGCTCAAGGAGATCGGCGTCGACAACTTCGCGCTGTACCTGATGCACGACGAGAAGGACAAGACGCGCGACGCCTACGGCTCCTCGATCATCCAGGCTGTCTGACGGAGATCGGGTGTGCCCGCGGTTTCGGGGACACCCTGACAGCAAGAACGGTCATGGGTGGTTTCCGTTGCCACAGCTGCGGAAACCACCCATGACCCGTCAGCTGACGAGCGGGTTGATGTACGCCTTGGCGTCGCACTCCGGGATGAACGTGTCACCGGCGTGGACGTCAGACCACGTCGTCTCCGTGTTGCAACCGCCATGCCAGAAGCGCTCGGTGCCGGTCCAGCGGTTGTCGACCTCGACGTACCAGAACCACGAGCAACGGCACCGACTTCGAGGCACGACCTAACGGACGGTGCGGAGCTGGCCGTCCCACTCCGTGGCGAGCGCGGGCAGCAGTTCGGCCAGCTGCACCGGGTACACGGTGTCCTCGGTGGACTCCAGCTCCGCCGCACTCCACCAGCGATAGCCCGAGATCGTGGTCTCCTCGACGTCGTTGAACCCCGAGGTGTCGACGACGAGATCGCTGTCGACGGTGGCGTGGAAGAACCACTCCTCCGCGTCGAACGTCTCGCCGTCGAAGCTGAACACCGCGCGCCGACGCCAGATCGGGCCGAGCAAGGACTCCGGCGCGAGCTTCAGGCCGGTCTCCTCGAAAGCCTCGCGGACGGCGGCGTCGCGGAGCTCCTCGCCGTCCTCCACTCCACCGCCGACGGTGAACCAGAAGAGCTCCTGGGGCCGGGCCGGGTCGAAGCCCTGGAACAGCAGCACGCGGCCGGACGCGTCGGTCAGCACCACGCGGGCGGACGGGCGGGGCCTGAGCAGCACGGCGTCGGACGGGGACGCGGGCTCGGCGATCTCGAAGTACGACGGCTGCGGTGCGGTGCCGGCCAGCCGCAACCACCGCACGATGCGGCGTCGGCGCTGCAAGAGCGTGTCGCGCACGGCATCGTTGTACACGCGGCGGGCGAGGACCACGCGCTCCTCGGCATCGGCCAGCTCGGCGGCGAGCGCCGGGGGCAGCTTCGTGCGGTCCAGGGCACCCAGCTGGCCGGAGAGTTCGTTCTCGGCCAGCTCGCGTTCGGCCCGCGAAGCCGACTCGGCCCGGGACGCGGCGGCGGACAGCTCTGGATCGAGCAGCGCGCGGGTCACCACGGCGCGGCGGGCCAGGGCGGCGTCCAGTGCGGCCCAGGCGGCGTCGGTGCGGACGTGGAGGCGGTCCAGGCGGTTCGCGATGGCGAGGATCCACGCCGACAGCAGCAGCGTGACCAGGACGACGACGAGCGCGGTGGTCATGGCCGGGCCGCCTGGTGGGCAACGGCGGGCAAGCGCACGGTCACGCCTCACTCACCCGGCGCGGATCGGCGGCGATGGCCGTCTCGTACACCCGCAGCACCTGGCCGGCCACCACGGACCAGTCGAACGCCTGCACCCGCCGCGAAGCCAGATCCACGTACTCGGCCCGCAGCGCGGAGTCGCGCAACACCGAGCGCAGAGCGTCCGCGAGTGCGGCGGCGTCGCCCACCGGGAACAGCACCCCGGCCTTGCCGTCGTCCAGCACGCGGCGGAACGCGTCCAGGTCCGAGGCCACCACGGCGGTGCCGGCGGACATGGCCTCGGTGAGGATGATGCCGAACGACTCGCCGCCGGTGTTCGGGGCGACGTAGACGTCCACCGAGCGCAGCATCCTGGCCTTCTCCCCGTCGTCGACCTGGCCCAGCAGGTCGACGCGGGAGGCGTGAGGTCCGTCGAAGGAGGACTCGCCGCGGCCCACGACCAGCAGGCGCAGGTCGGGGAACTCGGGGGCGATCAACCCGAACGCCTCCCACAGGACGGGCATGCCCTTGCGCGGCTCGTCGTAGCGGCCCACGAAGCCGATCGTGCCGCCGGGGCGCGGGTAGCCGTCCAAAGTGGACGCCGAGGCGAAGAAGCCGACGTCGACACCGTTGGGGATCTCCACCGCGTCGCCGCCGAGGTGCTCTACCTGGACTCGGCGGGCGAGGGCGGAGACGGCGATGCGGGCGGTGACCTTCTCCAGGAACGGCTGCAGCACGCCCTGGAACGCCGAGAGCATCTTGGAGCGCGGGGTCGAGGTGTGGAAGGTGGCGACGATCGGGCCGTCGGCGACCATCAGGGCCAGCATCGACAGCGACGGCGCGGTGGGCTCGTGCAGGTGCAGGACGTCGAACGAGTGCTCGTCGATCCAGCGGCGGACCCGCGTGTAGGAGACCGGGCCGAAGGACAGGCGGGCCACCGAGCCGTTGTACGGGATGCCGACCGCGCGGCCCGCGGAGGTGACGAACGGCGGCAGGGTCTGGTCGTCGTCGGCGGGGGCCAGGACGTTCACGGTGTGGCCGAGGCCGATCAGGGCGCGGGCGAGGTCGACGACGTGGGCCTGCACTCCCCCTGGCACGTCGAAGGAGTACGGGCAGACGATCCCCACGTTCACCGCGAGAGCCTCCTGGCCAGTGCGGCGCGACGGCTCGGAGGCAGGTCGGCCAGCCAGAGCTGCTGCAGCATGTGCCAGTCGGCCGGGTGGGCGGCGATGTCGGCGGCGAACACGTCGGCGACCGCCTGCGTGGCCGCCTGGACGGTGCTCACCTTGATCGGCGGGTGGATGCGGAAGTGCCAGCCGTCGCCGGTGAACCAGCAGCCCACCGGCAGCAGTGCGGCGCCGGTCGTCGCGGCCAGGTGCGCGGGGCCCGCGGGCATCAGGGTCTGCTCGCCGAAGAACGTCACCGGGACGCCCGTCGAGGTCAGGTCGCGGTCGGCCAGCAGGCAGACGACCTTGTTCGCCCGCAGCCGCTCGGCCAGGACCGTCGCGGGTGGACGGTCGCCGCCGTGCAGCGGCAGCACCTCGAACCCGAGGGTCTCGCGGAACTCCACGAACTTCCGGTACAGCGACTCCGGCTTCAGCCGCTCGGCCACGGTCGTGAACGTGCCGGAGTGGCCCACGAGCCAGACGCCGGCCATGTCCCAGTTGCCGCTGTGCGGCAGTGCGACGACCGCGCCCGTGCCCTCCTTCAGCGCGGCGTCGAGGTTCTCCACGCCGCTGATCATCGAGTCGCACTTCTCGTAGACCGCGCGCAGGTCCATCGACGGCAGCCGGAACGCCTCGCACCAGTAACGCGCGTACGACCGCAGCGAGTCGCGCACGAGCTCGTCCAGCTCCTCCTCGCCCGCCTGCGGCACGACCCGGCGCAGGTTCGTGCGCAGCTGCGCGATGCCCGCGCCGCCTCGCCGGGCCGCGTAGTCGGCACCCACGCGGAACAGCGCGCGCGCCCACTTCTCCGGCAGCAGGCGGATCAGCCGCCAGCCGGCCGTGTACCCGGCGGTCGCGAGGTTCACGCGGCCTCCCGCGCGGACTTCGCCACGGCCAGGACCCGCTGCAGCACCGTCGCCACCGTCATGACCGCGAGCAGCCACAGCGCGATGTCCATGAGGTGCGGCACGCCCAGTCCCTGCACACCGGCGCCGACCAGCGCGACGATGAAGCGCTCGGCCCGCTCAGCCAGGCCGCCGTCGGCGCTGAGCCCGGACGCCTCGGCGCGCGCCTTCACGTACGAGATGACCTGCGAGGCGACCAGGCAGACGAAGCCGGCCACGGCCGTCCAGCGCGCACCGGTGTCGAACGCGTACCAGGTGAGCGCCGCGAACAGCGCCCCGTCCGCGATGCGGTCGCAGGTGGCGTCGAGGACGGCGCCGAACTTCGTGGGCCCCTGCGCGCGGGCCATCGCCCCGTCGATCAGGTCGAGCAGCACGAAGAACGTGACGAGCGCACAGCCGAGGAACAGCTGCCCGCGGGGGATGAACCACAGCGCGCTGGCGACGGCACCGGCCGTGCCGACCACGGTGACGACGTTGGGCGTGAGGCCACGCGCCAGCAGCCACGCCCCGATCGGGTCGGTGACGCGCGACACGGACGCGCGAGCGAAGATGTTCAGCATGGCGTGTCGCAGCCTAGCTGGACTGCTGAAACGCGCTGCTCGCGGGTGAGGCGGCACCCGCGAGCGAACCGGGTTCAGCCCAGTCGCCGGTGATCTTCGGCGATCCGCTTCAGCAACGCCTGCAGCTCCTCTCCCCGCACCGCCAGCCGTTCCAGCCGCCCGAACAACGCGAGGTACTCGCGCACGTCCAGGGGGTCGGTGATGGTGGCGTTGCCGGTGAGCACGCTGACCGTGACCACGCGCTCGTCGTAGACCTGGAAACCGTGCAGGGCGATGACGTTCGCGTCCGCCGACCACGGCACCACGCACAGCCGGACGTTCGGGCGGCGCTGGATCGCGGCCAGGTGCTCGACCTGGTCCGCCATCAGCTCCGCCGACCCCATCCGCCAGCGCAGGGCGCTCTCGGTCAGCAGGAACACGAACTGCTTCGCCAGGTCGTCCATCCGGGCACGCCGTATCCGCAGCGCCGCCACGGCGGCCTCCTGCTCCGACGGCGGCATCGTCCCCAGCACGATCCGCAGGTAGGCCTCGGACTGCAGCAGCGAGGGCACCAGGTTGACCTGGAAGAACCTCGATGTCGCCGCCCGCGCCTCCACGCGGCTGATCGTCTGCTGGTGGCGGTGCGCTCCTCGGTGCAGCACGACGCGGCGGGTTTCCGCCTCCGCGTGCAGCGACCTGGCGAGTTCGACCAGTTCGATGCGCGTCTCTCTCGTCGCGGCCAATTCCGCGACGAGACGCTCCACGTCGGTGACGGACGGGAGCAGCATGCCGTTCTCGATCTTCGACAGCTTGGACTGGCTCATCCCGGTGGCACGGGCGGTGGCCGTGCCGGTCATCTTCGCCTCGGTGCGCAACCGGCGTAACTCACGCGAAAGCCGTTCTCTTGCTAATCGCGAACGCTCAGGTGCGGTCATGTTCGCACCGTAACCATCCGCACACGTTGAGACGATCGGCCATCGGCGGGGACTTGACTCGCAGTTGACACCTCCAGGTGGGTGATCTCACCTACCTGGAATCGTTTTGTACTCGCGTTACGTCTCGATCGGTTGAGGAGAAACACCCGAAAGTTGCAACCGAACCATTCCTGGCCACATGGAAAGCGTCCGGATTGTCCTACCCGGACAACGAGGGGTGGTTTTTGTCACTCTTTTGTCCATGAATTGGTACGGCTTTCAATCACAGAGTTCGCTAAACGCCGCGTTCAGCGAATCCGCGATTGGTCAGTCGACGGCCTTCCAGCCCTCCGACAGCAGGTCACGGGTCTCCCCGAGCAACTGCGGCAGCACCTTGGTGTGCCCGATGACCGGCATGAAGTTCGCGTCCCCGCCCCACCGCGGCACGACGTGCTGGTGCAGATGAGCGGCGATCCCGGCTCCCGCGACGACACCCTGGTTCATACCGACGTTGAACCCGTGCGGTGCCGCCACGTGCCGCGCCACCCTCATCGCCTTCTGCGTGAACGCGGCGAACTCCGCGGTCTCCGACAGCGTCAGATCCGTGTAGTCCGGTACATGCCGATACGGCAGCACCATCAGATGACCGGGGTTGTACGGGTAAAGGTTCAAAACAGCGAAGACCTCGGCACCGCGCGCGATGATCAGCCCCGCCGAGTCGTCGAGCTCGACAACACGGCAGAACGGGCATCCCTCGGGTTCATCGCCGAGCGCCTTGCCCTCACCCTTCACATAAGACAAGCGATGCGGGGTCCACAAACGCTGCAAAGCATCGTGGACCCCGACACCGTCCTGTTCCGAAAACTCAGGCGTCACGAGAGCAGTTCCGCGGTGGGCGACGCGTTCTCCCGGCGCTGCACCCAGTCGACGATCTGCTCGACGGCCCGCTCCACCGGCACGCCGTTGATCTGCGTGCCGTCGCGGAACCGGAACGACACCGCGTTCGCCTCCACGTCCTTGGCGCCGGCCAGGAGCATGAACGGCACCTTCTGCATGGTGTGGTTGCGGATCTTCTTCTGCATGCGGTCGTCGGACGCGTCGACGTCCACCCGGATGCCCTTCTTGCGCAGCACCTCGCGCACCGCGAACAGGTGGTCGGCGTTGTCGCTGGTCACCGGGATGCCCACGACCTGCACCGGCGCGAGCCACGCCGGGAACGCGCCCGCGTAGTGCTCGGTCAGCACGCCGAAGAACCGCTCCACCGACCCGAACAGCGCGCGGTGGATCATCACCGGGCGCACGCGCGAGCCGTCGGGGCCGGTGTACTCCAGCTCGAACCGCTCCGGCAGGTTGAAGTCGAGCTGGATGGTCGACATCTGCCAGGTGCGGCCGAGCGCGTCCCGGCACTGCACGGAGATCTTCGGGCCGTAGAACGCGGCGCCACCGGGGTCCGGCACGAGCTCCAGGCCGGAGTCGCGGGCCACCGAGGCGAGCGTCTCGGTCGCCTCCTCCCAGATCTCGTCCGAACCCACGTACTTCTCCGGGTTCTTGGTGGAGAGCTCCAGGTAGAAGTCGTCCAGGCCGTAGTCGCGCAGCAGGTCCAGCACGAAGGTCAGCAGCGAGGTCAGCTCGTCGCGGATCTGGTCCTTGGTGCAGAAGATGTGCGCGTCGTCCTGCGTCATGCCGCGCACGCGGGTCAGGCCGTGCACCACGCCGGACTTCTCGTAGCGGTACACCGAGCCGAACTCGAACATGCGCAGCGGCAGCTCGCGGTACGAACGGCCCCTCGACTTGAAGATCAGGTCGTGGAACGGGCAGTTCATCGGCTTGAGGTAGTAGTCCTGGCCGGGCTTGCGAACCGTGCCGTCGGAGTTGAGCTCCGCGTCGAGGTGCATCGCCGGGTACATGCCGTCGCGGTACCAGTCGAGGTGGCCGGAGACCTCGAACAGGTTGCCCTTGGTGATGTGCGGCGAGTAGACGAACTCGTAGCCCGCCTCGGTGTGCCGCTGCCGGGAGTAGTCCTCCATGGCCTTGCGGATGATGCCGCCCTTGGGGTGGAACACCGCGAGACCGGAGCCGATCTCGTCGGGGAACGAGAACAGGTCGAGCTCCACGCCCAGCTTGCGGTGGTCGCGGCGCTCGGCCTCGGCGAGCCGCTCCAGGTACGCGTCCTGCGCCTCCTGCGACTCCCACGCGGTGCCGTAGATGCGCTGCAGCTGCGGGTTGTTCTCGTTGCCGCGCCAGTACGCGGCGGCCACGCGGGTCAGCTTGAACGCCGGGATGTGCTTGGTGGTCGGCACGTGCGGGCCGCGGCACAGGTCGCCCCACACCTGCTCGCCGGTGCGCGGGTCGAGGTTGTCGTAGATCGTCAGCTCGCCGCCGCCGACCTCCATGACCTCGCTGGTGTCGACGTCGCTCTTGATGTCGACGAGCTCCAGCTTGAACGGCTCGGCCGCCAGTTCGGCCTTGGCCGCGTCGACCGACTCCACCACGCGGCGGGAGAACCGCTGCGAGCCCTTGATGATCTGCTTCATGCGCTTCTCCAGCGCCTGCAGGTCCTCGGGGGTGAAGGGCTTGTCGACCTGGAAGTCGTAGTAGAAGCCGTCCTTCACGGGCGGGCCGATGCCGAGCTTGGCCTCGGGGAACTGCTGCTGCACCGCCTGCGCCAGCACGTGCGCGGCGGAGTGGCGCAGGACGCTGCGGCCGTCCTCGGTGTCCGCGGCGACGGCCTCGACCTCGACGTCGACCTGCGGGGTCCACGACAGGTCGCGCAGGTGGCCCTCGGCGTCCTTCACGACGACGATGGCGTCGGCGCCCTTGCCGGGCAGTCCGGCCTCGCGCACGGCCGTGCCCGCCGTCGTCCCAGCCGGAACCACCACGCGAGGCGGGTTCTGGGCGAGGGCTGGACGCGACTCGGACACGATGACTCCTAGATCAGGTGTTGGGTTTGCGGATCAGATGTTATCGGTGCTCAAGATGGACATGACGATCGAGTCGTAGAACTGCCCGTCCCAGAGCAGGGCGTCGCGACGACGGCCCTCCTCGCGGAAGCCGAGCTTCCGGTACACGTGGATCGCCCTGTCGTTGAACTCGTACACCTCCAGTTCCACCCGATGGAGGTTCCGCTCCCCGAACGCGTGGTCCAGGACGTGCTTGATCGCGGCGGTGCCGTAGCCCTTGCCGAACCCGTCCCACAACGCGATGCGCATCCCCGCGGACCGGTTGGGCGGGTTGATCGTCAGCACGACCTCGCCGATGAACCGGCCGTCCTCGGTGATGGCGCGGGTATAGCGGTTCGGGTCGTTCAGGGTGCGCTCGATGTACGCCTCGTAGTCCTCCAGGACGAACGTCGCGTGCGTGCCCGTGAGGCGGTTGACCTCGTCGTTGTCCGGGCCGCCCGCGAGCATCTGCGGGGCGAACTCCCTGCGGAGGGGTACGAGTTCCATGCTCCTATCGAACCCGGTGCCCGCAACTTCTTTCCGGAACCGGCGGCGCGGCCCGCACGTCACAGGCCGGGTAACTCGTCCGGGTGGTTCTGCTACGCAGCCGGTTCTAGGTGGTTTTTCGGATGCGTCTCGGTGGGCAGGGCGAGCAGTCTGTGTGCCCCCGCTCGCCGCGTTAAGGAGCACCGTCATGCACGACTTGGTGGTCGAGTGCCCGGTCCGCCTCACCGAGTCCAACCGGGACGAACTGCGCCTGCTGTACGCCGACCTGCGCGACCACTACGCGCGTCGCGACGCCCGTGACGGCACGCGCACGACGTTGCACTTCGTGTGGTCGGGCGACCTCGCCCCGGAACTCTTCGGCGCCACCTACGCCGACCAGCGGCACATCTTCTCCGCCTCGCGCCCGGTGATCAACTCCGCGAAGCACCCCGACCGGCTTCAGGAAACGAACAGGTGGCTGTCAGGCTCAGCTCAGCCGAACGGCGCATCGTTGAGGACATGAGCGAGCAGGGACAGGCGCTTCCACCGCAGGAGCCGCCGCCCCGAGATGGGGCACCGAACGAACCGCAGGCGGCCCGGCCAGCACCGGACCAGGCAACCACCCCGCTGCCCGCCGACGCACCGGCCACGCCTGGTCAGCAGCAGCCCGCTGCCGAGCAGCCGGCGGCCACGGCGGCAGAAGCACCCACAGCACCACCCGCCGCGTATCCGGCGGCGGCACCGGTCGCCCGCGGGCGTGTCCGGCGGTTCGCCGGCCACCGCGCCACCCAGCTCGTCGCCGTGGGCCTGCTGGGCCTCGTGCTCGGCGGCGGCATCGTGGGCGCGGTCGCGGCCAACCGCCTCGACCACCGCACCGGCCCCGGCCACGTCCGGATGCACGACCGCGGCCAGGATCGGGGCGGGTTCGACCAGCGCGGTCCGTTCGGCGACCGCGGCGACCGCCCCACGCGGTAGCCAGGTCGATGAAGGGAACATTCATCCACCTCAGGTGGAGCAAGGTTCCCTTCATCCCACCGACCGAGCGCACGACGCGCGTTTCTGCCCTAATCCCCGACGACGCGCGTCGTGCGCTCCCCGAAAGCCAGGAACGCACGCCCCCGCGGGATTAATCCCCCTCGTTCCGCGGGGGCGTGTGTTCCGCCCAGTTCACTGGGAGTGCTGCGGCCCCAGCCGGATCGCCAGCAGCTGCCGGCGCAGCACCTTCCCGGTCGCGTTGCGCGGCAGCTGCGGCACCACCACGACCTCGCGCGGGACCTTGTGCCGCGCCAACCGGGTGCGCACGAACTCGCGCAGCTCCACCACGTCGATCCGCGCGCCGGCCACCGGCACCACGAAGGCGCGCAACCGTTGCCCGTACTCGGGATCCGGCACGCCGAGCACCGCCGCGTCGCGCACGCGGTAGTGGGTCATCAGCAGGTTCTCCACCTCGACCGGGTACACGTTCTCGCCGCCGGACACGATCATGTCGTCCTCGCGGCCGTCGAAGTACAGGCGTCCGGCGGGGTCGAAGTGGCCGAGGTCCCCGGTGGACACCAGGCCGTCAACGCTGTCCTTGTGCGTGCCGTCCGTGTAGCCGTCGACGGTCAACGAGCCACGCACGTAGATGCGGCCCGTCACGAACGAACGCGTGATGCGGTTTCCGTTGTCGTCGTACAACCTCACGATGCAGTTGTGCGGTGGCATGCCCACGCACGACGGCGCGGCGGCCAGGTCCTGCGGCGTGGCGACGGTGGCGACCGCGACCTCCGTGGAGCCGTAGAGGTTGTAGAGCACCGGTCCCAGCGCGGCCATCGTGCGCTCGACCAGGTCCGGTGGGAGGGCCGCGCCCGAGCAGAACACCACCCGCAGGTGCCGCAGGTCGAACGAGTCCAGCACGGACCGGTCGAGCTCCATGATCCGCCGCAGCATCGTCGGCACCAGCACGATCGTCGTGCACCGCTGGCCCTGCACCGACCACAGCGTCCGGCGCGGGTCGAACCGCCGCTGCAGCACCGCGCGCGACCCCAGCGACATCGCGAGGGTGAGGTGCGAGTAGCCGACCGCGTGGAAGATCGGGGCGGCGATGAACGTCGACTCCCCCGACCGCATCGGGATGCGGTCCAGGAAGTCCGACGCCGTCAGCACCGACTTGATCTCACGGTAGGTGCCCTTCGGCGTGCCGGTCGTGCCGGACGTCAGCTGGATGACGATGCCCGGCTCGCGCGGCGGTTCCAGCTCTCCGCGCGGCGCCTTCGCCACCAGCTGGTCGAGTGTCGGCGTGCGCCGGTCCAGGCCGTCGCGCGACCACGCGAGCCACCGCGGGATCGACGGCGGCAGCTGGTGGAACAGCGGCGTGAACTCCTCGTCGTGAATGACGACCATCGCGCGTTCACGTTGCAGGAGATCGAGCACGACGGGAGCGCCGAACCCGGTGTTCACCAGCAACGCGCGCACGCCGAGCTTCGCGCACGCCAGCAGGGTTTCCACCATTCCGCGGTGGTTGCGGCACATCACCGCGACGACGTGCGTGTGCTGCACCCCCAGCGCGCGCAGTCCCTGCGCGATCGCGGTGGAACGCCGGTCCAGCTGGCGGTAGGTCACCGAACCCCGTTCGTCGACGAGCGCGACGCCGTCCGGGTTCAGCCGGACGGAACGGCGCAGCGCCGTGACGTTCGGCCCCCAGACCTTGACCTCTTTCAACGCCTGCACGGACATCTTGAAGTTCGTGAGACTCACCATGCCCGCGGCGGACAAGACACGGAGTGAGTGCACCCGGCCCACGGCGTCGCGAAACACCTTGCGCAACCCTGGCATCAACAGCTCCTCGCGCTGCAAGTCCCCGAGGTGTTCGGACGGTAACTGTCCGCAAGCCCCACGCCAAGAGCTGTGCCATGCGGAATGTGCATGACAACACGACAATCGGACCTGTAAACGTTTTCATGGTACGGGAGTCTGCTCCCTCAGACCAAAAAGCCGCGCAGCAAAGACGCCGTGCCGTCGAGGTGCTCCGCCATCGCCTGCCGCGCCGAGGCCGGGTCTCCGTCCAAAATGGAGGTGATGATGCGCTCGTGCTGGGCGTTGGAGTGGGCGAGGTTCGGTTCGAGCAGCGGGATGGTGTCGAGCAGCTCGTTCACCCTCATCCTGGAGTCCGCCACGGCCGCGGTGAGCGCCGCGGACCCGGTCGCCTCGGCGATCGCCAGGTGCAGCCGCGAGTCCTTGCGCCGGTACTCCACCAGCGACGCGGTCGACGCCTCTGCCAGCCGGGCACGCAGGCCGCGGCGTTCGGCCGGCCCGAGCGAGCGGCCCGCCGCGGTCTCCGCGGCACCCGTCTCCAGGACCTTCCGCAGCGTGAGCACGTCGTGGATGTCGCCGAACTCCTTGCCGGGCGCGGACTTCGGGATCACGTCGTTGACGAACGTGCCGCCGTACCGTCCCCTGCGGGACTCGACGTAGTTGTTCTCCTGCAACGATCTGATGGCCTCGCGCACGGTCACCCGGCTCACCCCGAGCCGGGTGGCCAGCTCCCGTTCGGACGGCAGCCGCTCACCCGGCGCGACGACGCCGAGCCGGATGGCCTGCATGAGCCGTTCGACGGTCTCTTCGAAAGCGTTGCCCGCCCGCACGGGGCGGAACAACGCCTCCTCAGCGTGTTCCATTAGAGCGGCGTCACGTACGCGCCGGCGATGCCGCCGTCCACCAGGAAGTTCGACGCGGTCATGAACGACGAGTCGTCGGAGGCCAGAAACGCGACCGCGGCGGCGATTTCCTCAGGTTCGGCGAACCGGCCCAACGGGACGTGGACGAGACGGCGTGCGGCCCGCTCTGGGTCCTTCGCGAACAGTTCCCGCAGCAACGGCGTGTTGACCGGCCCGGGGGAAAGCGCATTCACCCGGATGCCCTCGCGCGCGAACTGCACGCCGAGTTCGCGGGACATCGCCAGCACGCCGCCCTTCGACGCCGTGTACGAGATCTGCGACGTCGCCGCGCCCATCGTCGCCACGAACGACGCCGTGTTGATGATGGAGCCCTTGCCGTTGGCCTGCATGTGCGGGATCGCGTACTTGCAACACAAATAAACCGAAGTCAGGTTCACCTTCTGGACGCGCTCCCACGCCTCGATGCCCGTCGTCAGGATCGAGTCGTCGTCGGGCGGCGAGATACCGGCGTTGTTGAACGCGATGTCCAACTTGCCGTAGGTGTCCACAGTGGTCTGGAAAAGCGCTTTGACCTGTTCCTCGTCGGTCACGTCGACCTGGACGAACAGCCCGCCGACCTCGTCCGCGGCCGCCTTGCCGGTCGCGGGGTCGAGATCGGCGACGACGACCTTCGCGCCCTCGCTCGCGAACCTGCGCACGGTCGCGAGTCCGATGCCGCTGCCGCCACCCGTCACGACGGCCACGCGGCCCTCGAGTCGCTGCACCATCTCTGTTCTCCTCGAGTTCGCCCAAAAATCAGGTAGCAATGAAGACGTTCTTGACTTCGGTGAAGCTGTCGAGCGCGTCCGGACCGAGCTCACGACCGAGCCCGGACTGCTTCACGCCACCGAACGGCGTCCAGTAGCGAACGGACGAATGCGAGTTGACAGACAGATTTCCGGCCTCGACCGCGCGCGACACCCGGATGGCGCGGCCGACGTCCCGCGTCCAGATCGAACCGGACAGCCCGTACTCGGAGTCGTTCGCGATCCTGATCGCGTCGGCCTCGTCGGTGAACGGCAGCACGACCACGACCGGTCCGAAGATCTCCTCGGTGACCGTCGCGTGGTCCGCGGGTGGCGTCAGGACTGTCGGCGGGAACCAGAATCCGGGACCGTCGGGCGCTGAGCCGCGGAAGGCGACGTGGGTGTCGTCTGGTACGTAAGACGCCACCTTGCCGAGGTGCGCCGCCGAGATGAGCGGCCCCATCTCGGTGGCGTCGTCGCCGGGCTCGCCGACCTTCACACCCTTGACCGCGGGCTCCAGCAGTTCCATGAACCGGTCGTAGACGCTCGCCTGCACGAGGATCCGCGACCGCGCGCAGCAGTCCTGCCCCGCGTTGTCGAACACCCCGTACGGCGCGGTCGCGGCCGCCTGCTCCAGGTCCGAGTCCGCGAAGACGATGTTCGCCGACTTGCCGCCCAGCTCCAGCGTCACCCGCTTCACCTGGTCCGCGCAGCCCGCCATGATCTGCTTGCCGACCCCCGTCGACCCGGTGAAGACGACCTTGCGCACCAACGGGTGCGTGACGAACCGGTTGCCGACGACGCTGCCCTTGCCCGGCAGCACCTGGAACACGCCGTCTGGAATCCCGGCTTCCAGGGCCAGCTCACCGAGCCGGATCGCGGTCAGCGGCGTGAGCTCGGCGGGCTTGAGCACGACCGTGTTGCCGGCCGCGAGAGCGGGCGCGAAACCCCACCCGGCGATCGGCATCGGGAAGTTCCACGGCACGATCACGCCGACCACGCCGAGCGGCTCGTGGAACGTGACGTCCAGGCCGCCGGGCACCGGGATCTGCTTGCCGAACAACCGTTCCGGCGCGGCCGCGTAGTAGTGCAGCACGTCACGGACGTTGCCGGCCTCCCACCGCGCGTTGCCGACGGTGTGGCCGGAGTTCTCGACCTCCAGCCGCGCCAGCTCCTCGCCGTGCGCGTCGACGAGCTCCGCGAACTTCCGCAGCAACCGCCCGCGGTCGCCGGGAGCGACGTTCCGCCAGCTCTCGAACGCCCGCTGCGCCCGGACGATCGCCGCGTCCGTCTCTTCGAGAGACGTGTGCGCAACGGTCCGCACGACCTTCTCGGTGGCGGGGTTGATGACGTCAAAGGTCACGCGCTTCTCCTTGCCGCGGCCACGAGAGCCTCGAACAGCCTCAGGTCTTCGATGTCCTGCTCGGGGTGCGACTGCACGCCGACGACGAACCGCGCGCCTACCAGTTCCACGGCCTCGACCGTGCCGTCGGACGCCCGCGCGGTGACCCGCAGGCCGTCCGCGACCCGGTCCAGCGACTGGTGGTGATGGCACTGCACGTCGGTGCGGTCGCCCAGGATCGTGTGCAGCTGCGTACCGGGGTCGACCGCGATGCCGGTGTGCTCGAACACGCCCGGCGCCGGGTTGTGGCCCTCGATGTGCTGGTGCAGCGTGCCACCCAGCGCCACGTTGAGCACCTGCATGCCCCGGCACACGCCGAGCACCGGCAGGTCGAGCTTCAGCGCGGCGGCGACGAGCGCGAACTCGGCGTCGTCGCGGTCGCGGCGCGGTTCCCCGGTCTTCGGGTGCGGGTCGGCCCCGTAGGCGGCGGGGTCGACGTCGGCGCCGCCCGCGATCACCAGTCCGTCGAGGAAGCCGATCGTCTCGGCGGTCCAGGTGCCGACCGGCGGCAGCATGACCGGGTTGCCGCCGGCCCGCACCACGCAGTCGAGGTAACCGCGGTAGAGCACCGCGGCCTCCACGTCCCAGTGGCCGAAGCGCGTGCGCTCCAGGTACGTGCTGATGCCGATGAGTGGCTTAGAGGCGCTCAAACCCGCGTACCTTCTCCCAGTCCGTGATCGCCGCGTCGAACGCGTCGAGCTCGACCCTGGCCGCGTTCAGGTAGTGGTCGACGACATCCTTGCCGAACGCCTCCCGCGCGAGCTCACTGGCCGCCAGCAGGTCGGCCGCCTCGCGCAACGTCGTCGGCACGGTCGAGCGGTCCGACGCGTAGGCGTTGCCGACGAACTCGTCCTCCAGCGCCAGCTTCTGCTCGACCCCGTGCAGCCCGGCCGCGATCAACGCGGCCACGGCGAGGTACGGGTTCACGTCGCCACCGGGCACCCGGTTCTCGAACCGGAGCGACTGCCCGTGGCCGACCACGCGCAGCGCGCACGTGCGGTTGTCCCGGCCCCACGCCACCGCGGTCGGCGCGAACGAGCCCTTCACGAAACGCTTGTAGGAGTTGATGTTCGGCGCGAAGAAGTAGGTGAGCTCGCGCAGCGCGGCCAGCTGGCCCGCGAGGAAGTGCTGCATCAGCTCCGACATGCCGTGCCCCTCGGCGAACACGGGCTCGCCGTCCTTCGACCGCACGGAGAGGTGGATGTGGCAGGAGTTGCCCTCGCGTTCGTTGTACTTCGCCATGAACGTGAGCGACTTGCCCTGCTGCGCCGCGATCTCCTTGGCGCCGTTCTTGTAGATGGCGTGCTGGTCGCACGTGCGCAGCGCCGTCGTGTAGCGGAACGCGATCTCGTGCTGGCCGGGGTTGCACTCGCCCTTGGCCGACTCGACGACCATGCCCGCGCCCGTCATGCCGTTGCGGATGGCCCGCAGCAACGGTTCGACGCGCGCGGTGCCCAGCAACGAGTAGTCGACGTTGTACTGGTTCGACGGCGTGAGGTTGCGGTAGCCGGCGTTCCAGGCCTGCTCGTAGGTGTCGTCGAAGACGATGAACTCCAGCTCGGTGCCGACGTAGCACTCCAGACCGAGCGCGGCGAGCCGGTCGAGCTGCTTGCGCAGGATCTGCCGCGGTGAGGCGACGACCGGGTCGCCGTTCTCCCAGACGAGGTCGCACATGACGAGCGCGGT
>Ga0070710_10000074_pt1 | contig 45220 bp, 48 predicted proteins | sample LARL52metaG_FD_65454 | JGI IMG/M metagenome (GOLD analysis project Ga0070710, IMG submission 65454) | Corn, switchgrass and miscanthus rhizosphere microbial communities from Kellogg Biological Station, Michigan, USA - LAR L5-2 metaG | ecosystem: Host-associated > Plants > Roots > Rhizosphere ...
GTAGTCGGTGTCCCAGGGCCACACGTCGTTGAGGAACGGCTTGTCGGGAACCTCGGGCGGCTTCTGCATCGCGTACTTGGCGTTGACGTACGCCTCACCGACGCTGTCGGCGGTGTTACCGGCGTCGGTCGCGGACTGTCCCGTCACATCTGCCCAGGTCGCGAGCGGTGAGGTGTTGCTGCGCGCAGTGTCGGCGGCCGCACCCTCCCAGGAAGCGCCGGAGTCGCGCACGGCCTTGTTGATCAGGTCGGAGACTTCGGTGTGACCGCTCGACAGGTCACGCCACCCCTGGGCGCTCGGCGCCGTGCTCTGGCTCGGACCCTTGCCCTTCTCGAACCACTTGTAAATCGTGTCGCCGCCGGCGAGGGGCAACATCATGAAGCCGCCGATGTTCGGCTCATCCCCAGCCATCTCAGTTACCCCCTCAGGTTTTCGATGACCATCTTCGCGACCTTCTCGGCCTCGGGGCAGGCCGGCTTGGCAGGCCGTTCATCTGCGGCAACGGCGACGTACACGGTCACCGAGTCCGTCTTGGAGACCTCGACGATGGTCGAGCAATGCAGCGTGCCGTCCGAGCCGTCGTTGGTGATGAGCCGCACGCCGTCCGACTTCTTGTCCTGGAAGATCGGGCTGCTCTTGACGTTCGCGACCATGTCCTCCACGTCCTTGTCCTCGGTCACCGTGACCGAGTACGTGGAGTTCTTGATGGCGTCGTTGCCCTTCCACTCGCACTCTGCGCCGAGCACGTTGGTACCGGCCTTCCCCGCGGCGACGGTTCCGAGCTTCGCCACCTGGGCAGCGGTGAGCGTGTCGCACGGCTTGCTCGCGACCTTGGCGATGCTGAGACCGGAGGACGAGCCCTGACTGGTGCTCGTCTGCTCACCAGTGGTCGGCGCCGTCGTGTTGGCGTTGCCACGGGTCTTGTCCGAGCATCCGGCCAGAACACCGATGGCGAGGACAACGGTCAACAGGGCGGTCATGCGCTTCAAGATCGTGTCAGCCCTTCAGTGCGGCCTGAGCCGCCTCGTCGGTGCCCCGGTACTCAGCCAGAGCCTTTTCGATGTTCTTGATCGTCTGTTCCAATGCCTTCTGCGCGGCGTCGTTGGCCCAGACATAGCCTCCGGGCTGGTCACCGGCGGCCTGGCGCATCGCGAGGGTCGCGTAGCCGCTGTACGGGTCAGGGCCCGGCGCTCCGGACTGCTTCAGCATCAGGCCTTGCTTCTGCAGCTCGACCAGCTTGTTCACAGCCTGCTTGAGGCCGTCGATCATCTTCTGGGCCTGGTCGGGGTCGACGCTGAACTTCGCGGTACCCGCGCCACCGGCTCCGGCAGCGGCCGCACCCGCCGCCGCGGCACCCGCTACCGCACCTGCCACCACCGGCACCACTGCGTCGAACATCAGCATCTTGGCCAGCTCCCCTCAGAACTCCACACCCCTGTTGGAGGATTTTCGCATAGGACCGGTTCCATCCGGGGGTGAACGAGTGACCCCGACCTGGTCACATGGCCGTTTCGTGCAAGACCGCGCCCCGCCACCGGCCTAGGTTCGAGGCATGATCGAACGAGCGCGGAACTTCATCTGGCACAACGCCCGCACGCTGGAACAACGCTGGTTCGAGCACGCCTTCGACGGCGGCTCGGCACAGGCCGTGGTCCAGGCCGTGCTGGCCTACCGCAACGACGACGGCGGTTACGGGTACGCCCTCGAACCCGACCACCGCGGGCCCACCAGCCAGCCGTTGCACGCCCTGCGCGCGCTGCAGGTGTTCGGCGAGGTCGGCGCGCCCGAGGCCGCCGAGTCCGTCGTGACCTGGCTCGAAACCACCTGCCCGGACGGGTCGGTGCCGTTCGGTCTGTCCACCTCGAAGGACCACCCCAAGGCGCCGTGGGTCGAAGCCGACGACCAGGGCGGACTGCTCCTCACCGCCCAGATCGCCGCCGCCCTCCTCGCCCTGGGCATCGGCGGCCGGTGGCTCGACAAGGCCACCGAGTACTGCTGGCGGAAGATCGACGAGCTCACCGAAACGCACCCGTACGAGCTCCGCGCCGCGGTGATGTTCCTGGACGAGGTGCCCGACCGGAAGCGCGCGGAACTGGCCGCCGAGAAGCTCGGGCGCCTGATCCCGCACGCGTACGAGGAGGACGAGGGCCTGGCCATGCACCACTACGCGGCCAAGCCCACCAGCCTCGCCCGCGCCTGGTACACCGACGACGAGTTCGACAAGGGCCTCGACGAGCTCCAGCACGGTCAGCAGGAAGACGGCGGCTGGAACTTCGGCTTCCCCGCGTTCACCCCGATCACGCACTTCGAATGGCGGTCCATCACCACCATCGACGCGTTGCTCACCTTGGGGCGTTACGGCCGGATCAGCTGACCCAGCGGCACCCCGGCCAGCGACCGCACCTCGCGGGCCAGATGTGCCTGGTCCGCGTACCCGGCCTCGGCGGCGACGGCGGCGAACGGCAGGCCGTCCCACGCCAAGCGCACCGCGGCGTCGAACCGCAGCACCCGCTGCAGCACCTTCGGCGGATACCCGAACGCGTCCAGGCACCGCCTCCGCAGCTGCCGTGAGCTGAGGCCGATCTCCCAGGCCGCGGAAGTCACGTTGCCGGACCGCAGCAGCGAGGCCGTCGCGGCCAGCGCCGGATCCATGACCACCCGCGAGGCGCAGAACGACACCATGTCCGAGAACGACGTGAGCCGAACGCCGGGAACGAGCTCGGCCAGCGGCACCCGCAGGTCACGGACGGCGTGCGCGGGCACCCCGAACACCGACGGGAACGCGCCGGGCGGCAGCCGCACGCCGTACAACGTGCCCGGCGCGACGGTGGCGAGCTGGGCCTGCGTGTCCGGTCCGGCGACGAACAGCGCGCCGGTGGCCGGAGTCCACATCAGATCCGTGCACCCGTCCGGCACCACGCGCTGCACGGTCGGTGAAGTGACCGTGCGCGTCCACAGGCAGGCCAGGCCCGCGGGCGCGGGACGTTCGGCGTACACGGACCCATCATCTCAAACCGGAAAAGCGACAGCCTGCCCTCGCGATGAGGAGCAGGGCTGCCGCATTTCTGCTGTGATCAGAGCTCCTCGCCCGAGAGCAGGGGCTCGAACTCCCGATACGCCTGGTAATTCCTGAAATGGCGGGTGTAGATTTCGGTCCCGTCAGCCAGGCTGCCGTCGACGGCAGCAGTGTCGACCACGTGCCGCAGCGTCCACTTTATGGTCTCCCCACGCTCGTTGAGATAGCTGACCTCGCGATCACGGCCCAGTCTCCGTGCCTTTTCTTCTGCTTCTTCAAGCGAGGCCGACTCGACCAGGACCGTCACTTCGCTGTACAGCTTCACGTAGTCGGAAGCCGGGCTGGAGGACTCGTACACGAGGATCGCGGCGTAGAAGTCACTGGCCATCGGGGCAGGCTACTTCATGAACCGACGGTCGTTCAACAACTTCCAGGCCTTCCGGTGAATCGCGGTCCTGCCGTCCTTGATGACTCGAAGCGTGCTGGACTGAAGCTGTGCCGGAAACTCTCGTCGAATGGAGGCCTTGCGGCACTTGCTGATGAACGTGTCCGCAATCTGGAAAAGATTGTCGTTCGCCTGGCAGCTTTCCGCGACCTCGATTTGCACCCGATCGGGCGGCGTCGGCACCGCCGATGCCTCAAGGGCGGGTGCGGCGCCGATCAGGAGCATCGACATGAGTGCGGCCACGGCTGAGCGTGTGAAGATATTGCGCACGATAGACTCCCCAGTCTCCAACGGAGATGTCAGACTTCTGCCTGCATGTCCGTTGGCCGTCGTTCCGGGAACGTATCAAAGGCCAGTGCCGGAAGTCGCCCGTCGAGTGGCGGGTGATCAGCCGCCGAGTGGCGGGTGTCATTTCGCTCGATCGTGGCAAGCTGATCTTCATGAAGCGAACCCTGACCACGGCCGTGGTCGCTCTCAGCGTCTTGGTGGCCGGTGCGGGCACGGCGTCCGCGCAGGATCCCTACGCCAAGTACCCCACCGAGTCCGCCTGCCGGACCGCGGGCTTCCAGTACGTGTTGTCCGGCCAGGCTTTCCGCTACGAGTGCTCCGGTCCGCACGCGGGCAGCTCGGCGAGCCAGAAGTGGTGGCTCTACCTCATCTGAGCCGAAAAGTCGGAAGCCCTGCCCCTCGTGATGAGGAGCAGGGCTTCCGCGTGTCGATGGACGATACTGGGATTGAACCAGTGACCCCTACCGTGTCAAGGTAGTGCTCTCCCGCTGAGCTAATCGTCCGCGTGGGACGAGATTCTAGCGGACCAGCATGAAGAGCCGCTCACCCAGGGGTCAGGTTCCGAACTTCACCCAGTTCACGCTCACGTACGGCGCCGGCTGTCCCGAAGTGAACGTCACGTACACGTCGTGCACCCCGCTGATGTCCGAGATGTTGGCGGGAACGGTTCTCCACGCGTCCCACCCGCCGGTGTCGCCGACCGCGAACGTGCCCGCCGGTGCCGCCGTCCGCGAATCCAGCCGGACCTCGACCAGCCCGCTCACACCACCCGCGGCCCCGGACGCCACGCGGGCGTAGAACTGCCGTGCCGGACCCGAGCCGAAGTCGACGCCCGAGAACTTCAGGTAGCCGCCGTTCGCGATCTGGTGCACGCCCGAACCGCCTTCGGCCGGTCCCACCGTCCCACCGGAACGCTCGGCCGCGTTCTCCGCCTGCAGTTCGGAGTAGGCCGAACCGCCACCGGGCGGGGGAGTGGTCGTGGTCGGGGGCGTGCCGCCGGCCGTGTAGACGGCCACGTAGTCCACGACCAGCGAGTGGCCGGACTGGGTGGCCGCGACGGGGGTCGGCTGGTTGTTGTTGAGCGCGTTCGGGAACGCGCCGCCCATCGCCAGGTTCAGCAGGACGAAGTACCCGGCGTGCGACGTCATCTGGTTCCACGCGGTGGCGCCGACGCGGGCCTGGGTGACCTGGTGGAACGACTGGCCGTCGACGAACCACGTGAACGTCTTCGCGGCGTCGTCCCACTCGAAGCGGTAGGTGTGGAAGGCGGACTGGCAGGACGCGCCGGGGCACGCCCGCGAGTTGCCGATGCCGGTGAACTCGCCGCAGGCACCGCCGGGCGCGACGTCGCAGTGCAGCACGCCCCAGACGCTGTTGATGCCGTTGACGTTCTCCATGATGTCGAACTCGCCGATGCCCGGCCAGTTCCAGTAGTTGCCGCGGTACGGCGAACCGAGCGCCCAGAACGCGGGCCAGTAGCCCAGCGCGGCCTCGCCGGTGACGTCCGGCATCTGGATGCGGCCCTCGATGGCGAGCTTGCCGCCCGGCGCCGGTCTGAAGTTCGAGCGCTGGGTCTCGATGCGCGACGACGTCCAGTTGCCCGCGCTGTCCTTCAGCGCGGTGATGCGCAGGTTGCCCGCGCCGTCGAGGCGGATGTTCTGCGTGCTGTTCGTGTAGTTCTGGATCTCGCCGGTGCCCCAGTTCGCGGGACCGCCGGGGTAGGCGTGACCGAGGTCGAAGATCCAGTCGGAGCTCGACGGCAGCGATCCGTTCGGGCCGTTGAAGTCGTCACCCCACACCTGCGTCCATCCCGTTGCAGGGGGTGGGATCGAAGCGTTGGCGGACATGGCGGCGATCGCCAGGGGTACCGCGGCAAGAAGAGCTGTCGTGGCCGCGAGGACGCGGCGGCGTGGCTTCATGCGCGAGTGACCTCCTTGTCACGGGTGCAGTCCATTTATGAGAGCGCTCTCACATGGTCTGGACAAGCGGCCGATCGGAGCAACGGTCCGCAATGCGGCAGGTCGGGCCTCGTCTCGTTTGGACTTATTTCGCGTCGGCGTAGCACTCGACGGGCACGGCGTTCATCGGGAACCGCACGGCCGTCTCCCCGAACAGCAGCCGCGTGGCCTCGCGCCCGGCGTCCGCGATCGCCTGGATCACGGCGTCGGCGTCCTCGCGCGGGCAGTGCACGAGCACCTCGTCGTGCTGGAAGAACACCAGGTGCGCGTCGCTTGGCAACCGGTTGCGCAACACGCCGAGCAACGCCGCCGTCCAGTCCGCCGCGCTGCCCTGCACCACGAAGTTGCGCGTGAACCGCCCCCAGTTGCGCGCCGCCTGCCGCGACGAGCTCGACACCTCGCCCGAGTCGTCCGCACCACCGGTCAGCTCGCGCCACGCCTCGGACGGTGAGGGCGAGGTGCGGCCGAGCCGCGTGCGCACCATCCGGCCCTGCTCACCGGCCTGCGCCGCCGCCTCCACGTACCCGACGGCCTGGGGAAACCTCTTGCGCAGCACGGCGAGCAGCGGCCCGGCCTCACCGGAGGTGCCGCCGTACATGGCCGACAGCATCGCGATCTTCGCGCGCGGCCGCTCGTCCTTGAACGAGTCGGCGGCCAGCGCGGTGTACAGGTCGTCGTCCCCGCACACCTCGATCAACCGCTGATCTCCCGACAGCGCGGCCAGAATCCGCGGTTCGAGCTGCGACGCGTCCGCCGCCACGAGACACCAGCCGTCGTCCGCGAGCACGGCTTTGCGCATCAGCCGCGGGATCTGCAGCGCCGCACCACCTCGCGACGCCCACCGTCCCGACACCACGCCGCCCACGACGTAGTCCGGCCGGAACCTCCCGTCCCGCACCCACGCGTCGAGCCACGTCCAGCCGTGCGCCACCCACAGCCGTGCGCGCTCTTTGTACTCCAGCAACGGTTCCACGGCCGGATGGTCGATCTTCTTCAACACCCGCCGCCGCGCCGACGGCACGTCGATGCCTTCGCGCGCAAAGGCCCGCACGATGCTCGCGGGCGCGTCCGGGTTGACCTCCTTGCCGCCGAACGCCTCCCGGATCTGATCCGCCAAGGCCTGCAACAACTTCGGCCGCACGCCCGGCGCCGTGCGCGGCCCGAGCATCTCCTCCAGGATCTCGTTGTGCACGTCCGCCCGCCACGGCAGCCCGTGAAAGGTCATCTCCGCGGCCACCAGCGCCGACGCCGACTCGGCCGCGATCAGCAGGCCCAGCGCCGGATTCCGTTGCTGCGCCCGGTAAACCAGCGACAGCGCCACCAGCTCGTCGGTGTCGCCGGGCAACCGCGTCGGCTCCGGTTCGAACAACGTCAGCTCGGCGTCCTTCTTGCGCGGCCCCAGATCCGCGGGCGCAGGCAACCTCAGCTCGCGCGCCACCGCCGCGGCGAGCTCGCGCGGCTCCCGGTGCCGTCCGTCGGCGCCCAGCAGCAACGCCTCGGTCAGGTGCAGGTCCCAGCACCGGTCGACGCGCACCCCGGCGGTCAGCAGCGCCGGGTAGATCTCGGCCGTGTCCGCCCACACCCACCGCGGTCTGTGGGCACGCTCCAACGACGCGACGGCGGAGGCCAGTGACGGAGCTGCCATCGGCGGGCCGGCGGGCGTCCCGTCGTCGTGCAGCTTCTGCCACCGCCCGGCACCGTCCGCTTCCGGGACGAGGGCGACCAGCACACCCCAGATTGTGCAGCCAACCCCTGACAGTGTCCTGAACGAGTAACCAGCACAGCCCGGCGAACCCCCGGAGGAAGCGCCGGGGCGCCTGCGGTGGCCCGAGGCCTAGTTCGAGACCGGGAAAAGTACCGGGAAGGATCGGAAGACTTTACAACGGGCTCCATTTCTATGGATTCACCCGGAATGGGTGCGAGAAAGGGGATCTCCCAGTGGAAGCGCTGCCACAGTGCGAAAGAAAGGAACGCTCACCTTGGGAGAACTCTCATGACCAACGGCAACGCGGCCACCGGCCTGCGTGACCTCAACACCGGCGTCCCCGGCGCTGACCAGATCAAAGGGGCCGTCTCGGCGGTCTACGACGACGTCGCGTCGTGGTCGCGGACCGGCGACTTCTGGAACTGGGGCATGCATTGCCCGAATGTGCTGAAAGAGCTGACCGATATTTGCCCGAACTTCAACGCGGGCGTCAGCGACGGTTTCTCCGAGCAGCTGTACTTCCAAACCCTGCGCGGGCTGCCGTACCGCGAAAACGACTTCAGGACGCTCAACGTCCTGGAGGTCGGCTGCGGCATGGGCGAGGGCCTCAACTTCCTAGCCCGCCTCGTCGACCCCGCCCGAGCGGTCGGCCTCGACCTCTCCGCGGCCGCCATCCGCAGGGCCAACGCGATCCTCGCCCGCGGCGACCGGCTCACCTACGTCGAGGGTGACGCCGAGCGGCTGCCGTTCGGCGACGGCGAGTTCGACCTGGTCCTCAACGTCGAGAGCTCGCACAACTACCCGGACGTCGAGCGGTTCTTCCGCGAGGTCGCCCGCGTCCTCAAGCCGGGCGGCCACTTCTCGATCATCGACGTGTTCGACGCCCGCTCGTCCGCGCGCTTCGGCCGGCTCCAGGAGGAGGTCGGCGACTTCACGTGGATCCACGAGCGCGACGTGACCGAGAACGTGAAGAGCGCGATCCGCCGGCGCATGGCTCCCGGCAGCTTCTTCCGCAAGGAGTACGCGCGCAAGCGGATGCCGTTGCGGGCCCGGATCATCGGTGGGCTCGGCGGTGCGCACTACGCGGGCGCGGACTTCATCGGCCACCGCGATCCGCTGTCGAGGGTGCTGGAGCTCACCAGGATCCGGAACCGGTTCGTCGGCGAGTACGAGAGCTACCGGCACCACCTGGCCCGCCGCGCCTAACGGTTGGAGGATCTCCAAGCCAGTCAGCAAAGGAGTGAAGGAAAAACGGGAAAACTCCCCGATGGTGTGGTCTTGCTACCACTCAACTGATCGCCAGCCGACTATGAGGCTGTGGACCGAGCACTCAGCGTCGCCGCATTGCTGGACCCCACCCGTCAGGTGGTCCCCTTTCACGGCAGAGAATCCGAGCTGCACGCACTCACGCAGTGGCGCGACAGCCCCGCGCCCCAGGCGTCTCTGCTGCTGCACGCACCCGCCGGCGCGGGCAAGACCCGGCTGCTCCAGCACTTCCGGACCGAGCACTGGGACGACGACGCGCACGGCAGGCTGCTGCTGATCGACGACGCCGACCGCCGCACCTGGAACGACATCTTCCTGCAGCTGCAGGACACGCTCCGGCACGGACCGGCGCGCACCCGCGTGCTGCTGGCGGCGAGGACCACGGGCTGGTGGTGGTCCTCGACCCGCCAGCGCATCGCCGACTTCGACCACGAGGTCACCGCGCTGGAGCTCGCCCCGACCCTCGACGACCGCGCCGAGTCGTTCACGCTGGCCTGCCGGCACTTCGCCAAGCAGCTCAACGTGACGGCACCGGACGAGCCGCCGCCGAACATCGCCGGCGAGACCGTCCTCGACCTGCACCTGGCCGCGCTGACGACGGTGCACGGCGACCCGTGCGACGTGAACCGCACCCAGCTCGTCCGTCAGCTCCTCAAGCGCGACAACGGCCCCAAGAGCGGCCGTGTCGCCGAGGACTACCTCGCCGTCGCCACCCCGGCCACCCCCGACCCCGACCTGCTGGCGCGTGCCGCACAACGCTGGCCGCACCTGCGCCCCGAGCTCGACGAGCTGATCGACACCAACCCGAAGATCGTGCTCGACATGGCCCGCGACAGCCTGCGCATCGCCGCAGAGCTCGGCTCGTTCGCCACCCTGGAGCACATCGCCCGGCAGGTCTTCCGCGACGAGCGGTTCGCCACCGACGCGATTCCCGCCATGCTCACCAGGCGTCTCATCGACCGCGCCCAGGACACCCTCGAACGGGCCGAGATGTACGGGATGCTCAGCGCCCGCACGGCGCTCTGCGGCCTGCGCGAGGAGGCCGTCGAAGCCTCGCGGAACGAGGTCGAGTGCTACCGCGAGCTGGCCGAGCAGGACCCCGAGAACCGCCCGCTGCTCGCGGACTCGCTGGGAGACCTCGGCCTGCGGCTGATCGCCGTGCACCGGACCGCCGACGTGCTCAGGGTCTCCGAGGAGGCGATCCGGCTCTGGCACGAGATCGCGATCGACGACCCGGAGACCATCCCGCAGCTCGCCTCGGCGCTGGAGCAGATCAGCTACCGCTACCAGTCCCTCGGCATGGCGGAGGCGTCGATGGACGCCATCAGCCGCGCGACCCTGATGTACCAGGAGCTCGCGAAGACGCACCCGGCGTTGTTCCGCGTCGACTTCGCCAGGGTCGCGGCCACGGTGGCCCGCAGGTACCACGCGGAGGGCGAGCACACCTACGCCGCCGACTCCATGCAGCTCTCGATCGCGAACTGGCGCATCCTCTCCCAGGAGGACCCGCGCTACGAACCGGAACTGGCGCGCAACCTCGCCGCGGCGGGCACCATGCTGGTCGAGCTCCGCCGCGCCGAGGCCGCGAACGAGACCCTCAAGGAGGCCGTCGAGGTCTTCCGCCGGCTCGCCGTGGTGAACCCGCAGACGTTCCAGCCGGAGCTGGCGGACGCGTTGATGCGGCACAGCCAGGCGTTGCACGAGCTGTGCGAGGACCCGGACGCCAAGCACACCGCGCAGGAAGCCGTGATGCTGTGGCGCGAGAACGGGGACAAGAAGGGCCTCGGCACGGCGTTGCTCAACGTCGTCAAGGTCGCCCACGACTTCGACGCCGAACTGCTCGCCGCGCGGGAGGCCGTCGAGGTGTACCGCGAACTGGCCGCGGAGAACACCGTCTGGCACCAGGTCGACCTCGCGATCGCGCTCGCCGCGCTGACCGAGCAGCAGCTGATCTCCGACGACGTCGACCAGGCGCTGACCAGTGCGACGGAGGTGTTCGACATCGTGCGGCGGCTGCCGTCGCAGCTCGTCGACTTCTTCGGCGCCAAGCTCGCGGTCGCCATGCAGCCCATGACGTCCACACTGTCCGAAATGGAGTATCACGCGCACGCGCTGGAGTCGTCCGAGCTGATGGTCGACATCTGGCGGGCGCTCAGGGAGAAGTCGCCGGGCGCGTACATCGGGGCGGTCCAGCAGCACGCGTGCAAGCTCCGCGGCGCGGAACGACGGGTGGAAGCCAGGAACACCGCGCACACCGCCGTCGTCCTGTGGCACCTGTCGGGCAAGGACCTCGACCGGGAGGTCGGGTACGCCGACGCGCTCACGATCTACGCGCGGCTGTGCGCGGAGACGAAGCACGAGCTGCAGAAAGCACTCCGGCTCACCCACCGCGCGGTGCAGATCATGCGCGAGGCGGGTGAGCCGGTGAAGCTGGAGTTCGCCCTCGAAACGGTCGAGGCGCTCAGCTCGTCGTGAGCAGCGACCGAACGAAGAACGCCACGTTGGCCGGACGCTCCGCCAGACGACGCATGAAGTAGCCGTACCACTCGTCGCCGTACGGGACGTACACGCGCATCCGGTTGCCCTCGGCCGCGATCCGCCGCTGCTCCTCGGGCCGGATGCCGTACAGCATCTGGAACTCGTAGGAGTCCTTCGACCGGGCCGAGGCCAGGTCGGCGGCGATCGCGATCAGACGCGGGTCGTGCGAGGCCACCATCGGGTGGCCGGCGCCCTCCATGAGTACCTTGAGGCATCGCACGTACGACAGGTCGACGTCGTGCTTGTCCTGGTACGCAACGGAAGCAGGCTCCTGGTAGGCGCCCTTGCACAGGCGCACGCGCGAGCCGCTGTACGCGAGGTCGCGGCAGTCCTGCTCGGTGCGGCGCAGGTAGGCCTGCAGCACCGCGCCGACCCACGGGAAGTCCACCCGCAGCTCCCGCAGGATGCCCAGCGTGGAGTCCGTGGTGGTGTGGTCCTCCATGTCCAGCGTCACGGTCGTGCCGACGACCGCGGCGGCCGAGCAGATGCGCCGGGCGTTCTCCAGCGCGATCTTCTCGCCGTCCACCGGCAGCGACTGGCCGACGGCCGACAGCTTGACCGACACCTCGGCGCCTTCGGTGAGCCCGTGCGCCTCCAGCCGTGCCAGCAGCGTCAGGTACGCCTCGACGGTGTCGTTGGCCTGTGACTCCTCGACGGTGTCCTCACCGAGGTGGTCCAGCGTCACGAGCCGGCCGTCGCCGAGCACCTCGGTGGTCGCGCGGATGGCGGCGTCGACGTCGTCACCGGCGACGAACCGCTCGACGACGGGCCTGGTCAGCGGCGTCGACTCGACGAGCTTGCGCGCGCCCTTGCTGCGGGACGCCAGGAGAAGGCTGTTGCGCAACATCAGAGCCCCTGGTGCGGGTGGAGGTGGTTGGTGGGCGCCGCGAAGGTCTCCTTGACCGAACGCGGGCTGACCCAGCGGAGCAGGTTGTGCACCGACCCCGCCTTGTCGTTCGTGCCGGACGCGCGGCCGCCACCGAACGGCTGCTGGCCCACGACGGCACCGGTCGGCTTGTCGTTGACGTAGAAGTTGCCGGCGGCGAACCGCAGCTCCTCCATCGCGTGCGCCACGGCGGCGCGGTCGCGGGCGATGATCGAGCCGGTCAACCCGTACGGCGCCGCGCTCTCCATCTGCTTCAGGACGGTCAGGTAGTCGGCGTCCTCGAAGACGTGGATCGCGAGCACCGGGCCGAAGAACTCGGTGGTGAACACGGAGTTCGACGGGTCGGAGCCGAGCAGCACGGTCGGGCGGACGAAGAAGCCGTCCGAGTCGTCCGCGGTGCCGCCGGCGGCGATCTCCAGCGACGAGTCCGCTCGCGCGGCCTGCAGCACGCCCGACAACTTGTCGAACGAGCGGCGGTCGATCACCGCGCCGCCGAAGTTCGAGAAGTCGGTGACGTCGCCGTAGGTCAGCGCCTCGACCTCGGCCAGGAACCGGTCCTTGATCTTGTGCCACACCGAGCGCGGCACGTAGGCGCGTGACGCGGCGGAGCACTTCTGGCCCTGGTACTCGAACGCACCGCGGATCAGCGCGACGCGCAGCACGTCCGGGTCGGCCGACGGGTGCGCCAGCACGAAGTCCTTGCCGCCGGTCTCGCCGACGATCCGCGGGTACGAGCGGTAGCCGGCGATGTTCGCGCCGACCTGCGTCCACAGCTTCTGGAACGTCGCGGTGGAGCCGGTGAAGTGGATGCCCGCGAGGTCGGGGGAGCTCAACGCGACCTCGGACACGGCCAGGCCGTCACCGGGCAGCAGGTTGATCACGCCGGGCGGCAGGCCCGCCTCTTCCAGCAGCCGCATGGTGAGGTGCGCGGCGAACGACTGGGTCGGCGACGGCTTCCACAGCACCACGTTGCCCATCAGGGCGGGCGCGGTCGGCAGGTTGCCGGCGATGGCGGTGAAGTTGAACGGCGTGATCGCGTAGACGAAGCCCTCCAGCGGGCGGTGGTCCGTGCGGTTCCACACGCCGGGGGAGGAGATCGGCTGCTCGGCCAGCAGGTTGCGGGCGAACTGCACGTTGAAGCGCCAGAAGTCGATCAGCTCGCACGCGGAGTCGATCTCGGCCTGGATCGCGGTCTTCGACTGGCCGAGCATCGTCGCGGCGTTGAGGGTCTGCCGCCACGGTCCGGCGAGCAGGTCGGCGGCCCGCAGCAGGATGGCCGCGCGGTCGTCGAACGACATCGCGCGCCACGCCGGGGCGGCCTCGCGGGCCGCGCGCAGGGCGTCCTGGGTGTCCTGCTGGGTCGCGCCGGCGAGGGTGCCGAGGACCGAGCGGTGGTTGTGCGGCTGGACGACGTCGAACCGCGCGCCGCCACCCATGCGCTGCTCGCCACCGATGGTCAGCGTCAGCTCAAGCGGCTCCTTCTGCAGCTCGGCCAGCTTGGCCTGCAGTTCGGCGCGCTCCGGGGTACCGGGGGCGTACTGCAGCACCGGCTCGTTGACCGGGGCGGGAACCTGGGTGACAGCGTCCACTCGTCAACTCCTCTTCGAGATGTGGGGTGCCCAAACCGTAAGTCCGCACGACCCGGCCTCCGTTGTGCAACAGGCCAAAATTCACCACGTCATATGTACGATCGGCCAAAACCGAAACTCACGCGGGGAGCTTTCGTACTACAGGAGAGGACGCGGGGGCCCCGCGTGCCGGAAGGGCAGGGCGGTGGTGAGCCTCCGGCACATCCTGATCGCGCTCGGCGATCCACTCGTCGAACTGCAGGTCGCCCCGAACGGCCTGGAGGTCGACGTGCGCGATGTCGTGATCATGGATCCGGACGACCCGCCGGACGTCGCGGCCGGCGATCTCGCGTTGCTCATCGGTGCTCGTGGACGGGCCGCACTGCCGCTGATCCGCGCCGCCGGACGAGCCAAAGCCGCCGCGGTGGCCGTGAAGGAGTCGTCCCAGGCCCTCGAACAGGCGGCGATCGACGCGGGTGTGGCGTTGCTCGAAGTCCGCCCCGAGGTCCGCTGGGGACACCTGGAGTCGCTGGCCAAGAGCGTGCTGACGACCAGTACCGACGACGGCGAGGTGCTGGGTGACCTGTTCGCGTTGGCGCAAACGATTGCGACCCTGACCGGCGGCATCGTCAGCATCGAGGACACCGCCAGCCGCGTGCTCGCCTACTCCCGCTCGTCCGACGAGGTCGACGAGCTGCGACGGCTGTCGATCCTCGGCCGTCAGGGCCCGGAGCCGTACCTGAAGATGCTGCGCGAGTGGGGCGTCTACAACCTGCTGCGCTCGTCGGAGGAGGTCGTCCGCATCGACGAACGGCCCGAGCTCGGCATCCGCCGCCGCATCGCCGTCGGCATCCACGCGGGCACCCAGCCGCTCGGCACGATCTGGGTGCAGGAGGGCGACCAACCCCTCAACGACCAGGCCGAACGCGCGTTGCTCGGCGCCGCCCGCGTCACCGCGCCGCACCTGATCCAGCAGCGCAACCAGCCCACGTCGAGGTTCCGCGAGAACCTGCTCGCCGCGCTGCTCACCGGCCGGATGGACGCCGCCACCGTGGCCGGCCAGATCGGCGCGGACCCGTCGAAACCCGCCGCCGTCGTGGTGTTCGCGCTTCGCGGCGGCGAGGGCGACCGCAGCGAACACGAGCTGCGCCGAGCCGAGATGACCGGCCTCATCTCGGTGCACGCGGCGGCATACCGGCGCAGCGCGCTGGTGAGCGAGTCCGGTGGCCGCACCTACGTGTTGCTCCCGGACCTCGCCCCGAACGCCCAGCTGCTGAACCTGACCCGGGAAGTCGTGCACACGGCTCGGCGGCACCTGCACACGTCCGTCCAGGCCGCGGTCGGCTCAACCGTGTCCACGTTGGACGACGCGCAGATCTCCCGCCAGGAAGCCGAACGCGTGCTGGACGCGATGGCGCGCGACCTCGACGCCGAGGTCGCGACGCTGGCCGACGTCCGGTCCCAGGTGCTGGTGAGCGAGATTCTCGCGCTGTTGCAGGACAACCCCCGCATCCGCGACCCGAGGATCGACGCGCTCGACCCCGAGCTCGCGAAGTCGTTGCTGGCCTACCTCGACGCGCTGGGTGACGTGCGGGCCGCCGCGGAACGGCTGCACGTCCACCCGAACACGTTGCGCTACCGGCTCAGGCGCATCGACCTCGACCTGGACGACCCGCTCGTCCGGCTCGTCGCCCAGCTTCAGCTCAGGATGCGGTAGAGCAACGCCCGTTCCGCGACCGTCCACGTCGTCGTGGTGAGCAGGTAGAGCCCGGCGGCCAGCGGCAGGTACGCCGCGACCAGGATCGTCCCGAACGGCAGCACCTTGACCAGCCCGGTCATGAAGCCAGGAGCCGGAGTTGTCGTCATCCGCGACTGTTGCCACCGCACGGTCAGATAGGCGACCACGGCCAGCAGGCCGAACAGCACGAAGAACACCCACGACAAACTGCTCATGAAATGACTACTTAGCGGAACCCCGAAAATCGTTCCTTCCAGAAGAGGGTTGGGGGTCGTGACGGTCCGGTACATGACCATGAAGAACGGCATCGTCGCGAGCATCGGCAGCATGCCCGCGAACATCGAGACGCCGTTGGCCTGGTAGACCTTCTGCGACTCCTCCGAGAACCGCATCAGGTCCTTGCCGTGCTTCTTCTGCAGCTTCTGGATCTCCGGGGCGAGCTTGGCCTTGGCCTTCTCGCCCTTGACGGCCGCACGGGCCAGCGGGTGCAGCAGCAACCGCACCGCCATGGTGAACACGATGATGGCGAGCGCGGGCATGCCGAAGCTCGCCAGGGCAGCGCCCAGGTCAGCGAACAAGGGATCTTTCTCCGTCTTGAGTTGGGGATGGGCGGGACGTCAGAACGTCCCGCATCCCGGTGCTCGAGGACGGGGCCTGCCCGCGGCGTCGGGGTTGCGCAGCCGCAGTTGAGCCGATCGTTGTGCTCGTTCCCGGATCGAGAGCGACCGCGCCGGTGCCACCGAGAGCGGCACCAGCGCGACCACCACGATCAACGCCACGGCGAGCGCGGTCACCGCCGCGACCACCTCGGTCGGTGACGAGAACAACGTGAAGGCGTAGAGGGCGGGCAGGAAGACCGCGAGCACCAACAGCACTCTGGTCCTGGTCTCCGGCCGCCACATGCCTGCGAGGTTACCGAACTCCGCCGGGTTCCGTCCCGAGTTCGTTGCCCGCCTTGTCGTACAGCATGACCGTGGTCACGTCGGCCTCTCCCGGCCACCAGGCGGCCAGCCAGCCGTCCCTGCCGAGGGTGGCGGCGACGTGCCTGCCGTCCTGCGTGTTCACCCGGACCCTGGCCACCTCGGGGCTCACCCTGGCGATCAGGGTGCGCCTGGACTCCTGGCCGGCCCCGTCCCCGGTCTCGGTGCCGTACGTCATGGTCCGGTACCGGTCGGCACCCAGCGGGGCGATGCCGCCACCTCCGCCGCCGTACGACCCCTTCCTGCCGCGCAGGCAGTCGTGCACGGCTTCCGGTCCGGTGAACACGATGAGGGTCAGGTCTCCGCGCTGGTCGATCACCGACACCTCGGTGGGCGTCGCCGGCCAGTTCGGGAAGTGCGTCCGGGTGTTCCTGTCGGCCTTGGCCAGCTGCTCCCGGCAGTCCGCGATCATGGCGTCCACGTCCGGGCCGGGTGCGCGTGGTTCGGCGGTCCACGACGCGTAGGCGGATGGGTTCGTGGGCGTCCACAGAACCGTCGCGGCGACGACGGCCACGGCCAGCGCCGCGGCGGGCACGGCGATCCGCCACCACCGGCGGCGCGGCTTCTCCTCGATCGCGTTGAGCAGCGCGTGCTTGCGGACCTGCACGCGGGACGGGTCGAGCTGCGGGATGTCGGGGCTGATGTTCACAACGCCTCCTCAACCAATGCGCCACGGACTGTCCGCTGCGCACGAGCGAGTCGGGACTTCACCGTGCCGACCGGGAGGCCGAGCACCTGGGCGATCTGCGCCTGGCTCAGGTCCGACCACGCCGACATCTCCAGCACCTCCCGGTCTCCGGCGGGCAGCTTCTCCAGTTCCGCGATCACCGCTCTGGTCCTGGCCTCCGCGTCCACCCGCCGCGCCACGTCGTCGGCGTGGTCACCGTCCGGATCAGGCCGCGGAACCCTGCCAAGCGCAGCCCGGTACCGCGAACGGGAGCGCTGGTGGTTGCGGGTGACACCGAGCGCGACGCTGTACAACCACGGCAGCAGTGACCTCTCGACAACTACCGACGTGCGCTTGCGCCACGTCTCCATGAACACCACGGACATCAGATCCTCGGCCACCGCCCACGTGCCGGTGCGGCGCAGGCAGTAGGCGAACACGGCCTGGGCGTGGCGCTCGAACAGCTGCCCGAACGCCTCCCCCTCACCGGCCCGGACCTGCCCCCAGAGCTCTTCGTCGGTCACGGACCCTCCTCTCTGCCCCGTCTATGTCCGCGGCGGGAGGAGCGGTTCACGACTCGACCAGGCCTGGCCGATCCGGGTGGTCGTAGCGCACGAAGAGGTCGGCCTGAGGTTCGTAGTCGTCGAACGCGGGCAGCGTCCACTGTTCAGCGGTTTTGCGTTTCAAGGCGCTGGGGGAGAGCCACAGGTGGACCGTGAGCTCGGCCGGGAGCCAGCGGTCCAGCAGGAGCGTGCCGTCCACGAGCACCACGCCGTTCTCCGGCACGTCCACGTACTCGGCACGGCTGGCGCGGTCGGTGGCGGCGTTCCACAACGACGGCAGCACCTTGCCGTCCAGGGCGGGATCGAGCACCTCACGTTGCAGGCCGTGGAAGTCGAACCAGTCGTGCCGGTACGAGTACGGGTCGGTGCGGCCGTGTTCCAGCCGCACCGACGCCGGTCGCAGGAAGTCCTCAGTGGACACCCGCTGCACCGCGCGCCCCAAGGCGCGCAACGGTTCCACGAGCGCGTCCGCGAGCTTGCCTGGTTCGGCGGCGGGTGCGCCGTCGATCAGCACCCGCACCCGGCCCGGCTGCGCCGAGACGCGGTCGACGATCTCGGCGACGAGCGTGCCGAACGTGAGCGGGCGGACTTTCAAGGCTTCCAGTCCGCCCAGGCGGTGTCCCACCAGATGTCGCCGGACGCCAGCATCTTCTCGATCTTGACGCCCTCCGCGCGAATCGCCTCGGCCTCCTGCGCGGAGTACTTGCCCGACGCCACCTGCTCCTCGAACTCGTCGAGGTCGCGCTGCTCCCACGTGCCGTCCGGAGCCAGCGTGTAGTCGAGTGCGTGGTCGAGCGTCTCGAACCCGTCGCCGGTGCGGCGGTAGGGCGCCTGCAGGTTCAGGTAGTAGTTGCCGAACACCCGGTCGTCGCCCTTCCAGAAGAGGTCGACGGAGTAGGCGTCCTGCGGCCGGTGCAGCATGAGCTTGCCGTGGCCGCGCCAGAACCCGCGGTCGGGCTTGTCCCACGGGTGCGGGTGGTGGTGGTCGGGGTAGGTGAGCCGGGTGCCGGGCTCCACGAACACCGCGAGCAGTCCCGGCTCGTCGACGACGACCCTGGTCGGCATCTCCGACCAGACCTTGCCGTGCAGCACTTCCCGCCGCACGACCACCTCACCCGGCGTGAACCACCTCATGCGCCGAATCTACGTGATCACGGCGAGCGGCGTCGGTGGCCAGCATCTTCCGCTTGAGCGCGGGCACGGCGTTCGTGACGCGCAGGAATGTCCGCAGGAACGCCAGCACGATCCGGCCGATCACGGGCTTGTGGATCGCGCCGTTGCCGTCCATCTGCTCACGGGAGGCCAGTACCGCCTCGAAGCCGTACTTGATCATCTCCTGCTCGTACTCGGAGATCGCCTGGACGACCTCCTTGCCGTGGTGGGCCTCGGTGAGCTTGCGGCACAACAGCTCCGCGTCGCGCAGTGCGGTGTTCGCGCCGATGCCGCGGCCCGGCGTCATCAGGTGCACCGAGTCGCCGATCAACGTGACGTTGCTCGACTTCCACGGCGGCAGCGGCTCGGACGTGCGGACCTTGATCTCGAACACCGTCTCCGGGTCGGCCAGCCGGAAGAGCTCGCGCAGGTTCGGGTGGAACTTCGGGGTCATGTCCAGCACGACCTGCTTGAGCTGCTCGGGGTTCATGCCCTTCAGGTCCGGGAACTTGTCGTGCGAGGCCGCGTAGCCCCACATGATGTAGTCGTCCTCGACGCCTTCGCCGTCGAACCGCATGACGTGGATGATCACGAACGCGCCCTTGGGTCCGTACAGCAGCGTGACCCCGCCATCGGCCTTCGGGGGCAGCAGCTTCACGTTCTCCGGGGTGAGCGACAGCTTGCCCGCGATCGTGGTGATGCCGGTGTCCGCGATCTTGGCGTGAGGTAGGTACTGCCTGCGCACCCTGGACTGCGCGCCGTCCGCGCCGACCAGCACGTCGCCGGTCTCGGACGTGCCGTCGTCGAAGTGCGCGGTGACCGAGCCGTCGTCGTTGCGGCTGAAGCGCGTGAAGGTCTTGTCGAACTGGACGACGTCCTCCAGGCCGTTCAGCAACGCCGTGCGCATCGCGATCCGGCTGACGGACTTCTCGCTGCGGGTCTCGTCCGCACCTGGCGGGATCTCGCCGACCAGCAGCTCCTTGTACTTCTCGGTGCGCATGTTGATGAAACGCGGCGGCCTGGCGGTGGTGCGGACGAACTCGGCGAACACGTCCGCGGGCAGGCAGCTGTGCAGCGCCTTGCTGCCGTCCGGGCTGATCCCGACTCGGTAGCCGATCAGCATGCTGCGCGGCGTGCGGTCGCGTTCGAACAACGCCACGTCGACGCCGGCCTTCTTCAGCCCGTGCGCCAGGCACAGGCCACCGGTGCCCGCTCCGATGATGAGTACGCGCATGATTCCCCCTCGACTAAGTCTCTTAGTGAGGAAGATATTCAGCTGGCAAGACTCTTGTCAATCGTCTTGGTTGAGTCTCCTGAGGCGCGCCGAGCCGATCGCACGCCTGACGTCGTCGGCCGGAAGCAGCCTGACCAGCTGTTCCAGTGCCTCGGCGTCGTGCTCGCCGGAGTCGGTCTGGGTGAACGTCCACAGCGCGTTCGCGTCGCCGCGCGACAGGACGGCCTTGCGCACGCCGGTCGCGAGGTCGTCCCGCTCGGCCAGCACGACGGGTGCTTCGGAGCGGCGCAGCAGGGAGCCGCGGTACCTGCACGCGGCCAGCGGCACGTCACCCTCCTGGAGCGCGGCGCGGACCGCGAGGAAGTCGGCCTCGACGTCGGCGGTGAGCCGGTAGGGCCTGGTCGACAGCACGTCGGCGCCCAGCTGGGCGCGCAGCCGGTGCAGCTCGGCGCGCACGGTCGTGGGGTTGCCGCGCTCGCCGTAGAGCCGCAGCGCGAGCTGGTCGGCGGACAACCGGCCGTGCAACGCCAACGCGCAGAGGATCTCCGCGTGCCGCAACGAGATCGGCACCTCGCGCCCGTCCAGCACGACCTTGGGCTCCGGCAGCAGGAACGACAGTGACAGCACCGACCGCCGCACGTGCCGCTGCCTCGGAACCCTCAGCAGGTAGCCCTGGGCGAGGGTCTCCAGCACCGCTTCGCGGCCGTCCGGCAGCAGGACGCGGTCGCGGGAGACGTCGACGCGGGACGGCAGCAGCCCGTACGGCTCGACCGCGACGACCCGTCCGGTGGGGCTGAGCAACGCGCCCGGCTCGCCCCTGAGGGCGATCAGGTGCCGCATGTTGCGCGCCCGCAGCTCCTCGTCCTGCGCGTGCATCCTGGCGAGCATCTCCGACTCGGCGAGCCGCGCCGACGCCGACACCAGCGCCACCATCGACGGGTGCACGGTCTCGATCGGGCCGCTCAGGTCGACCACCCCGATCGTCGTGCCGGTGTCGGGGTCGCGGATCGGGCTCGCCGCGCAGGTCCAGTGGTGGTAGGTCCGCACGAGGTGCTCGGCCGAGTGAACCGTGACGGGTGAGTTGGTCGCCAGCGCGGTGCCCATGCCGTTCGTGCCGGCCGCGTCCTCCGACCAGAGCGTTCCCTCGGCCAGGCCGACGTGCTCCGCCCTGGTGCGGGTGTGGTGATCGCCCTCGCACCAGAGGATGTGGCCCTGCGCGTCCGCGACGATCATGATGTGCTGGGCCTCCTGCGCGAAGCCGAGCAGGGTCTCGCGCAGCAGCGGCAGCGTCGGGTGCAGCGGATGCCGTTCCCGCAGGTCGGGCAGCTCGTCGGCGCCGAACACCGTCGGGGCGGTGTGCAGGTCGGGATCCACGTTGGCGGCGAGTGACCGTTGCCACGACGCGGAGATGACTGAGCGTGGCGAATCCGCCGTGCGGGTATCGCTCAACACGGCTTCTCTTACGCGACTCAGCAACAGTGCGTGTTGCACGGGGTCGTGGGTCACTGATCCATCCACGGCTTGCAACGAGCATGCAACGTTCTGCCGCTTACTTTCTCACTTCCACCAGCGCAGTCCCGCAGCAGGCCATCCAAACCGTGGAGTCGAGAATGACGCAGTACGCGGCACCGGGTCAGTCCGGCAGCGTGGTCGCGTACCGGCCGAGGTACGACCACTTCATCGGCGGCGACTACGTGCCGCCCGTCTCCGGCGCGTACGTCGAGAACGTCACGCCGGTGACCGGTGAGGTCTTCACGGAGGTCGCGCGCGGCACGGACGCCGACCGTGCACGTGCGCTGCACGCGGCCAGCGGCGCCGCACGGGCGTGGGGACGCACCACGGCCCGAGAGCGCGCCACGGTGCTCGTCGAGATCGCCGACCGGGTGGAGGAGCACGCGACCGAGCTCGCGGTGGCCGAGACGTGGGACAACGGCAAGCCGGTGCGCGAGGCCACGGTCTCCGACGTCCCGCTGCTGATCGAGCAGTTCCGCCAGTTCGCCGCGGTCATCCAGACCGAGGTGGGGCAGGTCGAGCAGCTCGGCCGCAACACCAGCGACTACCGCTCGTTCCAGCCGCTCGGTGTGGTGCACGAACGCCTGCCGTGGACGTTCCCGCTGATGTCCGCCGCCTACGTGCTCGCCCCCGCGCTGGCCGCGGGCAACGCCGTGGTGCTGGAACCCGCCCTGCAGACGCCGGCGTCGATCCACGTGCTGCTCGGCGTGATCGCGGACCTCCTGCCGCCCGGTGTGGTGAACGTGGTCACCGGCTGTGGCGACCACCCGGTGGCCGTCGGCCGTTGCCCCAACATCTTCTTCTCCGACGTGACCGCCCAGCGCGACGGCTTCCTGGACAAAGCCCTGGAGGGCTTCGCGATGTTCGCGGCCAGCAAGGGCGAGATCTCCACGGCCCCGTCGCGCGCGCTGATCCAGACCGCGATCTACGAGGACCTGCTGCACCTCGCCACCCGGCGAACACAGCAGCTCCGCGCCGGCGACCCGCTCGACACCGACACCATGGTCGGCGCGGTCGTGTCGTTGGAGCAGCGCGACCGGATCCTCGCGTACGTCGAGCGCGGCAAGGCCGAGGGCGCGCGGCTCGTGACCGGCGGCGAGGCCTCCGGTCACTACGTCCAGCCCACGATCTTCGAGGGCGACCACCGCTCCGCCGTGTTCGCCGACGAGGTGCTCGGCCCGATCGTCTCCGTGACCAGGTTCGACGACCGCGACGACGCGGTGAAGATCGCGAACGAGACGACCGCCCGGCTCGGCGCCGGCGTCTGGTGCCGCGACATCGCCCTGGCGCACAACATCGGCCAGGAGCTCAACGCCACGCGGGTGTGGGTCAACAACTACTATGCGTACCCGGCGAACACCGCCGTGCTCGCCAAGTACCGCCGCGTGAAGCACCTGCTGGTCAGCTACTCCGACCAGGCGCAGGGATACTTCTAGCGCTTCCAGGGCACCTGGCTGCTCGCGTAGAAGTTGATGCCCTGGACCTTCCAGCGCGGCGCCTGCGCGCCCAGGCGCGGGGCGAACCGGTCCCAGCCGTGCGCGCTCGCGGGCGCCCACCCCAGTTCCGCGGCCACCGGCAGGCGCGGGAACGCCATGTACTCGATGTCGGCGCTCGTCCGGATGGTCTCGGTCCACAGTGGAGCTTCGACACCGCGGACGCTGGCTTCCCCGACCCCGCCGAGGTGGGCGCCGGGGTTCCAGCTGTAGGAGTCCTTCACCTCGATGAGTCCGGCCCAGTCCTGGCCGAGCTTGGTGTTCTTGTCGTACTTCATGTCGAGGTAGATCCGGTTCGCCGGCGACATGAGGATCTTGTTGCCCCGCTGCGCCGCCGCGGCCACGTCGGCGTCGGACGTCCCCGTGCCCCAGAACTGAGGAACGAGCGCGGTGTCCTTGGTGGTCTTGATGAACTCGTGCCAGCCGGTGGTCGTCTTGCCGTACTTCCTGACGATCGGCAGCACGCGGTTCATGAACTTGACGAAGTCCGCGTCCGGCGTGGAGTGGGCCTCGTCACCGCCGATGTGGAAGTACGGGCCGGGCGTGATCGCCGAGACCTCCCTGACCACGTCGTCGACGAACTCGTAGGTGACGTCCTTGTCGATGCAGAGGCTGGAGAAGCCCACGTCGGTGCCTGTGTAGAGGGGCCGCTTCTTCCCGTCGCAGTTCAGCTCGGCGTAGCTCGCCAGCGCGGCGTTGGTGTGGCCCGGCATGTCGAACTCGGGGATCACCGTGATGCCGCGGTTCGCCGCGTACGCGACCAGGTCCCGGTACTGGTCCTGGGTGTAGAAGAGCCAGCCCTTGCGCCCGCCCACCTCGGTGCTGCCGCCGATCCTGGTCAGGTCCGGCCAGCTCTTGATCTCCAGCCGCCAGCCCTGGTCGTCACTCAGGTGCAGGTGGAAGTAGTTGATCTTGTAGGCGGCGATCTGGTCGATGTAGCGCTTGACCTGGTCCGGGGTGAAGAAGTGCCGTGCCACGTCGAGCATGGCGCCGCGGTGCTGGTACCTCGGGTGGTCGAGGATGCTGGTGCCGTTGACCGTCCACGGTCCTGGCTGCTTGGTCCTGGCCTCCGCCTTGGGCGGGAGGAGCTGGCGGAGGGTCGCGATGCCGTTGAAGTGGCCTGCCGCGGAGTTCGCCCGGATGATCACCTGTTTCGGGGTGACGTCCAGCTGGTAGCCCTCCTGGCCGGTTTTCGGGTCGGCGTTGTCCAGGAGGACCACGCCGTCGCCGGTCACTTCGTCGGTGATCGGGAGTGCGTAGCCCGTGGACGGGCGGAGGACCGACGCCAGCAGTTCCGCGGGCTTGCGGGCGGTGCCCGTGCCGAGCTGGATCTTGGCGTCCGCGGTGAGGCTGAACGTGATGTCCGTGCGGGGCTGGACCCGGACCGGTTGGGGGACCAGCTCCCGCGGGGAGGGTGCGGCTTCGGCTGGTCCGGTCACCAGTACTCCCGATGTGGCGATCAGCAGCGCTGTGAGTGCTGAGCGCACTCGTTTTGATGTCACGCCATCCTCCAGGCAAGGGGGAACCTCGTGGTGGCGGCTGGCTCACGGTGTCAGCGGGTGGTCTCGGCTGTCAAGGTTCAGACCAATGTCCTGGGCCGCAGGTGGGCACGTTGACACCGTGCGAGACGCGACTTTGTGGGTGGTCCGGGTTTGTTCGGAAAGACGCCTCGCCTTTCAGCTTTGGCGTTACAGGTGTTCCTTGCTCAGCTTGCGCCACAAGGCGGGGAGTTCGGCTTCTGCCTTGTGGGCCAGCTCTACTTCTTGGCCGTAGAGGAGGCCGAAGGTGAAGCCGTTCTCGTCGCCTCGGCCCAGGTCCAGGAGGACGGGGCGGGCCACCACCGAGTCCTGGTGTTCGCCGAGGACGGTTTGCACGTCCTTGGCGCGCTTGCGGAGGGCCTTGGCGTGCTTGCCGAGGGCGGGTTCGGCGACCTCGGCGGAGTAGCGGAGGCGTTTCGCGGCTTTGCGGGCCTCGTGGAGTGCTTCGTCGCCCTCGGAGGTGGTGAGGGCGGCCTCGATGCGGACGTCCAGGCGGTGCCTGGCTTTTTCGACCAGGCGGGGGAGGACGTTCTTCGCCTTGCCGGACGCGAGAGCGGTGAGAGGCGGGGAGGCGAGGAGGGTGTCGATCGAGTTGAGCAGGGCGAAGTAGCGCTTGTCGTCCAGGGCGGCGACGGAGGCCTGGTGGGCCTTGGCTTCCAGCGGGGCGAAGTGGCGGGTCAGGCGGGCGGCCACGTCGCCGAGGGCGAGCTCGACCGGAAGGGCGTGGAGGGCGTTCTCGAAGCGGGTGCGGAGGACTTCGAGGTCACGGGAGGTGCCGAGGACGGAGGCCAGCCACTTCAGCTCGTCGGTGAGGGTGCGGGTGGCTTCGCGGTCGACGACCTTGCCGTAGGCCTGGAGGGCCGAGCGCATGCGGCGGGTGGCGACGCGCATCTGGTGGACGGCGTCGTCTTCGTTGCGGCGGACTCGCGGGTCCTGGTTCTGGAGGGCGGCGCGTTGTTCGTGGAGGTAGGCGAGGACCACCTCACCCGCGGTGGGTTTTTTGCCGAGGGTGGGGATGGCGTCTCGTTTCACGCCGATCACCTGGGAGAGCTTGGACTTCGAGGAGGAAGGGGTGATGCCTGCTTCGCCGAGGTGCTGTTCCACGGTGTCCAGGAGGGCCCGGTCGCCGCCCTCGCCCAGTTCGACCTCGATTTCGCGCCACGAGGTCGTGGTGGTCGAGGAGCCCATGGTCTGGGCGGTGACCACGTCGTCGACGACCTCGGCGAGGAGTTCGCCGTTGCCGTTGGTGAGTTGCCAGCGGCGGCGGTTGGTGTGGATTTCGGCGACCGGGCCCAGGCCTGAGCCTCGGGTGTGGGCACGGACCAGGGAGGACAGGTCCTTGGGCGGGGTTTTCACCGATCGGCCCAGTGGCACGCGCACTTCCTGGCGGGAGTCCTCGCCCGCCGGGAGTTTCAGGTGCCAGCCCTCGTCCTCGCCGCCCACTCGGCGGCGCAGGGTCACGCCGGCGCGGGCCAGGCGGTAGTCGTTCGTGTCGAAGTACGTGGCTTCGAGGTCGAACTCCTCCGGGCCGGTCGCCACGCCGGTGATCCCGGTGAGATCCGGCAGGCTCGCGTCCGATGGTGCCTCGTACTTGCGTTCGGTCTCAGTAACTGAGGTCGCCATGCACTAGTCATACCTCGTTTCGTCGCAGTTCACTCACTGTGGTGACGGTGCGTGAGGGGTGAGTGCCTCGGCCGGGCGGAATCTCGAACTCGAATGCGTGTAATCACCGGTGATCGCCTTGGCGGTGTTCGCAGTGTCCGGTTCGCTGGTCGCGTGCCCACGGAGAAGGAACGGCTCGATGTGGTCGAGCCGCAGGTCGCCACGTTGATCAGTCACGTCGGTCAGCTCGCGGCGGAGCTGGAACGCGTCACCGCCCGGCTGACGGTGTTGGAACGGCGGTTGTCGGGGGCCGGGGACGGGCCGCTGGTGGATCTCGACGCGGTGGCCGGGGACATCGCGCCGCTGGTCGAGGCGTTGCGGAAGGCCTGGGACGCCGAGCAGGAGATCCTCGCCGACCCGGCTCGGGTACAGCTGCGGCAGGAGGTGCTGGAGTTCGACGGGCTCAAGGCCCGGCGGGACGACGCGCGGTCCAAGCTGGACGGCGGGCGGGTGCCGCGGTTCGAACGGGACGCGCTCTCGCACGAGGTCCGGCAGATGGAGTGGCTGATCAACGCCAACGAGGCGAGCGCCAAGCGGGCCGCTGAGCGGTTGGCGGCCGACGAGGACGCCATCGCCGAGGAGTGGCGGACCGAGGCGGTGCTCGCCGGGGACAAGGCCCGCGGGGAGATCAAGGACGCGGCCGCGCGGCGCATCTCCGAGGCGCTCGGGCAGTACGCGCGGATGCCGGTGTGGTTCCGGGTGGGGCTCGGGGAGATTCCGACGCCGGACCCGTCGTTCTGGCTGGAGTCGGCGATCGCCGTGCTCGCGTACCGGCTGGAGTACGGGGTGACCGACGCGGTGTCGCCGCTCGGCACGCCGCCGTCGGCGTCGAGCGGGTGCCAGAACTGGGTGCGCCGCACGAACGTCTACGCGGACATCACGGACCGGCTCACGACGCTGGCCGCCACGTTCCACCTGCAGTAGTCTTCCTGCAACCGGGTGGTTGCAGGAGGATCGGGAGAAGTGAGTCAGGTCGACGACGTGCTGGCCGCGCTCGCGGATCCGATGCGGCGCAGGGTGCTCGACCTGGTGGCCGCGCGCGGGCCGATCTCGGCGTCGGCGCTCGCGACCGAGCTGCCGGTCAGCCGCCAGGCCGTCGTGAAGCACCTCGCTGTGCTGGAGAAGGCCGAGCTGGTGGCGTCCGAGCGGGCCGGTCGGGAGAACAACTTCTCCGTCCGCTCCGGTGCGCTGGACGCCACCGCCGCGTGGATGGCCTCACTGGCTTCCCAGTGGGACCGGCGGCTGGCCGCGATCAAGAAGATCGCCGAGGGGTAGTTCAACCGAGGTAGTTCAACGCTGAGGCATGAGGGTGCCGCCGACCATCGTGGCCAGCACCGGGATGTCCGCGATCGCGTCGCTCGTGCGCGGGTCGTCGCCCAGCACCACGAGGTCGGCGAGCTTGCCGGGCGTGAGGCTGCCCAGCACGTGCTCCTTGCGGCACGCGTAGGCGCTGCCCAGCGTGTACGCGCGGATCGCCTCCTCCACGGTGATCGCCTCGTCCGGTCCGACCGCGCGGCCACCCGACGACCGCCGCCGCACCATGAACTCGATGGCGCGCAACGGGGCACCGTCCGCGACCGGCCGGTCCGAGCTGCCCGCGACGGTGATCCCGCGGTCGAGGAACGACCGCCCCCGGTACAGCCAGGGTGCGCGTTCCTCGCCCATGATCTCGCTGTAGTCGTCGCCGTACGACCAGAGGAACGTCGGCTGGACGACCGGGACGAGCCCGAGGGCCGCGATCCGTTCGAGCTGGTCGGGCCGTACCAGTCCGCAGTGCTCGATCCGGTGCCGTGCGTCGTCGCGCGGTCGTTGCCGTTGCGCCTCCGCCACCGCGTCCAGGGCGAAGTCGATCGCGCGGTCGCCGATCGCGTGGATCGCGAGCTGCCACCCGGCGTGGTGGCCGTCGACGATCGCCGCCCGCATGAACTCCTCGGACTCGGCGAGCACGCCCACGTTCCGGCTGCCCGCGTAGGGCTCGGACAACGCGGCCGTGCGCGCGATCATGCCGCCGTCGGTCCACAGCTTCATCGCACCGATCGACAGCATCTCGTCGCCGAACCCGGTGTGCAGGCCGAGGTCGATCGCGCGCGGGATCCCGTCGGCCGGGTCGGCGGCGACGTCGTGCAGGACGTACGCGGACACCATGAGCTGCACCCGGATCGGCAGCCGGGCTTGCTGGTACGCGGCTGCCTCCAGCGGGCTGCTGGCGATCAGTCCCGCGCCGATGCCCGCCTCCGCGCACATCGTCACGCCCTCGCTCAGCACCTGCCGCGCGCTTTCGTGCAGTTCGGCGGTGATCTCCTCAAGCGAGTACGGCAGCCGCAACGACCGCGCGGCCAGCTGGTCGTTCTCGGTCAGCCAGCCGTCACCGGTGATCCCGGGCAGCTGGTTCAGCACCGCGGAGTTCACCACGCACGCGTGCCCGGAGATGTCCGCGAGGTAGAGCGGCCGATCGCCGGTGACCGGGTCGAGGTCGGTGGCCGTCAGCGGCCGGTCCATGAGCCGCCGGTCGTAACCGGACGCCTCGATCCAGCCCTCACCCGGCGCGTTCCTCAGCCGTTCGAGGATCTGGGCGACGGTGGTCAGGCCCGTGACGTCGATGGTCCGGTGACGGCGGCCGTTCCACGCGAGGTGCGTGTGCGCGTCGATGAAACCGGGCAGCACCACGGCGTTGCCGAGGTCGACGGTCTCGGCCGCCGGCAGGTCCGCGACCTGTTCGTCCAGCCCGGCGACGCGGCCCTGCCAGATGCCGATCGTGTGCGCGGCCGGGCGGGCCGGGTCCATCGTGAGGGCCCGGCAGCCCGTCAGCTTCAGATCGAGTCTCATGCCGTCGCGAGGACCGGCACCGGTGTGTTGGTCAGCACGGCAGTGTTGGTCAGCACAGAAGCCAGGATCTCACCTGACCGCACCGCGACGTTGGACAGAAGTGACGACGTGATGCCGTGTGAGTGCTCGGTGCCACCCTGCAGATAGATGCCACCGCGCAACGGCGACTGCACGCGGTAGTCGCGTCCCACGACCAGACGGCCGTTCTCGTCCCGTGCGCAGGTCTCGTCCAGTGCGCCGAGAACCGGTGCGGCCTCGTCGTAGCCGGTCGCGAGCAGCACGAGGTCGGCGTCGAGGAGCTCCTGCTCGCCGGTCACGAGCGACTGGATCACCGCACGGGCGCCGGACGCGCTCTCCTCGACCGCGACGAGCCGGGTCAGGTTCATCATCTTCAGCCGCTGCCTGCCGAGGACCTTCTCCTGGTACACGGTGCGGTAGAGCTGGGCGATGAGGTCGACGTCGACCACCGAGTAGTTGGTGTTGCGGTGGTAGTCCATCAACCGCTGCTTCACGGCGTCCGGTGCGTCGTAGTAGTGGTTGACGGCCTCGGGGTCGAAGATGCGGTTCGCGAACGAGCTGTCGTCCGCGGGGGAGTAGCCGTAGCGCGAGAAGACCGAGCACACCTCGGCGTCCGGGAACTCGCGGTGCAGGTACGCCACGGCCTCCGCGGCGCTCTGCCCGGCGCCCACGACGACGCAGCGCTTCGGGTCGGCCAGCTCGCCGACGCGGTGCAGGAACTCGCTGTTGTGCCACACGCGGTCCGACAGTTCGACGCCGTCCGGCACGGTCGGCCGCAGTCCGGTGGCGAAGACCAGGTTCCGTGCGTGGTACACGTCACCCGTGGCCGTGGTCACCTCGAACAGGTCGTCCTGGACCGCTTGCACGCCAACGGCTTCCGCGCCGTAGGTGACGAGGTCGTCGACCTGGGCGGCGGCCCATTCGAAGTAGTCGTGGAACTCGACCCGCAACGGGAAGAGGTTCTTGTGGTTCACGAAGTCGATCAGCCGGCCGCGGTCGCGCAGGTAGCAGAGGAACGAGAAGCGGCTGGCCGGGTTCCGCATCGTGACCAGGTCCTTGAGGAACGACACCTGCATGGTGGCGTCGTCGAGCAGCATGCCCCGATGCCAGCCGAACGTGTCCTGACGTTCGAGAAACACCGCGGTGACAGGGGTTTCGGCCTGCTCGTTGTGCTCGGTAAGAGCGATGGCGAGCGCCAGGTTCGAAGGGCCGAACCCGATGCCGACGATGTCGTAGATCGGATGCATGAGCACCTAACTTAGGGAAGCCTAAGCTTGCTTTGCAAGCCTTTGGTTAGGTTAGCCTGACCGTATCGCAGTCGACTAGAGGAGGGCACCCCCCATGCGGGTCGTCATGTTCGGGTTCCAGACCTGGGGTCATCGCACCCTGCAGGCACTTTTGGCGTCCGAGCACGAGGTCGTCCTGGTGGTGACCCATCCCAGGGGTGAGGGCGCGTACGAGAAGATCTGGAGCGATTCCGTCGAGGACCTCGCCCGCGAGAACGGCGTTGACGTCGTCGTCCGCGAGCGTCCGGAGGACCAGGAGCTGCTCGACGAGCTGAAGGCCGCCGACCCGGACGTGATCGTCGCCTGCAACTGGCGCACGTGGATCCCGCCGCAGGTCTTCGCGCTGCCCAAGTACGGCACGTTGAACGTGCACGACTCGTTGCTGCCCAAGTACGCGGGCTTCTCGCCGTTGATCTGGGCGCTGCTCAACGACGAGAAGGAAGTCGGCGTGACGGCGCACATGATGGACGAGACGCTCGACGCCGGCGACATCGTGCTGCAGCGCTCGGTCCCGGTCGGTCCGCGCGACACGACGGCCGACCTCTTCGCCAAGACGCTGGAGCTCTTCGGGCCGATCACCGTCGACGGCCTCGCCGAGATCGCCTCCGGCCGCACGGACTTCATCAAGCAGGACCGTTCGCAGGCCTCGTTCTTCCACAAGCGCGCCGAGGAGGACCTGCGGATCGACTGGACGTGGACCGCGGAGGAGCTGGATCGGCTGGTGCGCGCGCAGTGCGCGCCGTACCCGAGCGCGTTCTGCTTCCACCGCGGCGAGCGCCTGGAGATCATCGAGGCGGACGTCTCCTCCGAGGTCTACGGAGGCACTCCCGGCCGGATCTTCTACCGCGAGGGCGACGGCGTGGCGGTCGTCGCGGGCGCCGAGGCTCGCCGTGGTCGCAGCAAGGCGTTGCTGGTCAAGAAGGTTCGCACCGCCGACGGAGTGGAGCTCAAGGCGCACGAGCACTTCAAGACGATGGGCGGCTACCTGACGTCACGTCCGTAACGGAGACATGCCGATCCCGGGGCGGTTGACCGGTCCGTGATCGGCATGCCCGATCATGGGCGCATGAATCGCGCGGCGGTGACGTCACTGGTGGTCTTCGTGCTGCTCGTGGCCGTGGGCTGGTACCTGTCGAATCATCAGTCCTCCCAGCAGAATCCGTCGACGCCCGCGCCGACCGGGCCTGTGCCGACGGGGTCGAAGGACCTCGAAAGCCTCAAGATCGCGCCGGAAGGCAAGATGACCGGCTACAGCCGCGACCGCTTCCCGCACTGGGCCTCGCAGGGAAACTCCTGCGACACCAGGGAGCTCGTGCTGCAGCGCCAGGGCACCGACGTGAAGTCGGACAAGGACTGCAAGGTCCTCTCCGGCACCTGGAACAGCCCCTACGACAACGTGGTGATCAAGAACGCCGCTGACGTCGACATCGACCACATGGTGCCGCTGGCGGAGGCCTGGCGGTCGGGTGCGGACAAGTGGACGGACGACGACCGCAAGGCGTTCGCCAACGACCTCGGCGGCATCCAGCTGCACGCCGTGACCGCGAAGTCCAACCGCGCCAAGGGCGACCAGGATCCGGCCAAGTGGAAGCCGCCGGCCGAGTCGTACTGGTGCACCTACGCCCAGCACTGGGTCTCGGTGAAGATCACGTACAAGCTCACGGTCGACCAGGCCGAGCACGACGCGCTGGCCGTGATGCTCGCACGGTGTTGATGACTTCGGCGCTGATCACCGCAACGGTGATCGGCTCGACGTAGGTGTCGGCACGCAGGGCCCGGCGGAGTCTCTCCCGGAACAGCGGGCGGTCCTGCGGTGACGGCAGGGTCTCCGGCGACATCGCGGAGAACAGGCTGCCCGCCAGCTCTTCGACGGTGTGCTCGCGGGTGTGACCGATCGTCCACTCGTGCGGTGTGTACCCGGCGGCCTCCAGCGCGGCCGCGTACCGGCGGCGCGCACCGGCGTCCGTCCCGCAGCCGGCGGTCACCGGACGGCCGAACCACTCCTCCAGCACCTCCCCGATCGCCGGGTGCTGGCGCCACAGCGGCGTGCCGTTCGCGATGATCGCGAACTTCGCCGTGTCCGCGTCGTGGAACAGCTTCTCGTGATCCATCCAGTGCAGCGCCTGCCCGATCACGATCGCGTCGAACCGGCCGAGCCCCGGCACGTCCGCGTCCGATCCCAGGCGCCACTCGACGTTGGGGAGCTTCGGCCCGTGCGCGAGCATGTCCGGCTCCGGATCGACCGCGACCACGCTCCCGACGTGCGCCGACAGCGGCACGGCGAGCTGGCCGGTACCGCACCCGAGGTCGAGCACCCGGTGCTTCCCGGTGAGCCCGAGCTCCTGGACCAGCGCGCCGATCACCGGTGCTGGGTAGCCGGGACGGAACTTCGCGTAGTAGTCAGCTACCTCGCCGCTGAAACCGAGTCCGGTCGTGCTCATGGCTTCGACACTGCCCGAGTCGGCACCCCTGTGCCGAGAACTCCGCCGACAGCAGAACGACACGGCCCGACCCCCGGACGGGCCGCGTCGCCGGCCGTCCTAGACGGCGCGCACCGACTCGAACAGCCCGGACAGCTGCCAGTGCGTCACGTACCCCATGGCCTCGGCCGCGATCAGGACGTCGAGCTTGCCGAGGTTCGTCCGCACCGGCATCTGGTACGCCTTGCCCCGCCGCGCGTCGAGCACCATCGGCGTCGCCCCCGGCAGCGTCTCGTCGATCGTGTGCTGCAGGATCCGCAGCCCGACGTTCGCCGCTTCCCTGGTCAGCGGCACCTCCTTGGCGTGGACGAGCACCGCGTAGGTGGACCCGTCCTTCTTGCGCAACCCCAGGTGCGGCCGGACCTTCAGGGTGAGGTCGCCGACCCGGTAGGTCGCTGGTTCGACCGGCACCCCGGTGGCCCTGAACGACGCGAGCCACGGCAGGAACCCGTCGGCGATCTCCTCGAACGCCCGCGGCTGCCCGGTGCGGTTGGCGTTCAGGATCGCCTTCTTCAGCTCCAGCTCAGGTTCGGTCGAGTTGACCGCTCGGCGCATGGCGTCGCGGATCGGGTTGTAGAACCCGCACACCCTGGGGTCGTCGGTCAGGTACATCCCCCGCTGCTCCGACACGATGTTGATGCGTCCACGCTGGCCGCTCATGACGTACTCGGTGAACGACAGTGCGGTGACGCTGACGTTGTTGTCCGGCAACGCTTTCTCCCCTCGTACCGCTCTCTTCACCTGACGTTAGCCGAGGGGTCTGACAAAAACGGCGCTGCTCCGAACGGTGTAACGACTACCCAGGGTTGAGCGATTACGCCGGTAAGTGCCACTCACAGTGGTGGCGTGGGCCTCATTCGGTAAACGGACGGTGACGGACTGTCGGCTGATCACACCGATGACCGTTCGTCTGCCGTTCGGCGATGCTCACGCAACGCTTACCGCACGACGAGCGGAAGTAACCCTCCGTAGAAGATCAACTCGGGAGAATAGGTCCAGCAGGAGTAATCGCGGCGAGGGAGTGAGATGGCGGTCAAGGCGGAGCGTTCACCCGATAGAGCGGGTGACGTGAGGGTTCCGCGGCAGCCGATGGCGTGGCTCATCCACCCTGCTCACTGGCCGCACGCCCTGCAGCTGACGGTCATCTGGGTGCTGATCGCGCTGCTGCTGTGGGCCATCGCCGTCACGCTCGGCCCCGACCAGGCGTTCATCGTGGGTTCCGCGGGTGTCGCGGCCAAGCTGATCTGCATGTACCTGGACACCCGCGTCCGGCGCTAACGCCCGTACCGCTCCGCGGCGCGCGCCTTGGCCTTCGCGGCCTCCACCTCGCGGTCCTTCGGTGGCGCCGCCGTCACCAACGCGTCGAGCAGCTCCTGGGTGGCCGCGGCCACGGCGGCGACCGCCTGGTCGAACGCGGCCTGGTTCGCCGCCGACGGCTTCGCCGCCCCGCTCACCTTCCGCACGTACTGCAGCGCCGCGGCCTGCACCTCGTCGGAGGTCGCCGGCGGTTCGAAGTTGTGGAGCACCCGGATGTTTCGGCACATGGCTCCACTATGACCGCTGCGGCGGAGCCGCACTACGACCGCTGTGGCGGCGCGGCGCGGGTGTGGATGCGTTCTCCCTGCTTGCCGAACAGGCTGATGATCTCGGCTGGGTTGCCGTCGGCGCTGCTGAGCGCGTGCGGCTGCCGGCAGTCGAACTCCGCCACCTCGCCGGCGCGCAGCACGACCTCCTTGTCGCCGATCCGCAGCCGGATCCGCCCGCTCAGCACGTAGAACCACTCGTAGCCTTCGTGCACCCGCGGCTCGTGCAGCACCGGGTCCTTGATGATCATCTTCCAGGCCTGCAGCGGCCCGATCGACCTGGTCAGCGGGATGCCGACGCGGCCGTGGTCCAGTTCGCGCGGCTTCATCACGACCCGCGGATCGCCCACCTCCGGCGCGCCCACGAGGTCGTCCAGCGACACCTGGTACGTGCGCGACAGCGGCAGCAGCAGCTCCAGCGTCGGCTTGCGCTGGTCGGTCTCCAGCCTCGACAGCGTCGACTTCGAGATGCCCGTCATCTCGGACAACGTCGCCAGCGTCAGGTCGTGCTCGGCCCGCAACGCGGCGAGCCGTTGCCCCACGGTTGTTGCCATAACGGCAACTTACTTTGCCAAAACCGGACTGTCGACCGCACCCTCGGACCATGAACTACGACGTGGTGATCATCGGTGGGGGAGCGGCCGGGCTGAGTGCCGCTCTGATGCTGACCAGGGCGCGCCGGAGCGTGCTCGTGGTCGACGGTGCCGAGCCGCGCAACAAGCCGGCCGCGCACATGCACAACTACCTCTCTCGTGACGGACTCTCGCCGTTGGACCTGCTCAAGCTCGGTCGCGCCGAGGTCGAGGGGTACGGCGGAGAGATCGTCAACGACACCGTCCGCGGCGTCACGAAGGTCGATGACGGGTTCGCGGTCGCGCTCTCCGGTCGTGTCGTCACGGCGAAACGGCTGCTGGTCGCGACCGGTCTCGTCGACGAGGTGCCGGATTTCCTGCGCGAACGGTGGGGCCGTGACGTCTTCAGCTGCCCGTACTGCCACGGCTACGAGGTCCGCGACCAGAAGCTCGTCGTGTTCGGCGACGAGATGAAGGTCGCGCTGGTCCGGCAGTGGTCCGGCGACGTCACGCACGTCCCGTCGGTGGACGGCGTCGAGGTCGAGGACGACCGGCTGGTCGCGGTCGTCTCCGGTGGCGAACGGGTGCCTGCCGACGCGCTCGTGTACTCGGCGCCGGTGAAGCCGCGCGACGAGTTCCTCCTCGCGCTGGGTGCCGAGACCGAGGAAACGCCCTTCGGTCCGTTCGTGCGCACGGACGCCAAGGGGCGCACCAGCGTGCCGGGTGTTTACGCGGCGGGCAACGTCACGGACCCCTCGGCCATCGTGATCGTCGCCGCCGCACAGGGCGCCCAGGCGGCGGGGATGATCAACATGGACCTGATCAGCGCCTGTCCTTGATCAGCGCTGGTACCTGAGCATCACGACCCTGCCGTCGAACACCTTCGACTCGGCGAGCTCGAGGTCGAAGCGCTTCGGGTGCTGGAAGACGGGCTTGCCGCCGCCGAGCACGACCGGGTGGACGAAGATCAGGTACTCGTCGATCATGTCCCGCTCGGTCAGGCTCGCGGCCAGCGCCGACCCGCCGAAGAGGATCATCCGCTCGTCCGGCAGGTCCGCGGGGTCGTTGAACACGCGGGTGTTCCAACCGGCCTCGGTGAGCGTCCGCGACACCACGGCCTTCGGCGACTCCCGCCAGATCGGCGCGTACCGCAGCGTGTGGTCGGATTGGTCGAGCTGCTCGGCCTGGGGCCAGAAGAACGACATCATGTCCCAGACCTTGCGCCCGTACAGCAGCGTGTCGGCCTGGCCGGAGAGCTCCAGCGAGTGCTCCGACATCTCCGGCCCCATCACCGGCCAGTCGAACTCGCCGTTCGGGCCCTCGATGAAACCGTCCGCGGACTGGTGGACGAAGTGCGTGATCATGACTGCCTCCTGAGGTTTCGGTGCGAGGTAGACCGTCGTGCCGAGCGGGACTCATCGGGGTCGTGCGTCACAACGGCAGGGTGATCCGGAACGTCGAACCCTCGTTCAGCGTGCTGGTCACCGACACCGTGCCGCCGTGCGCCTCGACCAGGTGCCGGGTGATCGCGAGCCCGAGCCCGCTGCCGCCGGTGGTGCGGCTGCGGGACTTGTCCGCGCGCCAGAACCGGTCGAACACGTGCGGCAGGTCCTCCGGTGCGATGCCGGTGCCGGTGTCGCGCACTTCGAGCACGGCGCTGTCCTCGTCCTGGTGCAGCCGCACGACGACCTCGCCGCCGGGCGGGGTGTAGCGCACGGCGTTGGCGACGAGGTTGCCGAGCGCCTGCCGCAGCCGCACCGGGTCCGCCGTCGCGTGCACCGGTGCGGTTTCGGCGCGCAGCAGGATCTCGCGGTTCTGCTGGGCGTTGACGACCTGGTCCACCACGTCGTCGAGCGCGATCGGTTCGGGGTGGAGCCGGAGGGTGCCCGCGTCGGCCTGGGCGAGGTCGTGCAGGTCGTCCACAAGTCGTTGCAGCAGAAGGGATTCCTCCAGCAGCATGTCGATCAGGTGCGGGTCCGGTTCGGCCAGCCCGTCCTGGGTCGCCTCCAGCCAGCCGGTGATGTTGCCCAACGGCGTGCGCAGCTCGTGCGCGACGTCGCTGACCATCGCCTGCCGCTGCCGTTCGGTCTCGGCGAGCTTCTCGGACATCGCGTTGAACGACTTGGCCAGCTCGCCGATCTCGCCCGCGCCACCGTCCACCCGCGCGGTGCGGTCACCCTCCGCGGTGCGCTTGGTGGCGGCGGTGAGCGCGCGGATCGGCCGCACCAGCTGCGTCGCGGTGAGCCAGGACGCGAACCCGGCGAGCGCGAGAATTCCCAGCGCCACCAACGTGATCCGGTTCGCGCCGGTCGTGGACAGGTCGATCGACAACGGCTCGCCACCGGTCGGCTCGGTGATGAACGCGTGCGCGTACGGCGCCACCCACGGCCTGAGTTGCTCCCGTCGGGCGTTGTCCATGCACTCGACGATCGGCGGTTCCTGGTACTGGACGGCCAGCACCTCCCAGTCGAGCGAGATCGACGGGTCCTTCGGCGGGAACACGTACTTCTCGGGCAACCGGCTCACGCACCCGCTGAACAGCTGGTAGAGCTCGGCGTACGCGGTCTTCTCGGTCAGCGTCAGCTGGTAGAGCCGGTAGCCGACGTCGCAGCTGTCCCAGACCGACAGCTTGCCCGGCTCGTCGGTCGCGAGCCGCGGCCTGCCGTTGGGCGCCTCGACGATGGTGATCTTGTCGTTGCACTGGAGCAGCTGATCCGCGTACGCGCGCAACGTCCGGTGCTCCTCGTCGGTCAACCGGAACGGCCCGACCGCCCGCTGATCGATCTTGCCCGCGCCCGGCTTCAGCCACGAGTCGACGTTCAGCGGGTCGACGGACACCTTCGGGTTGACGGGCAGCGGCGGCGAGCCGGCGTCGCCGGTGTCGAGCAACTTCTTGTTGTCGCGGTCCGTCAGCGCGATGCGCCGGTTGAACCGCTGCGCCAGACGGTCCACATCGGACTTCGCCTCCGCCCAGGTCCGGTGCGTCGCCGCGAGGTTGAGCAGCTCGTCGTAGATCTGCGCGTCGGTCGCGAGCGCCTCGCCCTGCTCCTGCCGGATCGCCCCGGTGGTGGCCTGGCTCGCGAGCCACGCGGTCAGGGCGATCGAACAGGCCGCGATCACCACGGAGAACAGGAAGAACCGGACCAGCAGGCTTTTCATACGAGCTTGTACCCGATGCCGTAGACGGTGAGGAGCCGTTCCGGCCGGCGCGGGTCCCGCTCGACCTTGCGGCGCAGCTTCATCATGTGCACGTCGACCGTCCGCGCCGTGATGAACCCGTCCTCCAGCAGCTGCTCGCGCGTGAACACCCGCTGCGGCTGAGCGGCCATCCGCGCCAGCAACCGGAACTCCGCCGGCGTGAGGTTCACCAGTTCGTCCTTGATCCGAACCTCGTGCCTGACGGGGTCGACGACCAGGTCGCCGACCTTGAGCACGGTCGCGTTCGTCTCCCGGGCACGCCCGGTCCTGCGCAGGATCGTCCGCACCCGAGCCACCATCTGCCGCGGCCGGAACGGTTTGGTGATGTAGTCGTCCGCGCCCAGGTCGAACCCGAGCAGCACGTCGTCCTCAGCGGACCGCGCCGTCAGCAACACGATCGGCACGTCCGACTCGGTCCTGATCGCCCGCATCACGTCGATGCCGTCCACCAGCGGCATCATCACGTCCAGCACCAACAGGTCCGGATTGCGCCGCCGCGTCTCGTCGATCGCCGCCCGCCCGTCGTGCACGACCACCACGGAATGCCCGTCGTGCTCGAGGTACCGGCGCACGAGCTCCGCCTGGTGAACGTTGTCCTCGGCGACGAGGATGTGGGCACACACGTTCGCAGTATGCAGGCCTTCACGACAGTCAAGCGGGACGTAAACAGGTTCTTCATCAGTTCCGGCGAGCGTTGCCGTCATGAAGGTGCACCTGGTCCTGGAGTCCCTCGCACTCACCGCACTGCTGCTCACCACGTCCCAACCGGCAGCCGTCCCGACCGCGGCTTCGTCACCCGTCGTGGTGCCGTCCCCAGCAGCGTCGTCCTCCGTGGCCCCGCCGCCTCCGCCGCGGGTGTACACCTCCAGCGCCGACCTGCCCGACGGCCCGGCGTTCCCCACCTCCGGGGCCGCCGGCTTTCACGTCGTCCCCGGCTCAGGCCCGATCGTCGGCACCGGCCCGTTGCGCACCTACGCCGTCGAGATCGAAGACGGCATCACGGTCGACGAACAAGCCTTCGCGTCGTTCGTCGACGCCACACTCGCAAACCCGCACGGCTGGACCGCGAAGGGCGAGCGCGCCGTACAACGCGTGGACGGCCCTGCGTCGCTGCACATCAGGCTGACCTCACAACAAACCGCACGTGCCGTCTGCGGCTACGAAATCCCGGTCGACGTCTCGTGCCGCAACGGCAACCTCGTCTTCCTCAGCGCCGCCCGCTGGTTCCGCGGCGCCGTCGCCTACCTGCCCGACCTCACCGCGTACCGGCAGTACATGGTCAACCACGAGGTGGGCCACGCCTTCGGCGAGCCCCACCGCCCATGCGGCGCGACGGGCGCTCCGGCCCCGGTGATGATGCAGCAGACGTTCAGCGTGTCCAACGACGAGATCATCCGCATCACCAACGGAGTCCCGCAGGGCGCCGTCATCCCGCAGGACGGCAAGGTGTGCACGCCGAACCCGTGGCCGTATCCGTGACCTTCCTGGCCACGACCACCGCCGTCGTCTCACCCTCGACCCGGAACACCGGCTCCACCCGTTCGAACGCCCGCCGCAACTCGCTCACGACATCGGCTCCGCTGAACCCCGCGATCCGGCGGTAGGCCGCCCGCAGGAACCTGGTCGCCCGCGTCTTCTTGGCCAGCCGCACGTCGAACACGAACAGCCGCCCACCCGGTTTCAGGGCGTTCGCGGCGTTCGCAATCGCCGCCGGCACGTCCGGCATGGCGCTGAACGCCCCCAACGCCACCGCCGCGTCGAACTCCCCAGCCCCGTGATCGGTGTCGCACGCATCAGCCTGGCGCACCTCGACGTTCGGCCACCTCCGCGCCCGCTTCCTGGCCACCGCCACCATCCGCGGACTGAAGTCCATCGCAACCACACGCCCTTGCGCCCCAACGGCTTGCGCGAGCGCGGGAATCAACGCCCCGGTGCCGCACCCGATGTCGAGCACCGCCTCGCCGGGCCGCAACGCCAGCTCGTCGATCGCGAGCCGGTTGAGCGTCCCGGAGAACCGGTCGAGCACCCGGTAGTAGGTGAGTGCGGCGAAGTCCCACAGCTGCATGACATCCCCCTTCTTTGCAATGCGAACGCATCGTAAAGCCGCCTGCCGGTAAGATGCAATGCGATTGCATTGGAGTAGGCGTGCCGAAGCAGGTAGACCACGACGAACGCCGTCGCGAAATCGGCGATGCCGTGTGCCGGGTGATGGCGGCCCGAGGCCTGGACGCCGTGAGCCTGCGCCACGTGGCCGCCGAGGCGGGCGTGTCCATGGGCCGCGTCCAGCACTACTTCGCGACCAAGGACGACATGCTCCTGTTCGCGTTCAACCAGATCAGCGACCGCGTGGCCCAACGGCTGGGCGCAGTGCACTCCGACGACCCCCGAACCCACCTGCGCGCCCTGCTCCTCGAACTCCTGCCGCTGACCCCGGCGGCCCGCGCGGAAGCCCCAGTCCTGGCCGCGTTCCTGGCACAGGCGGTCGTCGAGCCGCGCCTGGCCGAACCGTTGCGCGAGGGCGGCCTGCAGATGGCGGCGTTCGTGGCGAGCCTCATCGCCCAGGCTCGTCCCGACGGTGACGCGGAACGTGACGCGATGGCGCTGCTGGCGTTCATCGACGGCCTGATGCTGCAGATGCTGATCGGCCAGGTGCACGCAGACGTTGCCGTAGAACTCGTCGATCACCAACTCCGCCACGTGCTTATGGCGTCGCCATAAGCCGTTGGCGCGGCGGACGACCCGGCCGAGCGGTACTGGATGGAGATCACCGACCGTCCTGACCCGGGAACCGACGTGAACGCGCCGCAGCGGAACGGCGCAGGCATCTAGGAGTGGTCATACTCGCTGGTCACCGAGCTGCGTCCGGGCGACGTCGTCTTCCACTGGCATCGCACGCTACTCGGCCGTCCGGCGCTGGTCGGCTGGTCCGAGGTGACCGGACCGCTGTCGGAGGAGGACAACTACGTCTGGCAAGCACGCGGCACACGCGGCCGTGCGCGCGGTGTGCCGACCATCGGCCGTGGTTGGCGTATGCAGTGCGGAGGTCTCCACCGTCTCGAACACCCGCTGGACCGGCCGCGAATCGCCGAGCTGCGGCCGTTGCTGGAGGAAGTCTTCGCCGGCCTCAAGGAACGCTTCGGCGACTCGCTGTACCTGCCGTTCATCTTCTACAGCTCACACGAGGTGCGTGCGGCCCAGGCGTACCTGACCAAGTTCCCCGCGGAACTGGTGCACAGGATTCCCGAGTTCGCCGACCTCAGCGCCGTCGAGCCCGCCACCGTCGACCTCCGCGCACCCTCGACGCACGGACGTCTGCAGGACGTGACGCTGAAGCTGGCCATTGAGCGCTATTCCGTCGACATGGCCAAGCAACACTACTTCGCCCAAGGCGCAACCCGAATCGACGAACTCGGCAAGCCCTACGACCTGCGGGTACTGGGAATCGGACCGGAACGCCACGTCGAGGTGAAAGGCAGCACCTCGTGGCGGACCGGCGTGGAACTGACCGTCAACGAGGTCTACCACGCCCGCAACCACCCCACGGATCTCGTTGTGGTGGACCAGATCCGCGCCGTGAACGAAGGGGTCGGCCAGTGGGCGCTGTCCGGCGGACAGCTGCGCGTGTGGCCCGACTGGAGCCCCGACGACGGCCAGCTGGCCCCAACCCGTTACCGCTACACGCTTCCGGAGTGACCCAGGAGTTCATGCCCGTCCAATACCCGGCTCCACAACCTGACGGTATGGACGTGGACACGAGACTGCTGCGGTACTACGCCGCGATCGCCGAGGAAGGCAACCTGACCCGCGCGTCGCATCGGCTCTTCGTGTCACAGCCGTCATTCACAAGCAGCTCAAACATCTGGAGCCATAACTGGGCGTGCGACTCTTCACCAGCTCCAGCAGCGGAATGAGACCGACCGAAGCGGGTCACACCCTGCGTGCCACCAGTGCTCGCCGGCTGGGACATCGCCGTGCGCGGCACGAGGAGCGCCGGCCGAGGTTCCGGTCGCCTTGCCGCGCCTGCCCTACCGGGCGAGAAGTCGTTCGGCGTACAGCCGCCTTACAACGAACCACGTTGCGCGGCCTTGCCTTCCGCACACCCACTGACCGGACACGAGATGCGGATCGGCGCCGTCACCGAACGCTCCGGCGATTTCCTCAACGCGATCACCAACGGCCGCGCCGCAGCAGTTACCCCTCCAGCAGGGCGACGCGGCCTCACCGCCGACCATCGAGACCATCGCCCTGCGCGATCAGCCGAATCAGCGGACAACGGATCTTGAGGCGGAGCTCAGGACTCTGCTGTACACGATCGGCGCGCTCGTCACCGATGGGCCTGGCCCGAGCGCCCGACGGCCGCAGTGAGCTGCTGACCGACCAAAGCAACAGTCGGCGTCCTCGATTCCTCGCACCATCAGCGCCGAAGTGCTGTTGCCCAGCGGACATCGTCAGTGCATGGTGCAGGCGAGCGACCGCACAAATCACTCGACAGGTGTCCCGGACCTCACGGTCCGGGACACCTGTGCGTTTATCCGCATCCCGCCAATCGTGTCACCGACGTCGTTCCTGGCAACGCGTCCATCGCCCTGAGCCAGCAGCAGGCCAATGCCGACTCCGAACTGGATGCCGTGCTTGGATGACCTGGTCGGCATGTCCTCGACTGACCCACCACTGGTGAGGAGGCGGAGGAACTACGACCGGCTTGCGCCGGATCGAGCCTGCGAAGGTGTTGTCGACGTCGTCGACGTTCAGCACTCCACGTTCACCAGTTTTGCCAGAGTGTTAGATGGGAAAGATATGCTGTCCCAGGCCCAGAGATGTGCGCGGCTGCCGTTTTCGAAGTAGATCGTGAAAGGGTTGCCGTGTGATTGGGCCCAGCCGAAGTAGTCGTTGAGGCCGCTCCACCCGCATTTCTCGATGTTCCAGGTGTCTCCGGTCGCCTTGGAGACGCAGGCCCTCCCGTAGTCGCATGTGTTCGACCAGTATTGGGCTTGAACGTCGGCTGCGGAAGCCATGCCGGGGCCGCTGACAAGCGCGGCCATCCCCAGAGCGGCGGCCAGCGCCGCACGACTCGTGAACCTTGTGATCGAACGCGATCGCGAAACTGTCAAGACCGTTCCCCCATTTTCGAAACAAGAACGTCATGGTGAATGTGGACACTGCATCCGCGACAGGCGCCGACGTGGCACCGGTACGGCGCCAGCGTTCCAAACAGGTATCTCTCGAGACTTTCACGAAGGTTACGTGGCGGTCTAGGGTTGTCAGAGCAGAGCGCGGTCCCTGCTCGGGCAGTGGTCACCTGCGCGCGGAAGTGGTGAAGTGTGTGGGAAACCCGTGGCAACGAATCTCACCGCGATGTCGTACGCGACATCCGTACGAAATCGCCCGTGAGATTACGACATCAGGCGTGAGACCCTACATCGGAGGGATGAGTACTCGGGTAATGTTCAGCCTCAAGGGTAGTAGTCATTTAATACCCAACTTATCTATCCTTGTGCAGGGAAGCCAGTGGGCGTGAGAATTTGAATGACTAGAACTATCAAGCGCCCCCAGCCCTTGAGGACCTTTACTCTGCCATAAGTGCCACGTTGCGTCAATTGCCCTGGCTGTATTTAGCGGGCGTTTAGCGTGACGGTCTCCAATCTTGGTAGAATCCGCGATCCAGTGAAAACTATTTTCCGTGTACCGGAAAGTGGCGGCTTCTGGCGCGATGCTGATCGTGCTCAGTAGCTCCCGCGTGACTCTGACCCTGATCGTCGCCGGATGCGGAGCGGATCTCCAGGACCGCGAAGGACCCGGTGAAGCTGCGGCGGGCGGTCCGCGACATCACCTCGTTGATGCAGGTCGGTGAGGACTACGTGCGCGACGTGATCCACGCGTTCAACGAACGGGGGTTCGCGACGCTGGACCCAAAATGGAGCGGGGACGCCCGAAGACGATCGGTGACCGGATCCGCGAGCGGATCTGCCTGATCGCCCGGACGTCCCCCCTTGGACTGGGGCATCACCGCGTTCTCCACCTGATCGCTGAGCACGCGGGCGGAATCTCCTGGCGGGGCACCACCACGTGGAAGGCCTCCACCGACCCGGACTTCATCGCCAGGATGCGCCGTGTCCTGGACCTCTACGATCACCCGCCCGACGACGGCAGGGTGATCTGCAGACGAGTTCGGCCCACTCAACCTGTTACCCGCAAGGGAAAGGCTTGGCGTCCGCAGACCAGGCCGCAACGGGCTGCAGGCCACCTGCAACCGCAACGACGGCGTGATGCACATGCTTGCCGCACTCGACCTCGCCACCGGCCACATCTCCTACCGGATCCGATCCCGCAAACGCCGCCAGGAGTTCATGGTCTTCTCTTTAAGGCCCTGCGAACCTGCTGGCTCGACGAGAAGCTCTACGTCGTCTGCGACAACTTCTCCCCACGCCGCCACGCCGACGTCCGCACCTGGTGCGCCGGCAACCAGGTCGAGCTGGTGTTCGTGCCCACCTACTCTCAACGGCACCGACCACCGCAGCTACACCGAGCAGAACCCGCGATCGGCGCCTGCATCCGCTGGCACAACGCCCGAGCCGTGTCCAAGACGTAGCCCGTTCGCTCCACGCACGACACCACGAACGGCTGTGAAGATCAACAACGCCTCGATCAAAGAGAAGGGCCTCTGACCTGTTTTGCAGGTCAGAGGCCCTGTTGCACCTGGCGCCCCCGGCAGGAGACGGCTCTGCACCAACGGAGCCCCTTATGTGTGCTCTGACCTGGGTTTTCTGTGTGTCCTGGGGGTTCATCTGAAGCTTCATGTGGGCAGGTACTCAGGGCTCGAACCTGTGCGCTCGGGCGGCCCGTCAGGTGCGCTGTCGGGGGATGAAGGCCATGGACTCAGCTGCGTCCGCCACGCATCCTTGCGTCAGATCGAGTCAGTCAAACCAATGGTTGGGTAGGCCGTGCAGCGAGGTGCCTGCTGTTGGCAGGTCCTTCTCCGCACGGCCTCCCGCCGAACCGGACGTGCCAGCTTTCCCGGCATCCGGCTCTCCAGTGACCTATGTTGTGA
>Ga0070710_10000076_pt1 | contig 44489 bp, 47 predicted proteins | sample LARL52metaG_FD_65454 | JGI IMG/M metagenome (GOLD analysis project Ga0070710, IMG submission 65454) | Corn, switchgrass and miscanthus rhizosphere microbial communities from Kellogg Biological Station, Michigan, USA - LAR L5-2 metaG | ecosystem: Host-associated > Plants > Roots > Rhizosphere ...
AGCCACACCGAGCCGACGTTCAGCGCCGCCTGCGCCCACAGCAGCACCGACGAGACCGCGATGCCGGTGTTGGTGACGAGCAGCAGCTTGCGCCGGTCGACCGTGTCCGCGATCGCACCGCCCCACAGCCCGAAGACCAGCAGCGGAACGAGCGCGACACCCGCGGCGATGCCGACCCACGCGGACGAGCCGGTGAGGTCGTAGACCTGCTTGGGAACGGCAACGGCGGTGAGCTGGGAGCCCACCGCCGTGACGATCGTGGACAGCCACAACCGGCGATACGCGATGATCTTCAACGGTCGAGTGTCGATCACGAACGTCGAACGCGCGCTTCTCCCCACAGTGGCCACATGGTTAGCCTATGGCAACTAACCAGTCCTTTTCGTGACTTTGTCGCCAACGCCACGTCAGAGGCGCACGGGGTAGACCGGCTCCGGCACCTTCGGGCTGATCCGGCCCTCGACGAAGATCCCGTGCCAGATCATGAAGCACAGCACCGACCACAGCTGCCGGCTGCGGTCGAACTGCTCGGACTTGTGCTCGGCGAGCAGCTCCAGCACGGCGTTCTTGTCGAGCAGGTGCCCGGTCTGCGAGTCGGCGACGACGCCGCGCGTCCAGTCGTACATCTCGGCGCGCAGCCAGTGCCGGATCGGCACCGGGAAGCCCAGCTTGGGCCGGTTGAGCACGTGCGCCGGAATGATCTTCGCCAACGCCCTGCGCAGCGCGTACTTGGTCGTCCCCTCGGTGAGCTTCTGGTCGAGCGGCACCTCGGCCGCGACCTTGAACACCTCGGGGTCGAGGAACGGCACCCGCAGCTCGATCGAGTTGGCCATGGTCACCTTGTCGGCCTTGACCAGGATGTCGCCGCGCAGCCACGTGAAGAGGTCGATGTGCTGCATGCGCGCGACCGGGTCCCAGCCCTCCGACTCGCGGTACCAGGGCGCCGTGACGTCCTGGAACCCGATCCCCTCGACGTAACCGGGGAACACCGCCCGCACCTGCGCGTCGCTGAAGTTGCGCGCGTTGCCGTAGTACCGCTCCTCCAGCCGGAGCGCGCCGCGCCTCAGCAGGTCCTTGCCCCGCACGCCTTCCGGAATGGACTTCGACACCGCGCCCATCAGCTTCCGGACGCCACCGGGCACCTTCTCGAAGGGGGACAACGAAAGCGGCTCGTGGTAGATCACGTACCCGCCGAACAGCTCGTCCGCACCCTCACCGGACAGCACGGCCTTGACGTACTTGCGCGCCTCCCGCGCGATGAACCACAACGGCACCAACGCCGGGTCCGCCACCGGATCGTCGAGGTACCAGATGATCAGCGGCAGCTCTTCCATCATCTCGTCCGGCGACACGGTCCTCACGACGTGCCGCACCCCGATCGCCGCCGCCGTCTCCGCGGCCACGTCCACCTCGGAGTAGCCCTCGCGATCGAACCCGCTCGTGAACGCGATGAGGTTGGGGTTGTGCAACTTGGCCAGCGTCGCCGTGGCCGTCGAGTCGATCCCACCGGACAGGAACGCGCCGACCGTGACGTCCGGGTCCGAGATCATGTGCTTGGCCACCGAGTCGCGCATCACCTCGGCGATCCGCTCGTGCAGCGCCTCGGCCTCGTGCTCGCCGTTGACCGGCCGCGGCGCGAACACCGGCTTGAAGTACCGGTTGAACAGCACCGGCCCACCAGGCGTGACCTTGAACGACGTCCCGGACTCCACCCGCCGGATCGCCTTGTGCAGCGACTCGGGCTCCGGCACGTACTGCAGCACCAGGTAGTGCTGCAGCGCGGTCTGGTCGAGCTCCTGACTGATCCCGAGCACCCCGGTCAACTGCAGGAGGCTCTTCTTCTCCGACGAGAACGCCACCCCGCCGGACCCGGCCGCCCAGTACAAGGGCTTGATGCCGAACGGATCCCGCGCACCGAAGACGACCCGCTCCTCCGCGTCCCAGATCATGAACGCGAACATGCCCCGCAGCCGCTTGACCCAGTCGGCCCCGTAGTAGTGGTACCCGGCAACGACGGACTCGCCGTCACCCTCGGTCTTGAAGTGCGCACCGTGGTGCATCGCGAGCTCGGCCCGCAGCTCCTTGTAGTTGTAGATCTCGCCGTTGAAGTTCAACGTGTACCGAGTGGGGTTCTCCGGCGGCCCCCACACCAACGGCTGGTGGCTGTGCTCCAGGTCGATGAACCCGAGCCGGTTGAACCCGTAGACCACCTCGGCATCGGCCCACGTGTCCTGCTCGTCGGGCCCCCGGTGCCGCTGGCAGCGCAGTGCGGCGGCCACGGACCCGCGCGCGGCACTCGCGGCGGCTTCGGTGGAACAGATCAGTCCGAGCACTCCGCACACGTGAAATCGCACCTCGTAGCTAGCTGTTGCTGAAATCCCAGTATGCCCGTACGCAAAACGGACACCCGCCCAACCCGAGGACGCGCGAGCCCCAGGTCAGGTTCCGCCGACCCCGCCACAGCGCCGCTCGGAACGGCGTGTCGACACACCGGCCAGCGCCTCGCAAGGGCCCCGAAGCCAAGCCCCGATCGCAATCGTCGCGAAGCGGCGATGACGCAACCAACGCGCGTCAAAAACACACAAAAATGGGGCGCCTCCGCCCACAGGAGACGCCCCAACCGAACAAAGCCCTACGGAGCGACCCGCTCCACCTGCCACCCGTCCCGCCCAAGCCGGAACCGCAGCCGGTCGTGCATCCGGTCCCGCCGCCCCTGCCAGAACTCGACCTCCTCAGGCCGAATCCGCCACCCACCCCAGTGCGGCGGCACGGGAATCCTCTCGGTCTCAGCGAACTGCCGCTCGATCTTGTGCAGCGCGGAATCCAAAGTAGACCGCCCGGTCACCACCCGGGACTGCGGCGAGGCCCAGGCACCGATCTGCGAGCCGCGCGGCCGCGAGTTCCAGTACTCGGCGGTCTCCACGGGGCCGACCTTCTCGACAACCCCGCGCACGTGCGCCTGGCGCTGCATCGCGAACCACGGGAAGGTGGCCGACGCGTAGCGCGTGGCCATCAGGTCGTGCGACTTGTTGGACGTGTAGTTGGTGAAGAACACCAGGCCTCGCTGGTCCAACCCCTTGGCCAGCACCGTGCGTGAGGACGGGCGGCCCTTGGTGTCGGTGGTCGCGAGCACCATCGCGTTGGGCTCGGGCAGGCCGGCACGGGTCGCTTCGTCCAGCCACAGCTGGAGCTGTTCGTGCCAGGTGGCGGAAAGCTCTGACTCGCTCAGCGAGCCCTGCTCGTACGACACGCGCATCGCCGGCAGTGCGATGTTCGTGGTCTCCGTCATCGGCGAACCTCCAAGCAGCGGCAGAACTCGTGGTCCCTGGACCCGCGACCATACGCACGGCGAACGAATGGCGAAACCGCCTGCGCGGTGATGACCACCACCTGAACGGTGACTATCCGTACAAAGAACTGTTCTGGATCGAGACCGTGATCGAGTCAGATGGCGTCGAGCACACGTGTGACCGTCACCACGTCATCACCCAATGCGGTAGCAAGGGATCCGCCTGCTGCCAACGGGACGACGTTCCACCACTCACCGCCATCCGACGGGCGATCCTTCGCGTCCAACATCAACGACGTGCCCACGACCCGTTTTCCGGCCAAGCCGGCACAGGACGAGTCGACCGCCGGTGCGCCGACCACGAGCTGTTGGTGCAACAACGGCTTGCCGCAACGGGTTGCGCGCATCGACGTCGACAGGAATCCGGCCGTCTCGCCCGTCCTGCCGAGCACGAGGACCTCGCGCAATGACAACTCTGCGTGACCGTCCAATTCGGCCTCCACCACCGCCGTGTGATGAGCGCGCCGGGTCACGACCGTCGGCTCCGGCAGGTACCGGACGGAGCCCTCGACCGAAAACCGCACAGCGGAAGAAGACGGCAAACCGGTCGGGCCGGGCAGCATCAGGGTCGCGGCCACCCCGCGCAGATCGAGTGAGGCGCCAGGACCGACTTCGACGGTCAGCTCAAGCGAGTCGCCGCCGAGCGGGGACGTCACGGAGCTCACCAGGTGCACCAAGGCCACCGGACCCACGCGCCGCGCCGGCACCAGCGTCAGGGGCGACTGCGAGCGCAGGACCCGCACGACGCTGTTGCCGTGCGAGTCCAGTGCCACCACCAACCGCGCGGAAGCCTTCACAGCTGCGCCAGCACCCACTTGGCGACCTCGGGCGCTTCCGGCGTCTCCACCAGCGACTGCGCGATGACCGGCAGCTCCCCGCGCATACGGTGCGCGTCGGAGATCATCACGTCCATGTCGGCGCCGACGAACGGCGCCAGGTCGATCTTGTTGATCACCAGCAGGTCCGCGGTCGTCACACCGGGACCGCCCTTGCGCGGCACCTTGTCGCCGCCGGCCACGTCCACGACGAAGATCTGCTTGTCGACCAGGCCGCGGGAGAACACCGCGGTCAGGTTGTCGCCGCCGCTTTCGATGATCACCAGGTCCAGGTCCGAGAACCTGTGCTCCAGGCGCTCGACGGCGTCCAGGTTCGCGGTGATGTCGTCGCGGATCGCGGTGTGCGGGCAGCAACCGGTCTGCACGGCCTCGATCCGCGCCGGGTCGAGCACGCCCGCTCGCCGCAGGAAGTCGGCGTCCTCGGTCGTGTAGATGTCGTTGGTGACCACCCCCAACGACAGCTGCGACCCCAGCGCGCGGCACAGGGCGGCGGTCAGGGCGGTCTTGCCGCTGCCCACCGGACCGCCGATGCCGATGCGCGGCGCGGCGCCGTGGTGGTGGTCGTGCGGGTCTGGCCCGTGGTTAGCTCCCAAAGAGACGCACCCCTTCGCGACGAACATGTGCCTCGGCCAGGAGATCCAAGGCAGGTGAACCGAGTGCGGGCAGTTCCTCGCACGCCCGCGTGGCGACTTCCTCGACACCGAGCGAAGCCACGATCGCGTTGACCCCGAACGGGTCCAGTCCCAGCAACCGCACAGCGGCCGACGCGGGCCCGCTCACGGCGAGATAAGCACAGGTCAAAGCCGCTTCGTACGGCTCGCCGACCAGCACGCCGATCACCAGCGGCTGGTGTGGCGACGCCGGCAGCGAGGACAGCCGCGCGGACGGCCACGCCCGCCGGGCCGCCCGCAGCATGCCGCGTCCCTGCGCCCGTGACGCCTCGCGCTGGGCGGGCGACGGCGTGCGCGCGTCCAGTTCCGCGTCCAGCACGGCCAGGTCCTCACCGCGCGCCGCCGCGGCCGCGAAACCCGCCGCCAGCAACCCGGCGGTGAGCAACCGCCCGTGCAGGAACGACTCCAGCGTCGGCTCGTCGCGCACCAACCCCCGTGCGGCAGCCTCTTCCAGGCCACCGGAGTGCACGTGGCCGCCGCCGGGGAAGCGGGAGTCGGCGAGGATCAGCGCGGTCAGCATCAGAACAGGAAGTACCTTTGCGCCATCGGCAGTTCCGCCACCGGTGACGGCTCGACCAGCGAACCGTCGACGTGCACGGCGAAGCTGTCCGGGTCGACCCGCACGTCCGGCATCGCGTCGTTCAGCACCATGTCGGCCTTCGTCACCGATCGCGTGGACGACACCGGCAGCACACGCCGCGCGTACCGATCGGCGATCCCGGCCTCGATCGCTTCTGGCGCAACGAAGAACACCGAAGAAGCGGCACCGGCCGTCGCACCGAACATCGGCCGCGCCCACACCGGTTGCGGCGTCGGGATCGAGGCGTTGGCGTCGCCCATCGCACCCCACGCGATGAACCCGCCCTTCAGCACCACCGACGGCCGCACGCCGAAGAACTTGGGCTCCCACAACACCAGATCGGCGAGCTTGCCGACCTCGACCGAACCGACCTCGGACGCGATGCCGTGCGCGATCGCGGGGTTGATCGTGTACTTCGCGACGTACCGCCGCGCCCGCAGGTTCGCGTCCATCGACCTCCGCGACTGCATCACGTGCGCGGTCTGCCAGGTCCGGATGATCACCTCGCCGACGCGGCCCATCGCCTGCGAGTCCGAGGAGATCATCGAGATCGCGCCCAGGTCGTGCAGCAGGTCCTCGGCCGCGATGGTGGTCGGCCGGATCCGCGACTCCGCGAACGCCAGGTCCTCCGGCACCGACGGGTTGAGGTGGTGGCACACCATCAGCATGTCGAGGTGCTCTTCGAGCGTGTTGACGGTGTGCGGGCGGGTCGGGTTCGTCGACGACGGCAGCACGTTCGGCAGCGAGACCACGCGGATGATGTCCGGCGCGTGCCCGCCGCCGGCGCCCTCCGAGTGGTAGGCGTTGATCGACCGGCCCGCGATGGCGTCCACAGTGGACTCCAGGAACCCGGCCTCGTTCAACGTGTCCGTGTGGATCGCGACCTGCACCCCGGACTCGTCGGCCACGCGCAGGCACGCGTCGATCGCGGCGGGCGTGGTGCCCCAGTCCTCGTGCAGCTTGAACCCGCCGGCGCCGCCGACGAGCTGCTCACGCAGGCCCTCTTCCGAGACCGTGTTCCCCTTGCCCAGCAACAGCACGTTGATCGGCATGTGGTCCATCGACGTGAGCATCCGGTCGAGGTACCAGGAACCCGGCGTGACCGTGGTGGCCTTCGTGCCCTCCGCCGGGCCGGTGCCGCCGCCGACCAGCGTCGTGAGCCCGGACGCCAGCGCCTCGTCGACGATCTGCGGGCAGATGAAGTGCACGTGGCAGTCGATGCCGCCCGCGGTGAGGATCTTCCCGTTGCCGGAGAGGATCTCCGTCGACGGCCCGATCACCAGCGCCGGGTGCACGCCGTCCATCGTGTCCGGGTTGCCCGCCTTGCCGATGGCGACGATCCGCCCGTCCCGCACGCCGACGTCGGCCTTGACCACACCCCAGTGGTCGAGGATCACCGCACCGGTGATGACCAGGTCCGGCGCGCCCTCGGCACGGGTCGCGATCCCCTGCCCCATCGACTCGCGGACCACCTTGCCGCCGCCGAAGATCACCTCGTCACCGGACCCGGCGCCGCGCGAACGGTCCTCGGTCACCTCGATGAACAGGTCGGTGTCGGCGAGCCGGAGCCGGTCGCCCACGGTCGGCCCGAGCAGTTCGGCGTAACGCTCGCGGTCGATCATCGCTGCAACCCCCGGACGATCCTCAAGCCTGCCAACGGAACCAGCGTGACCTCGCGCTCGACGCCGGGCTCGAACCGCACCGCCGTGCCCGCCGGGATGTCGAGCCGGTAGCCGAACGCGGCCTCCCGGTCGAACTCCAGCCCGGTGTTGACCGACGCGAAGTGGAAGTGCGACCCGACCTGAACGGGCCGGTCGCCGACGTTGACCACGGTCATCGTGATCCGCGGCCGGCCGGGGTTCAGCTCGACGGGTTCGGAGCCGACGACGACCTCACCCGGTGCCGGACCGGCGGACGGCGCGATCGGGTGGTGCACGGTGACGAGCTTGGTGCCGTCCGGGAACGTGCCCTCGACCTGCACCGAGTCGATCATCTCCGGCACCCCGCGCATGACCTGCTCGGGAGCCAGCACGGTGCGCCCGCTCTCCATCAGCTCGCTGACCGTGCGGCCGTCCCGCGCGCCCTCCAGCACGTGGTCGGTGATCAACGCGACGGCCTCGGGGTAGTTCAGCAGCACCCCGCGTTCCAACCGGCGGCGAGCCACGTCGGCGGCGACGTGCACGAGGAGCTTGTCGCGTTCATGCGGCGTCAGATGCACCCGATCGTTCTATCACGCGAAAGCCAGATCTCGCAGAGCGGAAACGCCGCCGAAACAAACGCCACGCGGGGAGCTTTCGTACTACAGGAGCGCACGCGGGCGCCCCGCGTGTCCACCGACCGGTTGACAGCCGGGGTCGGCGGTGCGGTCGTCCCGCGGGGAGGGGGTCGGAAAGCAGGATTTGTGCCATGAACGCGATTCGGGTGAGGGGCCTGACCAAGGCCTACAAGGGCCACCAGGCGGTGGCAGGGGTGGACCTCGACGTCGCACGGGGCGAAGTCTTCGCGGTCCTCGGACCGAACGGTGCGGGCAAGACCACGACCGTCGAGATCCTGGAGGCGCACCGCAGCCGCGACGGCGGCGAGGTGAGCGTGCTCGGCGTCGACCCGGCCAAGGCGGACCGGGCGTGGCGCGCACGGCTCGGCATCGTGCTGCAGAGCGCGAGCGACGCGGCGAACCTCACGGTCAACGAGGCCGTGCAGCACTACGCCAAGTACTACGCCGACCCGCGCGACCCCGACGAGGTGATCGAGCTGGTCGGGCTCGCCGAGAAGGCGAAGTCCCGCGCCGGCACGCTCTCCGGCGGTCAGCGGCGCAGGCTCGACGTGGCGCTCGGCATCATCGGCCGCCCCGAGCTCGTGTTCCTGGACGAGCCGACCACGGGCTTCGACCCCGAGGCGCGCCGCCAGTTCTGGGGCCTGATCAAGGACCTGGCCGCGGAAGGCACCACGATCCTGCTGACCACGCACTACCTGGACGAGGCCGAGGCGCTCGCCGACCGCGTGGCCGTGCTCGCGGGCGGCCGGATCGTCGCCGAGGGCACGCCGCAGAACCTGGGCGGCCGCGCCCATGCCGAAGCCACCGTCCGCTGGTCCGACGAACGCGGCCGGCGCGAGATCCGCACGCACGAACCCACCAAGGTGATCGCCGAACTCGCCCGGCAGGGCGAGCTCGCCGAGCTCACCGTCACCCGTCCGTCGCTGGAAGACGTCTACCTGGAGCTGATCGCATGACCACCGTGACAGCCAGAACGGCCGCGCTCCCCGGAACCCTGCAGATCGGTCTCGCGAGGGGTGCGACCGAGCTGCGGGAGTTCTTCCGGCAGAAGGAATTCCTCATCTTCACGGTGTCACTGCCCGGCATCCTGATGCTGCTGCTCGGCACCGTGTACGTGAAGAACCCCGCGCAGGGCCAGATGTTCGCGGCCAGCATGATCGGCGCGGGCATCATCTCGACGTCGTTCGTCGGCCTCGGCGTCAGCGTCGTGGCCGACCGTGAGGACGGCACGCTCAAGCGCCTGCGCGGCACGCCCATGCCGTTGACGTCCTACTTCCTCGGCAAGGTCGTCCTGGTCTTCGTGTCGAGCCTGTTCGAGGCGGCCCTGCTGCTCGTCGTGGCGATGGTCCGGTTCGACATCGAGCTGCCCGCGACGGCGGACAAGTGGCTGACGTTCGCGTGGGTGTTCCTGCTCGGTGTGGTCTCGTGTTCGCTGCTGGGCGTGGCCATCAGCGCGATCGCCAACTCGACCCGAAGCGCGTCCGGAGTGCTGAACCTGCCGTACATCGTGCTGCAGTTCCTGTCCGGGGTCTTCATCATGCAGTCGGCGCTGCCGGACTCGCTGCGCACGGTGGGGGCGCTCTTCCCGCTCAAGTGGGTGTGTCAGGGTTTCCGTTCGGTGTTCGCACCGGATGACGGCTACGCGGTCATGGAGGCGGCGGGATCATGGGAGCTCGGCAGGATCGCGCTGGTGCTCGGTGCGTGGACGGTGGCGGGGCTGGTCCTCGTGACGCGCACCTTCCGCTGGACGACAAAAACCAGCTGATCACCTGGTACGTGCTCTTCGCGATCACCCAGGCCGCCGCCCTGGTGATCGTCCTGATCGAAGGCAGCCCGCTGTCCGGCCGACTGTCGGCAGCGGGTCTGCTGGTGCTCAACATGATCTGGTTCTGGACCTACGGCAGACGCCTGATCGAGGAGGACCAGGACGACTGGCGCGGCTTCGTCCACGCGGCCGGGTCGCTGGCGCTGTTCGCGGGAGCGGTGTGGTTCAGCGGCTCGGCGACGTTCGCGCTGTTCGCCCTGGTGTCCCAGGTCTACCTGATGCTGCCGCTGTGGTGGGCGCTCGTCCCGGTGGTGCTGCTGGTGATGACGCCGGAGATCCTCGCCTCGGTGTTCGGGCTGAGGCCGACGCTGCCGCTCGTGGCGGCGTTGCTGATCATCGGTTTCTCCCAGGGGTTCGCGTGGGCGATCACCAGGATCACCCACCAGAACAAACAACGCGGTGTGCTGCTGGACCGGATCGAGGCGCTGACCATCGAGGCCGAGCGGGCCAGGTGGTCGGCCGAGATCCACGACACGCTCGCCCAGGGCTTCACGTCGATCATCACGCTGCTGCAGGGCGCGGAACCGAACGTGGAGCTGGCGCTGCGGACCGCACGGGAGAACCTCCGCGAGGCACGCGCTCTGGTTGCCTCGAACGCACCGTCCCCTTTGGACGGTTCGACACTGGAGGACGCGCTGCGACGGCTGGTGTCCGGGGTTTCGCTGCCGTCGTCGTTCCGGGTGATCGGCGACGCCGTGCCGTTGGCGACCTCCGTCGAGGTGGTGTTGCTGCGGACCGTGCAGGAGGCGTTGACCAACGTGGCACGGCACTCCGGGGCGTCCCGGGTCGACGTCGTGATGAGGTTCGACGAGGACGGCGTCTCGCTGGAGGTGCACGACGACGGCCGCGGGTTCGGTGACGCGCCGGAGGGCTTCGGCCTGCGCGGCATGCGGGCCCGGCTGGAACAGGTGGGTGGGACGCTCTCGTTGTCGAGCGACGAGGGGGCGTCGGTGCTGGTGGAGGTGCCGCTGTGATCAGGATTCTGCTGGTGGACGACCACCCGGTGGTGCGTCAGGGGTTGAAGGGCATGCTCGTGGCCGACGACCTCGAAGTCGTCGGTGAGGCGGGATCCGGGCACGAGGCCATCTCGCAGGCCGCTGCCCTGAAGCCGGACGTCGTGCTGATGGACCTGCGAATGCCCGAAATGGACGGTGTCGCGGCAACCGCGAAGATCGCCGGAACCGGGCCGCGCGTGCTGGTGCTCACCACCTACGAGACCGATTCGGACATTCTTCGCGCGGTCGAGGCCGGGGCGTCCGGGTACCTGCTGAAGGACTCCACCACCGAGGACCTGATCGGGGCGGTCCGCGCGGCCTCGCGCGGGGAGACCGTGCTGGCGCCGTCGATGGTCGCGAAGGTCGTCGGGCAGGTGCGCACGCCACCGCTGTCCACGCGGGAGGCCGAGGTGTTGCGGCTGGTCGCGAAGGGTCTGTCGAACGTGGAGATCGGGCGGACGCTGTTCATCTCGGAGGCGACCGTGAAGACTCACCTGCTGAGGGTGTTCAACAAGCTCGGCGTGTCGGACCGCACCGCCGCGGTGACGACGGCGATGGATCGCGGCATGCTCCAGTGACCCACGACACCCGGTTGACATGTGTCGGCCACCTGCCTGCAACACTGTGAGTTCCGGCAACGGCGCCGGTCAGGTCCCGTTCAGCTCGTTCACCGCCCCGGAGGCGTGACCACATGACCCAGACCGCCGATCCGACCTCGTTGGTGCTGCCCGCCGAGCTCAAGCCGTCCGACGGCCGCTTCGGCTGCGGGCCGTCCAAGGTGCGCCCCGAGGCCGTCGCAGCTCTCGCGTCCGAGGGTGCGGCCCTGCTCGGCACCTCGCACCGGCAGAAGCCCGTCAAGAACCTCGTCGGCCAGGTCCGCTCCGGGCTGCGCGAACTGTTCCAGCTCCCGGACGGCTACGAGGTCGTGCTGGGCAACGGCGGCACGACGGCGTTCTGGGACGCGGCCTCCTTCGGCCTGGTCCGCGAGACCGCCCAGCACTTCACCAACGGCGAGTTCTCCGCCAAGTTCGCGAAGGTCACGCAGACCGCGCCGTTCCTGAAGGACTCGCTGGTCACCAAGGCCGAGCCGGGCACGGCACCCGAGCTCTTCTACGCCGAGGGCGCCGACCTGGTCGGCTGGGCGCAGAACGAGACCTCGACCGGTGTGGCGATGCCCGTCGCGCGGCCCGAGGGTTCCGGTGACGCGCTGATCGCGATCGACGCGACGTCCGGTGCCGGTGGTCTGCCGGTGAAGGCCGAGGACTTCGACGTCTACTACTTCGCGCCGCAGAAGTCGTTCGCGAGTGACGGCGGGTTGTGGCTCGCGCTGATGTCGCCCGCCGCGCTGGCCCGCGTCGAGGAGCTCAAGGACCGCTGGGTGCCGGAGTTCCTGTCGCTGCCGACCGCGCTCGACAACTCCACCAAGGACCAGACGTACAACACGCCGTCGGTCGCCACGCTGTTCCTGCTGGCGCACCAGATCGACTGGATCAACGGCAACGGCGGCCTCGACTGGGCGGTGAGCCGCACCAAGGACTCCAGCAGCCGCCTGTACAGCTGGGCCGAGAAGACGGCGTACACCACGCCGTACGTCGAGAACCCCGAGCACCGTTCGCAGGTCGTCGGCACGATTAACTTCAACGACGACGTGGACGCGGCGACCGTGGCGAAGGTGTTGCGCGCCAACGGCATCGTGGACGTGGAGCCGTACCGCAAGCTCGGCAAGAACCAGCTGCGGGTCGCGATGTTCCCGGCCATCGAGCCGGACGACGTCACGATCCTCACGCAGGCGATCGACTGGGTCGTCGGCCAGCTCTGAGTTCCTCGATGAAGGGAACCTTCCTCCACCTCACGTGGAGGAAGGTTCCCTTCATCGTTTTCAGGGCGGGGAGGCACCTGTGGTGGATCGGTGCGTCCCCTCTCTCAGGCGAGTGCTTCCGTGGGCGACTGACGTGCCGCCCGCACCGCTGGATAAACGCCGGCGATGGCGCCGATGAACACGGCCGCGCCCACTCCCCCGAGCAGGGCGGGCCAGGGCAGTGCCGCCGGCCACTTCTGGCTGATCGAATATCCGGCCGTGACCGCGATTCCGACGATCACGCCGACCAGCCCGCCGAGGCCGGACAGCAACACCGACTCGGTGAGGAACTGCCACCTGATCTGCCGCCGGGTCGCCCCGAGCGCCCGCCGCAGACCGATCTCCCTCCGGCGTTCCAGCACCGAGATCACCATCGTGTTCGCCACGCCGACGCCTCCCACCAACAACGCGACCCCGCCCAGTCCCAGGAACAACGCGTTGTAGGAGCTCTCCACCAGCTGCTTCGCCTCCAGCGCCTCCGACGGCCTGGACACCTTGACCTCGCCCGACTTCTGCGGGTTCAACGTCGGTCCGAGCAGCTTGCGGACGTTCTCGACCTGGTCCTCGGCCGTGCGCACGTAGACGGTGTCCGCGTTGCCCTCGAACCCGAACGCCGCCTTCGCCGCCTCCCAGCCGATCAGCGCGGACCTGTCGATCTCCGGTGACAGCGGCAGCGGGCCGAGGATGCCGACCACGGTGAACCACTGACCGTCGATCCACAGCTGCGCACCGGGCTTGCCGACACCCAGACGCGAGGCCGCGGTACCCCCGAGCACCACTGACTTCTCGCCCGGCGAGAGCCACCTGCCCTCGCGGACCTCGGCGTTCAACGCATTCAGCAGGTCCTGCTCGGCCGCCTGCACCTGCAGCCCGAGCGTGTCGCTCGACGGCACGAGGTCGTTCTTGCGGACGTTCGCGGAGATCTTGCCGGTGGCGCTGGCCGCCGACACCGCGCCGATCCGCTTGGCCATCGGCACCGCCGTCTCCGGCAGCTTCGCGTCCTGGCCGAAGAAGTCCTGGCCGGGCGCCGCGGTCAGCAGGTTCGTGCCCAGTTTGGACATCTTCTCCTGCAACGCCGCCGCGCTGGAGGCCGGGATGCCGACCACGGCGACGACCGCGGCGATGCCGATCGCGATGCCCAAGGCGGAGAGCACCGCGCGGATCGGGCGGGTCCGCATGCCGAAGAACCCGAGGCGCAGCAGGTCGATCACACGATCACCCCGTCGCGGACCTCGACCTTGCGCGGTGCCCACGCCGCGATGTCCCGGTCGTGCGTGATCAGCACGACCGTGGTGCCGTCGGCGTTGAGCCTCTCCAGCAGCTCCAGCACCCCCGCGCCGTTCTGCGTGTCGAGGTTCCCGGTGGGCTCGTCGGCCAGCAGGATGCCGGGCGTGTTCACCACGGCCCGCGCGATCGCGACCCGCTGGCGTTCACCGCCGGAGAGCTCGTGCGGCTTGTGCAGCGAGCGGTGCAGCAGGCCGACTCTGTCCAGAGCGGACATGGCCATCGCCCGCCGCTTCGAGCGCGGCACGCCGGCGTAGACGAGGCCGGAGGCCACGTTCTCGATCGCGGACAGCCCCTCGGTGAGGAAGAACTGCTGGAACACGAACCCGATCGTGCGGGCCCGCAGTGCCGACAAGGCGTTGTCCGACAAGGACGACACGTCGTTGCCGTCGATCTCGACACGGCCCGTGGTCGGCTTGTCGAGCGTGCCCATCAGGTGCAGCAGGGTCGACTTCCCCGAACCGGACGGGCCCACGATCGCGAGCATCTCGCCGCCCCCGACGGTCAGGGAGACCTCGCGCAACGCCTGCACGCCACCGGGATACGTGCGGCTCGCGCGGTCGACGGTGATCACTCGGTGGTCACCACCTTCATGCCCTCGCGCAGTCCTTCGCCCTGCACCTCGACCTGGCCCTTGGCGAAGATGCCGACGGTGACCTTCACCGTCCTGCCGTCCTCGGTGACCACGCCGTAGCCGCCCTCCGGCAGCGCCAGCAGCGCGCCGACCGGAACCGCGAGCACGTTCGCCTTCTTCGAGACCGTGAAGAGCGCCGTGACGTTGGCGCTGTCGAGGCCTTCCGCGGCCTTCGGGTCGTCGACGGAGACGGTCAGGACGATCTTCGGCTTCTGACCCTGGTCGGGGTCGCCCGCGGTGCGGGTGATGCCGGTGATCGTGCCGGTGGCGGGCTTGCCGCCGGGGATCGACAGCTCGACCTTCTCGCCCTGCTTGGCGAGCCGCTGCTTGGCCTGGTCGAGCTCGACGGTGACCGCGCGTTCGGTGCCGGTGACCTTCATCAGGTCGCCGCCGGCGGGTCCGCCGAGCTGGCCGGTCACCGACGAGACGCGGATCGCGCCCGGCTGCACGACCACGTCGCCCTGGCCGAGTTTTCCGGTCTGTTCCAGGCCGTTGGCCTTCTGCCACTTCTTCAGCGCGGAGGCGGTGTACGAGGTGAACTTCTCGTCGGGGGTGCCGAAGTCCCGGTATCCCAGGGCGGCGAGGTTCTCCTCGACTTCCTTGACGTCGGGACCGTTCGACATGCCCGCTTCCAGATCGCGGTAGAGCGGCATCGCGCCGTAGAACAGCGGCACAGGCTTGGCGTCCGCCCAGAACACCGGTTTGCCCTGCTCGATGACGGCACCGGAGTTCGGCAGCCCCGTGATGGTCCCGCTTTTCCGCGACGCCAGGCCTCGTTCCGCGCCGTAGCCGAGCTGGCCGGTCACCGACTGCTGGTCGGCCAGGTCGGTCTTGCGGACCGGCGCGGTCTTCGCCGGGTCGTTCTGCAACGGCGCGGCGTTGGCCTGGTCGGCCGCGATCCGGGTGAGCACCACGACCGAACCGGTGCCGAGCACGACCGCGGCGACCAGTGCGGCGATGAGGAGCTTCCTGTTCACTCCACCCTTCATCCCGCGCGCCTCATCACACCGAAGTCGCCGAAGCCGCAGTCCTTCATGTCCTGCTTGACCTTGTCGTCGTCCAGGTTCGGCAGCTCGATCGTCTCCGCCGCGCCGCCGCCCTCGAACTTCGGGTCGGGCCAGTGGTAACCCTTGTCCCGCATGCACTTCGCCTGCTGGCGCAGCTTGTCCTGCTCCTGAGGCGACGGCGGCTTGTACTCACCGCCGTTGTCCATGTACTGCTTGCAGGCCTCGTTCGCGGCCTTCATCTTGTCCATGTCCGGAGGACCGCTGTCGGCGGTGCCGTCACCCGGCGTGGCCTCGAACACGAGACCGCCGTCGCTGCCCTCCTTCGGGTCCGGCATGTTGACGCCGTGCTCCCGCATGCACTGGGCGAGCTTGATCGGGTCGCCCTTGGTGTCCTTCTTGGCGTCGTTCGGCTGCTCCTTCGCCCCGCAGGCGGTGAGCGCCATGAGCAAGGCCAGCAGCACTGCGATGGTTGATTTCACAGCAACAGGTCTACGGAGGCCGTCATTCGCGGGCGTTAAGCGAAAGCCTTTATCCGGCGCTTATCGGCAACGCGCGGAAAATGGGCGTCATGCGCGTGCTGGTGGTCGAGGACGAACAGCTGCTCGCGGACACGGTCGCCGAGGGACTGCGCAGGTTCTCGATGGCGGTCGACGTCTGCTACGACGGCGAAGCGGCGTTGGAACGGGTGGGGGTGCACGCGTACGACGTCGTCGTGCTGGACCGCGACCTGCCGCTCGTCCACGGTGACGACGTGTGCAAGGCGGTGCACGCGACCGGCGGCGAGGCACGGGTGCTGATGCTGACGGCGGCGGCCGAGGTCGACGACCGGGTGGCCGGGCTCGGGCTCGGTGCCGACGACTACCTGACCAAGCCGTTCGCGTTCGCCGAGCTGGTGGCGCGGGTGCAGGCGCTGGGCCGCCGGGCTCGTCCCGCGCTGCCGCCGGTGCTCGAACGGGCGGGGGTGACGCTGGACCTGCCGCGGCACCAGGCGTCGCGCAACGGCAGGTTCCTGCCGCTCTCCCCGAAGGAGTTCGCCGTGCTGGAGGTGCTGATGCGGGCGGAGGGCAACGTCGTGAGCCCCGAGGAGCTGCTGGAGAAGGCCTGGGACGAGCACGCCGACCCGTTCACCAACGCCGTGCGGGTGGCGGTGATGACGCTGCGCCGCAAGCTCGGCACGCCGCAGGTCATCGAGACGGTGCCCGGTGCCGGCTACCGGTTCGGCTCGTGAAGCTGAGGACCAGGCTGACGGCCTGGTACGCCGGGGTGTTCCTGATCGCGGGCGTCGCGCTGATCGGGCTCAACTACTTCCTGCTCGCCGAGTGGTTCCAGCCGGCCGTCGGCGGGGTCGCCGTGGCGCGTCAGGCGCTGCCCTACCCGACGAGCGAGATGCTGACGGTCACCGAACTGCCCGCGGACACGATGGTGGTCACCGGCGAGCAGGTCCAGTCGGACGTGCTGGGCAGGCTGCTGTGGCAGTCGGCCATCGCGCTGGTGATCGCGGCGATCCTCGCCGTCTGGCTCGGGTGGGTCGTGGCCGGACGGGTGCTGGCGCCGCTGCACGAGATCACCACGACCGCGCACCGGCTGGAGGCGACCCGGCTCGACCAGCGGATCGAGCTGGAGGGGCCGCCGGACGAGCTGAAGGAGCTCGCGGACACGTTCGACGGCATGCTCGACCGGCTCGCGTCGTCGTTCGACAGCCAGAAGCGGTTCGTCGCGAACGCCTCGCACGAGCTGCGCACGCCGCTGGCCGTGCAGCGGACGTTGATCGAGGTGGCCTTGGCCGCACCGGACGCGACGGACGACATGCGCCGTCTCGGAGCGCACCTGCTCGACACGAACGAGCGAAGCGAGAAGCTCATCGACGGGTTGTTGCTGCTCGCACGCAGTGATCGCGGTCTCGCCGGCCGAGAGCTCGTGTGGCTGGACGAGATCATCGACGACGAGGTCGAGTCGTGCGCGGACCTGGCGGCCGAGAAGGACGTCACCTTCGACGTGTCGACGCGGCCGTACCTGGTCGAGGGCGATCCGGTGCTGCTCGCGCAGCTCGTCGGCAACCTGCTGCGCAACGCCCTGCTCTACAACGAACCTGGCGGAACCGTGTCGGTCCGTCTCGATCGGGAGCTCGTGGTCTCCAACACAGGACCGACGGTGCCGGCGGAGGCCGTGCCGGGCCTGTTCGAACCGTTCCGGCGGCTGCGCGACCGCACCGGGACCGCTGGTTCTGGCCTGGGTCTGTCGATCGTGCAGTCCGTCGCGAGGGCTCATCAGGGGTCGGCGAAGGCTCGTCCGAACGGGGGAGGCGGGCTCGTGGTCCAGGTGAACCTTCCGGAAACCGGCGTGCGACAGCCCTCGTGAACTGGCAAGATCACGTAGAGATATCGGCGAGTCTCCCACTCCTGGCTGGCTCGTTGTCCTAACGTTGTCTGCTGGCGAGGTGCGAATTCAGGGAGGCCACGATGCGAGCGCTGCGAGTCATCGGGCTCGACGAGGACGGCAAGTCCGTCATCCTCGAGGACCCCGAAAACCGCGGCGAGCGCTTCACGCTCCCCGCCGACGAGCGCCTTCGAGCGGCACTGCGCGGTGATCTGGCCCGCCTCGGCCAGATGCAGATCGAGTCGGGCGAGGCCCAGATGCGGCCGCGCGAGATCCAGGCCCGCATCCGCGCCGGTGAGTCGATCGAGCAGGTCGCGGCGGCCGCGGGCATGCCGACGCACCGCATCGAGCGCTTCGCCTACCCGGTCCTGCTGGAGCGTTCGCGCACGGCCGAGCTGGCCCAGCGCGCGCACCCGGTCCGCGAGGACGGCCCCGACGTGCAGACGCTCGGTGAGGTCGTCGCGCACTCGTTCGGGCTGCGCGGACACGACCTCTCCGACACCTCGTGGGACTCGTGGCGCGGTGACGACGGCCGTTGGATCGTGCAGCTGCACTGGAAGACCGGCCGTTCGGACAACCGCGCGCACTGGGCGTTCCACCCCGGTGCGCAGGGCGGCACGGTGACGGCGCTGGACGACGTCGCGGTCGACCTGATGGACCCGAACCCGAACCGGACTCTGCGCACGGTGCGGCCGGTGACGCAGCTGGCGCGGCAGGCCCTGGAGGCGACTCCGGTGCTGCCCGCACCCGTTGCCGAGGAGCCCGTGTCCGTGCCCGTACCGGCCCAGGCACCGCCGCCGGCCCCCGCTCCCGTGGTGGCCGAGAAGCCGGTCCAGGAGAAGCTGCCCGAACCGGAGCCCGCTCCCGCCCCCGCGCCACCACCGGTGACGAAGGAGCAGGAGCCCGCGGCGGAGAAGCCGGTGCGCAAGGACCCTCCTCCCAAGCGGGGGAAGAAGAACCACCCCATCGTGCCGTCGTGGGAAGACGTTTTACTGGGCGTGCGGTCGAACCGCTGATTGACGCGCAGTGGGACGCCGTGTCGCGCTGGCTGCCGGAGTGGGTGCACTCCTCGGGCTGGCCTGGTGGGGAGTGTTCGAGCTCATCGCCTCTGGTGCGGTCTGCTCGTTCGAGGACTGGGGCTGCCTCGGTGCCGCCGTGAAGACCATGCCGGTCTTCACGGCGGTCGCCGCGTTTCTGGGGTGGTTCGCCCTGCGTTCGGCGGGAGTGTCGCGGGCGGCCTGGGTGGCCGTGCCCGCGACGTTGATGTCCGTCGTCGCGATGATCTTCTTCGCGCTCGGGCTGCCCTGGCTCGCCTTCCCGGTCTTCGCGGCTCTGTACGCGCTGATCGCCGTGCTCACGCGGTGAAGGTGCTGTGGTGGGGGCGTGGGCCGGAGCCGTCGCCGCCACCGGATGGGCACTGACCCTCGACGCGCTCCCGCGGTACTGCCACCTCAAGCCCGGCCGCATCGGCTGCGGCCGGTCGTCGGTGCTGCTCTACCCGCTGACCTTCGCGTTCTGGATGCTCGTCGGCGGCGCGCTGGTGCACGCCGGGTACCGGGTCCTGCGGGCGGAGCGCGGGTGGTGGGCGGCCGGAATCGGCAGCGGGTTGTGGTTCGTACTGGTCCTGGGGGTCATCTACGTCAGCTCCTTCCACCTGGGCGACACGTACCAGGAGGAGGTCCACGAGTTCTTCAGGACCGCGTACCTGGTCACCGCGTGCACCGCCTACGCGGTCGCCGCGTTGTTCACCGGCACCAGGAGGTTGGCGTGAACTTCGCCGTACGCGCCTTCACCGGGGCCGTGGCCGGTGCGCTGGGTGTCGTGGCGACCGCGGTGGTCTGGATGACCCTGTCCTCCACGGGCTCGTGCAGGTTCGAGAAACCGTACGAAACGCACAGCGCGCATTGCGACGGCCTCGCGGCCTACGCGATCCTGTGGCAACCGCTGGTCGGTCTCGCCGGGACCGCGGTGCTGCACGGCTGGTTGCTGGAGACGCGGCACCAGCCGCGCCCGTGGTCGGTGGTCGTACCGGGGCTGTGCCTGGTCTTTCTGTTCACGGTGCTCGTCTGGAACTCCGGTCTGATGGCAGCGTTGCTGCTGGTGCCGTCGACGGCCTTCGGGATCGCCGGTGCGGTCACCGGTTTCGGGGATGCCGTGGACGGTGGCCGCTGAGGCGGCCGCTCGTTACGGTGGGCGGCGTGACCGAGCAGAGCACCGCGGGCAGGACGGGCAGGACAGGACGCCGGCTGCTGTTCCGGGTCATCTTGTCGATGGCCGTCGGGGCGGGGCTGGTGCTCGCGTGGACGTGGGCGTACGAGTCGGGCTTCCTGAAGTCGTGGCTCGACAGCACGTCGATGTCGACGTTCCTGCTGCTCGTGCTGATCGGGCTGCCGCTCGCGCTGGTGTCGTCGCTGGTGGTGGCCGGACCGGTGCTGTGGGTCCTCGGGGTGCGGCCGGTGTGGCCGATCATCCTGCTCGGGCCGGTCGTGCTGGGGCTCGGGCTCTACTTCAAGGTGCACGAACCCGTCCTCGGGTGGTTCTCGAACCGGCACCACGCCGAGGCGTTGCTCGCCGCCGTCTCCTACGGACTGGTCGGCCTCGTCACGTTCAGGAGATGACGGGCACCTCGTCCAGCAGGTGCAGGTCCCAGCCCTCGCGTTCGCACCAGTCCTCGGCCTCCTCGCGGGAGACGTGCATCGCGTGCCGGGGGCGCGGACCGGCCAGGTGGTCCCAGCCGTCGGGGGCCAGCACGTAGTTCGCACCGTCACGCGAGGCGATGAGCCGTCCGTGTGGAAACGCCATCGTCTGCTCGGTTCGCAGAAACCGCGTCATGGTGGTCATCGTGCCCTTGACCTCGACCTAAGTCGAGACAGCAGGCTCCGGTGGGGAGAAAAACCGGATGCTGAGCGTCGGTCGTTCTTCGTACTTTGGAGACGACCTGGAGGGGGCTCATCGCGTGAGCGATCAACGCAACTCGACAATCCGCACCTTGCGAAGGCTGTGGCCGTACGTGCGGCCGCACCGCGCACGGATGGCTGTCGTGCTCTCGGCGACGCTGCTCGCGATGCTGTGCGGTCTCGGCATCCCGCTGGTGACCCAGCGCATCGTCGACGGCCCGATTCAGCAGAAGCAGACCGCGGCGCTGCCGTGGCTCATCCTCGGCGTCCTGGTGCTCGGCATCGGCGAGGCCACGTTCTTCTACCTCCGCCGCAAGGTGGTCGCGCGACCCGCGGCCGAGGTCGAGGCCCGCATGCGGTTCGATCTCTACCAGCGCCTCCAGCGACTGCCCGTGGCGTTCCACGACAAGTGGCAGTCCGGCCAGCTGCTGTCGCGCGGCACCGGCGACCTCACGACCGTGCGGCGGTTCGTCGCGTTCGGCATGGTCTTCCTGGTGGTGAACAGCCTGGTCGTGCTGATCGGACTGGGCATCATCGCGACGCTCTCACCGTGGCTGGTCATCGTGTCGTTGTGCGGCGCGATGCCGTTGATCGTCATCTCGTACCTGTTCGAGGCGAAGTTCAAGGTCGTGGCGCGCAAGGCCCAGGACCAGGAGGGCGACCTCACCACGATCGTCGAGGAGTCGGTGCTCGGCATCCGGGTGCTCAAGGCGTTCGGCCGCGGACCGGAGCTCACGAACCGGTTCCTGGCGCAGGCACGTGAGCTGCGGGCGACCGAGCTGAACAAGGTCTCGATCCTGGCCGCGCTGTGGTCGGTGCTGATCGTGCTGCCCGAGCTCTCGATCGCGGGCATGCTCGGCGTCGGCGCGATCGGCATCGTCAACGGCTCGATCACGGTCGGCACGCTGGTCGCGGCCGTCGCGGTGAGCGCGTACCTGCGCTGGCCGATCGACTCCATCGGCTGGCTGCTGGCGGAGACGAACCAGGCCGCCGCCGCGCTGGAACGCTACTGGGAGGTCATCGACTCCCCCGTGACGATCACCAGCCCCGCCTCGCCCGCGCCGCTGCCCACGCCGCTGCGCGGGCACGTTCGTTTCGAGGGCGTGCGGTTCGCGTTCGAGGACGGCCGCGAGGTGCTGTCCGGCATCGACCTCGACCTGCGTCCTGGCGAGACCGTGGCGCTGGTCGGCGCGACCGGTTCCGGCAAGACGACGCTGACCGCGCTGGTGCCGCGGCTGGCCGACGTGACCGGGGGCCGGATCACGATCGACGGCGTCGACGTGCGGGACCTCTCGCTGGAGGACCTGCGGACGGTGGTCGGCACGGCGTTCGAGGAACCGGTGCTGTTCTCCGCGTCGGTCACCGAGAACGTCGGCCTGGGCGTGCCGGACGTCACCGAGGAGGCGGTGCGCGAGGCGTTGCGGGTGGCCAAGGCCGAGGAGTTCGTGGACGCGCTGCCGTGGGGTCTCGCGACCCGCATCGGCGAGCAGGGCCTGTCGCTGTCCGGTGGCCAGCGGCAACGCCTGGCGCTGGCCCGCGCGGTCGTCGGCAGGCCGGCGGTGCTCGTGCTGGACGACCCGCTGTCCGCGCTGGACGTGCACACCGAGGCCGAGGTGGAGGCCGCGCTGCGCAGGGTGCTGCGCGGCGTGACGGCGCTGGTGGTGGCGCACCGGTCGTCCACGGTGCAGCTCGCCGACCGCGTCGCGATGCTGGTCGACGGCAAGATCGCCGCGATCGGTACGCACCGGATGTTGTTGGAGACCAACGAGGAGTACCGGCGTCTGCTGTCCAGTTCGGACGCCGACGAGATCGTCGAAGAGGAGGTGGCGTCGTGAGCGATCAGGTCGTGGTGCAACACCAGGTCCAGCCGGAGGAGGAGTGGCGCGGCGTCGCCGCCGAGGAGATCGACGAGATCTCGTACTCGACCGGCCTGCGCCTGCAGGCCAGGTCGCGCAAGCTCCTGGGTTCGTTGCTGCGCCCGCACGTCGGCCGTGCGTCGCTCGCGATCGGGGCGGTGTTCGGCGGCAACCTCGCGAACCTCGCGCTGCCGCTGCTGATCGCCGCCGCGATCGACAAGGGCATCCCGGCGGCGATGCGCGGTGACGCGTCGGTGCTGGCGTGGTGCGTGGCCGGTTACGCGGGCTGCGCGGGCGTGACGACCTTCCTGCGCTGGGCGTTCCTGCGGATCTCCGGACGGGTGGGCCAGGACCTGCTGCTGGACCTGCGCGGACGGATCTTCCGGCACGCGCAGCGCCTGTCCGTCGGCTTCCACGAGTCCTACACGTCCGGCAAGGTCATCTCACGCCTGACCAGCGACGTCGACGCGTTGCAGAACCTCATCGAGGAGGGGCTGGACAGCCTGTTCAACGCGGCGCTGTCGGTGGCGGGCATCGCGATCATCCTGCTGTGGCTGGACCCGCCGCTCGCGACCGTCGTGGTGGCGGGCTTCGTGCCGTTGTTCTTCATCTGGCGCTGGTTCCGCCGCCGCTCGGTGGAGGCCTACCGGGGCACCCGCGGTGCCATCGCCAAGATCATCGTCCAGTTCGTGGAGTCCATGAACGGCATCCGCGCGGTGCAGGCGTTCCGCCGCCAGCCCCGCAACGAGACGATCATGAAGGCCTTCAACGGCCAGTTCCGCGACGCGAACGTGGACGCGCTGGGCGTCATGGCCACGTTCGTCGCCATGATCCGCATGATCGGCAACGTGTCGTTGGCCGTCGTGCTGGCGTGGGGTGCCTACCGGGTCGCGGACGGCACGCTCGCGCTGGGCGTGCTGACCGCGTTCACCGTGTACCTGCGCCGGTTCTACGACCCGTTCGACGAGCTGGCGATGTTCGCGAACTCCTACTCCTCCGCCACGGCCGCCCTGGAGAAGATCTCCGGCGTCCTGGAGGAGGAACCGTCGGTCCCGGAACCGTCCTCGCCGGTGGCGCTGCCGCACGCGCGTGGTGCGATCCGCTTCGCCGACGTGGAGTTCCGGTACCCGAACACGTCACGCCAGGTGCTGCCGCGCTTCACGTTGGACGTGCCGGCGGGCCAGACCGTGGCGCTGGTCGGCGCGACCGGTGCCGGCAAGACCACGCTGGCCAAGCTGGTGTCCCGGTTCTACGACCCGTCGGCGGGCTCGGTGCTGCTCGACGGCGTGGACCTGCGGTCGGTCGCGGACACCGACCTGCGCCGGGCCGTGGTGATGGTGACCCAGGAGAACTTCCTGTTCTCCGGCTCGGTGGCCGACAACATCGCGCTGGGCCGCCCGTCGGCCACGCGCGCCGAGATCGAGGCCGCGGCCGCCGAGGTGGGTGCGCACGAGTTCATCGCGGCGCTCCCGGACGGCTACGACACGGACGTCCGCAAGCGGGGCGGGAGGTTGTCGGCGGGCCAGCGCCAGATGGTGGCCTTCGCGCGGGCCTTCCTCGCCGACCCCGCCGTGCTGGTCCTGGACGAGGCCACGTCGTCCCTGGACGTGCCCACCGAACGCGCAGTGCAGGCCGCTCTGGAGACGGTGCTGGCCGACCGCACGGCGTTCATCATCGCCCACCGCCTGTCCACGGTCCTGATCGCGGACCGCGTACTGGTCCTGGATGGTGGCATTGTGGTGGAAGACGGCTCCCCCGAGGAGCTGATCGGTGAGCGCGGGCGGTTCGCCGCCCTGCACACGGCCTGGCGCGACTCGCTCGCCTAGGCCTGTGGTCGCGTTCGCGCCAATGGGGATCTGGCGCGAACGCGACCTCACGCCGCCGGCCGGATGCCCGGCTGGAACCGGAACGAGATCCGCTCCAGCAGCGAGTGGCGCCTGGTGTTCTGGAACGCCGCGATCTTCCACGTCCCGTGCTGCCGGACGAGCGTGAACGTCTGCACCTTGGCGCCCTTGCTCGGCTTCTTGCCGACGTCGCCACGGGTCGTCAACACCGCCGTGTCCTCGCCGTAGAACCGCACGTCGACGTCGCCCTCGATGGTCATCTTCGTGTCCTTGAGGAAGGTGTCGAACAGGACCTGGTGCGACCGCCCGATGTCGCTGCCGCTGCGGTACAGGGTGCCCACCCAGGCCACGTAGGTGGCGTCGTCGGTGAAGCACTCGCCGTACGCCGCGCCGTCGCCCCGGTTCCACGCCTCGACGAGCTGTGCGAACAACGCGCGGACGCCTGCTTCGTCACTCACGGTTCCCCCTTGCTAAGTTCTCTTCGCCAGAGAAGTCTCTTCCTTCAGGAAGTCTCTTCGTTGAGGAAGAGATTAGGGAGCGGGGTGGGTGGATGTCAACAGACGCGAGCGAGGTCTACCGGCGCTACGTCGGCGCGATGGTGCTGCACGGCCTGCACGCCGCGCGGTCGTGCGGCCTGGGCGGCACGGACCTGTACGCGCTGAACCTGCTCGACCTCAACGGCCCGATGACCCCCGGCGAGCTGTCCGCGCAGACAGGACTGACCACCGGCCCGACGACTCGCCTCATCGACCGCCTGGAGGCCGCGGGTTTCGTGCGGCGGACGCCGTCTCCCGACGACCGGCGCAAGGTGATCGTCGAGCCGAACGGGGAACCGGCCCAGCTCGCCGAGGCCCTGGCCCCCGCCAGGGAGAAGCTCGGCGCCCTCTTCGCCGGGTACAGCGAGGAGGAGCAGCGGACGCTGTTCGACTACTTCGCGCGGGCAACGGACGCACTACGGCCCTGACGATGTCCGATAGGTTCTCCGACGAGGCTCCGGAAGACCGTAGGAGGGTTCGTGGAGTTGCGAGTCCGGGACGGCCGGGCCGTGCTCGCCGGCAACGACGAGTCCGGTGAGCGCGAGGTCGACCCGCACAGCCTGCCCCTCGGCGCCGAGCTGGCCGAGGCGTTGCACGAGTGGGCCAAGGTCGCCGACGCGGTCGTGCGCACCGAGACGCCAGCGGACGGGGTCGCGGGCGCGCTGGTGGCACGGCGCGGCAAGCAGCTCGCGGGCCGGATCGCGGCGGTCATGAACGCCACGGTCAGCTACACCGACCCGGTGAGCGGTGAGCTGGTCAGCGTCGAGGCACCGGACGAGCCCGCGAAAGCCCCCGTGCAGACCGCTGTGGACGTCTCAGGGCCGACCGAGGAGCCGACCCCGTGGGGAACGGGGCTGACGGTCAGCTTCATCACCGCGGCGATCGTCACGGTGACCGTGGTGTCGCTCTCCCTCGGCCTCGGCGAGACCAGCCACTGGCTCGCGCTCGTGGCGAACGTCCTGGTGGTCGGCGGTCTCGCCCCCAGCGTGTGGCTGGGACGCCGGGTGCCGGTGTGGCGGTGGGTCGCCTACGGAGTGGTCACCGGCGTGCTGGTCGCGTGGCTCGTCCTGATCCTCACGCTGCTTTAGAGCAGCGCCGATTCAAAGCAGGGCGTAGAACGCCACCGCGCCCGCGGTGGCGACGTTCAGCGAGTCCACGCCGGACGACATGGGGATCCGCACCGCCACGTCCGCGGCGGCGATGGCCTCCTCGGTGAGCCCCGGCCCCTCGGAGCCCAGCAGCACGGCCACGCGCCGCCCGCGCAGGCCCGCGTCCGCGAGATGGGGCGCGGACGCGCGCGGCGTGAGAGCGGCAACTGTGAACCCCTTGTGCCGCAACAGGTTCAGCGCCGCGGGCCACTGATCCGTGGTAGCGAACGGCACGCGCAGCACGTGCCCCATCGACACCCGCACGCTGCGCCGGTACAGCGGATCGCTGCAACCGGGGCCCAGCACGACGCCGTCCACCCCCAGCGCCGCGGCGTTGCGGAAGATCGAGCCCAGGTTCTCGTGGTCGCCCACGCCTTCCAGGACGGCCAGGCGCTGCGAGCGATCGGCCAGGTCCTCCAGCTCCTGGGCGGGGGCCCGGTCGGCGGCGGCCAGCACCCCCCGGTTCAGGTGGAACCCGACCACCGACGCCATCACCTCCGCTGACGTCACGTAGGCGGGAACGTCCAGGTCGGAGAGGTCGAGCGCCTCGATCCGCCGCCGCACCCCGAGCAGCCCGCGCACCGGGTACGGCGAAGCCAGCAGACGTTCGACCACCACGACACCCTCGGCGATGACGAGGCCACGCCCGCCCGGCCGGTCCGGCCTGCGATCGGCCGTCGAGAGGTCCCGGAAGTCGTCCAGCCGGGGGTCCGCCGGGTCGTTGATCTCGATCACCTTCGCCACGCCGGAAGTTTCGCATCCGGCCCGAGGTGGAACAGGCGAGGTAGTCCGGAGGGCGGAACCGCACACGTCCGACCAGCGGATGATCGCTGGTTGTTATCTCGACGTGACAGAGAGCACCGATTTGGGCGATGTAAAGGAGGTTTCCGCTGTGTCACGTTTGGCGTTCCGCCTGGCCCGCGCCCACCGGCGCCGAGCGAAGGGGTTAGCGGCATGGGAAGCGAAGTGTCCAGCCGCACGTTCACCAGAGACGATCGCCAGCGTTACCGCTCGAAGATGCAGAGCAGCCTGGACGCATTGGCGACGATGCTCGCAGAAGACACGTTCTCCTTTCCCCGTCGGCAGATGGGGCTGGAGATCGAGCTGAACCTCGTCGACGACGCCATGCGCCCGGCGATGGCGAACTCGGAGGTGCTCGAGAAGATCGACGATCCCTCCTACACGCTCGAGCTGGGACAGCAGAACCTGGAGATCAACGTCCCGCCGCGCGAGCTGGCCGGGGGTGAGATGCTTGGCCTGGAAGAGGAACTGCGCACGTCACTCGACAGCGCGGACGCCAAGGCCAACGACGTCGGCGCCAACCTGGCCATGATCGGCGTGCTGCCCACGTTGCGGGAACGGCACTTCGACCGCAAGTGGCTCTCCGAGAGCCCGAGGTACGCGCTCCTCAACGACACCATCTTCGCCGCGCGCGGCGAGGAGATGGTGCTGCACATGGAAGGCCCGGCGATGCCGGGCAGAGGGCCGGAGAAGCTCCTGACCTACGCGGAGTCGATCCTGCCGGAAGCCGCCTGCACGTCGGTACAGCTGCACCTGCAGGTCGAGCCGACGCACTTCGCCGCGCACTGGAACGCCGCCCAGTGCCTGGCCGGGGTGCAGGTGGCGATCGCCGCGAACTCGGCCTTCCTGCTGGGCAAGGCGCTGTGGCACGAGACCCGCATCCCGTTGTTCCAGCAGGCCACCGACACCCGCCCGGACGAGCTGAAGAACCAGGGCGTCCGCCCGCGGGTGTGGTTCGGTGAACGGTGGATCACGTCGATCTTCGACCTGTTCGAGGAGAACGTGCGCTACTTCCCCAGCCTGCTGCCCGAAACCGACGACGAGGACCCGTTGGCGACCCTCGAAGCCGGTGGCGCGCCTCGTCTTTCCGAGCTGCGCCTGCACAACGGCACGATCTGGCGCTGGAACCGCCCGGTCTACGACGTGGTCGACGGCGTGCCGCACCTGCGCGTGGAGAACCGCGTCCTGCCCGCGGGTCCCACGGTGCTCGACACGATGGCCAACGCCGCCTTCTTCTACGGCACCCAGCGCGCCCTCGCCGCCCAGGAACGTCCACTGTGGACGCAGATGTCGTTCCAGGCGGCCGAGGAGAACCTCTACACCGGCGCCAGGCACGGCATGAACGCCCAGCTGTACTGGCCGGGCATCGGCTGGATCCCGCCGGACGAGCTCGTGCTGCGCCGCCTCCTGCCGATGGCGCACGAGGGCCTGCGCGACTGCGGCGTCTCCGACGAGGCCCGCGAACGCTACCTCGGCGTGATCGAACAACGCTGCCTCGCACGCCGCACCGGCTCGTCGTGGCAGCGGGAAACCGTTGCGCTGCTTGAGGAACGCGGCATGTCACGGGACGCGGCGCTGTCCGGGATGCTCAAGCGGTACATGGAGCTGATGCACGGCGGCGAGCCGGTGCACACGTGGCACGTCGGGTGACCGACTCACCCCGGGCAGGTCAGCGCCGCCGACCTGCCCGAGGGCGGGCACCTCGTCACGGCGTCAGCTTCTCCTGCATCGCCCGCCACATCTCGTTGGGCAGCCCGGAACCCACGACCGCCCGCCCCTCCTTGTCGAGAGCGGGCGCGGCAGGCCGGTCGCTGCCCACGAACACGGCCACCGAAGCCCGCGGCGTGTACCCGACCGTCCACGCGTGCGCGACCTGCTCCCGGTCGGGCACGCCGGGCCGCCACTCGCCGTTGAGGCACGCGGCGTCCGGTCCGCACGCACCGGCATCGCGCAGCGCGCCGGTGATCTGGTTCGCGATGTCCTTGCTGCGCGCCGGGTCCTGGTCGAACGCGGGCTTGGCGGGGTCCACCGCCCGGTACACCAGGTCGCCACCGGCGTTGGTCACACGCGTGATGAAGTGCGCGTTGTGCCGTGTGCCTGCCGCGGCGAACGTGGCGTAGGCCGCCGCGAGGTCGAGCGGTCGCAGGCGTGCCTCGCTCGCGCCGAGCGACACACCCGCGTTCGGAGTGTTGTCGCCGTCACCGACGAGGAGCTTCGTCTTCGTGCCGTCGAGGTCCACCGACTCCGGCACGCCGGCCTGGTGGGCGGCGGTGACGACCGGCTTGACGCCGACGTCGTTGGCCACCAGGTCGTACATCACGACGTTGCCCGACTTCCGCAGTGCGTCGCGCACCGTGCAGCGCTCGCCGCAGTCCGCCTTGTCGCTGACCGACGCCTGGCCGAAGACGCGCGGCGAACGGCCGTCGTAGGTGCTGTCGAGCGTCTTGCCGCTCTGCAGTGCGGCGACGACGTTGAACGGGAAGAACGCCTGTCCCGGCTCCTTCAGCACACCGCCCGCGTAGTCGGCGGCGGGATCGTTGCCCGGCGCGTAGGCCGTCACGGCGCCGGTGTTCGGGTCCACGGCGGTGATCGAGTACCGCAACGACGCGGGCTGACCGGCCGACACCGTGCGGATCACCTCCAGCGCACCGGACTGGGCCTTCGGGTCGATCGTCGTCACGACGGTCGCGCCGCCGACCTCGCGGAGCCGGCCGACCGTCATGCTCGCGCTCGTGGCGAGCTCCTTGGTCACCCGCTTGACCAGCGGCGTCTCCGGCTCGCCCGAGCGCCAGAGCGGTGAGCCGTCCGCGTACTGCAACACCACGTCACCGGGAGGGGGCAACGGCGCGGCCACCGTGTCCGACCGTTGCCACACCACCACCGCGAGAACCGCGGCAACCAGAACCAGCGCGCCCAGAACGGGCAGCAAACGCTTCATCGAAATCCCCCAGAAAGAAACTGCCGGGATCAATGTAGCGATGGCGTCCAGGCGGTCGGGCTCAGCGGCGGCGGCCCGCCTTCAGCGGCGCGACGTCCGCACCGTCGTGGGAGATCCGGCACTCGTCGGGCGTGACGGCCTCGACCGCCAGCGTCAGCTCGCCCTTCACGCCCGTGTAGATCGACTCGCCGCGCGAGGCCAGCGACGCGTGCACGCGGTTGGAGTCGGTGAAGTCGCGCTCGTCCTTCACGCGCTTCTTGCCGGTCTCCTCCGGGCGGGTCGCGCTGCGGAGGTTGACCTCCAGCCAGGCCGCCACCTCGGCGGGCGAGGTGAGCACTTCTTCGGGGGTGCGTTCAAGCCGGACCTGCCGAGGGGAAGCGTGGTCGAGCGACGTGTGCTCCACATAGGCGTGCCAGTGGGTGTTGCGCATCGACCAGGTCTGTTCGACCGGCCAGTCCTCCTCGGTGGTCATGGCACATATCTTCCACCCTTGACACGAGTAAACGTGAGGAGGTCGCGCACGTTGAGCTCACGATCCACCCGCACGGCCGATGCGAGCCGCCGATCGTGCGTGACCAGCAACAACGTTCCGGCACATGACTCCAGCGCCTGCTCCAGCCGTTCGATCGCCGGCAGATCCAAGTAGTCCGTAGGTTCGCCGAGCACCAAACAGGTACGTCCGCCCGCGACTGGTTTACCCAACCTTGTTGCTAGTAAGTTGCAAGTACCAAGTGATTGCAATTGGGGAGACGTCATGGCTCAGTACGTGCTGCCGGATCTCGACTACGACTACGGCGACCTGGAGCCGGCGATCATCGGTGAGATCAACGAGCTGCACCACAGCAAGCACCACGCGGCGTACGTGAAGGGCGCCAACGACACGCTGGAGCAGATCGAGGAAGCCCGCGACAAGGAGAACTTCGGCGGCATCGTCGGTCTGGAGACCACGCTCGCGTTCCACCTGGCCGGCCACGCGCTGCACCAGGTGTGGTGGAAGAACCTCAGCCCGAACGGCGGCGACAAGCCGGTCGGCGAGCTGGCGGCGGCCATCGACGAGCACTTCGGCTCGTTCGACAGGTTCCGCGCCCAGCTGAGCGCGGCCGCGTCGTCGATCCAGGGCTCGGGCTGGGGCATCCTCGCGTGGGAGCCGATCGGCCAGAAGCTGATCACGCAGCAGCTCAGGGACCACCACTCGAACCTGTCGATCGCGACCACCCCGCTGCTCGCGTTCGACATCTGGGAGCACGCGTACTACCTGCAGTACCGCAACCTGAAGGCCGACTACATCTCGGCGCTGTGGAACGTCGTCGACTGGGAGGACGTGTCCGCACGCTTCGAGGCCGCCCGGGCCGGCCAGAACGGCCTGAGGCTCTGACTTCGGCGGTGGGTGCTCCGACAAAGCTTCCCGCCCGCCGAACACGACGAGGCCCCCGCTCTGCCCAGAGCGGGGGCCTCGTCCGTTCCCGAACTGACTGCCGCTCCCACCACGAAGCGACGAGACTTAGGTTAGCCTAACTTCGGTTCGTTGGGAAGTCGCCCGATCAGTCCACTCGCGACGGCCGCTCAGGCGTCTTCGAGACCCTGTTGCGCAGTTCGTGATCCTCGCCTCGCGGCGCGGCGTTGCCAGTAGAACACTCCGTAGCCGATGATCCCGAGCAGACCGCCGGACAAGGTCGTCCAGAGCAGGGTGCTGTTGGCGCGGTCCACCACGAGCACGACCAGAAACCCGAGGAACCACAGCGCGGTACCACCCACCACGACCGGCACGGGATCGGCCAGCCGGTGCGGCAACGACGGCGGGTGTGGGGCGGAGTCGCGTTCGGACACATCGTTAGGAGACCAGATGCTGGACGGGTTCTTCAAGATTTCCGAGCGCGGGTCGACCGTGGCGCGGGAGCTGCGCGGCGGCGTCGTCACGTTCTTCACGATGGCCTACATCGTGGTGCTGAACCCGCTGATCATCGGCAGCTTCGCGCCGACGGGACCCGGCGCGCACCCGGACGTGCTCGGCAACATCCTCCCGGTCGGCCAGGTCGCGGCGGTGACCGCGCTGGTGGCCGGCGTGATGACCATCCTCTTCGGACTGATCGCGAACTACCCGTTCGCGCTGGCCACCGGGCTCGGCATCAACTCGTTCGTCGCGGTGAGCGTCGCCGCCAAGGTGTCGTGGCCGGAGGCGATGGGCCTCATCCTGGTCAGCGGCCTGATCATCCTCCTGCTGGTCCTCACGGGCGTGCGGACCGCGGTGTTCAGGGCGGTCCCGAACGAGCTCAAGGCCGCGATCGCGGTCGGCATCGGTCTGTTCATCACCTTCATCGGCCTGGTCGACGCCGGGTTCGTCCGCCGGTTGCCGGACGCCGCGAACACCACGGTGCCGGTCGGGCTGGGCATCAACGGGTCGATCGCGAGCTGGCCGACGCTGGTGTTCGTGGTCGGACTCGTGGTCACCGGCGTGCTGTTCGCGCGCAAGGTCAAGGGCGCGATCCTCATCGGCATCGTCAGCACGGCGATCTTCGCGATCATCCTCGAAGCCATCGTCAAGGCCGGTCCGTCCGCGGGCGTCAACGCCAAGGGCTGGAACCTCGGCTACCCCGCGCTGCCCGACCACGTCTTCGGCGTGCCGGACCTGTCGCTGCTGGGCGAGGTGTCGTTCGGCGCCTGGACCCGGCTCCCGGCGCTGGCCGCGGCCCTCATGGTCTTCACGCTGGTGCTCACCGACTTCTTCGACGCGGTCGGCACGATGACCGGCCTCGGCAAGGAAGGCGACCTCCTCGACAAGGACGGCCAGCTGCCAGGCGTCGGCAAGGCGCTGTTCGTCGAAGGCCTCGGCGCCGTGGCCGGCGGCGCCGCGTCCAGCTCGTCGAACACCGTCTACATCGAGTCGGCGTCCGGCATCGCGGAGGGCGCGCGGACGGGCCTCGCGAACGTCGTGACCGGCGTGCTGTTCCTGCTGGCGATGTTCTTCACGCCGCTCTACAAGGTCGTGCCGATCGAGGCGGCCGCACCCGCGCTGGTGATCGTCGGCGCGCTGATGATGATGCAGATCCGCGAGATCGACTTCAGCGACTTCACGGTCGCCCTGCCCGCGTTCCTGACGATCGTCGTCATGCCGTTCACCTACTCGATCGCGAACGGCATCGGCGCGGGCTTCATCAGCTACGTGCTGCTGAGGGCTCTGACCGGCCGGGCGCGCGGCACCCACCCGCTGATGTGGGCCGTGGCGGCGGCGTTCGTCGTCTACTTCGCGATGAGCCCGATCCAGAGCCTGCTCGGCTGACCTTTCGGCAGGAAACAATTTCGTGAGGTATGCTAACTACGTGGCGACCGAACAGCACGGACTGGCGAGCAAGCTCAGGCTCGCCGTGGTCCGCCTCAACCGTCGCCTGCGGGCGCAGCGCACCAACTCGTCGGTGTCGCTGACGCAGGTGTCCGCGCTCTCGACGCTGCACAAGTGCGGACCGCTGACGCCGGGCGAGCTGGCGGCCAAGGAAGGCGTGCAGCCGCCGTCGATGACGCGCGTGATCGCCGCCCTGGAGGAGTTCGGCTTCGCCACGCGCAGCCCGCACCCCACCGACGGCCGTCAAGCCATCGTCGAGCTGACCGGCGAAGGCTTGTCGTACCTGGAGGACGAGATCACCGCGCGCGAGGCGTGGCTGGACAAGCGGCTGGCGGAGCTGGAGCCCGAGGAACGGGCCCTGCTCTCCCAGGCCGCCGAGATCATCGACAGGATGGCGGGGCAGTAACGACGTGGCCGGTTACGCGGGTGGTGGAGCAGACACTTCGCCACCTCGTCGTACCGGAATGTTCGGATCGTTAGCCATCTACAACTACCGCCTCTACGCCAGCGGCCAGATCATCTCGCTGGTGGGCGTGTGGATGCAGCGCGTGGCCCAGGACTGGCTGGTCCTGGAGCTCACCAACGGCTCCTCCCTCGCCCTCGGCGTGGCGGCCTCCCTGCAGTTCCTCCCGGTGCTGCTGCTCTCCATGTGGGGCGGCGTGCTGGCCGACCGCGGCGACAAGCGCAAACTCCTGCTGTGGCTCGAGTCCGCGCTGGGCATCTGCGCCCTGGCGCTGGGCCTCCTGGACGTCACCGGCGTCGTGCAGCTCTGGCACGTCTTCGTGCTCTGCTTCCTGCTCGGCTGCTTCTCCGCCGTGGAGACCCCGGTCCGCCAGTCGTTCGTGGTCGAGATGGTCGGCCGCGAGTCGCTGACCAACGCCGTGGCGATCAACTCGATGATGTTCAACCTGGCCCGCATCGTCGGCCCGGCCATCGCGGGCGTGACCGTCGTGGCCATCGGCACCGGCTGGGTGTTCCTGGCCAACGCCATCAGCTTCGTGGGCGTGGTGCTGGGCATCTGGCTGATGCGCACCTCCCAGCTGCAGCGCTCCGAACCCGTGCCACGCGAAAAGGGTCAGCTGCTCTCCGGACTGAGGTACGTGCGGCACCGCCCCGACCTGATGACCGTGATGCTGCTGGTCTTCTTCATCGCCACGTTCGGCATGAACTTCTACATGACCCTCGCGCTCCTGGCCCGCAACGTCTTCGGCGGCGACGCCGACGCCTACGGCCTGCTCTCCACCCTCATCGCGGTGGGTACCTTCGCGGGCGCGGCCTGGGCGGCCCGGCGCAAAACTCCGCGCCTGTCCGTCTTCATCGGCGCCGGCGTGGTCTTCGGCCTGCTGGAGATCGTCTCCGGGATGATGCCGACGATGCTCCTGAGCGGCCTCATGATGATCCCGGTGGGCATCGCGATGATGACGTTCAACACCACCGCCAACGCCACCATCCAGCTGGCCGTGGAACCCGAGATGCGCGGCCGCGTGATGGGCATCTACATGCTCGTGTTCCTGGGCGGCAACCCGGTCGGCGGCCCGCTGATGGGCTGGCTGGGCGAGATCAACGGCCGCGCGCCGATCATCGTCGGCGGCATCGTGTCCGTGCTGGTGACCGTGACCGCGTGGATCATCCTGGTGCGGCGCGGCGACATCGCGAAGCCGCGCCTGCGCAGGAAGGCCGAGCTCAGCCCAGCAGAGTTGCAGCCGTCGGATCGGTGATCAGGGCGGCGAACGCGTGCCGGTCCTCCCACCGCTGCGTCACCCAGGCCAGCGCACGCGCGAGACCTTCGGGCGTGTCCGCGGCGTGCGGCACCCCGTCGGCCATCCACCACTCGACCCGCTGCCCGTCGACCACGAGCTCGTCGTGCACCACGACCACGCCATCGGGCAGCGCAACCTCGAGCAGCTCACAAGCCATCCGAACCGCCCCGAGGTCATGCCACCGCACAACCTCGCCGACGTGATCCGGCGACCCGTCGAACTCCTCCGAAGCCAGCGCCAGGTCCAGCAGGTCCGCCAGCTCCTCGGAGCCGTCCGCGAGCAGCACCCGCGAAGCCGGCACCACCCCGAGCAACCACGGGTGGTCGAGCACCACAACGTCATCAGCGCCGACAACCTCGCCGGACAACACCCGAACCCGCTCAGGCGGAGCGAAGTCACCCTCCGGCAAGGCCGCGTAAGCCCTCAGCACCACGGCGTCCGCGATGGCCCGGTCCGCATCGCCCAACCGCTCCAGCACGAACTCGGCATCGTCGTCGTCCCAGATCTCCAGCGACGACCGAACACCCGCGGCCCGCAACACGTGCTCCGGCAGCTCCAGCTCCGGAACGACGTCGAAGAGGCCGTCCAGCAGCGAAGCGTCCGCCAGCCGGTACTCCCGCGGCGCCTTCCCGGCGAGCGTCGCGTGCCGGGCGATCCACCAGCCGGTGTACCCGTCCGGCTCGGTGACCGCCCGCCACGTCACCGGATCAGCAGCCAGCAACCGCAACGCGGCCGGCCAGTCCGCGACGAGATCCAGGTCCCGGACGGCCACCACGCGCGCAGGCTCGTCCGGCACGGACGACCACCACGCGGCCTCGTCCGGCAGGTCGTGATCGGGCCCGGACGGTTCGTCGTCGACCACCAGCGAGAAGCCGTCGACCACCCCGACCGCCACCAGCGCGGCTCGCGGATACGCCTCGGCGATCTCCTTGGACAGCAACGGAAACGCGTCGGCCTCGACCACGCCCACGAGGGGTGAGTCGGGCAGCAGGAGCTCATCGGCCCGGTGCCACTCACCGGCGGCGTCGGGCAGCGCCAACGCCCCCAGCCAGGGCTCCTCACCGGCACGCACCGCGGCCCGGTCGACCAACCGCAGCACGGTCTCGATCAGGTCGTCGGCCTCGAGCCCGGCCTCGGCGTCCTCCACCGACCGCGCCACGCTCTCCCGCAACGACGGATCGGCGAGCAGCTCCGCAGCCCCGGCCTCGACCGCGCCGAGCCGGACCAGCAGCGGGTGCACCGCGTCCGGGTGCACCACCCGCAGCCCCGGCAGCGGCTCGTCGGCGATCAACGTCGTCCGCGGCCCGGTCACCGTGCGGCCGTCGGCCAACGGCACCGGCAACGACTGCAGGGCCTCGCGCACGTCCGGATCGACCTCGGCCAACGGCTCGAAGGCCGCGTAGACGTCCCGCCACCAGCCGGGATCACCGGAAACACCGGCGAGCGCGGCCACCACCTCGGCCGTCGGCACGCGCGGAACCTCCAGCGCGGCCAAGGCCTTCGCGTGCACCGGCGCGGACAGCTCGGCGTCCAGCAGCCCGGGCAGCGCGTCCTCGACCAGCTCGACGAGCTCCTCGGAACCCACGTCCAGCACCCGAGCCCGGGACGGCGCGATCCACTCGCCGGAAGCCAGCGGCAGCCAAGCGGCAGCCCGCAGCGAACGGATCACCGCCGACCGCAGTCGATCGTCCACTTCGGACAGCGGGAAGCCCGGCAGCGGCACCAGCGCGGTCCGCTCGACCGCGGGCACCCGTGCCACCAGAGCGGGGTACCGAGCGGCAGCGGCGTCCAGCACCGACCACGAGGCCGGACCGGGCAGGATCCGCCGGCGCGACGGCTCGACCGGCAGGGTCGCGATCAACCGCGCGGGCAGCGACAGCCGCTCATCGGTCGGCGTCGGTGCGTGCAGCACGTCCTCACCGAGCGGGGAGTCCAGCGGGTACGCCCACGTGACCGTCCACTCGGGACGGTGCTCGACGCCCTGGACGAGCTCGGCCGGCAGCTCACCGGTCGCCCGCTCGACCAGCCAGCGGGTCGAACCGATGGTGACCACGCCGTCGGCGGTGACGAAGCGTTCCCACGACTGGGAACCGACCTCGACGCGGCGCAGGCCGGGCAGCGCCAGCAGCAGGTCCGGCACCTCGGCGGCCAGGTCGTCCAGCGAGAGGTCGACCTTCAGCGGCAGCCGCACCTCGGTCGCGAAGCCCTCGGGAACGGACTCGGCGCAGGGCCAGACCAGCCGGAGCACCGGCACGTCGCCGCCGCGCTCGGACGCCAGCTCCGGCACCTCGGCCCGCGTCCGCTCGGCGGAGAACTCCACGCCACCGGACCCGGACACCACCCGCGGCGCGTCCGTGACCGCCAGCACGGCCGCGAACCCGACACCGAACTGCCCGACGCCGGACTCCTTGGCCGACGCACGAAGAGAAGCCAGCGCGGCGACACCCGCGGCGGTCAGCGGCGCACCCGTGTTCGCGGCCCGCAGCTCACCGTCCACGAGAGTGATCCGCAACACACCCGGCTCGGCACCGGCCGCGTCCGCCGCGTTCTGGGCGAGCTCGACCAGCAACCGGTCCCGGTAGCCACCGAGACGGAGGTCTTCCTCGGCGTTCGCGTCCTCGCGGAAGCGGGTGGGCGAACCGCGCCACGCGGCGAGAACCGAGGTGCGCAGGGCCTCGGTTCCGAACGGGTCGGTCACTCCGTGACGTCCAGTTGCGCGTCGTCGTACACGAGGTCGGCGACCGGCACGATCGAGCCCGTCTCCACCTCGGCCTGGGAGTGCGCACCGCAGCCGTACTCGACGTGCACGACGTGGCCGTCGGCGGGCGAGATCTCGTTCGCGCAGACGCCGAACGCGGCACCGAACGCGCCGGCCACGCGGGTGTAGAAGCCGCACGTGCCGCAGTGCGCGGGAGCGCTGCGGGCCATGTCGGAACGGGGGCCGAAGTCGGAGGACACCCAGCGGTCGGTGGCGTCGAGGCGGCCTTCGCGGGACAGCACGCGCTGACGGCCGAGGCCGATCTCCAGCGCGACCTCCTCGATCGCCGGGTCGTCGGACTGCACGTAGGCCTCGACCAGGCGCGGGTCGTTCTCGCGGGGCGGCAGCAGGTCGCCGACACCGAGGTCGCCGGCGCGGACCCGTTCGCTCCACGGCACCCACTCGGGCGCGACCAGGGCGTCCTGACCGGGCAGCAGCACGACCTCGCTGACCGAGATCGGCGTGCCCTCGCCCGCGTGGGCGACGGTCACGGCCCAGTTCCAGCCGCGGTAGCCCGCGTGCTCGGCCTCGAACAGGTGCGTCACCGAGTACTCGTCCTCGCGCTGCACCCCGACGTGAGCGCCGACGCGTTCCAACCCGGCTTCCTCCTGCGCGGCGGCGCGGGCGAGGTCAACGGCGTCGGCGAGCAGTTGCGTGGCGTTCACGCGGTGAATTGTGCCGCAGGTCTTCGCCGGGACGAAAACTCGTGCCACCCTCCGTGGGATGCGCTCACCCGTCTGGCTGGTCCTCGCGGTCGTTCTGGCCGCCTGTTCGACGCAGCAAGAAGCAAAATCGCAGGTAGAAGTCCTGCAGAAGATTCCGCACGACACGTCGGCGTTCACCCAGGGGTTGGAACTGGTCGACGGCGTCCTCTACGAGGGCACCGGGCTGGAAGGCCAGTCGACCATGCGCACGCTCGACCCGTCGACCGGGAAGGTGCAGAAGAAAGTCGATCTTCCAGAGAACTTCTTCGGCGAGGGCATCACGGTCGTCGGCGACACCATCTGGCAGATCACCTGGCGCAACGGCGTCGCGATCGAACGCGACCGCAGGACGCTGAACGAGGTCCGCCGCGTCCAGTACCAGGGCGAGGGCTGGGGCATCTGCGACGACGGCAAGCGGCTGATCATGAGCGACGGCAGCGCGAAGCTGACGTTCCGCGACCCGAAGTCGTTCTCCGCGACCGGAAGCGTGCAGGTCACCCGTGGCGGCAAGCCGCTGACCCAGCTCAACGAGCTGGAGTGCGTCGGCGGCAAGGTGTGGGCGAACGTGTGGAAGACCGACGAGATCGTCCGCATCGACCCGGCGAGCGGTCAGGTCACCGACACCTACGACCTGTCCTCGCTCAAGCCCGCCGACCCGAACGCGGACGTCCTCAACGGCATCGCGCACGTCCCGGGCACCGACGAGTTCCTGGTCACCGGCAAGAACTGGCCGACCATCTTCCGAGTGAGGTTCCACGGGATGGGGCAGGATTGAGGGTGTGACGGGCAACCGCGGGTGGAGTGACCAGCCGACTCCGAAGCGCTACCCGTGGCAGGACGACGAGTACCAGCCGCGGCCGCGCCGCGCGACCGCGGCCGAGCACGGTTTCCAGCCCCCGCCGAAACGCCCTCAGCAGACCCGCCCGCTGCCCGGCTCCGACCAGCAGACCACCCCGACGCCCAAGCCGCCGAAGAAGCTCACGGTCACGCGCGTCGCCTGGTTCCGCGGCAAGCAGCTCTCGCAGCAGGCCGTCGCCGCGTTCCGGCGCGCGGCCCACGCCGACGGCGCCAAGAAGTCCGGTATGTCGTCGGTCACGTACGCGGTGATGATGAACTACGCCGCCGATGCCGCGATGGCCGTGGCGCTCGCGAACACGCTCTTCTTCAGCGCCGCGTCCGCGGAGTCCAGGACGAAGGTCGCGCTGTACCTGCTGATCACGGTCGCGCCGTTCGCGTTGGTCGCACCGGTGATCGGGCCGTTGCTGGACCGGATCCAGCGCGGCCGGCGGCTGGCCCTGGCGGCGTCCTGCGTGCTGCGGATCGTGCTGTCGATCGTGATGGCGCTGAACTTCGACAACTGGCTGCTGTACCCGGCGGCGCTGGGCAGCATGGTGTTGAGCAAGTCCTTCACCGTCCTCAAGTCCGCGATCACGCCACGGGTGTTGCCGCCGGACATCACGCTGTCCAAGACCAACGCGCGCATGACCGTCTTCGGTCTCGCCGCCGGTGCGGTGTTCGGTGCGTTCGCGGCCGGGTTCGCGAAGATCTTCGGCTCGCCGGGCGCGCTGTGGTTCACCGCCGCGCTGTGCCTGGCGAACGCGTGGCTGTGCATGAAGATCCCGGCGTGGGTCGAGGTGACCGAGGGCGAGGTCCCGGCGACGCTGCGATCGAGGCCCGCCAGGCAGCGCATGTCCCGGCACATCGTGGTGGCCTTGTGGGGCAACGGTTCCATCCGCATGCTGACCGGGTTCCTGACGCTGTTCGCCGCCTTCGTGGTGCGCGCGCAGACCGAGGGCGAGCCGGTGCAGCAGCTGCTCCTGCTCGGCGTGATCGCGGGCGCGGCCGGTGCGGGCAGCTTCCTGGGCAACGCGATCGGCGCGCGGCAGCACTTCGGCAAACCGGACGAGGTGGTCCTCGCCTGCGTCGGCACGGCGCTGGTGGCCACGATCGTCGCCGCCGCGTTGCCCGGTCTCGTCACCGCCGCGGTCGTCGCCCTGCTGGGCGCCACGGCGTCGGCGCTGGCCAAGATCAGCCTGGACGCGGTGATCCAGGACGACCTGCCGGAGGAGTCGCGCGCGTCGGCGTTCGGCCGCTCGGAGACGATCCTGCAGCTCGCGTGGGTCTTCGGCGGTGCGCTGGGCGTGCTACTGCCCGCGACGTTCTGGATCGGCTTCCTGGTGCTGGCCGCGCTGCTCGCGCTCGGCCTCGCCCAGACGTGGACCTACCGCAACGGCACCTCGCTGCAGCGGCTGTTGCACAGGCTCGTCCGCAGGCCTGCCCACGCCACCCCGTAGGCTGCCTGACGTGCGTCGACTTGCTTCTGTAATGGCCGCCAGCGCCCTCGTGCTGACCGGCTGCGGCCTGCCGCAGCACGATCCCGAGGTCACGTTCTACGCGAACGGCAAGACCATCCGCATCGAACCGACGATCTACTGCAACGCCGTCGGCGACAACTGCGCCGAGAAGAACGCGCCCGGCACGCTCAAGGTGCCGCCGGGCAAGGTCGTGCAGATCTCGGTGGACGGCCGGCTCGCCGACGGCCTCTGGGAGGTCGTGTGCGTGTACGAGAACGCCGCCAGGGTGCAGGAGGGCTGCTCCTCGCCGTTGCTCGGCAAGGGCGACAACTTCTCCTACACCCTCGCCGTGCCGAACCAGAACGACCAGCTGCTGCGCATCGAGGTGCACGAGGCGGCCGGCGCGGTGCTGGCGACCGGCCAGCCGCTGATGCGCGGCTCCTGGGTCGTCGACATCGCTCGCTGAAGCTCGCTGAAGCGCACGCGGGGAGCTTTCGTACGCTCCTGGCGTACGCAAGGGCCCCGCGTGAGTCAAACAGTCAGCCCAAATGATTCAGCGCTTGCCGAACGCTTCCCACCACTCGCTCGGCACGATCCGCAGAGCGCTGTCCATCAAGGCCTTGCCGGTGTCGGTGACCACCGACGCCTGCATGGTCTGGATGAACCGCTCCATCTTCGTGATGCCCGCGGCCTGGTACTCCCGCGCCTGCAGCAGCAGTTCGAGCTTGTCGGCGTCACGGGAGCAGCGCGCTTCCGGCGTGTGGTCGATGTCCTTCGCGGCCTCGTGCTCGGCCACCAGCGCCTCGATGTGCGCGGCCAGCGGCGCGGGCAGGTGCCGCACCTGGTCGCGGGCCACCTCCTCCGGCCGCACCCGCACGTCGAGGTAGAGCTTGCCGACGTACGGGATGTCGCCGATCCGCGTCTCCGGCACGTCGTGGAACAGGCCCAGCGTCGCCGCCCGGTCCGGGTTCGCGCCCTCCTGGACGGCGATCGCGTACGCCAGCACGCCCACCCGGAACGAGTGGGCGGCCACCGACTCGGGGTGCTGCACCCCGGCGAAGAGCCATCCCGCTCTGGGCAGGCGCTTGAGCTGGCCGACTTCGTACAGGAACTCGACGATCCGGTCCGCTTCAGACATGCGGCCGATCTTTTTACGGATCGAGGTCCCGCGCCACCGCCCGGACGACCTCGGCGATGAGCTTCATGTTCTTCTTGTCGGACGGGTAGCGGCCCCGGCGCAGGTCGGGCTGCACCTTGTTCTCGAGGAGCTTGATCATGTCCTCGATCAGGCCGTGCAGCTCCTCCGCGGGACGGCGGCGCGCCTCGGCGACGGACGGCGCGGGGTCGACCAGGCGCACGGACAGCGCCTGCGGACCGCGACGGCCCTCCGCCATGCCGAACTCGATGCGCTGGCCGGCCTTCAAACCGGTGACGCCCGGAGGCAACGCGGATTTGCGGACGTAGACGTCCTCGCCACCGTCCTGGGTGACGAACCCGAAGCCCTTCTCCGTGTCGTACCACTTGACCTTGCCGGTCGGCACCGCGCTCACCATTCCCTTGCTTGAAGCACAACGAACGCGCCCCAGGCGTACCCAGGACGCGTCTCACCAGAGTAGCCAGAAGACCTTGCCGAGGGCACCTCCGTTAGCGCGACTACCCTGCTCCCATGACCGCTTCGAAGATGTTGCCGCTGGCTGTCGGCCTGTTCGCCGTGGGCGTGCTGGCGATCGTCGCGGTCTTCGTGCTCTTCGCCACCGGCCACGGCGACCTGCCGGTGTGGCTGAACGTCGCCGCCACCTACCTGCCGGCGATCGGTCTGGCGCTCGGGATCGTCGCGGTGATCAGGAAATCACGCCGGAAGAAGTCCTGAGCCAGTCCGGGAACTCCCGCAGGTCGTCCAGCACGACCGCGGCACCCGCTTCCTCCAGCTCAGCGCGGGAACACGGCCCGGTCACCACGCCGACGCCCAGCGCATCGGCCGCCGCGGCACCCCGCATGTCGCCGACGTGGTCACCGACGTAGATCACGGCCTCGTGCAGCTTGAGCGACTCGGCCTTGCCGGTCGACCACAGCTCGCCGTAGAGGTGGTCGACCTCCCAGCCCAGCGCTTCGAGGTGCAGCGCCGCGTTCTTGCGGTACTTGCCGGTCACGACCATCGTCCGACCGCCCAGCTCGCGGACGCACTGCAACGCCGCGGCCGCTCCCGGCAGCGCGACCGTCGCCGGGATCACGACGTCCGGGTACAGCGCGCGGAAGAGCGTGACGAGGTCCGGGATCTCCTCCTCCGGCACGCCCATCTCGCGGTAGGTCATGTCGAGGGGCGGGCCGAGGTTCGACGCGAAGTGGTCGCCGTCGAGGTCGTACCCGGTGCGGGCACCCACCTCGTACATCACCGCCGCCATGCCCGGTCGCGGGTCGATGAGGGTCATGTCCAGGTCGAAGCCCACGGTGAACGGCACGGAGCCGAACTCTACGTCTATACAAAATCCATATCTGTGTAAAGCTGATCGAGTGAGTGACATCACCGAGCTCTTGCTGGACGCGGCCGCCGACCTCCTCGCGGCCCGCGGGTTCCACGGGTTGCGCATGATCGAGGTCGCCAGTCGCGCGGGGGTGAGCAGGCAGACCGTCTACAACGAGTTCGGCAACAAGGAGGGGCTCGTCCAGGCCGTCGCGGCGTGGCGGACAGACGAGTACCTCTCCGGGATCGCGACCCGGCTGCGGCAGGACCCGAACCCGTGGGAGGCGATGCGGTCGGCGTTCCGCTTCACCTTCGAGCAGACCGAGAAGGACCGCCTGGTGTCCGCCGTGCTGACCGGGCAGGACGCCGAGGACCTGTTGCCGTTCCTGACGATTCGCGGCCACCCCGTGCTGTTCCACGCGACCGAGGTCGTCGAACGCCACCTCAGCGAGCACTTCCCCGGCAGGCACGTGCGGCTCACCGCGGAGACGACCGTGCGGCTCGCGCTCAGCCACCTGCTGATGCCGAGCGGCGACCTCGACAGCGCGATCGACGCCGTCGTGACGGTGGCTCGTGCCACGCTGGAGACGTGCTGAAGGTGCCGTTGGTCTACCTGGCGGTGTAGTCGACTCCCAGCTGGTACAGCGCCTCTTCCAGCGTGCGCATGACTTCCAGCGTGTGCTGCCAGGTGATCGACGGGCTTTCGGTGAGGCCGGCCGCGACGCACTCCTCGACCGCGCGGATCTGGTGCGTGTAGCCCTCGTTCTCGATGGTGTGCTCGACGCCGTTGATGACCGCCCTGGTGGCGTTGAACATCGGGTCGGCGATGTCGATGCGCCCCTCGGTGCCGAGGATCTCCGCCTCGGAGCCGAGGTTCGCGACGAGCGAGCAGCTCAACAGCGCGTGCACGCCACCGGGGTAGCCGAGCAGCAGCCCGGCATCGCTGTCCACATCGGACGGTGCCTTGCCGCCCCACGCGCGGATCTCCAGCGGAACCCCGAGGAGCATGTGCGCGAAGGCCACGGGGTAGACGCCGAGGTCGAGCAGCGCACCGCCGCCCGCCTCCTTCGCCCACAGCCGGTCGTTCGCGTCGAAGGGGTGCGCGAAGCCGAACGTCGCGCGGACGGACCTGACCTCGCCGATCTCGCCGTTACGCACGGCCTCGTGGACCTTGCGGATCAACGGGTTGAACCGCGTCCACATGGCTTCCATGAGGAAAAGGTTCTTCTTGGACCGAGCCTTTTCGACCATCTCCTCGGCCTGCGCGACCGTCAGCGCGAAGGCCTTCTCGCACAGCACGTGCTTGCCCGCGTCCAGCGCGGCGAGCGTGACCTCGTGGTGCTGGCCGTGCGGGGTGGCGACGTAGACGACCTCGACGTCCGGATCGGCGAGGAGCTCGTGGTAGTCGCCGTACGCGCGCTCGATGCCGAACCGCTCGGCAAACGCTCGCGCCCTCGTGACATCC